>Ga0255047_10000443_pt1 | contig 34038 bp, 47 predicted proteins | sample JV7_2_1_MG_FD_183640 | JGI IMG/M metagenome (GOLD analysis project Ga0255047, IMG submission 183640) | Seawater microbial communities from Jervis Inlet, British Columbia, Canada - JV7_2_1 | ecosystem: Environmental > Aquatic > Marine > Inlet | place: Canada: British Columbia | collected 2016-10-06
GGTAACTTCCATAGCGGCTTGGGTTAGTGTTGTAGACGCGATCTCAGCATAGGAGGAATCATGGCTGGCGAAACAAACGGAACACTGTACATGAATAACCCTCCCGCGAAAGAAGGGTTCTTTGAGACTGCTGCAACTATTGATGGTGACTTTACGATTGCAGACAATGCAGTAATCGCTGGTCCCACAACCTTCACTGGAGTCATCACAGTCACAGGAACATTGGTAATCGTATGAGCAAGATTAATGTAAATACATGGGAACCTGAGTCAAGCACTGCAATGACTATGGGCGCTTCTGGTGATACTACTACGGTGCCATCGGGTGCGAGTTTGGTAGTCGCAAGTGGAGCAACGCTTGATGTAACAGGTGCTACTAAAACTGGATTTCCTAGTGCTGGGTTCTCGCGATGGCATATTGCTCCCGCTGGAACTTACACCGTCCCAACTGATATTACTAAGATAATTGTTGAGGTTCAGGCTGGCGGTGGAGGTGGCGGGGCTGCGGCGTCAGGATCAACTAATGTTGGTAGCGGCGGCGCGTCAGGTGCTTACGCTAAAAAATATCTCGCTGTAACCGCTGCACACACGATGACGGTCGTTATTGGTGCAAAAGGTGATAAAGGTGCTTATGGTTCGGGAGCCGCTGGTACTGCTGGTGGAACGTCCTCATTTACTAATTTGAGTGGTACTGCTTTTACTGCCATATCCTGTACTGGTGGAGGAGGTGGCGCAGCAAGTGGCGGAACTGGTGGTACAGGAGGTGCGACAACTACTGGCGATATAAACATTAACGGACAAAATGGAATGCACCCAGCTCCAAGAGCTGGTGGTAGTTCTCCATTAGGTCAAGGTGGTGTTTTAAGTGTAGCTGGTAATGGACCCGATGGAACAGGATATGGAGCAGGCGGATCTGGCGGCCTAGCTGAAGCAACGGGTGGTGGAGATGGTTCGGTTGGGATTGTGATTATCACGGAGTACAAATAGTGACTAAAACTTATGCTGTAGTAAAAAACGGCGCAGTAGAAAACATGATAGTTTGGGATGGTGTGCGGGAATTATCCATACCAGATTCTGAGTTAATTCTTGCTGATTCTAATGCTCGTATTGGCGGAACTTACGACGGTGCATTCCACTTTGTAGAACCCCCTGTCCCAGAACCCACAGCAGAACAAGTAGCCGCAGCCGAAGTAAGAGCAAGCGCCATTGGAAAACTAAAGGCACTCGGCCTAAACGATGCTGAAATAGCCAGTATCACAGGAGGATAGTATGGCATCCGAAGTAAAAACAAATAAAATATCCCCCTCAACAAGTACGACTGTAACACTTGGTGATGCTTCAGATGTCTTCCAACTCCCCGCATCAGCAGAGATTGATATTGCTAGTGGAGCAACGCTGGATGTAAATGGGACTATTGATTTAACTGGTGCTACTAAAACTGGATTTCCTGGTGGGTTAGATAACGCAAGCCAGTGGAGACTGACGGCAGATTTTACGGGAGATATTGACCCACTTAAAGCAAACGTCGTTGAAGTTTCTAGCCCAGTGGGTTTTGGTAAACTCGGGTCGGGAATGTCGCTCGACGCTTCTACTGGATACTGGACCTTTCCTGCAACTGGTTATTGGCAAATTACTTTTACTCACATGTCTGCCCCCTCCACTGTGCAAGGGTCGGAAATATCTATTTTTACTACAACTAACAACTCCACTTATGTTGAGGCTTCTCGTGCTTACATGAACGGTTATTACCAAGAGAGTGGTGGTCATGCTTCTTACCTCATGGGCGTTGCTGATACGACAACGCACAAATGCTATTTTAAAATATTGTGGTCGGGCACGGCAGTTAGTCAGACAACACTAGGAGATACGAATTTTAACGAAACTTCCATGACATTTATCAAATTAGGAGATATCTGATGAGGCCAGAACATATTGAAGGTGTCCTAGTGACATTGCATTCTGGTCAATGGTTTGGTTGGAATAACAAAGACAAGGTTTATGCGAATCTTGTTATACATAGTGCTGATGATAAACCTACCCAAGAATGGCTAGAAGCTGAGTTATCTAGGTCGCAGGCTAAATGGGATGTAGATCAAGTATCAAAGCAAGAAAGATTAGACTCCGTCAAATCAAAACTTGAGGCTCTTGGCCTAACTACAGAAGAAGTGCAGGAGGCTTTTGGATTATGAGCGAAGTTAAAGTTAACAAAATCTCTCCTCGCAGTTCAACAACAATAAATGTAGGAGATTCTGGGGATACTCTGGCTCTAGCAACTGATGCTGTTACTGGACTTCAAGTTGGATCAGATGCCCAAGGTGATGTTCTTTACCATGATGGCACTGACTACACACGGTTGGGTGCTGGAACGTCTGGAGACTTCTTAAAGACTCAGGGTACTAGCGCCAATCCTGTTTGGGCAACAGTATCAACCACATCAGATATTGAGTTATTGAATACTTATACGCCTACTGGTGTTGCAGACGTGGAAATTACTACAGCATCTTACTTCTCAGCTACTTACTCGTCTTTAATGTTTAAGTTTATCAACATGCAACCAGTGACAGACAATGTTCATCTAAGGTGGGGCATGGGGACAGGAGTTGGGCCAACCTATAATTCTGCGTTCACTGGTGGATTTGCTATTAACCAAACTAATGGAGCCACTGCAGGAAACTGGCAGCAAGATACAGCGTATTTCTCCAATGGTGATATCTTTACAACCTTATTCAAAGAGGTGGGAAATGGTGCGGCAGAGAACTGTAGTGGAAATCTTGAGGTATTCAATCTTTCATCTACAACATTTGAAAAAATGTATAACTCTTTTGTAACGGGGCATTTGTATCACAATTATCAAACCTGTGTGTGGAATCAAGGGAGGTATACAGACACAGGGGCTATAACAGCGATTAAATTTTATTTCAATAGCGGCAATATAGCCAATGGAATTATAAAGGTCTACGGTATACGATAATGGCAAGAACTAAATTACTAAATGGTGAGGTTGTTGCATTAACTGCGGCAGAAGAAACAGCTAGGGATGCAGAAGAAGCGCAAGCTGCTGTAGAGAAAGCGGCGCATGATGCGGACCATACTTGGAAACGAAAAGCAGAATACCCATCAATAGATGAACTTGTTGTGGCTCTATGGGAAGGTGTGGTAGAAGAAAGAATGGCTGCGGTTACTTCACTGGAAGGTAAGCGTCAGGCAGTAAAAGCTAAATATCCTAAATGAGTTTTATCGTAGGGATAGCAAGAATAGCACATTGGTTTCTAGTTCCTTTCTTGATAATCTGGATGACAATAGCACCAAACGATATGCTGCCTAACTGCCTCATAGAAGCAAAGCAAGCTGTGTCTGATAAATTTAAGGGCGGTTACTTCGGGGAATAATCAATGGCATTGATTCCATTAGAAAATGCAGGAGAGACGGGGATTGTACAAGACATCCAACCGTGGCAGTTGCCCATCAATGCGTGGAGCGATGGCAATAATGTACGGATGGAGCATGGCTCTGTATTTAAATGCAAAGGCTATAGTTCTGTTATGGCTACTTGTCCTATTGCGCCTTACCATGTTGTCTATCTAAAGGACGCGTCTGGTAACAAATACTGGATAGCCTGTGGTCTTGCTGCTGTTCACGTCTACACTGTATCGACCACAACATGGTCTAACATCACGCGATCAGCGGGTGCTTATGCAGCCACTGCAGCAGAGGGATGGACAAGTACCGTAATGGGCGGTGTGGTAATTCTAAATAACTTTGTAGATGCTCCTCAGTTCTGGGCAATTACAGCGGCAACAGGATTACCCAGCGCATCAACTCTTCTTGCTGACCTGACTAACTGGACTTCTACTGACCGCTGTAAGTCTATGAGGTCTTTCAGGTCTTTCTTGGTTGCTCTTAATATAGAAGATAAATCTTCTGGAGTGTTGAAGCAGTCAAGAGTAGTAAAGTGGTCTACGGAAGCGGCGATACAGACTGTCCCTGCATCATGGAACGAGAACGACGCGACGGTTGACGCTGGTGAATACGAATTAGCTGACACCAAAGGGGCCATATTAGATGGTCTTCCTTTGCGTGATACTTTTATGATCTACAAGGATGATGCTGTTTATTCGATGACTTATGTTGGAACCCCTTTTATCTTTTCATTTAGGCAGCTTTCACCTTCAGTTGGGATTCTCTCTAAAAACTGTGTTGCCGAGTTCGACGGAGGCCATTTTCTTTTCGGTAATGGTGACATTTACCTGAATGATGGTCAAAGGATCACATCTCTATTGCCCCATAAAATGCGGGATCATGTATTCGCACTATTAGACGGGGATCATATTGATAAGTCTTTTGTAGTTGCTGACTATGGAAGAACAGAGATGTTAGCTTGTTTTGTTTCTACGAGTGCTGGAACTGATAACCAATGCGATAAGGCTTTAATATGGAACTGGGTAAATAATACTTTCTCCATCAGGGATATACCAAATCTAGCACATATTGGTTATGGAAGTGTTAAGAATGAGTTAGCCTATACAACTTGGGCTGCGGCAGCCTCCCTTTCTCCTTCTCCAACTTGGGCAACTGCTATTGGAGCATGGGCGGTGTCATGGGATGATGTGGAGAATGTGCTTCTATTTGCTGACCCTGTAAGTACAAAACTATACAGGGATGGGTCTGGCAATAAGGAAGACACTACCGATATGGTATCCTACATCGAAAGAACGGGCTTGACATTTACCGCTCAAAACAATCCAGACCAATCAACGGTAAAAAGAATAAAGGCCATCTGGCCCAAGATGACCATAGCAAGTACCGATACAGTAAATTTCTACATAGGAACCCAGATGTCTACGGAAGAGGCTATTACGTGGAGCTCTCCAATAACTTTTAACCCAGATAGCCAATCCAAGGTATCTTGTAGAGCGAGTGGTAAATTGTATGGAATCAAGATTGAATCTACCGGGGATACCTCTTGGAGACTGGATGGGCTAGAGTTTGAATTAGACGATGCTGGTAGACGCGGCTCAAGGAGTTACTAATGGTAATGGCTTCTGTAAAGAAGGTCAAGTCCGTAACAAGATACGAGCCGGGACCACTACCAGAGAATACAGAGGATTTGGGAATCTATGTAGTTACGGAATTAAAGAGATTAGGAAGCATACTATTCAACCAATCGGTGATGAGACTTGAAGAAACGAACACAGCCCCAGCAAAACCAAGAGACGGCGACATCAGATACGCTGATGGAACTAACTGGAATCCGGGAGCGGGTGCAGGAATTTATTGGTTCGATGGGTCCTCCTGGACCAAAATGTAGAGTCGCTTTAATCTTCCCTGAAGATATTGATGTTGTCTGGCCTCATGTAAAGGACCATATAGCAAGAAGTGCTGCACGAGCTGAAGGGGAACTAACACCTGATGATTTCTTCGCATTTCTAGTCGATGGTCAAATGCACCTATGGGCGGCTATAGAGGATAAGAATATTATAGCCGCGATGGTAACGCAGGTTATCGTATACCCCCGCAAGAAGGTGTTAAGAATTGTTGCTATAGGGGGAGAGGGAATGGAAAGATGGTGGCAGTTCTTCCCAACGCTGGAAGACTTTGCCATGTCGTTAGATTGCGCCTCCCTGGAAGCCTGGGGTAGGAAGGGCTGGGCAAAGATCCTAAAAGATTGGAAATCCTCGTACATTGTGTACACTTATGACTTAAAGAAAAAGAGTATTCATTAATGAGCTTAAATAAAATCCACACCCGAATTGTTATTGACTCTATGACCGGAAAGGTCGAAGAGGATGAATTCTATTGGCATGACACCGATAAAGACGGTCCTATCTCTCAGTTAGGTGGGGGTGGTGGTGGAGATGGTGATGCTGAAGCCGCTGACTTTGGTGAAGCTGGGGATATGGGTGAAACTGATATGGGTGGTGGCGGCGGTTACACAGGCGGCGCAGATGTAGCAGACTTCGCTGGCCCTGGCCCATCAGGATCCCCAGGAACTGGAGGCCCCGTTGGCCCCTCTTCTGAAGCCGACACCTCTCTTGATGACCATAGTGACCCTGGAGCTGGCGGACCCCCTGGAGGGCACCCGGATCATGGAATGTCTGGTGTTGGTGGGCCTACTGCTGGCTCTGGAATGGAAAGTGCAACAGGCGGTGCAGCCTCGATGGGCCTTTCTGGAACCTCTGGCGGTGGTGCAACTTCGTCTTTTGGCGACTTCGGAGGATTGATTGATCCCACTTGGGGCTGGGGAATTGATGATGCAGCAACTTATGGATACGGTCATGGGTTGACTCCAGCAGGAAAACTGGATTGGCCCGAGGGTGATGACGAAGTTTCAGAAGGCGGTGGAGAACCACCACCCGGCGGAACCCCAGCTCCAGCCCCAGGTGCTCCGGCTCCCGGCGCTCCAGGAGTTGTGGGCGGCCCATTACCGGGATCGATAATCCCCCCTTGGTGGTCTGGCTCTCCTCATGCTGAATATGAATGGGGAAGGTACGGCACACCATACGCTATCCCATCTCCACGATGGGAAGGTGGATACGATGTTCCAGGGCATCTAACTGGGTATATGCCTCATTATGAGGGATTGCTTGAAAATGCGTACACATATCCAGACATAAAGGCCCTTGGCCTTATTTATGGAGCTCCTCCACCAGCGCCTGCTGCTGAAGAGGAAGACGATGATGGTGGTGAAGAAGAAGAGAGTGGTGGTGAAGGCGGAGATCCAGTAGAGTGATATACAAAAGAAGTTCAGTAACTGACGGAGAATAACCTATGGGCGGCGGATCACAAACAACTAGAACAGAACCCTGGGACGCGCAGAAACCCTATCTTAAATATGGTATGGGCGAAGCTCAGCGCATGTATACTATGGGCGTTCCTGATTACTATTCGGGGAAAAGCATAGCTGGATTCGACCCGGCGCAAGAAGCTGCCCAAGCATACACTCTAGGTTACACTAAGGGAGAAAGACCAGCAGAGATGCAAAAAGCTGCTGAAACCCAAGGCATGCAGCTTATGGGCGGTAATGTAGACTACTCTTCAGGGAACTTCGGTAGAATGGCTACTGCTTTAGGTGACCAAGCTAAAACTCAATTAACTTCAAATGTTCTTCCAGGAATAAGACAGCAGATGGTGCAATACCAGCCCGGCGGAAGCTCCAGGGGCGATATAGTCCAAGGAAACGCTATTGCTGCTGCAAACCAACAGATGACGAATAAGTTAGCAGAGATGTATGGGGGTGCATACACTCAGGCGCAGGGGATGCGTCCTGGAGCTGTAGGGATGTATCCGTCATTAATGGCGGCTCCATTAGGTATATCAGGAGCCATGGAAGACGTAGGTGCTGCACGACAAGACATGACTCAGAGAGGGCTTGATGAAGGGGTAGCCAGATATAAGTATGATGCTACTAAAGGACAACAGGCGCTCACCAACTATATGGCTGGCATATCAGGTGATTACGGGTCTACTACGCAACAGCCTGGGCCTAGTGGATTACAGACGCTGGGAACGCTTGCCTCTATAGCGTCTATGTTTGGTGGTTCTGATGAACGATTTAAGGAAAATATAGAACAGGTAGGCTTTCATAAGGGATTTAACATATACGAATATAATTATATATGGAGTCCTAAGAAGTGGATCGGAGTCATTGCTCAAGAGGTTGAAAAGATTATGCCTGAAGCGGTTATCAAGATTAATGGGTATAGGTTTGTTAATTACGGCAAACTGTTCGGAGCTACATAATGGCTGGTGGAATGGCATCTATAGGAAGTTGGCTGGGAGTTAATCCGGGCGCGGCTGGTACGGGCGCTGGCGGTTTAGGGGGGTTATTGGGTAGTAAATCTCCAGATCCTTATGATCCTAAATTCAATCCCGACGGGGTATTTAACCAACAAGCCTACTCTGCTGCAACAAGGAAGTCGACTATTGACCAAAGTAGACGCGATATGGCTATGCAGATGCTTGGAGAAAGTACGAAGCCCAAGCCATTCACAGGGCATAAAAAGACTCCTGGTGGTAAGTTTGTGGCGCAACCTTTTGACGCTGGTCCTATGGTTCCAACGCAAGAAGATCCTGCGATAGCTGGCCCTGAGACAAGCACAAGAGAGCGGTTAATGGCTAAAAGACAGAAAAAGAAAAAAATGCACTCGGCAGGAGGGCTATTAGCATAATGGCTAAGTACATAAATCCTTTTACAATGGGCTTCGGGGGCGATCCACGATTTGGAAGCCCTTTTTGGGGTCCGCAACGCTCTCTTGGTGGATATGCCGCGAGCAATCCAGAGTCGCTCGGTATCATTTCGCCAGAAGATGAACTTCTATTCGGCTCGACTACCGACACTGTGGGAAAGGACGCTCGCAGGTACGTTCCCTCAAGAACTAGGGACGAGGGAGTTTTTGTTCCTGCTTCCGCTGGTCTTTTACCTGCGGCAGCAACCCCACCAAGTGCAGAATCCGCATATACAGAAATCCCGGCCTTTACAGAAGAAAGAGTGCTTGATTTGGGTGAGGCTAATACTATACTTGCAGATTCAAGAAAGCTTCGCAGTGATTATTTGAGAAAGAAAGCGGCTGGAGATAGAACTCTCTTGGACGAAGCTGGGCGACAGGATAATATCGCTCTTCTTTATAATATCTCGAATCCAGGAGCAAACATTAGAAGCGGAGGAAACACCCTTAGAGGTCTTACTTCAAATCCATCAGTTTCTGCTACTGAAGCTCGAAGACAAGAGACAGAATCGGCATCCCGTGGATTGCAAGCTTTAATTGACAAGCATGGGCCACAAAATAGAGCTGAGATGATGAAGATTATCTCAGTGACTCCAGGTGTTACTATGGCTCAGAGGCAAGCCATGTGGACCGCTATGGAAAACTATGATTTGGGCGCTTTGATACCCCTGTATAGATGGAATCAGGATCTTGGAAAAACTGAAGTAATTTGGAGAAACAAGAATCTACCCAATACAGAGGAGATAAAAGCTGGTTATGCTGCAGAGAAGGATATAGCCGTTCTCCGTCAAACCGAGGCTCTTAGTAATTTACAGGGAGAAGCCTTAGAGCTCCTGTATAGAGAAGTTGGTCCTAGCCCAAGTAAACGCCAAGTGATGAACTGGGCAATAAAGAAAGGCTATCATCGTGGTGGTGCTCAATCCCCCCTAACCTTCCTTTTGGAAAAGACTGGGCACACTGTGCCCGGAGATTATGCGGTGTTTTTCCGTATGGGTGATAATGGTATGATGGAGGAAAAGAGAGTCCGAAAGAATACCACCGACTATGATAGCATGTCTAAAGATGCAAATTGGCTTACGAACACCACTCTATTTGACCAAAATGCTAAAACAGCAGGAAGACAGATTATTTTAGAAGCGCGTAAGGAGCTCCCTACTGGCACCACGTATGAAGAATTTGAAAACAGTGTTATGCAGAAGTATGGTAACAGCTCTCTGGCGAAAGCTGCTTTGAGCCCTGCTGAGGTTAAAGAGCAAGCCCGTAAATTCTACCATAGTCAAATAGACAGAGCGCATCAAACAGAAACCCAAAAGCAGACGCTATTAACTAACGAGTACCAGCTAGACAAGGAAGCGGGATCGTCTGATACCCTATACTACAAAAAGGATAAGGATGGCAATGTACTTCAAGATCCAGAGGCGTATCCAGATATTGGGTGGACTAGAAAAGTGGTTTCAATTCATCGTGACAAGAATAAACCTGACGAGCCTACCGCTGGTGAGTTAATGCTCCAAGGGGGATACAGAAATGAGCGGCCAGCCATTCTTGGAAAAGCTGGTGACACTCTAAAGTATTTTGACAAAGATAATAATGAGCAAATAGCTGTAATCGGAGAAGATGGACTGCCCATAGATGCGGTTAGAAAAGGAAAACCAGCAGACCCAGATAAACAGAGATTCTGGATAGTCCATGACCCAACTACTCAGAAAGTAACCTTTAATCCGATAGAAGATCAGGCGAGTTTGAGAGCGCTTCGAGACAAGCACCCAACTGGGGTTATGTCAGGATCAAGCGAGGATCGGTTCTTTAATCGAAAAGATGGTAATGACTATAACTATTACCCTGGCGATGATCAGAAATGGATTCCTCTTTGGTCAGACAAATGGGCGATTGAGCAAGCGAAGTTCCACAAAGATACTGGATGGAACAGGCGTAGAGACGCTCTTGATGAGGTGCTGAAACGCTGGGATCACGCGCTGGGGATAGTTGAAGGGATACACCTTATTAAACAGTCAGATAGGAAGAAAAAATCTCTTGGTACATTACACGCGCAGCTTATTGATGTGTATAAGAAGCTTACTGATAAATCAATGATAACCATAAATGAAATTGATTTTGTGAAAACCCAGATAGGTCTTGGTGACGCATTCATGCTGTCTCTTCAAACTCTAAAGTCGGGTGATGTGCTGACAGGCTCCCAAGTTGAAGCCATGCTTTTAGCTAACCAATTAGGAATGAAAAGATACCTTGAATCAATGAAATCGGAAATATCTGGCATTAACGAATTGTACGTTAAGAATCCACTCCACTCCCAGGTGAAGTTAGGTCAAAAGAGAACTATAGGGGACCTCGTATTTGGACAAGACTTTGACATGTTTTATAACGGAGTGAATAATAGGTTAATGGAAAAAGATCCTTCAACCGGCAAAGAGGAGTACAAGAGTTTTATAACGGATCGAAATAGGTCAGCCTTTTACACTGGGACTCCAGATACAGGTGGAAGCGGAAGGGGCTCTAAGTGGCGTCCTACAACTGGCTTAACCAAAGAACAAGAAGAAGCAGTGGGTGCGGGGTTTGCTCAATAATGGCTACTCTTGATACCGAATTGAAGCCCTATTCATTCCAGTTTAATGGAAGATGGTATAGCAAGGATGTCCCTTCTAATTCTTCTTTTTGGAAAAAGTCGGAGGTGGATAAATGGGCGTTTGCTATAAAGAATCTGAGTAATCCTATGTCCATGTATGGTGATAGGATACCGCCATTCCAGGTTCAGAACGCTGAAGGCGATTGGGAAGTATACGATTCTGACAAACAAAGAGAGAAGGAAGTTGCTTTTACAAGCCAGACAACTCCAGGGTTAGCTATGTTACCTACCCTGGCTACAGGGATCGCCCAAAAAGCCGGTGCTTCTGGTAAGACGCAAAAAAAGATCTATGATGTTATATCGAGATACACAATCCCTGACGAAATTACAGCAGCAGGGCTAACAGAAGAAGGTATAAATACAGCAACTTTCGGAATAGGGAATGAATCGGGGGCCTTATTATCATCTCTCCCTCAATCCATCCAGCAAAGAAAGCTTCCCTGGAATACTCCTAAGTGGAATAAATACATGCAAGCCTCTGAAGATAGGTTGGCGCAAAGCAGGATAAATGACCCATGGAAAAATGTTGCGGCTGCTGTGGGTGGCGGTGGGGTTTATGGTCTTCCGGGTGCGGCGGCATCGCTAGGGCTACAAACGGTTAAAGGCACTCAGAGGCTGCTAGCACAACAAGCCGGTAAGAAGTTCACCCCCCAGGCTCAATGGTCTGCTAGCCCTATGGAAAGAGCTAGTGCTGAAGCAGCGAATAGGTCAATGGCTCGAACCAGTTTGTATCCCCGAACCTCTGAAGCGTTAGGCGTTGGTGGTGTTCCAGCGGCCTTCGTGCCAGGAAAGTTTGGAGCACACAGATCTCCTACAAAATTAAGCAGACACTTTTATAATGTTAAGGATTGGGCTGGGCCGTCGGTTGGTGTAGGAGCCCCTATGGGCTACGCTTATGGATTTGGTAGTGGTCGAGGTGATGTTGGAGAGCGTTCTTTAGGCGGCGCAGAGATGGCGTTATATGGTGGTCTTGCCCCTGTTGTCTTGGGCGGTGGCGCTAGAGCGATTGGGCATGTTGCAAATAGAATACCAGCTACTTACGAAGGATTGAAGAGAAGGCTTGCTGGCGCACCTAGAAAACCCGCTGAGTTTAGCCCAGAGCTAGAAGAAGGGGCAGATGTAGTTGCTGCTGCTATGGGAGATGATGTGGCAGTCCTTCAAGATACGGCCCATACAGATTTAGGGGCTGGTCGTGGAGTTGTTCCAAGGAGGCCGCATGATACGGTGACCACATTGGCTGATGAGGCAATGGGTCCCCCTTATGGAACTGAGAAGCATCCAGCCGCTACGGGAAGGCTTGCTGCTTCCGCTATGCAGATGGGTCCAATTACCCCAATTAAACAAAAACATCTTATGGAATTAGAAGCAAGAGGCGATAGGATGGGCGAGGCAGTTGTTGCGCCAATTCAACACAGAGCGGTGACAGATCCCGGTAAGGTAGCAAAGGCAAGAAAAAAGGAGTTGTCAGCCGCTGCTACTCCTTTATATAGGGAAGCGTATGGGCAAAAAGCTATCCCAATAGACAATGAGTGGCGAGCTCTTATGCAATCAGATGATAGCATGAGGGATGCTTTTTCGGCAGCAAGGACATTGCGGCAAAGCGAGTTTAAGCCGGGTGGGGATTTAGACATCAATAATCCATTCCACCACATGCCTACCATTCAGGAAGCTTTGGGCGGTTATAGGACTTTATCCGGTGGATATTTTGCAAGCAAAACAGATAACGAACTAAGAGGGATAGCTGAAAGGCTTGGCCTATCTGTAAGGCAGTATAGGAAGGTGGGAGAAGGCGAAGAACTGGGAAGGCAACATCACGCATTTTTTGATCCTCGTGCACCGGAGGGTGGCTACCTTTCGGCAAGAGATGCTCATGGACTAATGCAGGGGTATACGGCGTTGTCTGAACAACAAGCATTAGGCGGGGTCCAGAAGAATTACCAGGATCGTGTACGTGATATACGTGATAAGTTCTTCGGGCACAGAACTCAAAGGAGAGCTCAAACTGCTGGAGAGCAAGTACACAGAGTTGAGGAAGCGGAAGGCATAGGGAAAAACTTCTTTAATACAGATCCAAAGAAAGGAATGACCTTTGAAGAATTGAAAAGGAATTTCAACAGGGATTCCAATGGCAGGGTAAGAACCAAGGTACAGAAGGAGGCTCTTGCTGAGAGAGCATGGCTCCAGGCTGTTGGAAAAGCCAGAAAAGAAGGTACAGATATGTTAGACGGGGAAACCGTCAAGAGAATGGAATTCCTATTCCAGGGAGATAAAGTAGGCTTCCAGAACTGGTTAGCTTCAACACGAGCAGCAAAGAGATTTGGTATAACTCAAAGGAATGTAAACAAGAGGAGCTTCTTCGACACATCAGACGAGCAGAGAAACTTGGGGCAGCTTATTGGGCTCTTCGCTAAAAGAACTGCAGAGTTTGCGTTCTCAGTCCCCTTTGCAGCAGCTAGGGCCCTAGACAGAGCTCTAACCAGGGGTAAGTTTTTTAGTGATAAGGTTGTAAGAGATGCTGTTCTTGATTTATTGTTAGCGACAGGCCCTAAGAGAGATACTTATGCCAGACTTATAAACTCAAAGATACAAAAGCTTTCCCAGGTTCAGCAAACAGAGCTTAGAACTATACTGAAGATTGCTCTTGGAGGAACGCCTATTGCAGAGGATATTACAGAATCCCCACCAGTACGACATGCACTAACTGCAGCCGGGGTCGGTGGAGCGAAGCTTTTTGAGATGGGGGCCGGGTTAATACGGTGAGATCGAGATGACAGCTAAACTAATGATACTACTGCTGTGGGCGGCGTTCACGTTTTCACCGACAGCCGATGCAGTAAAGGTTGAGCCCTACGCTACGGTGGTGCCGATGCAAGTACTATGCACAAAGGGTGGTCCTGAGTATCTAATACTAGAACTGATGGAGAAGTATAACGAGGTGCCAGCTTATACCATGGAGATCACTGTAGACAGGCCGCTTCCCTTGTTCATGATTATTACTGAGAATAAGAACAACCCATCCTCTACAATTATATTGGGAAATCCTAATCTCAATATGTCTTGTATTTTTATGACAGCAAAGGATTCCTTGGTACCAACAGAGGCAAAGAGTTTACCAGCTAAACAACCCTCAGAAGAAGGCCCAAAGCTAGGAGTGTAAATGAATATAGACGCTAAATTTTTTGGTGCAATAATCTTTGTTATTGTACAGACATGCGGTGCAATCTGGTGGGCTTCTGGACTATCTGCAGAGGTAGAGCGTCTATCAGGAATCCAGGGACGCGCTATACCCGCTTTAGAGGCGGAAGCTAAGCAGTGTGGTATAGAGATACATAATCTCAAGAAGCTCACAGGGGATCAGAAAGAGGTTCAAGAAGCTGTGAAAGATTTAGATGTGATGGTCTATAGATTGCAGTCTATAGAACAAATGTTAGACAAAATCTTAGCAACGAAGGTTCGCTAATGGAAGAGCAAAAGAACGGCTGGCACATGAGCAAGAGTCTCAGTGTATCCCATTTACTCAGCACTATAGCTATTGCTGTCGGATTCTTTACCTATGTTACTGGCATAGAACAAGAAACAGTTGTTAATAAGATGGAGTTGAAAAGCCTATCCGAAAGAATGGACAGGACAGACGAGCGGCACAGCGAACAATTCAGCGAAATAAAAGATATGTTAAAATCCCTTACATTTAAAATTGATAACTTAGGACTTCGCCGTGCCCAATGAACATCACACCAGCAGCAGAAAAGAAAATAGATCAAACTCTATCCGAAGCAGAATATCTAAGGGTAGAAGTCAATGGGGGTGGTTGCAGCGGATTCACGGTAGGCTTGTCGAAGACAGATGGAGCAAACGAGAACGACATATGGCTGAAAAGGAACTTGGTTATAGACTCCACCTCGGCGGCGTATTTGTCAAAGGCGACTCTGGATTGGATTGATGACCCGTTCTCCCCCTCCTTCAACTTCAAAATACCCAACACTAAGTCATGTGGTTGCGGTAATTCTTTCACACTTGAGGAAACTTAATGGAATCATTAAAAATTTGGGCAAAAGAAAACCCTATCTACGCACTAATTATTGGCGTTATATTAGCGTCTGTTCTTTACCACTTGTTCTCGTAGGATGCAGCAGCCTAAAGAAAGCGGCAATAGTCGGGGGAGTCACGACAGCGGCTGCGGGTGTGGGATCTGTAGTGAGTTCGGGTGCCCTTGTACCGGCGGTAGCTGGGGGACTAGCTGCCTCTGTGATGAGTGTGGGTGCGGATCTATCAAGCGAGAAGACTGGAGGCACCACATTGAATAATTGCGCACCTGATAACTTCTGGACCTTACTTGGCGATCTCGTCAGTATGGGAGGTTGGCTATTAATATTAGTAATATTAGCTCCTATGGTGCTGGGTTGGATACTCCCCGGTCCACTGGAACGCAAGAAGAAGAAGTAAACTTCACTTCTTATAAGATCTGCCGCATAAAGTGGCGAGATATCATTGCCTCTAATGAGTGGGAGAAGCATACAGAGGTTAAATGCCCTGTCCTGGAAAGCATAGGATGGCATGTCTACGAAGATGAAAAAACCCTAAAGATCGCTAACACTCTAGACTATGAAGACTGGGAGGGCAAAGCTACGGACAAGCCCGTACCCTACGGGATAACAGCGTTCCCCAAGGGATGTGTAGTGGATATTACTTACTTGTAGTTAACTTAAAGGCTACAACTCAACGCTCCAATCGGAGCACGGGTAAAAAAACAGGGCGACCCAAGCAATGCGTCCGCAAAAGAACATACGCCTAACCATTCGTAGCCGAGGCCCCTAACGGGGCCTTTTTTTATAGGGATCGTTGCGTGATTGCTCTAATACTATTGTAGTACCCCTCCCCATCCAGTCCTTCTAACATGATAACCCCCCTCCACCACTGATGCACAGTGTCAGCGCACCAGGACTCACGGTACTTAGGGTGTGAGAAGCAACCCACACTAAGCCCAAAGATCTTTTGTCCGTCTGGCCTAGACTGTTCTGAATGGTTGTACAGGTGTGAGTGTCCTTGCACAGCAGAGCAATGGAGCTTAGACACAAGCTGATGCCCTATGTGTATTGAACTGATTGGCCTCCCGGCTACACCGCTTGTAAAGTAATGACTAAATGAGATGCGCTGTATGGTTAGCACACTTTTGAAAGGGGTCACCTTCCAGCCAAACTCCTTATACTTTAGATCGTCTACGCTTATAGCCCCGTCCAACTCTGGGTTGGTGTTTACAGCCCTTTCTATCCGGTCCTCATGATTCCCCAAGGTCATATATAACTTAGGTTTATACCCACGGACCTTCTTTATGGGCTTAAACAGCCTCTCCTGAGCATCTATTACAGAGTCTATGTCCTTGTAGTACCTTCGCCCTTCAAATCCTCTGGTGCCTCTGTCGTAAGACGAGAGGCTAGGCATATCTGCCATGTCACCTATGCACACGATATGGTGCGGCCTTTCTTTTGCAATGAACTTACCTAAGACTTCAAACCTGTCGTTATCGTAGTCTGGATTAGCGTGTGGGTCACCAATAATAAGTAAATTCATTGTACTGTGTCACTCCCAGGGAATTTAACAACACTTAGCGCGGGACTCTCAACCACCTCATCAATAGACTCGTCTAAGAAGTCTGCGAATGTCTCCCACAACGCCTGCTCTCTAACGCAGTCCGACTCATTAGCTGTTTCCTCTATGATGGATAAGAGAACCTCTCTATCAACCAAATCATTCTCAATCACCATTCGCATTAGCGAAACAGCAGCGGAGACATGAAACATCATCATCCCCGCTATTCCTGGCTCCTCATCACGCATGTTATTTACTCCCTTTGTTTTCTAGATCCTTCAGCCTGCGATACCCCTCTAAAAACCCCAGGAATGCACGGAAGTTTTCTTCTATTTCTGAAGATGCTTGTGCCTCGAAGTCTCCAGTTTTCTTATCAAACCTCAATATGTAAGCTTTCTCAACCTCTTCCCCATAGATGAGCTCTACACATTTAGCGTAAGCGGCACACTGTAGATGGTACGGGCTGTAGATTGCAGCAGATGTCTTGAAGTCGATGACAGAGAAGTCCCCATTCACCCTAGCCACAGCATCTACCGTACCGGCATACCATCTATGCGGGTGAAACACTTTCTCTTCTGAGGAAACCCATTCAATATCGTTGGTCTTTACCCACTCTCTGAATGCACCTATAGAAGACTTGGCTTCCTCGCTGTCAGGCATAGTGGGGGCCTCTCCGCGCCCAAGCTTCCATAAGATAGCTCCTTCAGCCCACTCATGGACTTGCTGCCCTATCACCAAGGCGTCACCGGACCTCTTCTTATACGCACTGCGTATACCCTTTGCCATATCGTCAACAGTCATATCGCCTACGGTAAAGGGCTTTACGTTAGCTTTGAAGTATTTTGCACCCTCACTTGCAGCCCATGGTATCAATGCTGGTTTAGCAATAGAATCAAGGATGGTGGTGACGGATGGCGCGTACTTATCATCTACAGTATAGTAGTGCTTCTTTGGGTTGAAATTTAGAATTACCTCATTTCCATCATGGTATTCTATTTTATGTTCTGTAGTCATTAGAAGGGTACATCGTCCTCCATGGTGGAAGTTGCTTGGACTCTTTCTCTTGGCTCCTCAAACTTCAAGCTAAGGTACACCTTTCCGTTTTTGCTTGTGTTCTTCCACATAGCTACGCGCCACTCCTTCCCGCCAACAAGCCCCTTACCGCTGTAGTGTGGATGTTTTTCGCTGGATCTCTCCTCGTTCTTAAATAGTGATACCGCGTTGTCCTTCTGGTCATATGCCATCTGTTTGCTCCTGCGTTGTTGATTTAGACTGTCTTCATGCGCAAATTGCGCCACAACATTCTCGTACTCCTGTAGCCACTGCTCTTCTGTTCCGAAAGCCTCACTGCCGCTCACGAATACGCCTTTCCCTCTGCTCTTGCATTCGCCTGCATTGTTCTCCATACCTCGATCTTAGCCTCCGCTGCCGCAGTTAAAAACCTCAACCGTTCATCCTCGCAAACCGCCGTGGATAAAGCATCTAGTAACTTTAGGTAGTCAGGGTGTTGTAACGCCCACTGCTCCTTTGCGGCTACAGTATCTTCTAAAGATTGGGTGAAGAGAATGGCTTTCTTGCTCTTCCTGAATTGTTCCAGGTAGATCCTTTCAGCCCGAGCCTTCGCAATCTTCTCAGCGTTATCCCTTAAAAAGTCTAACGCACTCTCAACCGTTTGCTCGTCAATCACAGAACCACCCCCTCGTCTGGTGGAAATTTTGACCTCATGTTATCAACCTCCAAAACTCCAGCCCTTGTTGCCTTGTCAAGTGTATCAAAGATGAACGTGAATTGCCAGTCCAGAACGTCCGCATCCCCGTTGTGTGCATCGCTGTGACACTTATGGCACAAAGGCATAACAAATATGTCCGACGCTTTATACCCCATCCCCCCACAGAATGGGGCGTTTCTGCTTGTTAGGTGATGAGCCACTATGGTTTCATCGAGCATAGCGCAAGAAGCGCAAGGAAGCTTGCTAACCCAATTAAGGTAAGGTCTTGAGGTCCACCGCTTCTTCTTCTGCAAACTCATATCTCGCAAGCTCCTGCCGTGCAAGCAAGCTCCTGGCTGCCTGTGGTGTTGTCATTCTCCTCTACAACAGAGTCCCAGTCAATAGCAAGGTTTGTTTTCTTCAACATTGCATTATACGCCTCTGAGTTGATCTCTTCATATGGGGCGGCTTCATATATATGAGCATCATCCGCTTTAGGGAGAAAGCTAACTCCACTAAGTATATCAAAGTTATCCCAGCACCATGCTCCAACAGCCAGCCACTCATCTTCTGCAATGTAGATTGTAACGCTTGGCTTATGTTCACACCAGTGAATGGAAAACTTCTTCCAAATCTCCAAGTGTTCTATAGCGCTCACCTTGTCCTTGGTGAGAGATTTCGCAGGAGTCTTCATCGGGAACTCAAACACCAAAGCGTCCTTGTTGTATGGGTCCGGTATGAAGGGTTGCCCTGCGCTAATTAAAGCTGCGTTCAGAGGGTCCTTGATATCTTGCCTGACTCTTCGTATGTAGTGCTTGGAGTAAGACGGGTGAAGCCCGGATCCCGCAACCCCCACTAACTGACTAACCGTTCCAGACGGCTTGATGCAGGTTGTAGCCACAGATTGTTCAATATTCAACTTCTTGGCCCAGAGCGCGTTAACCTCCACAGCTTGCAGCTTCATATCTTCCAGGTCGGCAGGGGACGCATTTAATATAACCGGACAATCAAATACCCCCGTAAAGCTAACTCCAAGTAGCCTCTCCTCCTCTGCATTACGCTTCCAGACGGGCCGAACATATCTGAAGTCTGTAAGGGTTGACTGGTAAGTCCCTAAGATTGTAGCCAATCTAACCTTTCGTAGAGCGTTAGGTATGGTGTCCGAGGGTCTTAGTATAACTTCTGATAAATTGCACAAACCGCAACTCCGAAGCACCACCTCGCTGCAAGGATTGCAGCCGAACTCATGGTCGGTATCTCTCCGTTCAGGGGCGAGAGCTTTAGCCGCTTGGCGGTTGAAGATACCCCTCTCCCCACTCTTTGATTCATAGAGGGCCACCCACTCCCTCATAAATATCCCAATATCTGGCTTCTCTGTGTAGCATACGGAATTGTTTGCCAAGGCTCGTTGTGGGTTCTCGATAAACCACTGACCCATCTTAGCTCTTTGCATGCGCTCATCGGTAAGGTTGCTCAAGCTTAGCTCCGCTGCTCTACGGACCCCTCCGACCACTACAGCCTCCCCATTAAAGCAGAGAAGGTCGTGGCACTCTATACTGGTTAGCTTCCTTCCCTTTGCGTTTTGAAATATTCTAATGTACTGCATGAATAATCTTTTCAAAGGGTCTGGCCCGGAAGCCCTGCCTCCAAAAGTCTTCAGCCTAGCCCCGGAAGGACGAATCCTAGAGTAGTCTATCTTAGGTATCAGACCGTGATATAGAAAGCTGATCAATTCCCGAAGGGCACTTGCCCAGCCAATCTTGCTGTCCCTCACCACTATGGTGGAGTCAGTATCGTGAAAGGCTTCTCCTACATCAGGCAGCTTGCTGATGAACTGCCTCTCTACGCTGAACCCTACTCCAGTACCACAAAGGAGAACGTACAGGTTCTCATCAAAAGCTCTAACGTGATCGACAGCAATGAAAGAGCAGTTATAACCAGCCATGTGATCTCTTTCCAGGGCTGGCCCAGCAGTCATCAAAGCCCTCATGCTTGGCATGATCTCCATATCCAAGATGGCCTGTCTAACCTCATCTGGAAGGGGTAGCTTTTTGCCCTTGTGTGAGATTGTGTTTTCCCAAAACCGACAATACCTATCTACGGTTTCCTCCCAAGTTTCACGCCTTCCCTCTGAGTCGAGATACCTAGCGTACCGACTCTTATGTATAAATTTCTGATATTCATCCACTACTTGTTTCTCCCCTCTAATATTTTCATCAAGTCATCGAGGTTGATGATTGCGAAAGCATTGCTATTCCCCTTCTCTCCAGCGACAACTGTGGGTATCAGGTCTGTTCCGGCACACCCGGCTACAGCTTGGTTCCAGGCGTCGTTAAAAAGCCACTTAGGAAGCTTGGTTCTAAACTTGCACTCAATCCCTAGCAGGTCATGCTTTACATCCAAAGGTGTTCTCCTGTCTGACACTGGTATTCTCTCTCCGCCGCATATAGCAGCAACCCTACGCTCAAACCTCTTCCATGGCTTATCCACCTATGGGGCGGTCAGATAAAAGGTTGGTGTTTTCAGAAAGCGTAGCGGTATCCATTGGTATTTTCTGAGGCAAGGACCCTTCTGTAAAGGCGTTTAAGGAGGGGAGGTCCAGGTACAGATCCATCTCACACTCAGCCATATCCCAGTGTCTGGCCTTAGATATAGATAGCAGCGCGCTAGGCTCGCCTGGATCGTTTGAATAATATCTCTGTAATAACAACACGTTATCAACAACATCAGCCAGCTCGCCAGCCCCCCTGATTGAAAATCTGTCTATTTTATCCTTTATCGACATAGACTTACGTGCATGAGCCACTAAAATTATGTGGCACTGCAAATCTCGCACCGTTTCTGCTATCTTGAGGACTATTCGTTTTTGAGCTGTGTAGTCGTCGTTAGCTATGCCAGCGATTGTCATCAAGCTATCCACAAGGATCATGCGCGTATTGAACTTGTCGATAGAGTACCTAATCACAGCCATTAAGGTGTTCAAGTCAACAGAGCCCATCTTATCAAAGAAGTACAGTTTATCAGAGGACCAATTACTAAAGTCCAAGGCGAAGTCGAGGGTTGGAGAGCTGTCTAGGGAGGCTTGTCTATATAGTCTTATTAACTGCTGGCGAGGGCTCATTTCCAAACTAACAGATAAACATTTTACATTCTGAGTGAGACTTGCCAAAAGTAGCTGCCCTGCCAAAAGGCTTTTACCCGATGAATTGATGCCAGCCAAGATGCTGCACTCACCTTCTCTAAGCCTAAACCTATCGCCAAGATCCCCAAACGGCATTACAACCCCTGTCGTTTGCTCTGGGGCTAGATAATGCTCTAGAACCTCTTGAGTGAAGTCGCTAGACGGGCGAACACTCTGCTCCTCCTCAATTTGAAGGTACGGCGCAATCTCCTCCTCAGTCAACGATTGCACTAGACACCCCCTTACTCGCTATATCAGTATTTAATAATATTCTGTGATGCTTGTCCTCTTCAGCTTTGCTGAGCTGGTCAACACACTTAAGCAGACTCTCCCGAACCTCTAGTAAGTGCTTGGAGAAATCAGCCATAATCTCAGCGCAGTCGTAGAACCCATCAATATCTCTAGGGTTAGACAGCAACAAATCAGCAACGCCGGTACAATCTATAGATACGTTATTTATATCTTCTTCAGCAGAAGCTCCTAAAGCTCTGATGAGATCTTTCATGGTAAGTACCTTTAATCGCTTTCCTTTGAAAGCCTGTTTGATTGAAATGTCAGGAGCAAGCGCCTTTATAGCGTCATGCCTGGATTTATACCATATACCCGTCACAGTATCATGGACTGAACCGGAACCAACTTTCATAAACCCCTCCCAGAAAGTATAGATAAGGTATATACCCTATTCTTCTCCATTACTAGGATCACCTTTCCCCTATCACTGGTAACACCTTTCTCCATTACTAGGGCGACCGTTTCATAAGTAGGTATAACTCGCGCTCTACAAGGGGACACAACTTAATGGTCCTCCTACATAAGGGTCTACAACTGCTCTCCTATAAGGGGGCATAACTCTCTCTCTATGAGTCATTATTCAGATTCCTCTATATGACGTACTATTCAGGAATGATGAAAACATAGACCCTTTCTCCTATTCTGACGATGTATTCTGTTACGTCGCCAGCTACATTGGTTGAGCAGTATTCAGCGGAAGCACAAGCGTCCAGTAAATACGCATCAATCATCTCAAGTGTTATATCGCAGTCCATTAGCCTAAGAATACGATAAGAGCAAGACCAAGCAACACCAAGCTAAGAGCGTCCATGCTATTTTTTCCCTGGTTTGTGTGATGGTAAGTTTCTCCAAAATTCGTCATTCTCTTTGTCCACGCCGTGGAATTTCGGATTATAAACCCAATAGTCGCTGTCTTGCAAGTCACGGAAGAATCTAGGTGCGTAGCCACGGGGATTCCACCACGGGCTCCTGCTGCTCTGCGTCATTTTGGACACAGGCACAGACGCACCGAGAGAACTTCTCCCCCATTTCACGTGAGCAAATCCTAAGTGCCCACCCGAATACTCCTTGGCACATTCCGTGTCATCACCTGATAGGTTACTTAGAGGAACCTCACGAAGACCGCTAGAATACGAAGATTTTTCAGGACCACGGTAATCCTGGACATTCATGTAGGATTTCCAGGCTGATTCTAAAGCGCGCTCACGAAGCTCTACCAGATTTTCCCACCGCTCACTCGGGGACGCGGTGGTTCGGATATACCCGATATGTTCTAGTATTTTGTTTAGTATGTTATCCAGAGGGGCCGCACCAGATCTGTACGATTTGGTACGGACTTCTTTCTCTAGATTTCGTATACGCCTGATGGAGTCTTTAATTACCTCAGAGGGTAATAGATTACGTCGTTTCATCTTCGTAGTAATACTCGCCAGTGACGCCTTTATTCCAATCCCATGTAGAGCCAACACGGGGCATGGCACAGACTCTGCTAGCATGTCGTGCTTGGAAAACTGTATCACGCAATTTTATTATTTCGCTGTAGAACACCTCTCCATCCATGTCGAAAAAGTGGTCAACAAACTTATCAGTGCAGCTAACAGCAATTGCGCTTGCTTGCGCCAGCTTTTCACGATCAATCATCAGTTGCTCTTTAGTCTTGGCTTTCGCCATTATCGCTCTCCTGTAGGGGGGATTGTAGTCCATCACTGGGTCGTTTGCCAACCTTGTCCATGAAGTAAGATTCCGCTACCCGAGCATTAGTGAACTGCTTAGCTCTAAGGAAATAAGGTGCGGAAGTCCTGTCCAGCTCATAAATGTCGAGGTAGCGTGATTCTGGACGCCAGATTGCCTCAAACCCGTCTTTTTTCATAAATCGTATTTTACTCATGGTTCTCACAGTGTAGGAAATAAGAGCGCAGATTAGCACAGTATGGTTGAAAAGGCAAAAACGGCGGAAACAAGCCATTCTTGGTGGTTATTTCCTACAAAGTAAGAGGGGCTGTTGCCTGACAGTTAAAAATATCATCCTTGGCTCTGGATGGATCAGGTTGGAAAGGGGCTACTGCACGGCGCGCTATGACAGGGGGCGCGATCAACACGTGGGCTAAGTCAAACAGTTCATCCATGGTAACCCATGCCACGACAATATCGTACAGTACCAAGCACAATCACAGACGGGCCATAGTTTGACTATGCCCTGTCAAAAGACGAGGTATGTCCAAATGCACAGCATCTAGGGGAATAAGAATGTCGGACACGGGGTTTTATTGGGTCTTAGCTTTTTTCGTATTCGCCATGGTCTTCTTTTAATGCACGAGCGGGAGCACGTAAAGGCACGTCGTGACCGCCGACGCACGAGGAACCTTGTACAGAAGCACAGCCCATATAAACCCAAAAAACACGCTACAGCGAAAAAATACAATCGTAGGAATTTAGTGGCAGACTGGCCCGAATAAGTGTATAATTCAGACCCTTTTACCAGGATCTGATTATGGCATATTCTCTTAACTTACGCGGAAACAGAAAAACCCGCATTCCTACGGTAACCGCTGGGGCGGAAACATGCAGCGTGGACTGTAAATTCTGTTATGCAAAACGACCGCCGTTAAAATGGCATTGGGATAAGGTGACCAGTGGAGAACGTGGGACGGACTGGCCTACCTTATGCACGGCAATTAAACGCCTACCCAAGGGGCAGAGGTGGCGCTATGCCCAGGCGGGAGATATACCGCACAATGGCCACGGTCAGATTGATGAATCTATGTTGCGCCTACTGGTGAGCGCGAACAGAAACAAACACGGATTTACCTATACCCACCATCCTAGAACCCCGCACAATATCAGACTGGTAGAATGGGCTGGGGCCCAGGGATTCACAATCAATTGGTCAGCCGATAGTTACACAGAAGCCGATGAGATAGCGGCTAGCAGTACCGCGCCAATTGCTACCCTACAGGCGACCGGATGCGATAAAGTAGAATTTACCCCCGCCGGTCATAAGGTGGTATCTTGCCCAGCAGATTGGCACGGGCTCGGGGGCATTGTAGGATGCGACACGTGCTCAATTTGTTACCAACACGGGCGGATTTTTATGGTCGGATTTCCTAAAAGAGGAAGGGGGCCCAGGGTGACTCGATAACCCGCTGCGGATCCGCCTGGGGGCTCAGATCTCGCTGAATCTAAGGGTGACCGTCTCCAGGATCCGGGGCGCGTCGTGGTCCCTGTATGTTAAAAATTTAACATACAAAAAAAACCCCGCCGGGTGGCGGGGCAATGTGGAGGACCCGGCTACTATCGCCGCCGGGGGGCGATCATACCATCAGGACAATTATTAACAGAATTAACGCTATGATTAGCGTCTCGGTTTCGTGAGACCTCAAGCAACCCGCCAATAACGTGTAACGTCGTGCATAGCGTGATCAGCCGCTTCTAAGCTTCTAGCCTGTTTCCATCGTAGGTCGGTCTGCTCGGTCGCGATCTTCATCGCGGACCGTTTCAGAATAGACCGCTGGCCTAACAGCATCGAATTAAGCCCAGGGGTATCAGAGATCCCCAGCGCCGGGGTCCCGTCTTTTTTAGTAGTCGGGCGTTCGGGCTTCTCGTGGTCCAGCCAATAAACAATGGCATTCAACGCGCCCCAGATCTTCCCCTGACGGGCGGGTGAATCTTGCCCAGGGGCTACCGTGTAGATATTTGAGATTGTGACCAGATGTTTAAGAAGTCGTTTCCGTCCCGCTATCGACGTGCGTTCGGCAGCGGTCCGGTCCTTAACGTCTTTCGCCTGGGCCCAGTCTGCCGTGCGGGAGAGTTCCCGATAACTCTTGGGTCCGCCGTGGTGATAACTCGGGATCTGATAAAGGGTCCCTCGGTTCCGCCATAAGACGTCTAGAAAGTAGGCGCGCCGGTCATCTTCGCCCATGCCCAGAGAGAAGCGATCAAAATCGTCGCGGTTCTCCAGGAAAGTAGGGTCAGCAATATCGGTGTGGATATTAAGCAAGTTTGCCCGTGACCGATGCGACCAGGCGCTTGCCGTCTTGTCATTAAACTTAGTTGGAAAAGCATTTGAGCAACTAAGCATAACGGCTTCCAACCATAGGCGCGTCGATTGACCGATCCCGGTTGTGAAACAAACCCAGGGCTCCGCCTGTTCTTCGCCATCGAACAGCCGCATTGTTGTGCCTTTAAGCTTGGCCGCTGCGAAGATCTGCCGCCCGTAATTGATCGGCGACAATTGTTGGAATTCCAGGGTTATTCCCTTATCGGCCAGGGCGTTTACCTTGTACTCAAGTTCGGAAAAGAATTTAATCATGTCCCGGGGTTGGTGGCCCTCAAAAGTGTAGCTGTTAGCAACGAAGGTTCCAGAACCTCGGATAATATCGTTATTCCTGGTACAAGCTTCGACGCGTTTCGCATGATGAATAGGGTTAGCATCCGCGCCCCGGTCCATTAAACGGTCCGCTGCCCAGATCTTCCTGGTTCCCCATTCAAAATTTAACCCGTGTTTCTCCAGGAGATAGTCGCCCGTGACCGGATCTAGAAAATCCCGTATCGGTGGCATATCCTGATCGGCTGCGAACCAGCAATCGCGCTGCGAGTACCAGCTCGGCAGCCGCATATTAAAGGATGTCGGTGTTCCCGTGATTGGTTCATTCATTACTTAGTTCCCCCATAGGAAAAGTGCTCTAGTAAATTATCATCATCTTCATCTTGCCAGGATCTAGCGCCAACGGTTATCCCGTCTTTGTAGACCTGTTCCAGGACCATAAAAACAGCAGCCATTGGAATCCAACCGGGGCGCTTCTCTCCCGGCCAATCCCTGGCTTCGTCGATCAACAAGGTGGTCCACTTATTTTCCAACGTAGCGATTGACGATTCATCCTCGGATAACGCTTTACCCAAACGAGTAGACTTGTCGCAAGGAATGACGTTTACCGTGGGTCCCGCTCTTAGACTTTGAGTCATAATTAAAAGCTCCACAATGTTATGCCGTTATTGGCCCAGTGATTGTAAACGATACGGGGACAGATTGACAGTGGAAAACGATATATATCGGGCACACTCACACTATGAATTCTGGGCTTCACGAAATGGTCAGCTCCAAACCCAACCCGGTTCCCGAACCCCGCCGGTTCCGAACCCGGCGCGAGAATCCCGACCGCAGCCGGACGCATCCGGCGCTCGAGCTCGAGCAGATCCGCCAGATCTTCCAGATCCGTTGGTCCAGGTCCGCCCGGTATGTTAAATTCGCCCTACCATTTAATATACAACAAAGGCAGTAGGGTTATTATTCCCTGATAACGCCGTTGGTTAATATTAGAATATTATAATTTTCTGCCTATAAAGAGTGCCGTTCCGAGCTTGCGAGGGCATTAAGTCTGTTGTTGTTGCTGTTGCCGTGGCTGTTGCCGTTGCCGTTGCTGTTGCTGTTTGGCAGTGACCCCCCTTTTATTTTTAATTCTTTTTTGATATTGTCCCCATACAGCGGAGGGAATTTTGAGGCATCTAGAAAATACAACCTATTTTAAGCACTTATTCCTCATCTGGAAGGTAAGTGCAGCACTTGCTGTAGCGTCTGTAGTGGGCGTCATTCACGGTATATTTCCTTTTCTATACGAGAGATACGTCTCATCCAAATTAAAGGAGCTTGACGAGCTTTTAAGCACTATGTTTGAGGTGTAGTAGGGCTTAACGCTAAACGTCGCTTAGAGAGGCTATTTGGGGGCTTAGAATGGAAATTGAAGACTTTCAGAGAAGGTTAAAACAGAAGCACTTCGATACAGAGTTTGCTATGCAGAGGATGAAGTACGGTGGTGCTGATCCAATGCTAGAATTGGGGGTGAGGATGGAGCCTCACATGCAAGTTCTACCTAGTATATTAAAACCGTCTGCGAAAAGGGCAACTGTCGGTGTTAACATCAGCCCCACAATAGCTAAAAAATTGTTTGGCAAGGAAAGCGCAAGCGCTCCTGAGATATTTGCGCGCACCAACGAACCCCGTTTAAGCGTTCCTGAGCTATACGAAGATTTATCTAACAGAGGACTTCTTGCAGAGAGCATAAAGAGTGTTGAGGATTTAGAAGCATATCCACAATACCCTATGGATAAGGGATTTATTGGGCATATTGACAGGAAACTTCCGCGTCAAGTATGGAACCACGAATTAAGACATGAAGGAATAGAGGCTTTAGGATACGGCATACCTCGCGTAATTGAGGAAGTGCTTGCAAGGATGTATGATGCAGAGTATGGAACGGAAAGCCAGAAAAAACACGCCAGATTGTATATAGAGAAGATTGCTAAAGACAATAAAATGCCCGTAGAAGAGCTAATGAAATACATGAAGAGAAATGTGCCTTCTAGATTCGCAAGGGATACAGACGCGCTCAGAATGATTGATCAACTGAAAAAGAAGTTCAGAGAAAGAAACCGACAATAAAGAGAGAAATGCTATGGCACACGAAAGCGAATATAGAGACGACATACCTTGGGGTCCAAAGGCGCATGGCCCAGCGATAGAAGCGATTCGCCAAATGCGGGAGGAGAAAACCGCAGAAAGGATGCGAGCAATAGCGGCTCTCATTGCTAGGTTGCAGGGTCATGAAAGAACAGGACAGGAGCAAATGGGCCAGTCTCCACGCGACCAGAGATTTTGGATGAATGAAGGGGCCAGACGTGCCCCCACAGCCACTAGAGGTGGCCCTTCACAGGTTCCAGGAAGGATGCGCCCTAGGTTCTCTCCACCATCCTTTCACCATGAAATGCTGGGGGATATGGAAAGCGGCCCAGAGCCAATGTATGGAGGGTCTGGAGGGGTGCAAGACGACTTCATGCGGCAAGCGCAAATGAGGAAGCTTTTGGATCCATCTATGGTGTCTCTAGCAGAGGCTAATGCGCTTTATAGGAATGCGCCAAGGCACCCTGGCTTTGGTCTGATAGAACCAGCGAGGAGAGGGCCTCCTAATATGGCTCTGAGACGCAGGTATTTAGGATGGTAACCGAAAAGCAAGGTAAGTTCATAGAGGCTTACTCCCTAACGGGAAACGCATCTAAAGCTGCTATTTTTGCGGGGTACTCTGAGAAGACCTCCAAACAACAGGGCCATAAGCTTAAAAAGCAGTTCGCTCAAGAGATAAAGAAGCACATAGAGCAGAACTTGCTTGATGCTGCTCCTATGGCTTTAGCACAGATGCGTGAACTAGCCTCTGAAGCTATTTCAGAGAGCGTTAAGCTTGCTGCTAACAAAGACATCCTCGACAGAGCGGGATTGAAGCCAACTGAGCGAATAGAGCAGACCATCTCAAGGGTAGAGCAGTCTTCAACGAGTGATTTGATGAGAGAGTTGGATATACTCACAAAAAGGGAAGTTGTTGAAGAAGAGCAGATTCCAGAAAGACTGAACTAATGCCTATTCAGGCGTGTACTTTATCTAGCGGTAAAAAGGGGTGGAAATGGGGAAAATCAGGCAAATGTTATGCGACTAGATCGGGAGCAGAAAAGCAAGCACGAGCTGCCTACGCAAGCGGCTACAAGGGAGGAACTAGAAAGAGCGGTAGAAATAGCAAGAGAACTAAGAAAGCGTGAGCGATTCAACAAGCTTGACTTCTACGATCCCTACCCATATCAGATAAACTTCCACGGAACTGGAGCTTCAGCCAATCAGAGATTATTGATGGCTGCTAACCGTATAGGAAAGTCCTATTGCGGGAGTGCTGAGTTAGCAATGCACTTGACTGGATTATATCCAGACTGGTGGAAAGGAAAGCGGTTTTACAAAGAAATAGTTGCATGGGCTGGTGGGGTTTCAAATGAAACCACCAGAGACATTGTGCAGTATGAATTATTGGGTTCCCCTGATGACCCGGCAGCTTGGGGGAGTGGATCTGTTCCCAAGCATTTGATAATAAAAGCAGAGCGGAAACCCGGCGTCCCTAATGCAAAGAGTGTTGCCCTTATTAGGCACGTGTCAGGCGGCAACAGTTCGCTCTTTTTCAAAGCCTATGAAATGGGTGTTGAGAAATGGCAAGGAAGGTCGGTTGATTGTATTTGGCTTGACGAAGAGCCTCCACGGGACATATACTCACAGGCTGTAACGAGAACCCTGGATAGAAAAGGCATGGTGTATATGACCTTTACTCCTGAAATGGGCATGACAGAAACCGTAGCGGGTTTCTTGAATAACCTACAGCCTGGACAGTCTTTGAATAACGCTACTTGGGACGACGCTTCTGAAGACGTAAATAGCTTGCTGGGGAACGCTGGGCATCTAAACCATCTTGTGATGGAGCAGATCCTTTCCAGCTACAGCCCACATGAGCGTGAGATGAGGCGCTATGGTAGGCCAACAGTAGGTTCTGGGCTTGTATTTCCTATAATGGAAGAGAAGATTATTGTAGATCCGTTCCCAATACCAGAGTATTGGCCTAGAATCTGTGGAATTGATTTTGGATTTGACCACCCAACAGCCCTTGTGTGGTTGGCTTGGGACAGGGACGAGGATGAGATGTATGTATACGATTGCTATCGACAGGCAAAAGCGCCTCCTTCTGTACATGCGTCGGCGATTAACAACAGACCCAGGTTCATACCTGTTGCATGGCCTCACGATGGTAATAGGCGTGACTCAATGGGCAACCCTGGATTGGCAGATCAATACAGGGCTCTTGGGTGTAATATGCTACCATTCCACTTTGAAAACCCTCCAGCTTTGGGGGAGAAAAAGGGCGGAAACTCGATTGAAGAAGGCATAATGGCTATGCTGCAAAGAATGGAGGACGGTAAATTCCATGTCTTTTCAACCCTTGGTGATTGGTTTCAAGAGTTTAGAATGTACCACAGGAAAGAGGGTAAAATCGTCCCCTTGCACGATGACTTAATGTCTGCAACAAGATACGCTGCAATGTCAGCTAGATTTTCTGTTGCTGAAGATGACCCAACATGGACTAAAGACGTGGATTATATGAATTATGGTATTGTTTAATGGCTGAAAAAATTAGCGAAGAAGACATTGTAACAAGAATACGTGGGGAGATTACCGACTCTCTTGGCTACAGTGATACTATATCTAAGCAGCGTGAAAAGGCTATGGACTATTACTACAGCTTGCCCTTCGGAAACGAAGTGGATGGCCGCAGTCAGTTCGTAGACTCTACCGTACAGGATACTATTGAATGGCTAAAGCCCTCTCTGATGCGTGTATTCGCGTCAGGAGACACCATGGTAACCTTTTCCCCTGTAGGTCCTGAAGATGTAAAAGCGGCGAAACAAGCTACTGATTACGTTAATCACGTATTTATGAAGGATAATCCCGGCTGGGAGATTCTTTATTCTTGGTTTACAGATGCGCTATTACAGAAAAACGGAATTGTTAAGATTTGGTGGGATGAGTCTGAGAAATGGAATAGGGAAGAATACAAAGGTCTTGATGATGAAGAGCTTGCCGCTCTTGTGGCTGACGATGATGTAGAGGTTATTGAGCACACTCCTCCAGGGGAGGAAGTGGAGTCTGATTATGGAGTTACCTCATCCGAGGGGCATCACATAGTTATTACCAGGAATGTAAAGAGGGGTAGCGTTCGCATAGAGAATGTCCCGCCAGATGAGTTTCTAATTTCAAGGGAAGCTAAGACGCTTCAGGATGCAAGATTCGTTTGTCACCGGGTTCCTAAAACACTATCAGATCTCAGAGAGATGTACCCCGATCAAAATCTTGAACCTGAAGATTTAACTGGCGGTGGTTTTGATGAAGACGAATACTCAATGGAAAGGCTTTCAAGGTATGAGTTTGACAAGTCTGCAAATTATTGGGGTGATGCGTGGGGAGGTGGTTCTTACGATGAGTCTCTGAGAACTTACTGGTTGCATGAAAGCTTCCTAAGAACAGATTACAATAATGATGGTATAGCTGAATTACGCAAGGTTTGCACTGTTGGAAACAAGGTGCTGTCTAATGATGAGATAGATCGTTATCCATTCGTTTCTTTGACGCCAATAAAAATACCGCATAAGTTTTTTGGACTGTCTGTTGCCGACTTAGTGATGGATCTTCAATTGATGAAGAGCACATTGATGCGGAATTTAATGGACAACATGTATAACCAGAACTTTGGTCGCTATGCTGTTCTTGAAGGGCAAGCAAATTTAGATGACCTTCTTACCCAAAGACCTGGAGGCGTAGTTCGTGTGAAGAGCCCGAATGCGGTTATGCCTCTAACAACCCCGCCACTACAACCCTATTCGTTCCAGATGCTCACATATCTTGATGGAATTCGTGAGTCAAGATCCGGTGTATCTAAGAATACACAGGGATTAAATGATGATGCGTTAAAATCCCATCAGACAGCAACGGCTGTTGCGCAGGTTATGACTGCCGCACAAGCTAGAGTTGAGCTCATTGCCAGAAACTTCGCGGAGACTGGCGTAAAGGAGCTTATGCTGGGTATATATGAGTTAGTTCAAAAGAACCAGGATAAGGAGCGGGTTATACAGTTGAATAATGAGTGGGTTGCTGTAAGGCCAGATATGTGGAGAGACAAATCAGACTGCACTATATCGGTTGGCCTTGGGCATGGTAATCGTGACCAACAGATGATGCACTTATCTCAAATGATGCAATTCGCTTCTCAGGCAATGTCTGGAGGGCTTAATATTGTAACAGAACAAAACCTATACAACATGGGTGCTGCTTTAATACGGAACATGGGGTTTCAGAATGTTCACGACTTCTTGACAGATCCTTCGGTTGCTCCTCAAAAGACAGACCCGCGCCAAGAAATGGCGCAAGCTGAACTACAGATAAAGAAGGGAGAGCTGGAGATTAAATCGGCTGAGACACAACTCAAAGCGCAGAAACTACAACTTGAAACTGCTAAATTACAATCTGACAACCAATTCAAAATGGCAGAATTGGCATTGGAAGAAGAGCAGAATAGAGCTGTTGCGATAGGAGCGACATGACAGACGAAGCTAGAGAAAGAAATGCTAAACGACTTCTACAAGATCCATTATTAGTAGAGTCATTCCAAGTTGTAGAACAAGAGATTTTAGACCTGTGGAAAACCACCGGGTCACACGATGTAGACCAGCGAGAAGCTTTCTGGCTGGCACTGAGACTGCTTGAAAGGCTGAAAGGACATATAGCCTCTGTTGTTCAAACAGGGGAAATGGAAAGGATGCTAGACAAGCAACACCCGTACATCTAAGGAGAATTTATTATGGCGGACACGCATGAAGCCCCGCAATTGCCGGAAACGGTAGTAGGAGGTGCTGGCAGTATAGCAAAAGCACAAGAGGCGTTAATTGGACTTATGGGAACCGATGAGGACATCCCTGAAGAAAAGGAAGCCACACCGGCGGAAGAGGTAGAGTCTACTGAGGAATCTCAAGACGAACCATTGGAAGCGGAATCTGAAGACGATTCTGAGGAAGAGTCTGAAGAGTTTGATGAAGAGAGCGAGGAGGGAGAGGAGCCTGATTCCTACACTGTTAGAGTAAACGGTGCAGATCATGAGGTGTCCCTTGAAGAACTCGTAAAAGGTTATTCTCGACAATCAGATTACACCAAGAAAACCCAGGAAATAGCTGAAGAAAGAAACCATATGGAAGAGGCGCTAGAAATGGCGCGTTCAGAAATTGGTCAAATTCAGCAAGAACGGGAAGAATACGTTGCGTCATTGCAGAACGTAATAGACAACTCAAACGAGCATCTTCAGCAGTTTATGAACGTCGATTGGGAACGTCTAAAGGAAGAAAGTCCTATAGAGTATGTTACTCTACGAGAAGACTATAGAGATGCGCAAGATCGTGTCCAAGCTATGTTCCAGCAGCAAGAAATGGTTAGGGCAAAGCAGGCAGAGGATGCTGCAAAACAGCATCAGAATGTGGTAGTAAGTGAACATAAGAAGCTTGCTGAAAAACTACCAGATTGGAAAGACGAAGCTAAGAGGCAAAAAATAGGAACTCAATTACGAGACTATGCGACTAGCTTGGGATATTCCACCCAAGAAGTTGGGTCTTTGGTAGACCACAGATCATTGCTTGTATTACGCAAGGCTATGCTTTACGACAAAGCCAATCCCTCTAAAGTTGCATCGAAAAAGCTCAGAAACAAACCGAAGGTGGTATCTTCTGGGTCTATTAGGGACAAATCCAGCAATTCTAAGGCGGCACGTAGAAAACAAATGGAGCGTCTTCAAGGGTCAGGTCACATCCACGATGCGACTAAACTTTTAGAGGATTTTATAGACACTTAACTAAGGAGGACTGCATTATGACAGTTCCGACAGATACTAGGGAAACCTATGGTGCCATTGGCATTAGGGAAGACCTATCAAATATTATATATAATATCAGTCCAATGGACACACCATTTCTTAATGGTTGTGGACGTGGAACCGCTGATAACACTC
>Ga0255047_10000444_pt1 | contig 34025 bp, 37 predicted proteins | sample JV7_2_1_MG_FD_183640 | JGI IMG/M metagenome (GOLD analysis project Ga0255047, IMG submission 183640) | Seawater microbial communities from Jervis Inlet, British Columbia, Canada - JV7_2_1 | ecosystem: Environmental > Aquatic > Marine > Inlet | place: Canada: British Columbia | collected 2016-10-06
GACGCTACGCCAAGGGAGGAAGGAGTCTACACAAGGGACTCCCAGAAACCCCAAAAAGCCTAGTATACTCCCCTTTTCAGCCTATTTAACCCCCCATACTCCCTTCCCATACCCTCCTACCCTACTAAGGGCGACAGAATCAGTTTCAGTTTCACCCCTAAGAAAGGGGGTGAAACGAAACTCATTTCTTTTCATGGAGGAAACCAGTTTCAAATCAAGAAACTGGGAATGAAACTGCCTCCGTTGTTGTTGAACTAAGTACACAGCCCGAACCATGGGCTCGACTGAGGAGAGACAGAATGGACGTCTACGACTATACCGACATCAAAGCCGACGCTGAGTACTACCAGGGTCAGGCACACTACCACTACAGCAAGGGCCACTGGGCTGAGGCTCGTACGGCCGCGTTGATCGCCGCGAACCTTATGCTCCTGTGGGTGAACCGCCCATGAGTGTGAACGACTCTAGTTGGTTCACAGAAGCTGAGCTACACGACGTGGAGCCGCCGCCGTTCTTGATCGACGGGGTAATCCCCCTGCGGTCTGTGAACATGTTCTTCGGTGAGTTCAACATTGGCAAGACGTTCATTGCCATGGACATGGCCGCGCACGTCTCTATAGGGAAGCCGTGGATCGGCAAGGACACCATGGAGGGCGACGTCTTGTACATCGCCTCCGAGGGTGACCCAGGTAACATGGGCGTGCGCATGGAGGCGTGGCGCGAGTCACAGCAGATTGAGTTTCCTGTGCCCATGTTATTCTATACGGACGTGGTCTCGCTCATCAAGGACGCTGAAGAGTTGATTGCTGGCTCCGTCGCTCGTGGCCTTCGGCCACGGCTTGTGGTCGTTGATACCTTGGCCATGGCGTTGGACGACAACGAGAATGACAACCAGGTGATGAACGACCTCATCAAGAAGCTTCGTAGCCTACAGGAGTACGAGGTTGACGGCGAGGTCTTTGAGATCGCTTGGCTGCTGGTTCACCACACCGGCTGGGAGAAGGGCCGCCCCCGCGGCGGTAGCTCCATGCCTGCTGGCCTGGACTACATCCTTGGACTGGAGGGGCTCACAGAGAACACTGTGAAGCTGTTCCACTACAAGGCCAAGAACTCGGCCAAGTTCAACCCTATGGTCTTCGAGACTGTCGAGTACGCTGACTCTGTCGTGTACGCGTACGTGCCCGAAGAGAGGGCGGCGAAGTTGCGCAAGTCCACAGGGGACTCAACTGCTGCCGGTGCTCACCGTGAGTTCGAGGAGTGGCTGGATAACTGGCCCGACGACGTTCCATTTTCACGTAGCACCTACTCGGATGCTCTCAAGAAGATGAAGTACAAGGTCGACAAGAAGGCTGTCTCCGCAGCGTTCAGCACGTTCAACGATTTGATCGAGCTCGACTACAAGAAAGGTAATGAGGAATTCTTCCTCAAGGCAGGACACAAATGAACGGACTAATCACAAGAGACGTAAAAGACTACGACCCGACGAACTCACGATCTGCAATACTGGGTGGTAACACCATCCTGGTGAAGTGGTCGGACATCGAGCCCACAGAGGGACAGATCGACCCAAACTTCCTGGAGCATGTAAGGAGCTTCGGCACCGGCATCAACCTGCGCATTCTGGGTGGTGCCAGCGCCCCAACCTGGCTGAACGTACCCACGTTCACCTATAACGAGGGCGTCTCCGGCAGAGCTTATGACATGCCATACTGGTGGACCGAGCGTTATATGTCAGCGTGGGAGGTTCTGAACCTACGGCTGGAAAACATGCTGGGCGTCTGGGTAGACACCATCCATCTTACGGGCGGGGGCACGCTATACGCGGAGCCATTCATCCGTTCGGTGTGGGCCAACAGGGACACCCTGCCCATCGGCATTGAGGAAGACCAAGCGGCGTTACTGCGGATGCACAAGCAACAGACGGAAGCGTGGCCATACGGCTACACGGCACTCTCTGTGCACCCATGGCAGGGCCTGTCTGCTACAGGCACGCCCATATCCAGCTTACCTCTGGCTGTGGAGCACGCCTTAGCTGTGAAGCCCACATACGTGGGGGCACACAACCTGAGAGAGAACCCCACAGCAGCGATGCTCGCTCAGTGGGATGCCATCAAGGAGCTGCCTTTCAAGGCGTACTTCCAGACGGCCAACCCCACGAAGATTGATAACTGGGTCAAGGCCCTGGATCGAGGCATGGCGTACGAGCCAGTGTTCATTGAGCTCAATCGTGACCTCAAGACATACTCAGTTGAGGCCATGGTTGACTTCATTCATCAGATGAAGAAGTGGGAATAAAATGGAGCTCACAGGCGTTGTACCTGATAACGGAATCAAAGTTACCCTGGAGGACATTATCAACTACGAGAACCACCCCGTCCACGGCGTGTTGTCGGATATGGCGGCGCTCGTAGCGAGCAAGGCCTCCGACTATGCTGACGACGAGAACGTATATTCAAACTTTGAGGGGGCCGCCCGCATTGCGGGTGTCTCCGTCGATGTCGTCTTCAATGTGATGATCGGCATCAAGATGGAGCGGCTACGGCAGCTCATGAGCGGCAAGAGCCCGAACCACGAAAGCTTGGAGGACACGCTGATGGACGCAGCGAATTACCTGGCTTTGTGGCAAGGGTACCGCCGCCAACAGGCGGACAAGCTCATGACCCGAGTGACCCAGTCACTTGGTAACCCCTCCACCTACACGGAATACGAATATGAGCTTGACAAACTAGAAGGAGCGTGATATCATGGATTTTGTATATTCAGTCGATCCCGACATCGTGATTACGGAAGTAGAGGATGATGAGTCTGAACTCTCCATCTTTTACATCTTCCACGAAGGACTACAGATGGCTATCGCCTACGACGTAGCCGAAGCCAGAGAAGCAGCCGCAGAGGTCTACGCCGCGATTACGGGCGAGGACCAGGAAGAGGAACCCTACTGACTGTGACCAAGAAGACAAAGACCTCTCGGTCTGGAAAGATCAAGGCCCAAACCTTCAAAGTTGTTAGAGATTTACCCGATGTCTATCTGCCTCCACCGCCCGCATCCAAAGGCACAGCTGCCTGGAAGGTGTGGGCGAAGGAGTCATTTCTAGAGCTCCTCCGACAAGGCTTCTCCATCCAGGGGGCCGTCGATTTCCTCGGCGTGTCTCGTGGGTGGTGGGAGAAGAACGGGGACCGAGACCCTGAGTGGAAGGAGCTGGCACAGGCCATCCGTCAGGGCGATGACCCTGCCCTGGACGAGAACAACCGCGACTGGCCGGACATCTCTTGGATGTCGTACAGCCAGTTCTCGGAAGAGTATCTCGGCCTGAAGGTGTTCCCCCACCAGCAGGGCATCGTGGATGCACTTGAAGATACAAACGTGAACAAAGTGATCGTCAACGGATTCCCTGAGTCAGGGAAGAGTACGCATGTCAGTCTGGGCTACGTGCTGTACAAGCTCTGCCTCAACCCTGATACCCGTGTGGCCATCGTATCGAAGAGCACCTCCAAAGCCCAGGATATTCTCCGACGAGTCAAGAGGTACATGACCGAGGAGCACCTCTATGACAATACCAAACGGAACCTTATCCAGGACTTCAAAGGTTTCAAACCGGACTCTCATTCTAGTCACCGATGGGACGCTGAGCAGATTACTATCCGTCAGAGACGATCTGGTGAACGAGACCCTTCTATCCAGGCTCTCGGTATTGGCGCGCAAATCTACGGGTCACGACTTGACCTTCTCCTACTGGACGACGCCCTGACCCTAGAGAACCAGATGACGGAGAACCGTCGCAACAACCTCGACTCCTGGTTCCTCCAGGAAGCATCCTCCCGCGCACACAAGGGAGAGATCGTTGTCGTTGGTACTCGTGTGCACCCACAGGACAACTTCCGCTCGTGGAAGGAAGCCTGGGCAGAGGACCCACACGCAGCCTTCGTGGACATCCCCGCCATCGTTGGCGAGGGTGACGAAGAGGAGTCCACCTGGCCGGACTACTGGCCGCTCGACGGCAAGATGATTACCGACGAGTTCAACAACCGCGAGTACTACCAGAAGGGCATGCGCGACATCCGCACGGAGATGGAGTCTCTGGGTGTGTGGCGCTGGCGCCTTGTATATCAGCAAGAGGATGTGGGCGACGACGCCACCATCTTCTCACAAGACATGATCGACCGAGCCCTTGAGCTTGGTGAGACACGAATGTTAGGACAGGTACACCCACATGAAATCCTCATCCTCGGAATCGACCCCGCATTATCTGGACGTGCTGCATCGTTGGTCCTTGCCTACGATCCACGAACCAGAGTGCGCACAGTCGTTGACCTCCTCGTCACAGACAAGCTTGGCGCTACCGGAATTCGCGAAAAGCTCATGTACATGTTCTGGGAAAAGTATCACCCCCAACGAACCCTCATCGAGGTAAACTATGCACCAACTCTCATGGGAGATGACGTCCTCAAGTCCAGAGCAAGAGCTGCTGGCACTGTCCTGCTGCCTCACACGACTTACGGAAGAGGACGTAAGCGAGGATCAATCAACGACGAAGAATACGGTATTGCGGCCGTGGCGCCCCTGTTCGGGGGTGGCCTGTACTGTCTACCGTCAGCTACACCGCAGGACAGAAAGAGACTCGAACCCCTTATCGCAGATATGCAAGCCTTCCCCTACTCCGACACAAAAGACGCTCTGGTAGCTCTATGGATCGCAGAGGGCGAAGTGCCCACCATCGCGGCCAAGCCGCTCGACATTGAGCAGACCATCAACTCACGTAACCTCCCCCCAGGGATCGCACGCAGATTGCGACGTGGAAGAGGGGGTTGACAAATGCTGGGAAGTGTGCTATAGTGGAGCCAATGAAAGCAACGTGGTTGGTAGTTCACCCCGAATCTATGCTTTACGCGCTTGAACTGGTAGAACAGGGTGAGCGCGCTATTGACGTTATGGAGAAGGTAGTAGACTGGGCCCACAGTAGCATGGAGGATGACGACGACGATGCCGAGTAGTAATCTAGAGACCCTAGCGACGGTCTCACCCGAAACTTCACTGTTCCAGGCGCAAGCCGTGGACCAGTCCTACTCTGGGTTTGAGGTCAAGCTGGCAGAGACTAGTGACTGGACTCGCCGTGACCTCCTGATCGAAGCCCACGCTGAGTGGAAGGACCGTGTCAAAGACATCACACGAGTCATCAACGGTGAGTGGTACCGTGTCTGGCCTGACCTGACGCGCGAGCCCCTCGCCCCGACTGTGGCCAACACCATCGAACTCGGTGTGTCACACTTTGCATCTATTGGCGGCTCCATGGTACCATCCATTCGTGTGCCCATCCCCCATATGGAAAGTGGACCCGAAGGGTATCGAGGCGCGGCGAAGCGTGAGCGTAGGCTCCGCGAGATCGAGAACGCCTCGAATATCAACAAGAAGCTAGCACAGTGGTTCGGGGACTACGCTGGTACCGGAGCCGCCGCCGCTTTCGTGTGGACCGACTTCACCAAGGACCCCGAGATGCGGAACCCAGAAATCCACCGCCTTGACCCTCGCCACTACTACCCTGTGGTCAATCCGCAGGGCGAGGTAATTGAGTGCCTTGTGGCCCGTAAGATACACTCATACGAACTCACGAGAAACCATCCTGAGATCAATGCGGAGCTGGACTCCAATTCAATCGTAGAAGAGTGGTACTGGTTCGAGAGAACCCGCTTACGCCACATGCTCGTTGACGTGTCCCCGAAGGGGCGACAGGAAAACCGAGGGTGGACTCTTGTAGACGTGGAGAACCCCATGGGCGTCGTGCCTGTGGTGGAGATTCCACGTTCATCCTTTGATGGTGAGCGCCGAGGTATGCACGACCAAACCGTGCATATCCTCCGCGTCCAGCATCATCTGATGGCCCTGACTATCGAACGTACCGAGGAAGAGACCTACCCCGCAGTTGCTGGGTACGACGTCGAAGGCCTAGACACCTTCGGCCCTGGTGCCACCCTGACCTATCGCTCAAGCGAGGGTAAGGTGGACAGGTTCAGCCCGACAAGCCATTTCGATGTCAAGGACCTTATCGCACGCCTGGAGGACCAAGCACGTACGCAGTCTGTTTACCCACAGCAGCTGATTGGTGAACCAGGAGCATCCATCGCCTCAGGCCGAGCCATCACGGCCAGCACTGGGGCCTTGGATGCGCGACTTGCCCAGACCCACCGAGACTTTGAGTGGTTCCTGGAGCGAGTATCTGGCCTCGTCTTGCGTGTAGACGAGAACTTCTGCCAAGGTTCCAAGACGATCTACGGAGACTCTCATGACAGAAAGAAGCCCGAAACCTTCAACCCCGAGCGAGATATCGCCGGAGCTTACGAGGTGGTGCGCTCTTACGGACTGGGCGCAGGATCAGACCCCACCAATAGAGAGACCAGGCTGCAACTGCACCTGTCCTCAGGACTCATCTCCAAGCTGCGAGCGAGAGACGAGCTAGACTTCCTTGAAGACTCCGAGGCCGAAGAGAAACAGGTCCAGAAGGAGCAAATGATCCTTGCTGTGTCCCAAGGTATCGTGGCGCAGGCCGCACAGGGGGGCACAGAAATCGCCCTCATGTACTTCAACCTATTGAACGACCCCGATCTCACTATGGAGGAAGTCCTTGTCAAGCTCTATGAAGAACAACAGGAGGCAGCTCAAGCCGCGGCCGCCGCTCAGCAGGGAGGAGCTGGAGGTTCTGTCGCGGGCAACGATCCCCTCCAAGCCATCTCGGCCGCCGAAGGACTCTCCCGAGGGGGGATTCCTGGCAACGCTGAGAGCCTACCTGCATCGGCAGGCCTTCCGTCTCTACCTGGAGTGTTGGGCCCTGGCGCGCCAGCTCAGGTGGCGTAGATGAAAACCGTCCATCTTTCACGCTATCTCGATACCGCTGGTAATGGGACTGGCACCAAGAACGCTGTAGGTAACTACGCTGGTGCTGTGGAAGAGTTTTACATCGAGCCTGGGGCTGGTGAGGTCTTCACTATCACTCGCATGATTGTGACCATCGAGGATACTGGTGGTGGTACTGCGCAGGAGTATGGCAACATTGGGGCAGCACTCACGAACGGCATCGAGGTCATTGTCGAGAATGAGCATGGCACGACCATCATGGACCTTACAGACGGTGTGCCTGTCAAGTCCAACGGGGACTGGGCTCGCCTGTGCTACGACGTCAACTGGCTTGACAAAGGTTCAGGCAATGACTACATCACTGTCCGGTGGACCTTCGCCAAATCAGGTAAGGATATTGTCTTGGAAGAAGGACAGCGCCTGACCGTACAGCTGAACGACAGCTTTGTTGGGCTCATTACCCACTACTTCCTGGTACAGGGGACCCAATGATCGAATTCATCGACACCGCCCTACTCCTCATCATCCTCTATCATGTGCTACCCGATATCAAAGGGAAGCTTCGCAGCCGCCTAATCAACAGGAGAAACCGTGCCCTCCGCAAGTGAAATCTCAGACAGCATCTCACCTGGTTCCACCGAGTATGGTGACCGTCAGGTCATAGAAGACAACATCCAGCAGGTCGTGCAGGCAGAGCCTGTTGGGCACGTTGCTGGTTCTAGTTCAGCTGGTGCTCAGGGCAAGCTCTCCCAGGGCTCCTTCTCTGACCTACCTGTGACTGATGGCCTCTCGCTAGGCCCAGGCGCGGGTCCACCACAGAATGCCACCATTGAAGGTGGCGCTAACATCGACAAGTTCAGGTTGATCGCGAAGAACGGCCGCAATCCTGTCATTCGCAAGATGGCCAGAGATGCCATTCGCGCACACCTTAATAGGAGCAACTAATGCCCGTACCCTTTGAATCCCACCTGGCCCCCGAGGACAGGGAGGCATATGAGACGTACGGCAATAGCGACTACCGACTAGGTGCTGAATCCGAGCCCCCCATGGCGCGTGAGGCGTTTGAGGCCAACCTCTACGGGTACCACTCGACGTCCCCCAACAAGGCTAGTGCCCTTGCTGCTGCATTTTTACAGAACGAGGGGTCGCGGGTCAACACACGCCAGTATGGCAATACGACGGATCAAGCCTACCGCCTCCCTGATGGTAGCCAGAACAAGACACTCCTCCAGCAGGATATCTTTGTGTCCAAATTGGAGAAGGTTTTCTACGAGACGGGTGGGGATATCCCCCTCTCGTGGTATGTCAACTATGCTGAGGACATTGATCTCTTCGCTGGTGTAGGTGGGGAACCTCTCCGTGAGCTGTACCGAATGACCCTAGAGCAGGAGAAGCTACGCGGCTTTGAGGGTCGCCATGCCGACCAAGCCGCACGCCGAGAGGCCTATGATGCTGGCAAGCTTGCGGAGTTCCAGGAAGAGACCCGCTCCATCATATTCGGTATGACCACCCCTAAGGGTGTCAAGGAAATGGGCCAGGAGTTTGGTGGCATTGTTGATCGGGAAGTGGGTCAGATACAGAACGTCCTGGCCCTTCCCGAGGTCAAGACAGTAACTGGTGCCGTTGCAAAGGCGTGGGGCTGGACCGTGAACGCCTTCCGAATTGCTGATGCTTGGATTGGAGAGCAGGCTTGGATTGATCCAGGTGCAAATGTAACTCAGGGAATTGCTGATGCTACCCTCGCTGCTGCCGATGTTGTTGGGGCTGATGACATCGCCCACGGCATGCTTGGTGTCACTGCCGACACCCTTGCTGAGCTCACTGAGAGGGGAGCTGGCAACCGTTGGCAGGCACGCCTACTGGCTGAGTCGAAGATCAAGGAAGACCTGGGAATGTCGCTGGAAGACTTCACCGTCCAGGCAGGCTTCGGTGACGCCATGGATTACGTGCGTCAGATGCCTGAACTGGACCCCAAGGTTTGGGAGCTATGGATGCGCGCCGCTGGAGGCGACGAAGACCTCGCTACCGACATGGCTGTGGACGAGATTCTGTTCTCCTCAGAGAACCAGGAGGCCATGAAAGAGCAGCAAGATTTCTACAACGAGCAATCAAGAGTCGTTCTCCAGGAAATGGAGGATGTAGATTTCTCAAATGCTGAGGCGATCATGAGTATCGCTGCAAGCTACGGCGAGCTCCTGGAGACTATCGCCACCGGCGTCACGCTCGCGGTCGTCAATCTGATTGAGGGTGACTCCTGGATTTTCGACCCAGAGTACTGGCAGGAGCTGAAGAACTACGAGACCCCTGCCCACGTCCTCGGACTGGAGGGCACCCTGATTGGACTGGGTGTGACCTACGGCATGACTATGGCAATGGACGCCCCCCTATTTGCAACCCGTGCCCCGCTCTCAGCAGCTGGTCGATGGGGATCACAGAACGCTGCTGACGCTTACCACCTTGCCTACAAGTCTGTGGCTGAGATATCGAAGCACGATGAAGTACTCATGCTTGGGGGCCGGTCGGCTGGCGGGTCTCTGGGTGGCTCTATTGCCATGGATGTACTTGAACAAACGGGCACCATTGAGAAGATGGCAAATGCCATCCTTGGTGAAGCCAGGGATTTGCCCACTTATGTGATGCACTTCTCGAAGCCTCAGTTGGCCAATGCCTACAACCATATCTCCATGGCAGCCTTCGCCCCGTTTGCAGATGACGTCGCCAAGGTGACTGACGAAGCCATTGAGGCTGCTGGTGCACGTATTGCTAAGCGCGGTATGGAGCCCCTTGAAATCACGGTCAACCCATCCTCAGCACGTCAGACCCTGTCTGAGAATCACCTCGCAGAACTTGCCTTCCTTCAACGGGAGGGGCACAAGCTCGTTCCCTCTACCGTACGGCTGGACGTCAAGACGGGGCTCACTCCGTCACGACGACTGACAGGCTTCGCTGATGAAGAGGCCGACGTCATCTACAAGATCGCGGAAGGCAAGGTCCTCAAGAGGAATCCTGAAGCCGTCACCGTCAAGGGTGCTGACAAGGTTGAAGCTGACGAGCTCCTCGGCACACGCCTTCCACGGATTCTTGATGACGCGGAAACTGTGCAAACCCCCGCCGCCACTGTCACAGTGAAAGAGGGTGGGACCGACGTGACCTATCAACTCAAGCGCACAGAGCTAGAGCTGGGCGGAGTTGCTTACTCAGTGAGGACATCGGAAGGTAAGGTTGTGGCCGGTGTTATCGGTCGTGCAGGTAAGTCCCTAGAGGGAGACTTGGCTATGGCTACTACGCTTGGCCGCGGTTCAATGGAACAGATTTGGGATGTTGCACGCATTCAATTTGACGACCACTTCATTCTCCAGTCGGGTAACTCCTCCTCCATGTCCTCTCAGGCCGCAAGGTTCTCGGAGAAGTATGCCAAGAAGCTCATTGACGACAAGGTCAATGATGCCGTCCGCTTCAATGCTGACGAGGCCATGCCTCCTGCCCAATGGGCCGATGGTGTGACCGCTGACAGCGTAGGTGCCGTCGATGTAGACGGAGCAATTCACGTACAGCCACGCAGGATCATGCCCGATGACCTCACGTACGGGGAGATGGATCGTGAGTACATTGCGGACCTTTTCCACGGACACTACCTTGACGGTGGTGATGCCCTGAGTGCAAATCAGACGACCCTGGCTGTGATGGCCTCCCGCCAGTTTGGTGAGATCATGCGTATGCAGCCGAGCAAGGCTGTGCAGCACACGCGCCACCTCTTCAACCAGATCAATGCCAACACCCTATTCAACTACCACGGCCCTACTGGCACACAGCACATCAGCCAAGCTGGGACACGTATGTTCGCAGCGGTAGATGACTTGGATGGTGTGGTGGTGTACAAACGCCGAATCATGCAATTCCATGCCGACCGTGGCCGCCTCCAGTCTGAGGCCGCAGACCTTGCTCTTGAGATGAGAACCTTGGACAACCAGCAGGGCATACTTAGGCGTACTTATGGAGTGGACAGCATAGTGGACGATGGAGCTGCTACCGCAGGCGTGAAGCTCACCTTTGAAGAGACAGGCACCATTAAGGGAGCCCGCGAACTGTACGTCAAGAATCGTAAGCGAATGGATGCAATCAAGGTCGAGATGAAAACGAACCAGACCCAGGGTATGGACTTTGGTGAGCTGACGAGCATCCTCAAGGATATGTGGGACGACTTCAACCGCACACACATTGCCACCCACCCAGAGTGGAAGAAGATTCCTGGTGCAATTGATCCTGATACTGGGCTTGTCAGGTATGAGCTCCTCATGTCGCGTCAGACCAAGCAGGCAACCGAGTATGAGGCTATCCTTGCTCGCGCGCATAAGGAAGGTATCTCTCTAGAAGACGCCGCCAAGAAGGAAGTAGGTGTTGTGCCTCAGAGCATCATCGCGACCAGCGGAGTAATTGATGACACGCTTGGTATCACAGTTGATGACTTCCTCCGACAGACGCATGACGTCCTCAAACATAAGAGCTCCTGGCTCGCCCCCGCCTCTCCTCTGGAGATGATGACGGCAGCCACGGGTGGACCGGATGCCCTGAAGCGTGTGGTGGCCAAGATTGCCACTGACAACATCGCTGAGGTCGTACACAATCTCCACCTCGCGTGGGTCCTGGACAAGGTGTTCACCCCACGGACGGGTATCGTTGTGTCCATGGATGAGCTCATCTCCTACTTGCATGCCGGTGGTGGTCGTACGATCTTCACCTTCATGGAAGACCAGGTTTCTAAGAAGCTGATAAGGCTCGCGCGACTCAAGAAGAGTGGGTCCTGGGCCAAGATGCCAGCGCGCACTCAGCGGCGCCTCACTGAGCTCGAAGAGTACCCCATCTATCTACAGCAGCAGGAGCGAGCATGGCTCGAAACGCAGGGTGTGGGTCTTGACGAGGTCACTTTCAAGAAGAACAAGTTCGGCGGCAATGATGACTACTACAACGCCGCACAGCGGCAGGCCCAGGGCTTCATGTCCAACGAGGGCTTCGTCGCCCACCTCAAGGGTGCTGAAGCATTCGATGACTGGTTCATGCTGGAGCAGACCGCAGCGTCCGCTCGTGACCTCCAGTTCTTCGACGTAGTCACGGGCAAGGTCCGTACTGGCGCGACAGCTGAGCAGGTCCGCTCGGGCTATGAGGCCATGTGGCAGCTCGCCACTGCGGAGCTCGATGATGCCGCCACAGCAGCGGCCAAGAAGGTTTGGCTTGAGGGAGCGGAGACGGCAGCAGTGAAGGGCAGCACCAAGGCTGGCCCTACGGTCCTTCCACCCTGGGTTCTCGAAGGCTTCGGTTCTGTGACCGCCAGCCAGCAAGCTAGCTCCGGTGTTGCGGGAGCCGTGGACGTTGCCACCAACGCACTGTTCACCCGCCCCCTGAACTACCGACGTGGCGCCATGGCCAGCACTGTGAGGAAGTCCGAGACTGCCCGCCTTGAGAAGCTCTTCGCTTCGCAGGGCAGGAAGATCATGGATGAGAACGAGGTGTTCGATATTCTTCGGCGCCAGTATCCAAACTCCCCCGAGGAGATGGTCCGTGCCGCAGTCCCTCAGTTCCAAGCACACCTCAAGGAAACCCAGGGTGTCGTCTCACGACGGTATGTGCAAGAGTTGGCTGAACAGAAGGTTGTGTTTGAAATTGAGCGGAGGATGTACTCCTTCACCAACGAGTCACTCGCTGGCCGCAAGGTTGTCGGACTGGCTCCGTTCGGTAAGCCCTACGCTGACATGATCGGTCGTTGGACACGCGAGCTCTTCTCCCGCCCCCAACTTCGTGGCTGGCTGAACGAGTCGAATGTCCCTGGCGTCAGCAAGGCAGCGAATGCCATGGTTGATGCCCTACCAATCAACCCACGTACGGGTGGCTTCCTGTCTCGTGTGGCGAACACAGACTTCGACCTGGACCGCATCCAAGAAGACCCAGCTGTCGGCTGGGCCGCTCAGGCTGTTGGCCTTGAGAGGATCGACGTTGGTAGGGGACTCTTCCTGTTCCAACAGGGCCAGTCCCCCATTAACGTCCTGCTACCAGGCCTAGGAGTCATCCCTGTGATGGCCCTTGAGGCTATCTTCCGATTCAACATGCCGGACCCAATCAAGGACCCTCTTGCTCATCAGCGGTACATGGACGACTGGAGCGAATGGGTTCCAAGTCTAGGTTTCCAGACGCCTCAAGGTATTGGGAACCGAGCTGCTGCAATGCTCCTGGGTGGAGGTACACTCTCTAGGAGTGTATCCATGGGTAGCTCCATGGCACAGCTTGTCACGGGAGAACAGTTTGGCTCGACCATCATGAAGCAGAGCTGGGGGCCTCGGATCGAGGCAACCAAGAACATCAAGGAAGCGCTGTCCGACCCTAACTTCTACGCAGAGCTTGCGGACCTTGATGGCGTCAGCGCAGAGCTGGGTATGACCGCCCTAATTGATGAGGAGATCGGGAAGATTCTTGAGGGTGCCGCTCGCGCTGAGGCTGTGGCCAGCCTGAAGGAAGACTTCGTAGAGCTGATGCGCCCAGTCGGCGCTGTCTTCGACTCCGCAAATGATGACCTTGGTGAGGTGTGGCTTGGCAGCATGGAGACGATGGGCATTGAGCTCCCCCCCTATATGTCCACGGACACGCCGGAGCAGGCACGTCGGGCAGCTGACTGGGTACGCAACTACTACTTTGATCTCCCTGACTGGGAGCGCGACTTGGCCGTGGCCACGAACCCCGCCATGGCTGTCAACCTTGTATCCTCCTGGAAGTGGTCGGATGCAGGACTCGAAGCACAGATTCCAGGTAACGACCTAGCGTACCGGACGGGTGGCAGCAAGACCGACCAGGCCCGTCACAACGCCTACAAGGACAACGGCTGGATTGAGCCGATGACGCCACGGAAGGTGGCCTCCAACATCATTGGCACCGTACTCCAGGCCAAAGAGCGGGCAGCGAAGGCAGCCTACACCGAGGGTGTGACCATCGCCAACAACGAGCGGTGGGACGAGATGCGTGACGCCGACAAGGCGTGGTTGGAGGCGGCAGCAGAGTCGCTGCGTGCAGACGACATCCTCCCCTTCCGCACAGGCCGAGAGCTGTGGAACAACTACCCCGACCTGAAGCGTGCCTACGATACAGAGTTCCCACCTGAAGAGGGTGAGTCTGGCTTCACCATGAAGGTCCGACCATGGAGTGCTCAGATGCCTACGACCCCAGAGGAGCTCCGCCAGGAGTTCTCTGAAGATGGTTGGGCCCTCCTAGAGATTACTCCCAAGCTGGAGCGGCTCCTCCCGATCATCGGTCTGGACTACAAGCACGACCAGCCTTCGGAGACAGTCATGATGAACGAAATCTACAAGGCCACGGCCAACATGATCTCAGAGACCAGCCTGGAGAACCCCATCTTCGCCCATATTGATCCAGACTTCCGCGGCTGGCAGGCCACGCGAAGTGTTGGTTACCAGTCATTCACCTCCTTCTATGGCAAGGTCCTCGACGGCGAGGCCTTCAGTGCCGAGACTCGCGCGGAACACAAGCAAAGCTTGGTGTGGATTGGTGAGGCCCTCGACCGGAGAGCCGCTGGCGACCCGTCGTGGCGCACGGTCCGTGACAATGCTGTGGCCCGCTTCTCCCGCATGGTCCAGGACGATGCCTTCAACCAGGTAGACAACGTGAAGAAGTGGAATGATGCCTATGGCAAGACCCTGGGGTCCTACGACTGGGTACCGGACGAGCCCTCCCCTCTCTTCGATGAGCAGGGGAATGCCAACCCAAACGCCACACAAGTTTGGGTCCGCAACGTAGCCGATGGTGATACCATCCATGTAGCCTTCAACGCTCCAGGGATCGGCGGTGCCCAGCAGGTCACCTCTGTCCGTCTGCTCGGCTGGAACGCCCAAGAGCTTGGACAGGGTGGTGAGGCAGAGAGGGACAACCTCGAAGCAGCGATATCAAGCGCCATCGACAGAGGCCTCCCTATCGCTATCGTCCGTGACCCCGAGCGGTATGGACACACAGACATGTACGGACGTGTATTTGGATGGCTTTACATTGGTGAAGATGTGTGGTATAATCCTGACACCATGATACCGAGGAAGAACTAATGGGATTACCAGACCTACCAGCCGATGACACTGGCGCAGCAGGGGCAGAAGAAGAACGCGAACCTAGCCTGGGTGAAGCCTTTGACTGGCAGACCCAGTTCCGGAAGGACATGGTGACCCAAGCAGAGTCCTGGGCCAGCAAGTTCGGTGTGCCTAAGTTCATTGTGGATGCTCTCGTTCGTGACAATATCGACGCCGCCACCGGCTACATGATTGACCAACAGAAGCAGAGAGGTACCGCCTACGGCTACATCCCCGAGGGTGACCCCTCCAGGGACTCCTTCGACTTCAATGAGTACAACCGTATGTGGCAGGATGGCCTGAACTTCTTCACCATGCGGACAGGTTACGACTTCGCTGGGATTGGTAAGCCCAGGGGAGGCTCTGGCAGCGGCAGGCCGACAGCTGCACAGCTGCGGAACATGTTCGATATTGACCAGCTGACTGAAGACGCCAGCAAGATGTGGGGAGCATACCTCCTCGAAGACAGCAAGGATGCACGCAGCATCGCAAACGAATACGTGGATGCCATTGTGGCCTCTGGTGGTCAGCAGGAGCTCGACTACCAGACTTTCGTACTTAACAAGATCAGAGCTACAAACCGCCATAGCCTACTCTATCAGAACAAACCGGAGGGGATGGATGAACTTCAATACGTGGCACCTTATGCACAAGCGGCGACGTCTGTTATCGGCGGTGGCGGTCAGGCCGGAAGAACTGCTAACGACGTGGCTGCCAGTGGTGCTGCTCTCGGTGCTTCATCTAGCGCTTTCTCTAGCAGACTGGCTCGTACACCGGAGCATCAACAGTCGCAAGGATTCATAAACGGTTTGGAGCAACGAGTACGTGACGTCAAGAACGTCCTGAGAGGATAACACTATGGCAACGGAAATCAGCACAGAACTTCAGAACATCATTGACTTCGTCAAGAAAACTTGGGGCATCACCGTTGATCCAGCTAGGGCCGCTGGCTGGCAGGATGAACTGAACGCCGGTGACAGTCGTGACCTATCTGCGTTGCGCGCTGACATCTTCGAGCACGTCGTGGGCATGGACAAGGTTGAGGCGTGGGTCATAGCCCAATGGGAAGAGTCGGGTGTGCCAATGACGGCTGGTAGTGACGAGAGCTGGGAGGCTCGTGTCACCCGTATGGCCATGGAGCTCTCGACCGGCACACGCCAGTTCAATACGTTCCAGTCAGAGGTCAAGGCTGCCGGCGGCATTGACGACTCATCCGGTATAGACACCACGGATACTGATCCACCTCCGCCGCCCACCCCAGGTATAGGTAAGGACGTCAAAATCCTGGTTGGCAAGGACATGAAGTGGTACTACGATCAGACCACGGGGAACTGGTATGTCGCCTACAAGCTGCCTGGTTCCGAGCGCTACATGGTGTTTGAGGCCAACGGCTCAGAGATGGACGCCATCTTTGGTGAGGGCCAACGCCCCACCAGTTACGAGCCTATGTCCTTCGGTGATATCACTCAACAGGAAGGCTTCACGTTCGGTGGTAACATCATGGACGTGGAGGGGGACGGTACCTTCGAGGGTGAAGTTGAGCGTGTGATCGCTCTGGCCCTTGACGAAGGCATCCTCCCTGACTGGGCACAGGAAAGCGATGCGGTCCTGGACCTCCTCTACATCGCCCATGCCGAGGGCAAGCCCACCGACTGGCTCATTGAGAACCTGGCCATGCTCCCCGAGTTCAAGGCACGCTTCCCAGGCATCGAAGCCTTCGAGGCTACTGGCCTCAACATTATCGAAAGCGTCGAGTCCTTCCTGGAGTTGGAGTCCGGCGTCAAGAAGCTCATCCTCGCTGACGGAGGTGACCCCGCCTCTGTGACCCCTGACATGATTGGAGACCTTGTTGCCCAGGGACATAGCCTCACGGACGTATCGACGGTGTTCGACATCTTCGACCGCCTGGAGTCACACGCCGGAGCCCTTGAGGCCTTCAACGAGGTACTTGTGGCCAACGGCATGGACCCCCTTGATGCGGACGATGCCTTTGAGTTCATGGCAGGTAACGCCCCGCAGGAGGTCTACGACCTCTGGGAGCAGTCCTCTCTACACCAGGCAGCTATCGAGTCCGGCTTGGACATCGGTGTTGAAGGTGCGATTGACCTAGCCAAACGGACTGAAGGCCTTACGTCCTACGCCGGAGCTATGGAGGGGCTGACTAACGCAGCCACCAACATCCTCCGCTTCCGTGGGGAGATTGGCCTAGATCGGTTTGGCCTCAACGAGCAGGACCTGATTGACCTGAGCCTTGGACTGGCTCCGTCCTCGGGTGCTTCGCAGGCTGACATCGGACGCAACATGGAGCGCGCATTCGGCGCTGCCAAGGCCAAGCGAGACCGCGCCAGAGTCAACCCATTCAAGCGATTCACTGATGAGGGTGTGCCACAATCGGCCAGCCTCTCGGGTCTCCGCTCACAAAGCAGTTGACAATAGTGGAAATATCTGCTATACTACAATCTACTCGTACGGGAGCCGAGCCCGTACCTCGCCCGCAAGGGGAGAGCGTCGGCAGTCATAAGAGAAACCCCGCCATCCGTCCCTCGAAGATGGTCGTAGCGTAAGAGGAGAACTAGCGCATATGAGTGACGAGAATACAGGAGCACCAAAGGAGCTCAGAGAAGCATTGGATAGGGCAAACGAGAACCTGGCCGAACAGACGACGCGGGCTGATGCAGCGGAAACAAACCTCCGTGTATTGCAGGCAACCACGACGTTCAAGGAAGCCAACCTCAACCCTAAGCATGCCGATCTATTCCTTAAGACCAACCCCGAAGCAGAGGCCACAGCCGAATCGGTTGCAGCCTTCGCAGAAGAGTACGGTCTATCTCCCACCGAAGCCCCAGTAACGCCCGCAGAGGCAACCCCTCCAGCGGACACAGGACTGGGAGGCCTAGGAGGAGCAGCAGGTTCGCCGCAAGGTGGTTCCGCACCAGCCGCACAGCCGAAGATGTCCCCAGAGGACTTCAGCAAATTGCTTGAAGAGAACCCTCAGGAGGCAGCCAAGGCATATGTGGAAGGTCGAGCACCACGCAACGACGACAACGTGCAAGCTGCTGAACTCGTCAAGAAAGGAATAATCGACCACTAACACGAGGTACTAAATAATGGCTGCCGTTGACTTCGGCACAAACCCGTCAACCACTACCACCTACAATGATACCGTTTACTCGGCCATCATTGCAGATATGGTGCTTGACGCCCTCATGGCTACAGTCGTGACCCCGCCCCTCCTTAAGAACTTTGACCTGAGCAATCAGCCGTCGAAGTCTGTTGACGTACCAAAGGCTGACAAGTTCACCGCTGCGGCCGTCAATGAAGGAACCGAACTCGCTAACACCGCACTCACGACCGCAAAGGTCACGGGTACGGCTGGTGAGGTTGGTATCATGGCTACTGTCACTGACGTCCTTGAGGTATCAGACATTCCGGCCGCGCACGGAGCACGACTCCGCCAGCTCGGTCGATCCATAGCAGACAAGATTGACGTAGACATTACGGCCCTCTTTGCATCCTTCTCCAGCACCGTAGGAACCACAACTGTGGACCTTACACTGGCGAACATCCTCGAAGCGATTTACACGCTTGAGGTTGCAAATGCACCGAAGCCATATGTTGGCGTCCTTCACCCAATTCAGATTAGCGACATGAGAACCGCTCTGGAAACGAACGCGAACTCGCCGTTCCAGTCCCAGGGTATTCGCGCAGGTACGAACGAACTAGGCCCAGCAGGCAACGGCTTTGCTGGCGAATGGTTCGGGCTGCCAATCTACTTCTCCACCAACGTCCCAACGGCTAACGCCGCAGCGGACCGTGCCGGTGGTATCTTCTCAGCGAACTACGCGCTGGGTATGGTCAAGAAGTGGAGCTCGAAGATCGTTCCCATGTACTGGCCGCCTATCCGCGGCTGGGTCCTGACAGCTACCGCCAACTACGGCGTCTTTGAAATCGAAGACTCCGCTGGTGTTGCTCTCATTACAGACGCGTAATCAGGAGGTTCTAACACATGGCAAGAATCCTAGATCGTAGCCGGAAGAGCTCAAGCGCAGGAGGCCACAAGGTCGCCGCTATTGCGTACGACTCATCCGGTGTATCAGGGGAGACTTCAGATGTGTCGGATGTCCTGTTTGAGTATGCAGAGGCTTCGGAGATCGGTACCCCCGAACTTCATCAGTACTCTGAAGCAGCAGATGGCACGACCGCCGAGATTCTGACTGTACCCTCGGGTGCAGCTTGGCGTCTCGTCGGTCTCGTCCATCAGCAAACGAACAGTGGCGATGTAGCTACTCGCACGGTGACAGTGTCAACGCGGACAGCCGCAGACGCTGACATCGAGGTCCTCTCCAGTGCCACTTCTGTGGCCTCGGCGGAGACTGAGTACTCATTCCTGTTCGGCTCCTACTCTAGGGTAGGTGGCACTGCTGGTGTCAAGGCTCAAGGCACACTCACGATTGCAGAACCCGTAACCGACACCGATCCTATGGTCATCAATGGGACGACGTTTACGTTCGTCGCAGCCCTCACGGGTGCAGCGAACGAAATCTTCATTGGCGCTTCGGAGGCAGCTACCAAGCTTGCCTGCAACGCAGCCTTTGTGGACCGCGACAATGGTGGAGTTCTCCACTCAGTCTCGGACGCTGTCTACACGGCCCTAGGCGTCACGGCGATTGACTTCGCTACTGACGACATGGTGTTTACAGCAGTGGACGAAGGCACGTACGGCAACTCGATTGCTACTACAGAGACCTTCACGCACGGCTCGAACGTGTTCGATGCGGCAACGCTCGGCACGACGACAGCTGGTGTGGACCACGCTGGAACTATCTCGGCACTGGACTTCCCTGGAGACAGTGGCCCTCTCCTGACGGCTGGCGAAGATGTAGAAATCCTCGTCACCAACGGGCAGACGGCTGATGACTTCAAGGGTTATCTGTTCGTGATTGCGCTTACGCAAGACCCGACAACCTAACAATCTGAGGGGGGGCTGCCGTTCATTCAGTAACGCAGTTATGGGACGAGAGCAGTCCCCCCCTCAATAAGGAGACACAATGAAAACCTGGAAAGAAAAGACGATTGACGGAGTGAAGGGCATAGTCCTCCGCGACGTAGATCGCGAACTTTATGAGCTCCCCGACTCCGCATTTGGCGCAGAGGTGGAGCATGACCACGATGGCAAGCCCATCAAGGTTGAACTAGCGGAGAAGAGGTTTCTGCCTTTCGCACCCGCTGGTGCCCGTGTTGAGGCCAAGCGTCTCTACACTGTCAAGGCAGAAAAGACAGACGGCACTGTGGTCCAGATACCTCTGGAGCCGCAGATCAACAACAACATCGCAGCACCCGACATGTTCATCGGGCTTCAGTTCTACACCCGTAAGGGATACAATGTGTTCTTCGACTTGGAGACCGGCGTATCGGCACACTGCCCCACCTGGGGTTGTTGGGCCAAGTGGGACCCGAAGTATGAGGGCTTCTGCACGGAAGCCCATTATCAGATCACTGTTCCCACCAAGAGTGAGGGCCAGTTTGGTCAGAACACCACGACGTCGCGGACCTGGGGCTAATGGGCTCCCTGTCCTTTGAGGTCCAGAAGCGCCTAGAATCGGGCGACTTCGGAGAAGACCTCGGTGACGGCTTCCATATGGCAGACCTGGGGAGGGAAGCACCTTCCCCAGGCTCTGCTATTACGGCGGCACCCGTCTCACGCACAGCACCCAAGACCAGGGCCGAGCGAGAGAAGCTCGCCAGGAGCTACGCTGACCGCCTCATGCAGAACTACATGAAGCCCGAGGCCCTGAACGACCACAACGTACTCAACCCCATCCGCGATGGCATTCCTCAGTGTAGCGAGCACCCGTTTGAAGCGGATGACGACACGAAGTTCGGGTGCATCCACGGCTGCGGGAACAACGAGCGCCAAGGCACAGCCGGAGTTCTGCCAGTAGCCCGAGAGGGCACGGTATCCGACGTGTGGCGCTGGGTGAACGCGCTGGTCAATCTAGCCATCTCACGACACGACAAACGCGCGGGCATCATAGGCTCCGCATGAGGTAATTCATGGCCGTCACAGCAGCATCTCTCAGAGCGAGTATCCGTATGTCGGTAGAAGGGGCAGAGCCTCGGAACCGCCCATACCAGACTCCTCTGACCAACGCCCCAGGTGGCGCGGGCACTACGTTCTCTGTCGGAGACGGTGATGCCTTCCAGGTTGGTGATCTTGTTCAGACAGTGGCTGGCGAGCTTGCGCTAGTGACGGCCATTTCCACAAACGACCTCATCGTGTCACGAGCTCAAGGCACGATCAGTGCTGAGACGCTCGGGTCCGGTGACGTCATCAAGAAGAACCCACGCTTCACCATCGAGCAGATGGACGAGGCTGTGGACCAGATACTCCAGGAGCTGAACCCTCGGGTGTTCTACCTCACCACTGAGGATGTCACGATCACCACGGACGACTGGTACGACGTGACTGACACCGCTATGGAGGATGTCATCTCTACGTGGTACATTGATGATGGTGATTTCTTCACCCCGTACTTCTACTTCGCCACTGACCCTGCCAACACGCAGCCCAAGATTTTCATCTCGACGGCCAACTTCACTGGATCGGTCCATGTGGTCTATAGGCGCCCGTATGCGGCCGTAACGGAGCTCCCTGATAGGGTGGCGCCCATCGTCGTAAACGGAGCCGTATACAAGCTCCTAGGGGGCGCTGCGGTGATGGCAACAGACGACCCTGGCAAGAGAACAGACAGAACAACTCAGGGTGGTCAAGAAGCACGCGACTCCTACTGGTTCTTCCGCGAGCATGTCCGCTTGCGTGATGCCGAGGTAGCGTACTTGCGTGAACAGGTCAAGAAAGTACCCACAGAGCGGCACTCCCAGCGAGGGAGGAGGTACCGCAAGTAATGAAGCATGTCAAGGTCAACGGTATCTGGTACAAGATAGCTGAGGACGCCGAAGGCGCTGGATATAAGCTGAGTAAGCAGCCCCTGCGGCCGCCTAACTCTCAGCTACTCCAGGGAGAGAACGGCAAGTTTCAAATGCGGCCCGACATTCTCCAGTGGTCTATTACCGACTGGTCAGAAGGTGAGGGCCAGATCAAGTTTGATCCCACAGCCCCAGGCCGCAGCTACATCGTTGGGAATGCCTCCCCCTTCAACTCACCTGGGTTATTGACTGGGGGCCCTGCCCACGCTCAAGAGAACAACTCGGGCGATACCGCCTTTGCTGTGGCTACCTACCTTGTCAAAGCACAAGGAAAGCTGTGGGCCCTGGCAACGGGCTCAGACGATGTCTATGAATACGATGATGGAAACACAAGGTTCAGTGCTGCCGAAACCATAACCTCCTCGACAGTGGGTAGCCCCATTAACTCTGCTTGTGGTGATGAGACGTACCTCTTCCTCCATGAAACCAGCACACAGAAAATCCATCGCCGTACTTCGGGCGGTACCTGGTCTAACCACAACAACCAAATGTCCTTAGCGGGCCAAGTGATGTTGGCTGAATTGGGCGCCTACGTCTATGTGTGGTCTCCTGCCGATGGTGAGGTATATGAGATTTCAAAGGTGACTGCCAACACAGCCACCCCGGAAACACCCCTTGCTTACACGGCGGTGAACGCCAACATCAATTTCGATCAGCACCTAATAGCCCGAGGGGAGAACCGTATCTACATTGCTGCGCCTCAGAATGGGTCCACCGTTCTTCACGAGATAACGCCTTCGTCAGCTGCGGGTACGGGGTTTGGCACAGAGATTGGGTACCTAGAGGGCTTTGTGGCCGAGGCCATATGGTCTTCGTCAGGAAGTGTGTACATGATTGGGTATGACAAGGAGCCCGATAACTCTGTGGGGCCTCAAAGATACCTCATGTATGTAGACCCCAATGGAACTTACGGAACGCATGGGTCCATACGACCCGACTACGGTGGTACGGGCCCCTCCAATACATACCCCGTCCCAGGTGGAGGACGTCTAGCGTTCTCGGGATTCCATGACAACGATGCCTTCTTTGAACTTGATCAGGTGACTGGTGGGTTTGGAGGCATGGGCGAGGCCAAGAGCGGCAACCAAGTAACCTCGATGGTATTTTACAAGGGTAAGTACTTCTATACCCAGGGGTCCACTATCTACTCACTGGAGATAGGGGGCACTGCTCTCATCAATGAAAGCGCTATAGCTATTTCTCCTGCCAACGATTTTGGATTGGCGGGGGAGAAAATCTTGGAGTTCATGGAAGTTCACACTGATCCTCAAGTGGCCAACGGTACGATAGAAGTCACGTTTAGCAGGGATGGAGAGGGGTTTTCAGTAGGTCGTCCCTACCTCGGGAACGGTATGACAGTGGGCGATACAGGAGAAGCTCTTCCAATCAGTGACTCAACAACGACGTATCCCTTCCGCTCACTTCAAATCAAAGTAAAGATCAAGACTGGTGCATCCCTCCCTGTCTGGAGTGTAGTGCGAAGCGTGGATGTGTACGCTAGGGTCAATCGACATCTTAGAGTCTGGGACTTACTTCTCGATGCTTCAGATGACGCTGCCCCTCAGGGGTACAGTGGCCAACAGATTATTGAAAACCTCACTGGCATAGCAGACAACACAATTATTGAGCTTGCGGATAGGTACGATACGCATGGTCATCCTGTGGCTGGAACCGCCTACAGTGTTGCAGTAGATCATCTTGAAGTACACCTTACTCAACGAGGCGAGGGAACTATCCAACTTCGCCTGATTGAAACCGTGCAAGCATGAGAATACCACTAGGCAAGTTCACCCCCCGAGAAACGCTACGTCAGCTAACAGACTTCCGTTGGCTCGTAACCTTCTGGAAGGAGGTACGCTTTCACGCTGTCGCTACCTTCACTGGGATAGTGACTCTTGTGAGTGACCTGATAGTGGGCGGGAATCTGGATGTGACAGGAACCATCGACATGAACAGCAGCAATCTCTTGAACCCAGGCAACGTCGCGCTCTCAACACAGTATGGGGAGTGGACATCTTCAATGACTCTCTCTACTACAACAGGGAATAACACACTCACCTGGACTGATGCTGACGACCCCAACGGCTGGGGCGGTGCCTCATCTACGAATGTTGTTCCTGACCTAGCAGGACGTTACCTATTCATCTGGGAAATTGACTGTACACAATCATGGGTGGGCTCTCGCTTCAGGGCATTTATCCAAAAGGGGGGCGCTGGCCATGAGTGGGAAGTCGAGGCTCTTGGCCCCACTACAGGAAACGGCGCAGTCTTTAGGGTGGTGGGCGAGATAGAAAGCGACGGGACTGACGTTTTTACGTTCCTCGTGTTCAACGGATACTCTTCATCACGCGCACAGGCTTCCAAGCTTGCGGTGCGCTACATGGGTCCGACCTAACCCTTGACAATTCAACCATAATCTGGTATACTATAGCCAACTCAGGAGGCTACCTTGAAAGACCTATTGCAACCCGAATCGCCGCTGTATTTACCGGCCGGTTCAATTCGTTCTATCCTCGCCATCGGTGTGGTCTCTGCCTACGTGGCTGGCCTCGTGGATGAGCAGCTTGCCCTTCTCGTGTTGGCGTTTTACTTCGCTGATAGGGGGTCCTCTGCTGCATAATGGACAACGGATTCAGCAACAAGGAAGTCCTCTCCGAGATCAAAGCTGACCTCAAGGACTTTCGCGATCAGTACACAGACGATCAAGAGAAGCGCTCCGACGAGCTGGCCAAGCGGCCAACCCGAGGTGAGCTCTACTCTCTTGTGGCGGGGGCCAGTGCGATTTTTACGCTGGCCCTAGCACTCACGGCAGGAGGATAAATGGGAACCCCCGCAGCAAACCAACTAGAGGCAGTCCTAAGTGAAGAGTTCCCAGGCATCCGCTTCGGTCGTGTGAACTGCCGCTTCATCAGTGGCAGCACAACCTACTCGCAGCACTCGTGGAACAACGCCAGGGACCTCTACCCCCCACTGGGGATTGAGTACCTGACGTCGAACGACGGGTGGTACAGGGAGTGGCTCGACGCTGTGTGGGCTTTCATTGAAGAGAACCAGGAAGCCCTCAACATCCGTGTGAAGCTGTGGCAGGTCAAGAGCCACTACAACCACATCCATGTTGACTTCTGGCCCAGAGGATGGAGCACCCCGCCCTGTGCCGGTGGCTCCCCAAGATACAAGTACCCGAACGGGGACGTCGAATCAACGGCGACCCTTATCAACACATACGAGGATGATATGGCAGACCAGATTACATCACATCCTGGTTTCCAGGACTCCTTTGACAAGGCCCTAGAGATCGGAATGTACAGTGAACATACCAATGTAGACGACGTGGTTACAGCCGAGAAGCTCGCCGTCTTTCTAGATCGAGCCGGCTTATTGGAGGCAATCTAATGGCAGTGACCGCAATTACACCAGGGAGCAACCACGCCGGTGTGGATAACCTTGAGGGGTTCTCTATCCAAGAGGACGCTGGAGCTGCGGCTGTCATCGAACTACGGAAGGCTGTAGTCGGTGGACAGGTCGTTATCTACTTGAACCTTGCGGCCAATGAGACCGCAACTATCCAGTTCGGCAATGCCCTCAGCTTTGAGGGAGGTTGCTATGTGAAGGAAGTCTCGGGGTCTGTCACCGGCGTCCTCTGGGGGGAATAGGCAATGTCTCTACTCCTTCTTGAAGGGTTTGATGATGGCGAGTGGGACTCACGATGGAGCACGTTCAGCGTGGCCACAGGGGTGGGTACCAACGATGCTCCCATTGGACAGAGCTTCATAACCGACCGTGATGTAGAGCTGAAGTGGACGCTCCCAACTGGCAGCGCGGATGACACGGTGACTGTGGGCTTCTGGTGTAAGTTGGAAGCCACCATCATAAGCACTGCCGCAGAGGGCAACGCTCCATTCAGATACAGGGATGGTAGCACCATCCACTTGAACGGACGGGTGACGGCCACGGGTGCCATTGCCATGTACCGCGGCAGCACGTTGCTTGGGACCTCAGACGCGATCTTCACGGCCGGTAGTGCTGTGGCTCACTACATCGAAATTCAGATGACAATTCATGACTCCACTGGTGCCATCACGATCATGGCTGACAATACCGAGGTCCTTGCTCTAACCGGCATCGACACACAGAATGGTGGTGCGGCAGAGATCAATGTGATTGAGTTCCACGAGGGGACGGATGATAAGACGCGTATTCAGATCAGTGACATCTATGTCACTAATGAGGTAGGCGACTCTCCATACAACTCCTTCCTTGGACCCCTCATTGTCGAGACCCTCTTCCCTGATGGGAATGGGACGGACAGTGACTTCACTGGGTCAGATGCGGACTCGACGGACAACTACCTACATGTGGATGAGTCACCAACTCATGATTCGGACACCTCTTATGTGGAGTCCACAACTAATACGAACCGAGACACGTACACATTTGGTGCTCTAGTCAGCACGACGGGTGCTCTGCGTGGAATTATGGCAACTGCTGTGGCAAAGCACGGAGGTGGTGGGGACAACATCCTCATGTCCACTCGTCCTATTGCGACGGACCACGACTCTAGTGCGTATGCACTGACAGCGGCGTACGCTCCGGTCGATCACGTATGGCAAATCTCACCCGAGACATCCAGTGCTTGGACCATCGCTGAGGTCAACGACTCAGAGTTCGGTATTGAGAATACGTCCTGATGACTGTCCGTTCAACACGCCACTCAGTTCAGGTTGCTGTTAAGCCAGACAACATGCGGGTGACTCGGGCCTCCGTGCAGGTGGCAGTCAGTACGGTCTATGTACCAGTTGGTGGACGAAACCAGCAGCTCAAGCTGGTGGGTCAACCAGGAACTCCACTGATTACAGGAGGCTGAGTGCTTCTTCTACTGAGGTTACTACGCCAACTGTTCCACCCGCTGCCTCTATGGCATCTAGGAATGCCTGTTGGCGCATGGTCACAGTATGACGAGTCTCGGGACGCTTAACTTCCATGCCGATGAACTGGCCTTGGTAGCAGACCAGTAAGTCGGGGAGTCCAGCAGTATGAATGGAGCCGTGGGTCTTTACGACCCAGGCTCCATTCTTCGTGAGCATCTTCTTGATGCTGTTGACGATGTCTTTCTCTAGGGGAGAAGGCATGACCCGTCCGCCCAGATGTGGCCCTGCTCAATGCAGGTCCTTGCAACTTCGGCGTTCAGTCCGTCAAGACGGGAGAGTCCTACGAACAGTCCTAGGCAGACAATGACTACTGCGATGGCTACGATTAGTACAGTGGTGTCTACTTCCCTCATAGTTCTGTCACGTCCGATGATGGCGCCGACACCAGGGGCGTGTGCCTGCTGACGTTGGTCCAGAACTCACCGGAGTCATCGTCCTTTGCTTCCTTGGCGATGGTGACAACACACTGGTTGCCAACGAGAGCGTTAGGATCGAGTGCGCCTATCGGGGCACCTGCGGCAATGGGGAAGCCGAGGGCGTTGAAGACCTCTCTGATCTTCCACTTGCCTCCGCCCTCGTGGTACACACGAGTGTAGACACTGAGGCCCTTAACCTGGAAAGTGAACTTCCAACCTGGGTTACCCGTGCTAGCTGTGATGTCTTCGACAGCGATGCAGGTTGCTTCGTAGTCTCCTGGTGTGAGGTCTTCATAGCTGATTCTTTCCTTGAAGTCGTCTTCTGTGAATTGGATTTGTGCTGGTGTTGCCATTCTATTTCTCCTTCGTGATCTTGATTAGCTTGGGGATGGTGAGTCCTGTTACCTTCGGGGGCAGGCCGAGGTCTCTGTGACCTACCTGCGACCGTGTCTCGGGTCCGAAGATGACTTGGCGTTCGATGTCTTGGGGGGTGGCTCCGGCTCGCACGATGGCGAGGCGTCCGATCACATCGGGTATCGGCATGAGCACCTTGAGTATAGAGGGGGTCACGTCAGGTGTGAGTGGGTACTGTCCTGCTTCCAGGTCTACAGCGTCCCTCTCTCGCAGCTGTGCTGTGAAGATGACGTTCATGGGTAGTGTGTTGAGTTGGAGTATCTTGTGTCGGATCATCGCACCGATGGCACCGTACGCTTGGCGTGCGTCTGCCTTCGGGTCGAGGATGTTGTCCATGAGGCCCACCTTCGCACCGGCTACCTCTTGCAGCATGGTCACACTGTCAAGGATGACTGACTCATAGCCATGGCCTCCCATGGTGAGCTCCTTGACAGCTGTGTCCATGTCTGCCCAGGTTGCGATGGGGAGGACATCAGCTCCGCTGTTACGGACTGACATAGTACCCCCCTCAGTGTCGAGGAAGAGAGCCTTCGGTGCTGTCGCAGCGAGGGTGGTCTTCCCGACTTTGGCTGGTCCAAAGAGCAGCAGCTTGAGCTTCCGCACCTTGGAGGCAGGGCCTGCGGTGGATAGTAATGTGGTCATGCGGTCTCCCTTGGTGGGCGTTCTACATAGTTCAACAACACAATGTCTGTGTTTATTCCCAGAAGTTCTGCGTGGCAGAGTGGCTGGAACTCACACTTGGCACAAGCCATGGCACCAGCGAACTTGCTGACGACGTGGCGTGGGAAGGGCGCATCAAAAAAGTGCTCCTTCCAGTCCATCTCGGTGAGCACCGCGTCGGTATCCGCGATGCACTGGTCCACAGCACTGTCGGGTGCGATGATGTAGTGCCTCTGGAAATACCTGTCCGGTGAGTGCTTGAGTATGTTGAGCTTGTCTTGTGTCTCTGAGTCGAGCGTACCTGTCTTGTCTGCGAACGCTTTGAGTGTGTCGTAGTCGGTGTCGATGGAGCGGACCGCACTGATGCGGCTGCCGTCCTTGATGAGCTTGGGTTGGGTGGGGGCCTTGGTCCTGATGTAGTTGAACAGGAAGCCTCGCACGTTGGGGTAGAGGAGCCGCACACCTGCGATGTACAGGAGGTGCTGGAAGTCTGTCATGTTGTACTCGTCCCACTCGTCAGGGATGTTGGCTGTGGTCTTGTGGTCCACTACCCATACGTCGTCCCCAATCTGCACGATGAGGTCAGGGATGAACACGAGTTTGTGCTCTCCGATCTCCAGGTGGAACTCTTCCTCCACGGAGAGTACCTCCCAGTCATCGTCGTCCCATTTATTGAAGTACCTCTCCATAAGGGCATAGTTTTCGGGGGAAGCGGCAAGGATTGCATCACCAAGGCTTTGGTCTGGGTCGTAGGTCGCCTCAAGCAGAGCGTGCAGGTCACTGCCCCGCTCGAAGTACTTGGGCCTATCCTCTGGCTTGACTTCAAGCCTGTCGATGTACTTGTACTTCCACTTGAGTTGGCACCGCTGGAACAGCTTGAGTGCGGAGTGGCTATAGATTCTCATGTTGTCTCTCCCCATGTGGGTCCTACCTTGACATCTACCTTGAGGGGTACCCCAATCTCGATGCCGAAGGCTTCGTTGATATCGTCCGTGTCTTCCATGTACTCCTTCACCAGACCCACAAGCCGAAGCTCGTCATCAGGTACCAGGAGGATGATCGAGTCATGCACCGTGATGAATGCTCTAGTCTCGTGGCTCTTCAGTATAGCATGGAGGTGTGACAGTTTGTAGAGTGTGATGTCTGAGGCCACAGACTGGACAGGTGAGTTGACTGCCTGCCTCTCGCTGCCACCCTTGAACTTCCAGTCAGGACTGAGGATTTCAGGGAGGGGGCGCCAACGTCCGAGCACCGTAGTGATGCCTCCGTTGGTGCGTGCCTCTTTGATGCAGGCCTCGTGGAACTTCTCGATGGCGGGGTATGCTGCGAACCACTGGGCCCTGATGGCCTCGGCCTGGGACTCGGTGAGCTCCAGTCCGTACTCCAGGGCTGCGATGTCTTTCAGCTTGCGGTAGCCTGCTCCGTAGAGGAGCCCGAAGTTCGCTGTCTTACCTGTCTGCCTGTTCACACCGAGGGCGTCTGCCGTGGTCTGGTGCAGGTCTTCGTTGTTGAAGAACGCATCGAGCATGGCCTCTTCACCTGCGAGCCACGCTACGATGCGGAGCTCCAGCTGTGAGTAGTCTAGCTCCACAACCTGGTACCCCTCGACTCCACCGAAGATGCTTCTGATGGCGTCGTCCTTGGGTACCTGTTGGATGTTGGGCATCTCACTGGACAGCCTACCTGTCTTGACGAAGGCTGGCTTGTACCGTGGGTGCAGCCTGCCGTCGTAGCTTGCGTGCTCTCCCCATGGGATGAGGCTGGCGGTGAGGAGCTTCCGCTCGGAGCGGAGCTCTTGGATGAGAGGCACGATGTTGTGCAGCTTCTCAATCTTCTGGAGGGTGGCTGCGTTAGTGGAGGGAGCACCCTTCTCGGTGAACCCCATGACGGGGAGGCCGAGCTTCCCGTACAGCACCTTGCGTAGCTGGAGCACAGAGTTGGGGTTGAGCTCGGGCTCGCCTGCCACCTCTCTGATGTGCTCAAGGAGCTCATCCACGATGTCTATCGTGACGTCGGTGATATCGTTCAGTGTGTCGTGGACTACGGGCACACCCTGCCACTCCATGTCTGCGAGAGTACGCATGGCTGGAGCAAGGAGCTTCTCGTTCAGTCTCAGTAGGTCTGGGTTCTGTTCGAGGGCTGCGAGCATGGGCTCGGCCAGTCGGTAGGTAATGTCTGCATCGTTGGCGCAGAGCTGACCGAGCACGTCGAGCGACTCTTCCTCTGGCTTCTTGTAGTCGATGTCTTTCCAAGGTACCTCACCTAGCCAGCGTTGGGCCAGGGCTTCCAGTCCCTTGGAGGCCTCGACGTCCAGCAGGTACTGGAGGCCTAGTGTGTCCACCCAGGTGTCTGGTGTCAGATCGACTCCGTACTGGCGCATGACCAGGAGGTCGAAAGCACCATTCTGCATAACCCAATATCCGTCTCTGCCGCGAGCAGGAAAATTCTTCCAGATTACCGAGAGCAGGTCTAAGGAATTATCGGGCGCTTCAGGATGCTCTACGGGTATAACGAAAGCGTGGCCTTCATGTGTCGTGATAGCAACGACGAGGAGCTTGAAGTCTGGGTGGTACCACGGGACCGCCGTGGTCTCGGTATCGAGAGACGCAAAGGGCGCCTCATCGAGATAGGTGGCGAGGTTCTCAGCTTGTTCGGTGGTAGTAATCCAATGCTCAACAGTCATCAGTTTCCTTTCTTACGGCGCCTCTTGCGGCGCTTGGGCTCGTACATGTCGCACGCGGTGCAGAGGTTGTAGCCCTTGACGGGTACCTTCTCCCGCTTGCACCAGTGGCAGATAACGATCATCTGCCCTTCCATTGGTGGAGGTACGGACGGAGTGCTTCCCACAGGAGTGCGTTCACAATCACGTCAGCCTCGCAGCGCTCTGCAATGCGGAGGATGGCCTCTTCGTCTAGAATAATCGAAGCTGCCCAGTCATGCTTGGAGGGCTTGTCCTTCTGCACTGGCAGTCGGAAGAAGTCCGCAAGATTCTCCAGAGAATAGCCTTGAGGCCTCCCCTTGAAGCCGTGGCGAGCGATCTGATAGGTATCCCAATGTTGGCGTTTAGGCAGTAGCACATCAGAACGTCCATGTATAGCAAGTCTTCCTCTGAGAATGCCTGTATCAAACCCGATGGTATTGTGTCCGATGAGGATATCCGCTTCTTCCATCTTGCTAACTGTCCAGAGGAGGAGCGCGAGCTCCTTGCCAGGTCCGTCGCCATCAAAGTCGAAGAGAGTTCTCGTATCAATGTTTCCCGTAGCGAGATCAAGGAAAGAAGCCACGGTGAGTTGACCCATGAAAGTGTTGAGTCCAGTAGTTTCGAGGTCCCAGACGAAGGCTTTGACGGGAGTGAACTGTGTGACTGGCTCTCCCTTGTATCCTTCGACGTACTGCGGGGTGTTGTATTTCTTGTCAAGGTAGCGGACCTTTCCGTAGGTGAGGTGCAACATCTCAGCGATGGCACGGAGGCCGTAGGCCTTGCCAGTCTCTGGGTTGTGTTCGTACTTGTAGTGGTCGATCTGCTCGGCCAGCTCAAAGTCGGTGGGTGTCATGAAAGCTCCTTCGGTAGCAGCAGGGACGGGTCCTTGGTGACCATCGCTGCGATGTCATCTTTGTTCTGTAATGAGCTCAACACCAAGTCGTCCACAGTTATTCCACCTTTCGGTCCTTTCGCCACCATGTAGTAGTAGAAGCAGGGGTCTCCCTGTCCTATGCGGTGGATGCGGTCTTGGCTTTGGGCCCAGTCCTCGTAGGCGTACGACAGTGAGTGGTACACCATGTGACTGGCGTTGGTTAGGGTAATGGCCGTGGAGCCTGCGGTAATTTGGGCGAGGAATACGTCTGTTCGTCCCGCTTGGAAATCGTCCACGAGAGCACTACGTTGTGCAGGGGGAGTACTACCGTTGAGGTCCTGGACACCCAATCGGTGTGCAAGTCCTTGTCCTTCGGCCCTAAAGCGGTAGTAAACCACGACCTGTTCTCCGTTGTCACGGAGACCTTGTACGAATTCCGTGGTACTAGCCAGCTTTGAATCGCCGGTGATTTGAGATAGACGAAGGAGCTTCTCAAGAGGAGTCGTAGTGACCCAATCTCTTGCGACACCTTCTCTTGCCATTCGTCCGTAATCTCCATAGCTAGATTCACCCATGGGGACTGGAATATTGATGTGCGTTTTCTCGGGTAGGTCAAGGGTGTCCTCCTTCTTGGCGACCACTGTGAGTGGTCGAATCTTGTCCTTCAATTCGTCTACGTTCTTGTAGCCCAGGAGCTCGTAGCCCCCGTAGCCTCCCCAGTTGGCGAAGTACTGCTTGAACTTGGTCCAGCTGATACCTCCCCAGATGTCTGGGTCAATGGTCTTGTACTGTGAGTACAGGTCGAGCAGGTTCTTGGTCACAGGGGTGCCGCTGAGTGCGAGGACAGCTGTGTCCTTGCCCAGACGGTGCAGCACCTTGCTGCGCTTGGCTGTAGCGGTCTTGATCTTCTGCGCCTCGTCAAGGATGATGAGATCAAACTGGGCTGCCTTGATGGCACGCTCAACAGAGGGCTCCAGGAGCACCTCGTAATTGATGATGGTGTACCCACTCTCATAGAGGGCATTATCCTTGATGAAATCAGCCTTGGCTTTTCGTGTACCCCTTGGAGCACAGTTTGCGACGTTCTCTAAGTCGAGCTCTGCCTGCCACACACCGATGGCGATAGCTGGGCACACCACGAGAATATCAAAGTAGTCGTGCTCGTAGGCCCAGCGGATTGCTGTGAGCGTCTTGCCCAGGCCCTGCTCAAAGGCCAGATAGCCCCCGCTAGGGGGTATCCGGTCTATGGCAGCCTCCTGATGAGCGTAGAGCTCTCTCACTTACGCCTCATCGGGGTCAGGTTCCCGCCGATCCTCTTCCCGTCCACCAGTGGCATCTGGCACGGGCACAACATCTGCTTCACTGTCGCTGGCTGTTCCGCCGTTGTCTTGCACTTCGGGCACGTCCAGGTTACTTCTGGTAAGCGTGGCATGTATGACTGCTCCTTCTGCCTCATCGTCCCAATCGACGTTGACGGCGTAGTGTTCTGCGTCAGCAAAGAGCTCGGGCTCGATGTCGATGGCCCCACCTAACTGGTTGAGGGTCACCGCTAGAATGCGTGTGAGCGCGTCACTCCGGCCCTGATCGGATGCGATCTGCATCTGCATGCCCTGGAGGATCGTGACGATCTCCTTCACATGGATGGGCTGGAGCTGGAGGCCGTGGTTGACCTCCGCTGACTTTGCGAGTTTTTCGATGACATTCATAGTGGGAATAAATCCTTCCTGTTTGAGGTTGCATATAGTACAACCCCCGAACCAAAGGATTTATTCCATGTCATTTGAAATCTTTCAACCCTCCCCCATCGAAGTCATGAGGGCTATCTGGGACCAGAGCGAAGGCAGCAAAGTCTACCTGCCCACGCTGGACGACCGGCGCTGGAACGAAGGTGACTCGTGGCGTCCTATTGATGTGGGCATGGGGTTCTTTGGCGACAGCCTCGACCACTACTTCACTCCCCTGAAGTACGATGGTAAGCGCCAGCGTCAGTTCGTAGGCAACCCTGGGGTCATCTTTGCCGACCTCGATGGTAACCACCGTGAGGACTACGGCGACATGCCCCCCTCAGTGGCCATCGCCTC
>Ga0255047_10000445_pt1 | contig 34020 bp, 47 predicted proteins | sample JV7_2_1_MG_FD_183640 | JGI IMG/M metagenome (GOLD analysis project Ga0255047, IMG submission 183640) | Seawater microbial communities from Jervis Inlet, British Columbia, Canada - JV7_2_1 | ecosystem: Environmental > Aquatic > Marine > Inlet | place: Canada: British Columbia | collected 2016-10-06
AATCACCAGTTTAAAATGGTGGATGCACATGGCTGCCCGAATGACGGGAATTTGAATTGGCGCGGAGATTATTGATTAATTTAATTTAACAGGAGGAAATAAAATGGAAGTAGTTGAAACTGGATCGTTAGCGGTTCAACACCAATGGTTCCTCGTAAACGACACTGACACATATAGAGTAGGTGCGTTAGTAGGTTGGGAAGCAGGCGACACTGATGGCCTTATAATGGCTGGTGCGGCTGGTGCAGGCCCTGATGCAACTACAAAGATATGTGGTGTTATAGCAGCCGTAGATACACGGGAGCCTACACATGTTAGTAGTGCAACTGCTGTGGGAAATAGTGTTGCAGGCGTTGTTACGCAGGCAGATCAGGTTGCGAGGGATTTAGGTTATAGTTCAGACAAAGCACCTTTTGTAATGGGTGACAAGGCGGTACATGTAAAGGTGAATTTGCTTACACCTTGGACTAAGGTAAAGGTTCCTCTTTTCGCAGGAGATGGTGCGTTTGGAACTGCAATTAATTTATTGACAGTAACTACAGGTTCAGCAACAGGACTTGGATTTACTTCAAATACATGTGGTTATACGCCAGTTGCAGGTGAATCAACTTCGTATTGTCGTACAGGCGCAAATGCAGGTATTTTTAGAGTAAGTGATGATACCAGTGCTACGGTTGAAACGAATGATCTTGCTTTTACAAATGACATTGCAGTTGGGGACACCTTTGTACGTGTGCCTTGCAGACAAGGCGAATCGTTCCTGGGTACAGATGCAGAGGGAACTTATTTTGATGGTCAAAGCACTTCGGCCTCAAACTACTGGATATTCAACGTTCTTGAGTTGAACCTTAAAAATGCTGGGGAAGAGCATGTAATCGGATACTTTGACTATCAGCATTTTGACTGATAATACAAGTTGATTTTTAAATAAGGAGACTTCTAATGGCTCAGAATACATCAGAAGAGTTTACCAAAATATTAGAAAATATGTTGACGAAGGCGGTTGAAGAAGAAGCGCATTTTGCTGACATTGATTCTATGATACCAAAGATATTCGGTTCCGGTACGTCAGATAGAGCATTTGAGGAGTATATGGCTATATCAGGCGTTAGGGATGCTTATGCATGGGGCGGCAAGTTCGTCACGCAGAAACAGTATCCTGGTTATACCAGTAAGGTTATCTTTCAGAGGTTTGCAAACAGGGTGGAAATTGATCCTGCGCTTATTGAGGATAAGCAGTATTCCGTTCTCGATCAGCAGGCAAGAGACTTGAGAAATTCTTACGACAGGAAGAAAGAGAAAATGGGTGTCAATGTTTTCGCAAATGCGACATCTGCTGCCTTTGACTTCCAGGAATCAGAAGAGGGTTTAAGTTGGGCTAATTCCTCTCACACTACTAAAGTGCCAAGTGTAAGTACTACAACTGGCTTTAGTAATGTGGGCACAAGTACACTTGATCCTACATCTTTATCTGCGGCTCGTATTAGCATGATGAGGTTTAAGGATAGCATGGGCAATCACTTTAATACTCGTGACAGTCTTGCTCTCGTTATACCAGTGACACTTGCTGATACTGTAGACGAAATCATAGGTACAGGCACAGGGCTTTATAGTGCAAATGGTACTATTAATGTGCATGAGGGTATGTATTCATCTATCCCTTGGGTATTGCTTGACGATTCAAGTACTACTGACTGGACATTGATTCGTGTGAATCAGACAAAGAGAGACTTGCTTTGGTTTGACAGAATTCTGCCAAAGTATATGGCTCATATTGATATGGATACATTGAGTTCGGTACACAGTTTACATGGGAGATTCGGGTACCTTTTCAAAGACTGGAGATGGGGTTATCATAATAATGTAGCCTGAGAAGGGATATGGTATTTAGATATCCAAACCGTTTTTTCTTGTAATTTGGGTGTTTTTATGTTAGTATAGCTTAAAATATTAAGGGGCTAGGGTTCATGGCCCGAAAGTTGGTTTCCTGACCAATTGCCCTTTAATTCTTTTTTCAGGATATTATTTACAGGAGAATAATTATGGCAGAATGTACTTGTAAAAATTGTGGTAAGGAGTTTGATGCGATTAGAAGAGGCGTTAAATTTTGTTCCACTAAGTGTCGTAGGGCAGATGAATATGTGAGGTGTCGAGAGACAATCCTTGATCGTGGCAAGAAGTATAAGGCAAGCAACAAGGGACATATTCGTGAGTATAATGAAGAGTATTATGGCAATGTTAAAGCTGAAAGGCAGAAACAGCGAAGGTTGCTTCCTTTTGAAAAATGTATCATTTGTGAAGCAGAAATTGTTGATAGGCGAGTTGGGGTTAAATACTGTTCTATAAAATGTATTAAAAAAGCTGACTATTTAAAGCATCTTAATAAGAGGCTTGTTGTTGGCAAAAAGTACAGAGATTCTCATAAAGAAGAAATTAGTAAACGAGATAAGAAATATAGGCAGGAAAATTGGGAAGTTCTTAAAGTTAAGAAGCGAGTAGATACTCGCAAACGGAGGGCAAGGATGTTGGGAGCAGAGGGTAGTTTTACTCAAAAAGAATTTGAGTCTTTAGTTGACCTTGTTGAGAATATTTGTCCTTGCTGTAATAAGGAATTTGATCTTAATGATTTTACTGCTGATCACATAGTTCCGATTAGTAGAGGAGGCTCTGATTATATCGACAATATTCAACCTTTATGTTTGCCATGTAATATGAGTAAAGGCACTAAAACCATAAATTATTTACAAGTAGTTTATTAATAAGAGAGGGTGAGCTGTGGTTTGATTCCACAGGACAGAACTGTTCCTGATTTTAGGGTAAGCTGTGGTTAATTCCATAGGACAGGAATGTTCCTATTTTTTTGAGGAGAAGAAATATGCCAATTTCAAATTTTCCAAATGGTATATCAAGTTATGGAATGCCGATATATGGCAATGGAATACCATTTACTATTGGTGCTGCAGGCAAGGGTAAGATATTTTTTGTTGATCCTACTAATGGTAATGATGGCAATACTGGTCTAGAGCCAGATAAGGCGTTGGCTTCGCTTGACAGAGCCAATACTTTGGTAACGACCAATAATCAAGATGTTGTTGTTTTGTCTGCAAATGCTTCACATGCAGTGCCTACAGGTGGTTTGAATGTAACTAAGAACAGAGTTCATTTTATAGGTTCTGCTGGAAGTGGTGGTCATTTCGGGCAGAGGGCAAGGGTTACTGCGGCTGCAACGGTTACTTCTATTGGCGCTATTGTAAATACTGGTGTTGGTAATTCGTTTACTAATATGAAGATTTCTAGTGCTTCGACAGTGGCGGCTTCGCTTCATGCTTTTGCAGAAGGTGGAGAATTTACAGTATTTAGGAATTGTTGGTTTGATAAAGAAACTGATCTTGATGAGACAGCAGCTTCTGATGTAGCTATGAATGGTGATAGTCCGATGTTTTATGATTGTACTTTTGGATCAACAGCAAGGATTACGGCGACTGCTATTATTAGGCCACAGGTTCTTTTAACAGGTGGCTTGATTTCTGGCAAGAAATGTAGAGATGCGTATTTTGAGAATTGTATTTTCTGGAGAAAGTCAGGTGGCACTGCGTCAGTATTTGTATATGGAGCAAATGCAACGGATGTAGAAAGAATGCTATTAATGAAGGATTGTACTTTCTTGAACAATGCGTTGTCTGCTTCGTTACCTGCTCACGCAGTTGGTTTTGGAGCAGCACAAACAGAGGGTTCTGTGATACTTAAAAGTTGTACATCGGTTGATTGTACGATTCTTGCAGAGGCGGCTGTTGGTATTTTCGTAGATGGCGCTGTTCCGACTTTTGCGACTACAGGTGTATCTGTTGCTTCATAAAGGAGTTTAATATATGGAAAATTCAAGGTGTGTTTTTCATACAGAAGGTGATATGGGTGATGTGTTGTTTGTATTGCCAGCAGCTTCTAGGCAGTTAAGGGAAGGTGATATGGTAACGCATACTTCTCTGACAGATACTATTAGGTACAAGATTGAAACAGTTGATTATCATGTTGAAGAAGGGCGTAGACAGGGAATATTATCAACTAGAGATTATTGGAAAACGCCAGTTACGTATTTTGGAGTAAGTGTAGTGGTTTAATTAACATGGGACAGGCAATTAAGTTTGTCTGTCTCATACTTTTTATTCTTTAAGGAGAAAATCGTGAAGAGTGTATTTGGTAAGCCGGACAGGCGAATTGATTCAAAGACTGGTGAGGAGAAGATTTGTAGTGAATATCCTGCATGGATGCAAGATAGTTCTATCAGGGAACTAGAGGCAGATATGGATACTCGTGAGGGAGACATTAATGGTGGGTATGTTCCTCATGATGAAGTGTTTGGAGCGAAGCAGGCATTAAATGATATTAAAGAAAGATACGATGACATTGTTCGTTCAAAGCCTCGATATAGTCAATCAGAAGAACAGATTATAACTGAGGAGCTTGATAAGGTAACGAATAAGGTAACAGATACTTTATATTCAAGATATGATCAGTTAAAGGGTAAGGGTTCTATTGCGAGGCCGCAGAGAGAAGCGGATTTGAATGACTTTCCTTGCATAGAAATCAATCCTGAAATTGCAAAGATGTTTAATCTTTGTGGTATGAGTGGTGGCAAGGTATCAAGGAATCAGGCTGATAAATTTAGAAAAATAGCATGTGCTTATTTTGGGCGTGATGATGCAAGTAGAGAGGCGATAAGGCCAGAGAATAATACTAATCGTCGTCCTATGGTTGGTTATGTCAATGAGAGATTTGCGAAAAGATTTGAGGAAATACATGGAGAAAGAGAAATACCTAATTTTAGAAATAGTGAAACTGAAGCTAAGTCTCCGTCTAAAGACATACTTAAAGATAACGGTGTCAGTGTAAAAGAGAGGCTTGCTACAGCAAGGGAGAAGTTTAATCAGCCGGAAAATCAGGATAATGGCAAAGTGGTTGAGAAAGTAAAGCCAGTTGAGAAGGCAAAGCGTGTCAAGAGAACGCCTGATATTTCTTGGCAGTGCGAGGAAGAGGGGTGTACCTTTAAAGGGATAACAAGGCAAAAAGGTGCGCATATGGCACGTCATGGAAGAGAGAAAAAATTAGCTTTAGCAGCAAAGGAATAAAATAAAATGGATGGAAAGAGACTTTCTTATGAATTGAGGCAGCTTCTAAACGAGGAAGAGGGTTCTAATCAGATTGATTCGTTTACTACTTTTAATCTGTTAAATAGAGGTGCGGTAAAGCTTAATCAGAGGATCAAGCATATTAAGAAAGATCAGTCTATTACTACGGTAGCAGATCAGACTGATTATACTTTAGATGCTGATTATCTTTCGTTGTATCGAGAGGACAACTTGGGATATGAAATTGTAAAATATAGTGATGGCACTACTATGCATAATCTGAGGGCAACGGATGAAGATTCCTTTTTTCGCAATCAGACGAATGAAACTGTAACGTCTGTTACGATACCGGATAGCATTGCGATTGTTGATGACAAGACGCTTGATAGTCAGGTATCTGGAACGACAACTTCTGCTGGCGCTGCGGCTGCTGGAAAGGCGACATTGACTGATACTGGTGCAGATTTTACTGATGTGTCTGGTGGCGATACGGTTCACAATACATCTGATGGTAGTATGGGGGTAGTCATATCCAAGACTTCTTCTACTGTGTTGGTTACTGCTTTATTTGGCGGGACTGACAATGATTGGAGTTCTGCTGATGCTTATGTTATACAGCCACAAGCGAGGTATAAGATAGTGCTTGAGCCTCCTCCGAAGACAGCAGGGCATACTGTTACTGTTCCGTATATTGCGCGTCCTGTGCCGGTGTATAGTGATTATGATATGTTTAGATTTCCGAGTCATTATATGGATGCGTTAATATACTTTTCGGCAGGATTTTACAAGTTCAGATCAGATGAGCCTAACTTTGGAAATGTATGGTTTCAGCAAGCAGAGCTTGCAGTGCGAGCTACAGTTGGAAATTCTAACAGGGCATTAAATAAAAAGCGTGTCAGGGTAAATCTTAAAAGACGACAGAGGAATGTTTAATGGCACAGAAAGATAATCCGCTAAAACCGTTTCAGCATGGTTTAACAGGCAGGTTGATAAAATCAGTTGATCCTGCAAAGTTGATATTTGCTTCGGAGGATGGCAGGTCTTTTACTTCGGACAATTTCACTGAGCTTAAAAACATGAAGTATACTGATAATGGAGTTATCGGTGTTACAGGTGGCATGACTAAGATTAACACGACTGCATTATCTTCACATCCCAAGATCAGGAATGCATTTCAATTTAAAAAGGTACAGCCTGCGGAGAATCATTTATTGGTGCAAGCCTACAATTCTGGTGAAACGGAATCTAAGGTATTCCAGAATACTACGGCAATACCATCGGCAGGTGATTTTTCTGCTACTGCTTTACATACAGACGATTCAAGTGCAACCAAGGGTAGGTTTAGTGATGCTCCTGATGAGCATGTAGTTTATTGTAATAGTCAGGAAACAATGTCATGGGGTGGTGATGAAACACGTGTGTCTAATTTTGTGGTATACGATCCTGATGGTTCTTTTAAGTATGATTATACTACTAAGGTGCAAAACACCTTAACTGATTCAGACAATATTGCTACGCTGTTTCAGACACCGGCTGGAATTGATGCGAATACTCTTGTTTTGTTCCATTTTGAAGATACGGCTCCTTTTGAATCTTCTGATACAGGTAATACTCACAGTGGTGTTGCTGTAGGTGGTATGAATCGCAGTTCTGCGCAGGCAAAGTTCGGTACGTATTCTGCTTTGTTCGATGGTACGAATGATAGGGTTACCGTAACAGATCATGCGGAGCTTGATCTCTCAGGGGGTACATGGACGATTGACATGTGGGTATATGCGGACGACCTTGATACGGAAGTTGGATTGTATTCGCAAGGGACAACCGGCGCGGATACGGACTATATGACAATAAACGTATCGACTGCCGGAGTGGTGTCATTGTCGGTAGTGGCTGCGAGCGCAGAGGTGGTTGCTCTTGCAACTGCAAGTGGTGTCGTAACAGTGGATACATGGCATCACATCGCAGTGGTTTCTACACCAGGAGCATCTGACACAGATTATCGTATATTTGTTGATGGTTCGCAGAAGGCATTTGTAAATGATGCACAGAAACCTGCTAATTATAATAGTACGGCAGTAATCGGGGCACAGATTACAGGTGATACTACTTCGTTATTCTTTACAGGGCATATAGATGAATTTAGGTTATCTGATTCTGCAAGGTGGACAAGTGACTTTGCTGTAGAAACTGCTGCTTATGGAACTGATGCTGTTGTTCACATTCGTGTTGGTAATAATATGCCTCTTGAGGGAATAAAGTGGTATGTAGGCACCGCAAATACAACATCGGCAACTGCAAGGATATTGTATTGGAGTGGCTCTAGCTGGACAGCCGTTTCTAGCCTCTCTGACGGCACTGATTCAGGGGGAGTACCTTTGGCACAGACAGGCACAATGACGTTCGACAGCACGGCTTCTGTGGCTAAACAGAGCATTATCTCTGGCGACTTGGCATATTGGTACTTAGTGGAAATTCCGTTGGCTGATACAACAACAACGATAAGTCATGTAACATTACAAGAGCCTTTTCAGCCATTACAGGATATATGGAATGGAGAGCCTAGAGGGCTTGTTTCTGCAAAGTTATTTGAAGATAGTATAAATAAGGATTATACAACTAATATATTTAATGATGATTATAGCTATGATGATAGCACGAAGTTTGATGAATCTACATATATGATAATGGATTCGCTTGTTTCCTCTACGCAATACCTTCAATTGGGATTTCTTGAGAGGCAGCAAGGGTTACAGATAAAGATGATTCCTAATCATGCGAATAGCACTGCCGGAACGGTATTGTCTCTTGATTATTGGAATGGATCGGCATGGACTTCTGTTGGCACTGTCCAAGATGGTACGATTGAGAATGATATTAGTTTTGCAAAGTCAGGGATTATCACTTGGAATGCACTTGATGAGAATGTGGAGTTTACAAGAGAAATAAGTGGGGGGTTGCCTCTTTATTATTATAAGCTTTCATGGAGTAAGAATTTTGATGGGGATGTGCTTGCTTATTTTATGGCTGGTATACCGGTACAGAAGCCACTTAATAATTACAAGTTTTCTTTATTTGCTCAGAACAGATTGTGGCTGTTTTCAAATCAATCTGAGAACAAGAATGAGGCAATTGTTTCTGATTTAAATACTCTTAATGTTTTTAATGGCAAGGGTTCTGGCGATCCGTTTAAGTTTGGAGATAGGACGGAAGTGGTTGCGGCTACTGAATTATTTACAAGGTTGACTACCAGTTTGAGAAGTATTGTATTGGTGCTAAAAGAGAATTCTGCACATATTGTTACAGGTGATAATCCTGAAGATTGGAATGTTATTGATCTTAGTAATAATATGGGATGTAATGCTCCTTTGACGTTGGCTACTTCGACGTTGGGATTGGAATTTTCACCTTTGTCGAGGAAGCAGATTGCAATATGGCAGGGAAGTTCTGGCATATTCATGTTTGACAATGTGGCTATACATGAAATATCCAGTGATATATCCAACTTTTTTGATCAGACACAATCTGAGGCTATCAAGCTTTCTCTTGCGGATGACAGTGTGGGTTGGATAGAAGTTGAGAATGGAGAGCATTTCTATCATTGGCACTTTGCTTCTGGTTCAGCAGCTACAGAGCTAAACAAGGAGTTGTGCTTCGACATTAAGAGGCAGAAATGGTTTGAGATCGACAGGGGTACTTCTAAGGCTTTGCAGGGTGGCCTCAGAGTGATTGATACTACAGGTAACATATATAACTATGGCTTTGAAGATAATGGCTATTTACAGAGGCTTAACAACGGTACCGACTATGATGGCAATGATATAGACTATCATATGGAATTCGGGGATTTGTTGCCTGAGAACAATATAAATGTTTTGACCAGGTTAGATATGTTGAGGTTGATTACGGTGTCTAAGACAACGACAGCAAATACTATTAAGGTGGAACATTTTGGTGATACAGGCACAACGGCAACATTAGACAATCAGACAGGTTCTAATTTTTATACGTTTAAGACAGCAAGGACGAATTATAGATTAGCAATGCCTTCACTTAGGGTAAATACACCTGCTCATGTATTTCATCGTCTTAAATTTACAATTAGCACTGATGACGAAAGTGGAACAGGATTTGAGCCGTTGTATGTAGGTGGCTTTTATAAGGTTGACAAGTTACATCTTTTAAGTCTTACTGATTAATAAAGGGGTATGATATGGCAATAGAAACAGAAGGAACTACTACACGTAGATTTTCACGTACTACAGGTGGAAGGCCACTGATACAGCAGAGTGGAGCAAGGGTAGACAAGTCAGCGATAAGGGCTTTGCGGCAGGACATTGTGAGAAAAGGTGGTGCAGGGGCAGGGCCGGAAGCGGTACAGGCATTTGCAGAAGGTGAGCTTGCGGCAGAGGCAAAGCTGAAAGCTGAACAGTCTGCGCAATCGTTGGCTTTTAGACAGAGACAGGATGAGTTGAAAGAAAACAGGAGGCAGTTTAATATTCAAGCAAGTGAAGCAAGGAAGCAGAGAAAAGCACAACAAGGCAACTTTCTCACAGGTCTTTTTGGAAGCTAATGGATTATACCGTAGAGCGTGAAGATAAAGAATATCGTGGCTATAAATACAATGGTTTTATAGATGGACAGGTTGCTGGCTACGTGGTTGGCTTTGAAAGAAAACTGGATATATTTGATATTCAGCATTCTGAACTTGAGGTTCCTTTTAGGGGGACTGTAGCTGTCAGGGCTTTTTCTGAAATAATAAAAGCAGTTGAAAAGGATTATAAATATATAATTTCTCGGATAGATAGTGAGGACAATGCTGAGGTTAAGATAGTATTGGGCGCTGGATTTCGTATAATAGGCACAATGGCTATAGGGAATAAGGTTTCTATAGAATTGTTAAAGGTCAGGGAGGGTAATTAATATGGCTAGATTAGGAGAGCAAATAGGAAGAGGTATTAATCTTGCTGCTAAATTTGCAGTGGGAGCAGGAGCGTTTGATCAGGTAGGTGCGCCGAAGGGCATTACACAAACGGGTTTAAGTTTGTTAAATCCAGGGCAGGGAGCAGGGGTTAATCCTACAGTTGGAGATAGATTTAGAGGCGGGTTGTCTGCTATATCACCTACCTTCAGACAGGCAGAGTTCGTTAGAGGTATTAATCAGAGTAGGGGGATTACAGATCAAGTTAATCAGGCTCAGCTTACAGAAATAAGAGCAGGCCAGAAGCCTATGTTCCTTGATGATATTTTTGGACAACTTGGGCCAGAAGCTAGAAAAGTATCAGAACAAAGACTCAGGGAAAATGGACTTCTTCAAACTGATCCTGAAACTGGCAAGCTTTTTCTTACTACTTCTGATGCAAAAACAAGACTTGGAGAGCTTAATAACGAACCAAGAGAACAGATTGAAATTAATACCGCTATGATGCAAGACACGAATAATAATATTACTAGAGTGACGGCACAGAAAGAGCGTGTGATTGAGGATATGGTTATTAAAGAAATGAAGCGAGAAGGACTTGATCCTAAATCTGCTACATTGTTGCCAGGAGTAAAGAAGAGGATTAGAGCTGAAATAGAGCGTGGAGAAAGAGGAGATTTGTCAGCGACACAAGGGTTTGATCAGGAATTGCAAATCCTTCAAACTGAACTAAGTCAGGAAGAAACAAGGCAGCAGGATTTACAGGAAGAGATTGATTTGTCTACCGCAGATGCAAGATTGAAAGAGGCAAAGATTGAGGAAGCAAAACAGACAAGTTCTGAAATATTAACACCAACAAAGCAAAAAGGGTTATTAATAGATGAATTGATGAGGCCAAAAAGTGAAGGTGGTGAAGGAATGTCAAGAGCAGAAGCAATACAATTTGCTTCAAGTTTGACATTATCAGAAACAGAACGATTGATGTTGAATTTTGGAATAATTCCAAATAGAGCTAATTTGAAGCCATCTGCATTAAAAGAGAGTGATAAGATTGATATAGGTGGTGATTCTACAGGTTTTAATATTACCGATGAAGAAATTAAAGAGTTAGAAAAGAAATCAAAATAATATGTCAAGAATGTCTGAATTAAAAAAATCTGATCCAAGGTTAGCAAATATCAAAGATGATGTTTTGGCAGGATTTGTATATGACAAGAATCCAAAATTTGCCAAGATAGATAGGCAGATATTTATTGATGATGCAATTGAAGACAAGAGCTTTATTGGCAAGGTTAAATCTGTTTTTACAGATACAGAATTCGTTCCTAGTGTAGGACCTGTTCCAACTATTGTTACAGAAGCGATACCAAAGATTCCTAGAACAATAGAGAATCTTCAAGCAAAGGTACTGAGAAAAGGATTAGGATTAGACATTCCCGAAAGACTTGAATCTGTTGAAGAAACAAGCCCTCTTGATTTCGTATCAACTCAACGTGAAATCCCAAAAGCAATAGAAGAAAGGTTCCCTGATATACCACTTGAAGAAGCAGTAAAGGGAAGGCAACCTGGTGCTGTGTTTGCGGGGCAGGCATTAAAAGAACCGTTTAAAGAAGTAGCGGATTTAATAGGATTTGCATTAAGGCCAGAACAATTATTGGTAGTTGGCCCTGCTATTAATGTGGCATTTAGAGCTTTGGGATTTGTTGGCAAAGAAGCGTTTAAAGGTGTTAGGGATATTGTGAGATTGATTAAGCGTTCTGGTGTCAAAGAAGGAGATGCAGTTGAATCTATTGTAGAAAAGGTTTCAGGTCAAGTTGCCAAAGAGACAAATATTCCAAAGGCTGAGATAGAAAAAGAAATCCTTACTGAATCAAATAAGGTGAAAATTGTTCCTATATTAGAAGGTGCAATAAAAAAGTTGCCAGAAGAAGAAAGGTTAAATAAAGTTCCTGTTGATCAGCTTATAAAGTTTATGATGGCTAAGGTTCAGAATATTGCAAATACTCATCACACTGAATCGTTTGATGTGATAATGAGTAGAATAGAGAAAGCTAACTCTCTTTTCTCTGAAAAGGTTAAATTTACCAATAAAGAAAAAGCTGCCTTTTTTAGGTATGATGATATTTTAGGAAGCAGTGAGATAGATAGGATATTAAGTCCTGCTGATGCAAAAAAGTTTAGGCGATGGACGAGTGAGCAATTAGGGGAGCCTAAGCTTATTAAAAACATACAAGAGGAGGGAGTACTTAAAGGCGAAGGTAAAGCTTTCCGTCCTCCTGAGACACAGCCTAAACCGTTTAAAAAGGAGATACGGCCTTTAGAAGAAGTTGCAGAGGAAATAGAAGCAAAAGCCAGAGGTGAAGCTGCTAAAGAAGGGCCGTTTGATAAGATATTTGAGAGAATTGGCAAGAAGTTAAGATCAGAAGCGAAAGGGCAAGAAATTCTTGATGGTTTAGCAAAAAAAGGAGTTTCCCCAAATACAGTAGCAAGTAATTTTTGGGATAATACATGGAAGTTGTTAAATAATAAACAAAAAAAGATAATAGAGGATCATGTTTTTGCTAATACTCAATTTAAAATTGGTGAAACTTTAGGGTTTGATAAAAATAACAGGCGTATAATAGCGAAAACACAACGAGACATATCTGACAATGTAATAGAATTTAGTGATGATGTTGAAGAGCTAGAAGGAGTGCAACGAGGATTAATTGCATTAATGGAATTTGCAAACCAAAATATTGGTGTAAAGGGAGTAGTAAAAAAAGTAATTAGTCCAAAGGTGCAAATTATAAAACCAAATGAATCAGCAAAAATTGAAGGTAATAATATTACTGCAGTTATATCTCCATCAGCTAAGGAAAGTGGTAAGGGGTTTCAACTAACTCTTTTTGATAGAAACTTTAAACCTATGAGCGATTCTCAGTTTGCTACTTTTGATGAAGCTTTTTCGACTGCGAAAAAGGTAACTAAGGAACCGCTTGCTGAACAAGCTAAGCCTCGTCTTCCTTTTAAAACGCAAGGAGGTAAAACGGTAGGCAGAATTGCAGAGGAAACACCTCAAGATGTAAGTAATGCAATCAATCCTGCTTTTTCACCTGAACAGCGTGTTGGAATAAAAATTGATCCTATAGTACAAGAAGGCGCAGTTCCAAAAAAGATAGTTAGCAAAGCAGATATAATTAAATTCATGTCTGAAAAGATGGACATACCTATACGTATTGGCAGATTTAGAACTAAGGCGTTAGGTATATTTAAGGCTAAGCCTGAAATCATAAGAACAAAATTAGCAGATGATATTCCTGTTGCTGCACATGAGCTAGGCCACTTTCTTGAAAAATCTTTATTTGGAACCACAAAGCTTGATGGGCATGGATTGTCAGGTAAAAGCTTTCGTCCGTTCAGTGATGAATTGAGTAAGTTAGCAACGCCAGCCAATGCAGCAAGTAGTGTTGAATCTGAAGGATTTGCTGAATTTGTAAGTTTATTTGTAGTTGATAAAGCAAAAGCGCAAAAAGCTGCACCTAAGTTTTACAAGTGGTTTGTAGATGACATATTGGAAAATCAGCATCCGCAAGTAAAAGAAGTGCTTAATCAGATTAGTGATGATTTCGGAAGATGGATGAGGCAATCTTCTGTTGCTAAGGTAATGGGGCAAATAGCTTTTGGTGACAAAGGAAGTTTTAAATTACCTTCACCAAGTAAGGTTTATACAGCAGGAAAAGATAAATTTTATCCGATTCAAATGGCAGTTAAAGCAATTAATCCAGATGTTGCTATTAGTGAAAATCCTTATATGTTATCAAGATTGTATTCTGACTGGATAGGTGAGGCCGAGCAATTTTTAAAGTTTGGACAGATAAATACTAAGCCTGGCAAGTTTAAGATAGGACAGAAAATAGGGCCTTCTTTTGAAGAGATACTTGCTCCAATAAGAACTGAACATAGGGAGTTTAGTTCATTTTTAGTAGCCAAACGTGCAGTAGAGCTTTCTGGACGTGGAAAGATGACAGGCATTTCGCTTGGAGATGCACAGCAAGCATTAAAAGAATTGTCTACTCCTGCATTCCAAAAAGCAGCTAAAGAATTAGATATATTTCAAGATAGATTTGCACAAAGAATGTTGGATGCAGGGTTTTTTACAAATGCAGATTATTTGAAATTTAAGAAAATGAACAAAGATTATGTTCCTTTTTTCAGGATAGCAGAAACAGAAACAAATGGAACAGGTGGTGCTATATCAAATGTGTTTAATCCGATAAAGAAGCTATCTAGAGAAGGTAGTACTCGTCAGATAGTTGATCCTCTTGAATCTATTGTAAAAAATGTATATACGTTTACTGCTTTAGCAAAAAAACAGGAGATAAAAAAAGCTATTGCAGGATTGGCAAAGTTCGATAAAAGTGGCAAATATATAGAACGTGTCCCTCGTGAGTTCAAGTCTGTTGCAATATCTAATGATGAATTATATAAAATATTCAGAGACTTTTCTAATTGGACAGAACGAACTGAGTTTAAAGAATTTAAAAAAGAATTTAGTAAAAAGACAGGAATAAAAGATGGTGAAGTAAGCAAGCCTATTGAGAAGTTAGAATCTATAATAATAGATGCACTTAAAAAACGTGGCATGACTGAAGGTGAGGGAAAGGCTTTTGTCTCTCGACTGAAAAATGCAAAAGGAGCAAAAGAAATTGATTCTGCTGTTGAGACAGTAATAGAAAAGCAGACTATTCTTCATACTGTTAAACAAATGGATTTGGATTTACCTGAATGGGTAACTATATTTAGGCCAAAAGAATCATTGCCACAAGGGCCTTTTATTGAGGTCTTTAATAAAGGAAAAAAGACTTTATTCCAGCTTGATCCTGAATTACATAAAGCTTTTACTGGATTAGACATTGAGTCAGTTAATTTTATTGTAAGAGCAGCTTCTATTCCTGCGAGATTGTTAAGAGCAGGGGCAACGTTAACACCTGAATTTTCTTTAAAGAACATTCTTCGTGATCCGTTTAGTGCATTTGTATTTAGTAAGGATGGTTTTATCCCTGGCATAGATACAGCAAAAGGTTTCTTTCATGCTTTTAGGCAAGACAAGTTATATCAGGCATGGAGGGTTGGCGGTGGTGGGCATTCGATGATGGTGTCTTTAGACAGAGATGTATTACAGAAAAATTTAAAGCAGTTGCTCAATGATGTAACTGTGAGTGGTAAAGTAAAAAATATAGTAAATCACCCAATGGATACATTGAGAATAATGTCTGAATTATTTGAATCTTCAAATAGATTAGGCAATTTTTCTAAAACATATAAGAACTTTAATAAGAATATTCAAAAGGCTATTAAGTTTTCTGAGACAGCGCCTAAAACTTTAAATAAAAAGAAGCCATTTGTTGAATTTAAAATATCTGGCAAGATGCGTAAAGTTGAAAACACAAAAGAGTCATTGAGGCGATTTGCAATACAATTAGAAAAGGAGAGATTGCCAGGGGCAGCGTTTGAGGCAAGGGAAGTTACATTGGATTTTAGTAAAATAGGTTCTAAGATGAAAGCCATGAATCAGCTTACTGCTTTTTTTAATGCAAGGTTAGAAGGCTATGATAAGTTTATTCGAGTGTTTAAGGAGCGTCCTGTAACTGCAATGGCAAAAGCCATGTCTGCGGTCACACTTCCAACTATGTATTTGTGGTGGGCAAATAAAGACGATCCTCGCTATCAGGAATTACCTCGATGGGAAAAAGCCTTGTTCTGGCATGTATTGACAGACAAGCATATTTATAGAATACCAAAGCCGTTTGAATTAGGGTTTTTGTTTGGAACTATTCCGCAAGCATTTCTTGAATGGATGGACAAGAAAGACCCTGAAGGTGTAAAGCGTTTATTTGAAGATATAAATAGAGATGCAATTAATACAGTGCTTCCGACATCAGCGAAACTTGCATTTGAACAATTATCAGGAGACTCTTTATTTACTGGTGCGCCTTTAGTTGGTAGGGCAGAGGAGAATTTAGCGCCTCCATATCAATCCAGACCTTGGACAAGTGAGACAGCTAAATTAGTAGGTAAGGTGCTTAATTATTCACCTGCTAAAATAGATGCGCTTGTTTTTGGTTTTACTGGTGGCTTAGGTAGGCTTGCTATAAAAGAAGGTGCGGATAGGGCAGTATTGCAATTTATAGATGAACCGATAGACCCTTCACCTACGTTTTCTGATATACCGATATTAAAGACTTTTACAAGTAGATGGCCTCGTGCTGATGCGGACAGTATTCAGTTGTTTTATAAGAAATATGGAAAGGCAAAAGAAGCGCAAAATACATTTATATCATTGGTAAAGGCAGGAGAGGCTAAACTTGCAAAAACATATTCAGAGGAAAATCAACCATTAATTCAACAAGCAGTAGGAATGGAATTAACAAGAAATATGTTAGCAGATGGGCATAAAATTATAAGAATAATAAACGAAAACAAAAATATGACACCTGCACAGAAGAGAAAGAAAATAGATGAAACTTATTTGTTTATGACAAAAGCAGCAAGACGTGGGTTAGCAACGAATATCAAATAATAAATATTAATTCTTCCCACACCGTTTGCCCGACGGTTGCAATAACAGAGCCGCAGTCAATGGGGAGTGAGACTGCCGATAGCTACTTATCGCAAAAGTAGATTAGATATAGTTAAGACCTAATGTTGGCATAGCATGTTGCTTTGTCTGGGGAGGTGAAGCTATATCTAACAAGTGAAGTTGGATTAGATATAGTCGATGTGCTAAGAGCCACAAAAAAGCTTGGTAAAACGGAGGCTATATCTAATCCCTTCTTTTTATTTCAAAATAAATAGAGTTTTTTTATTGACAAACTATAGTTTTCATGCTATAGTTCTTTTACAATCATTGAATCGAGTTGTGATCTCGAATGATCAAACCGTCTGATTGTCACAGTTGTAGAATCAATTCATGGTAGCAAAGGAGCTGGGTATAAATAAATTGATAGTGTTGTGTTATTCTGTAGGAGAAATATGTCAAAAGGTAGTAAGATCATATACTATCAAATTTAATCTGACACAATAGAATCTTATTTTTAATATTATATATGACATTACCACATACCATAGCATGCGATCAGATATAATTTTTGATTAGACGTTACCATATATCATTACATCAGATTTAATTTTAACTTTTTATTAATGGAGGAGAATATATCATATATTACCATATGTCATCCTATAACATGTTATTCTACACAATCTAATGTTATTTAATGTGATTTGATTTTAACTTTTTATTAATGGAGGAAGAGTAATGGAAATAACTAAAACTGGAAAATTCATTACAGATTTTTACGGTTCTGCTCCGGCACTTGGGGCAAGTGGTATTTTGAGCAAATGGGTAGAGGACAAACAAAGTGCATGGTTGTTGTCATGGGCTGATAAAGTTAAGAAGCGAGGGCAAGACGCAATAGGGGCATTAGAAGAAATTCTCTCTGTATTTCACAGAGACAGCGATGGCAACCCTATACTTGGGAATTGGATGCTTAGAAGGTGCCTTGTGACGACAGGAGAAGCTATCTTTAATGCGCTTAAAGACAAGACACATCCTAAGAAAGCAATTATACCAATGGCTGTTAAGTTGGTAGAGCCGTTTCAAATCCATATTAATAATGGTAAGTTAGTAAAAGAGCCTAATGGAGTAAAAACTTATACCGTGACAACTAAAGGTAGATCGTTTTTTAAAGCTTATGAATATATCGAGGCAGGAACTGCATTTGATGCAACTATATATTTTGATGAAACTTTGATGTCAGAAGAGAATATCAATCAGTTGTTGGATAAGTGTGGAAGTGTGGGAGTGGGTGCGTTTAGAGAAAGATTTGGCAAGTTTGTGTGGGTCTAATCTTGTAATATTTAATCTGATTCGATCTTATATCATTTGATCTAATGTCACCTAAGATGAGATTTAATTCTATACGATGTTATAGACTCAAATTGTATATGATGCGATCTAATTCGATGCGATGCAATTTAATTATATATCACTTGATTAAATTAATCAGATTTAACACCACCTTATGTGACACAATTTCATTTGATTTAATATTATTAAATATTATTACGTTATCAAATTAAATAAGATGCCATCAGATTCTATACTATTCCATCCGATGCTATTTAATCTTATATCTTATCAAATCAGACTTGATCTCATCGGATCAAATATGATCTTATTTTCAGATGTGATAACATACGATGGTATTTTATTTTACTTTTTATATTACAGACATATTGACTCAGATGGGATGGCATAGCATAGAACAAAATGAAATTGAATGCTATATCACAGGATAGAATACAATTCGATACAATCGTATGGTACTTTAATTTTACTTTTCTAGCCTCATGTTTTATTAGAGAAAATCAGGGGGCAAAGTTATTTTGTTAACTATTTTTGTAAGGAGAGAATCATGCAATTCAATGTAGATAGACAGAAAATTAATGACGATTTAGTGGAAATTTGCGATGCGGGATTGGAGTTGTTACGCAAGAAAAAACTAGAGCAAACTGATTTCGGGAAGCTCAAGACAATGAAGGCAATGTCAAGTTTTATGAATGGAAGGATTGCTTTGGCTCAACAAGAAACAGCAAGGGAGAGGACAAGTCTTATACGAGCTAGGATGGAACAGCTTGGGTATGATGTGAACAACAAGGCGAAAGAAATAGAGGGATAGGTTTTAATATGACTGGCAATGCTCAGGATAGGGTGTTGCCAGTTAGTTTTAGGGGGAAAAGGTAATGAAATAAAAAATTATGAAAAAATACGAATTGAATGAATATAGATTCTTGGGGCTATTATGTATATATGAGCATAGGTATAAAGACACGGATCAAACGTTGAGGTACTTGAGCAAGCCATATGGCTGTGTAGTATGTAACGCTGAAAGCTCTGAGAAGCGCAGGAAGGCAGGGAAAGTTAAGGCATGGCGTGAGGCTAACCCTGATACAGTTTTAGCTTACAGAGCGCGATATAAAGATGAAGAGCGTTATCGCCGGAAAAAGTATGTAAGGAAGCAAGGCAAATAGCAAAAACGCATCCTCTTGGTTCCCCTGGAGGATGGTGGGTTTGAGTTAACAGCCCACTTCTATTTGCCTAAAAGAAAGGAGGCGGGAAGATGAATAAGTCATATTATTATCTGGCTATGGGAATTATTACACTGTTCTATATACTTGTTGGTATCTATTATATAAATGGTGCAAACAAGTTCCATTGGTATTGCCTTTCATATTATGGAGGTAATGATACTCAGGAGATACGGACAAGTAAATATGTTGGATTTAAAAATAAACATATTACTAAAAACACAATTGAGAAGTATAGACCTAAAGAATCAACTAAAGAATCAGCGTTAATATCTTGTTCATATCTAGGTTTCATGACGGAAGTTAAGTTCCGCAATAGCAAAGGAGGAACAAGATGTCAGTAAGTGACGATATGGAATTAAGAGAGGATAGATTGGCAGAGGCATATAAGGATTGGCTGATGAGGGAAGAGGGGTTAATGTTATTAGTTGACCTAAGAGGTGCAGCCATGAATAATCCCATACCTTTGGACTCCTTAGAAAGGAAAGCTGTAATTAAAATGATATTAGATCGAGATGCTACAGGTAAATATAATCCTAATTTTGAAGATGTAAGAAATGGTATAAAGTAAGAATCAGCGTTTGTATTTGTGATGATTGCAGGCGCTTGAAGTGTCATATACTCTTTAGCTCCTTTCGGGGTATGTGATGCAAGGGAGAAGTTCCTCGAGGGCTTCTTCCGACTAATTTAAACAAACCACAGCGCATTGAGGGCATTGTCGGACTTGGGCTACCGTATGGAGGCAAGAGACGTATATCAAGAATAGATCATTAATGATAGCGGTGAGCGACCTGGACGTTGTGGTTTGACTTACAGTCAGGTTGACAGTTATACAAAAGCGGCTGTCATTTGGATTAGTGGGTAATCACTGGCTGTTTATATTATTAATTTTAACTTAAACAACAAGGAGGTATTTGTATGAATGTAAAGAATGTGGACAAGGCAATTTTAACAATGCAGGAGCGGACAAAAGAGATTAGGGATTCTATAAATGCAAAGAGGGGCAAACTAATAACTCTTAGAGATGCCAGTCAAAAGAAGTTAGATGTTTTAGATAAGCAACTTGAAATACTTAATGGCAATGGCAAGGCAGCATAAATGGAGGGCATTAAAATGAAGCATTATGACAATCGGATTATCACTGCACTTGCGCTTGTATATTTTGCTGTGATGATTACTGCTTTTGCGGTGGGAACTTATTGGATATTTGTTAGATGAGACATGCAGACTACGATATGTATTATGATTATATTGAGGTTGAGCCGGAAGACCAGGAGCAGCTTCGGGAATTGGAAAAAAGAGAGATAGAATATGAAGGCAGATATAAAAACTACAAAGCCGATTAATTATGTAATAGTAAGGACATATTCTGCTGGTGTACATGCTGGTGAATTATTAAAGCGTGAGGGGAAAGAGGTAACACTTAAAAACGCAAGGAGGCTGTGGTATTGGGAAGGAGCAGCAAGTTTATCTCAGTTAGCTATGGAAGGGGTAAGCAAGCCTGACAAGTGTAAATTCCCTTGTGAAGTTACCGAAATAACGCTTACTGAGGCTATAGAAATTATTCCATGTACCCAAAAAGCAATTGATTCAATAGCGGGGGTACCAATATGGAAGGCGTAACTGGTTGTGGTACTGGTGATGGTGAAGGTGATGCCTATGGCAATGGTGATAGTTATAACGATGATTATATCGGTGGTTATGGTTATGGCGATGGTGATGATTATAACATTGGTTCAGGCAATGGCTATATCACTGGCTGTGGTGATGGCTAATAATTATTTATTAAGAAAGAGAGGTGGAATATTGCAATGATAAAACAATGTAGTAATTGCTTTCATTGGCTTAAATTAAAAGGGAAAAGCTGGGGTGGTTGTTCAAATCAGATGGTTAGTGGCAATGTAGGAAAATTACAAGCAGATGACGAAGAAGAAATTTTAACGAACACAGAATATTTTGTATTTGAAGAAACTTTTTTATGTAGAGGGTATGAATTTATACCAAAGCAACATTTAGAAGAAAGAGAGGCGGAATATGGCGATAATGCCGAGCGCAGGAAAAGAATTTGAGATTGTAAAGTCAGGAAGACACAAGGGTAGGCTAGTAAGGATTATAGATTTAGGCACGCAAAAAGGTGAGTATGAGGGAAATATAACTTATAAACATAAGGCTCTTTTAATGTGGGAGCTTCCTGAGACTGAAATAACAGAGGGCGAGTTTGAAGGCAAACCATTCTTTGTGAGCTTATTTGCGACAGTGTCGCTTCATGAAGCCTCTATATTGGGGCCATTGCTTGTTGGTTGGCGCGGCAAGGAATTTACAGATAAGGAGAAGGCTGAGTTTAATTTGCTGGAATTACTTGGCAAAACCTTTGACATTAATGTTATTCACAAAGAGTCTGATGGCAAAATCAAGGCAAGGGTTCACCAGTTATCGCCTTTGGAAGAAGAGGATTGTCCGGCAAGGGTAAATGACTTGGTTGCATTTGACTTGTCTGAGTTTAATCAAGAGGTATTTGATTCCCTTAGTGATAAGATAAAAGATATAATAATGAAAAGCCCTGAGTATAAGATCAGGAATGATGAAAACAAAGGTGACATAGCGGTTGCAGAAAAACAATTAGAAGAAGAATCGCCTTTTTAAAAGGCTCTGGGCAAAAGCCTCTATGTCCAGAGCCAACAGCAGAAGAGCTTTTCGGAGCAGAAACTAGGGAGGCTAGAGATTATATTCATTTTAAAGCAGAATACAGGGAGTTATATCCTAAGACGTATGAGTCGGTAATGGATTTATGTTGTCGCAAGATGGGCAATTACGATTTCGTTTCATGGTTCACAGACTCAGGCTACCCAACATATAAGAATATTACGAACAAGGGGCAGCAAGAGGATGTTGCAAGACAGTTGATTAAAGTTTGCGAAAAGAGGGAATAATATGGAAAAAATCAAAGTGACGCAAAAAGAAGCAGATTCAATTAAGACTCTTATTAGAGAAGAAAGAGCTATTGCAAAGACATTAGACATTGCATGTGCGTACCATGCTCAAGCAAGGAAACCATTAGAAAAAAGAGTTGACGAATGGTGGAGTCTGGCAGGGATCAAATATAATTTAAACTTAAAAAAGGTACGATACACTTTTAACATGGAAGATAATATGATTACTTTAAAAGAGGAGCCGGCATGAAGCTATATGAATTAGATCAAGAAATTGCTGATATGGAGAAATTGCTGGATACACATTTAAAAGAAACGCAAGGCGATCTGGACGAATTTGAATATAAAGAGCATTACGAGAAGCTCAAAGGTGAGCGTGAGCATAAATTGTTGAATTTGGGAGCTTGGCATCTTAATGTTGAAGCGGATATAACTGCATGTACCAATCAAATAGAAAAGTTGACAAAGAGGAGAAAGCATGCGATCAACAAGGCTAAATGGCTCTCAGGCTTCATCAGATCGTTTCTAAGCCCTTCGGAACGAATGAAGGACGGAAGGGTACAGCTCTCATGGAGGAAGTCTGAGGGGCTTAAATATGGCGATAGTTTTGACAGTAGGAAGTTGCCTATTGTGTTTCAGAGGATAACTTATGAGGTGAACAGGTCTGATTTGAAGGCTGCAATTAAGAATGGTGAAACGTTTGAGGGTGTGTCTTTAGAGCAAAGAGAAAATTTGCAGATCAAGTAGCGCCGGCCGGGTTGGTTGGTTATTGGAGTGGTCAATCATTTGAGTAGTTCAGGGCTACCGGCTGGTGTTTATGGACAAAACAATGGAAATAGAATTTTTAGAGGGCAAAGCAGTAATAATAAAATGGCTTGATAGTCATGGCATCACTTCTGAATGGGAATTTAGAAATGAGATAAAGACACTACATCCTTGTTTATGCGTTTCAATCGGATTTGTTGAGGTAGAACACAAAGACTATATTACGATTTATCAAACAGGAGCGGATAAGCAAGTTTTGGGTAGAATGACTATTCCTAGATGTAGCATTATCTCAATTGCTAAAGTAGGAATTATGATAGACAATAAGGACAAGGCAAAAACAATTAACTTCTATGAAGAATGCAAATGTCATAATGGTAAAGAAAAAGAAGGCAAGATCAATTAAGGAATGTAGCAGGTGCGGAAGGAAACTGAATACGGAGCGATTTGTATTTAGTGACTATCGCTATTGTTTAGCCAAAAATTCAGTTGGTAAATATAATTGGGGCTATTTTTGCCTGAAATGTGAGCCTTATCCAGTATTTAATGAGGAGAAAACATAATGAGCGAAAAGGTAAAGTTGATTATAAAACTCGAAAGTATTGCAATGAATGAGGGTAACTGGAAGGCGCTAGATTGCTTTCAGGCAATGAGTGGCAATACAAAGTCTGAGATAATTTTAGGTGGTATATTGTCACGTGGTATTAGGGCAGCAGTTGAGGATATGGAGGAAGGTTCTGTTGATAGGATAAAAGCGAAATTTGATCTTTCAGAAAAAGATGTAGAAACAGTAGATAAAATTGTTCGTGAAACTGGCAATATAAATAGTCTTTTTGATATTAAGATATAAAATAACACTTGACAAATGAAAATAATGAAAACAATAGAATTTACAACACCAGAGGGTAAGATTGCAATAATTTTAGAACGTATTCAAGCTATTAAAGAAGGACATGGTGATCGTAAAGGAAAAGCTAATATTATAATGACTAGATTAAGCGAAGAAACGGATGATTATTTTCCGGTTGAAGAATCATATAACTTGGCACATAAAATGATTATTGATAGCCAGCCTTAAATTAATGCTTGACAAATTAAAATGATTATGTATATTTTGATTAATAAATAAACAACGTTTACCGGAGCGTTTAAGAATGTTCGCTTTTTACGAGGCGGCTTAAAGGCTAAACAGGTTCCGGTTAAACTTGTTTGGCCTTTTTTTATTTAAAGACTATGATAATTTGCAAAAACCTAGAATGCACAAAAGAGATTATACCAATTCGACAGGATCATATTTATTGCAGCAAGCAGTGTAGAGATAAAGGGTTTAGAATTTTAAATCCTAATTATATTAAAGATGCAAGAGCTAATGGGAAATATAAGTTTGATAATAATACTTATAAAATAAGGCGTACTAAGTATATGTCCAACCCTGATAATATGATCAAACTAAATGCAAGAAGAGCGGCATGGTTTAAATTTAAGGAAGTTCAATCATGTAGTATTTCCAGATGTACTGCTAAAGGAGAAAGACATCATCCTGATTATAATCAGCCTAGTGATATCATTTGGCTGTGTAAGAAACACCATGTCATGGCTCATTCTAAACAATGCACCATTGAACAATGCAATAATAAGCATTTAGCTTTAGGCTTTTGTAGTATGCATTATAAAAGATATAGAAAAGGAGTATTAAATAATTATTCCTTACCTGTTGGTAGTATATTTAATAATTATTACATAAGTATGAATAAAGACAAAGGATATATATATCATAAACAGAATATGCTTTTTGGTAGTAAGGAAATTATTGGCTTTGGGGATAATGATTGGTACGTTAAACAAATACCAAAAAAAACAAGCAAGCAAATAATAATAAAAAACCATTATTCAAAGAAAGTTTGTAACGATGCAACTACTCATATCCATTTAGGTGTATTTATTGGTGGCAATCTTTTAGGGGTTTTACAATTTGGGTACGCCATGAATCCTTTAAGTGCAAGCAAAATTGTTAGAGGCACTAAAATAAATGAATATAAAGAACTTAATAGAATGTGGTTATGTGATAGTGTTCCACGAAATGGCGAAAGCAAATCAATCAGTTATGCTATTAAATACATAAAAGGTAAATATCCAAAAGTAAAATGGATACAAACCTTTGCTGATGAGCGATGTAACGGATTAGGAATTATGTATCAAGCTTGTAGTTTTGGCTATTATGGTTCCCATAATAGCAAGTTTTGGTACTTTAAAGATGAAATATATCACAATAGCCACATTACAAATAACAACAGAAATAAAAAGGCACAATTAGAGAATCAAGGGTTTTTTGAAACAGCTAAAAGCTTCGAATTTCGCCAATTTAGATATATTAAATTTTTAGATAATCGGTATAAAAAAAAATGCACTTTGAAAGAGTTGCCATATTTAAAGCATTATCAATCAGATTAGCTACATATTTTGAATAATCACGGTTGCCTTTGTTGTGTTGAAAGCGTTGTTTTATTAGCCTTGCCGGCGTAGCTTTAAAACAATGTAATATTAATCTTTCAACTTTCAAAGGTAACTGTAATTGTTTGAATAATCACGACTGGGCAGGTGCTTTAGGTTTGTTAATTTCGCCTCCGAAGATTGCTGGAATTAATAATAATATTGCCTGCTCAGTTGTAATTATTTAATGTCAGCAGAGATCAATGATCCTCATTTGAATAATTACGTGGTAGGGGGATGAAAAGCAAGCCACGTTAAATAATGCTATAAGATGAAAACCCAGGCTCCGCAGCTTGTAGCCTTACGTACAAAAGGTTTTCACCCCTGTTATTAGTCATTGTTTTTACCTTAAAAGCAATGGGGGATAATAGGGGGCTTTTGTACCGCCCTCCTTCAGCTTATCACTAGTTACTATGAATAATAACTATCAAAAGTATCTTGAATCTGATGAATGGAAGAAGAAGCGTAGGGGAAAGTTTGCAGTATCTAAAAACAAATGTTGTGCTATTTGTTTATCTGTAGAAAACTTGCAAGTTCATCATTTGTCATATAAGAATAACTTAGATGAAGTTCCTAATTGGGATTTAAGAATTCTTTGTAATACATGTCATCAGGCAACACATGATTTGATAAATTCAGGTAAGATTAAATTTACAAAAAACACTCATAATCATAGATTTTCTATTACAAAAAATGCGGTAAAAAAGCATTTAGGATTATATACTACTAAGCACGATAAGGCTTTACTTAAAATCAAAGGATACAGACAACTAAGCAGGTCGGTATTTAAAATAGTGAATCCTGAAATTGTTGAGGTTTTAACTAGTGAAATAATAGAAAGAGGTAAGAGCAGGCATGGTGCGTGGAATCTTGCACAATTTAGATTATTTGGATTTGACAATTTCCCTAAAAAGGGCTGGAAGCAAATGATAATTGGTCAAGAGTGGCCTCGTGAGACAATAAGTCAATTTCTTTATCTTAAAAATAGGCATTTGAAGGTAGTTAGCAAGGAGGATTAAATGTTAGAGACTAAAGTTGTGGTTGGGAATGAGCCGATGGAGCGGGTGGAGAAAGATACTGAGGTTGTGATTAATCGTGAGTATAATCCTGAGATACGGATGTTGTCTAATCATAGATTGGTTGGCAAGTATTGTATTCGGGTGAGTAAGTCTAGGAATCCGTTGGAGAAGAAGCATCGTGGGAGGTTAGAGAATTTGTGTAAGGTGTTGAATCGGATGGTGGCAGATAGGGAGGGTGTTTTTGACAGGTTTAAGATAGCGCCTTGCAAGAGTAGTTCTTCTCATCAGGTGATTTTACGTAAGGCGATACCAGGTGATTTAATGACGGCGGTGGAGTAGGTTATGAAAGCAATACAGGATTTAACTAGAGATGAATTGATAAGCTTTATTTATAATAATACAGAATTTGATACATTTGAAGATAGCTGTGAGTGTGCTGTTTGCGGTACTAATACAAATTCTTTGTTTTATTATGTCTGTGATGTTTGTGAGGAATTGTGTAATCGTGATTAAAATATTAAATATTACTGGTTCTGACAGTGACGATGCTAAATATGAATTGTTTATCAATGGCGAGCATATTGCTTATTTTGAGCATAAGAGATCAGATGGGTTGGCTAGGTGTTTGATAGAGGCTGCGGATGCGGTGCTGGATGCTGATTATGAATTGTTTAGGATAGATTATGAAAGTACATTATAGCAGTAAGACACATGAATGGGAAACGCCAGGAGATCTATTTGATAAGCTGAACAAGAAGTTTAACTTTACTTTGGATCCTTGCTGTACTCTTAAAAATAAAAAGTGTGAAAAATATTATACTGTTGAAGATGATGGATTGTCTTGTGATTGGAGTGGAGAGAGAGTGTTTATGAATCCTCCTTATGGCAGGGAAATAGGCAAGTGGGTTGAAAAGGCTTATATGTCAAATGCGTTAGTGATTGCGTTGTTGCCTGCCAGGACTGATACTAAATGGTTCCATGATTATATTTATTATGGAAAGTCTACTATTAAGTTTCTAAAGGGTAGGTTGAAATTCGGTAATTGTAAAAACAGCGCTCCGTTTCCATCAATGATAGTAGGATTCTGGAGGTTAGATATAGATTGAAATGTCCTCAATGTGATTTTGTCTTTACTCCTCACAAATACAAGCTGCCAGAATGGCTTGACGCTGATTTGTGGCATGAATTCGTGGAATACAGGAACAAGGTTATTAAATGTCCGATTACTGAGTTAGCGCAAACCAGGGCTATAAATAAGTTAGAGAAGTATATGAATATGGGATATAAGCCGGAGGATGTGATACATCAAACTGTTGACAGTGGCAAGTGGGTAGATTTGTATGAGCCTAGAGATAAGCAGCAAGAGGCTATTTTGAGGCGTGAGGCAGAGGCTAAGAAGCGTAAAGAACAGGAACTTCCTCGGAAAGCCGCGCCGGATATACTTGAAAAAATAGCTTTATTGATTAAGAAACAATTTGACATTGCCAGGAAGTTAAGAGGTGCAAAGCCATTGCAAAAGTTAGCCTTGAAAGCAGACTTGCATAATATTGAGGCGCAGATTAAAGATTTGAACAGTGGCGTGGTGAAGTTAGGGGATGTGATATGACAAGTGAATTTAAAGAGGAACAGCCTGAGTGTCCTAAATGTGGTGGGAAAATATGTGGCCCGAAATATGACACTGATGTGTTTCTGGATGCGGAATGGTTGATATATCGATGTATGACTTGTGGTTATCGGTATCATACGGCATGTAGGGAGGCTGGGATATGAGGCAAATTAAATTTCGGATATGGGATAAAAAAGAGAAGAAAATATATGATAATTTATATCTTGAGACATATGGAGTTATCCTTCGTAATGAAATAGGAGTCAGTAGGCATAAGGATTTAATCCCTATGCAATTTACTGGGTTGCAGGATAAGGCAGGGAAAGACATATTCGAAGGTGATCTTTTAAAGCATGATTTGTGGGGAGTATCTGAAATAATATGGGAACATGGCAGTTTCAGAGGCACAAGTGACAAACATGATATAACGCTTGCTGATCATCAGCTACAACGAAGTAGGGTAATTGGTAATGTTTATGAGAATAAGAATCTTCTAGAGGACAAGGCATAACATGGCCATATCGCCAACACAGCGCACGCTGAGGGCTTTGGAACAGCGAGGGTGTATCTCAGGTATAGTAGAGCGTTTCAATCAGTTTGGGGGTAAATTTGGGATTCGTCAGGACTTATTTGGTTTTATTGACATTATCAGTTTATATCCTACTGGTATAGTTGGTGTACAGAGTTGTGGTCAGGCGTTTAGTGAGCATATGAAGAAGATATTGGAGAATGAAATTGCTCCTGAATGGATAAAGGTAGCAGGTATTGAGCTTTGGGGTTGGCGGAAAGTCAAAAAAACTAGGGGAGGTAAGTTAATGATATGGCAACCTAGATTGTATGTGTTTACTAAGGAGGATTTTGATTAACAAGGGATAAGCCGAATTGCCTATCCCCTTTTTCTTCTTGTCAATCCAGTTGTCGCAATCCTGTTTTCAAGAAGTTTTGAAAATCCATGTCGTGCTTTCCGCTCCTGTCAATTCCTAAAACTATCTGCTCTATTTCCTCTCTCTGCTTCAATGTTTTTTTCTTAGTGTCTGCATGCTTAGAATGCATGTGTAGCTGTAGTGTCATTGCTTCTAGGGGTTTGTCTTTAATAAATTTACTATATCTCATAGTTCCTCTCCTCTCCTTTGTAATTTGTTGGCTCTATCGGGCTAACCGCGTTCTTTTGCCAAGTTTTATTATTGTCATTTTCGCATTTCTTGCAGAATCTATTTCCTGATCCTTTAGAATCGAAGTAGTGATCTTTCTTGTGGCTTAATCCTAAACATTTGCGCCTAGTGATTTTCGGTTTAACCAAAGGCTCATACAGGATAACAGTGCGCGCTTTGATCTTCGCTCTGTTGATCTTTGCATATTGCTGATTTCTAGCTTTCATACATTCCGTAGGACTGCCATCCTCAGACAAGCATACTTTAGACTTGCCAGGAGGTCTACTCATTAACACAATTGGCTTGCCACATACCATACAAAGCTTTGTGACCCTTGAATCCTTTTGTTCTAACATTGGGTTCCTTTCCTGATTTAAAAGCCCTGCTTCTGGCTACACATTTAGTTACTATTCGACGTCCTGCGCCATATTCATATTTAACTTTTTCCATTTTCTCTATTTCCAATGCTGCTTTCGTTTCGTGATTTAGTACAGTCATGTAGTCTAATGCAGTTCTGAACTGCTCAAAAGAGATAGCATATCCGGCTCCTCTTAGGTTATAAATTGGTTTCATGTTTCTTCCCCTCAATAAGTGTCTATAATTGTAAACCATTCTCCTGATACGAATACCTCGGTAAGCGCCGCTTGATTCTCTTCTTCTTGTGCGATATGCACCCTAGATACCTCTTTTGGCTTTAGCACTGGTTTGTATACGTATGCGCCAGCCGTAAGGATACCCCAGGCCATTATAGCTATGATAATAAATCTGTAGATTAGTGGCATTGTGTATCCTCTCTTTCTTCAATAAGTGATTCAATTCGCAAATAAGACTTACACCATCTTTCCACTTCCTTAACAACTGTATCAAAGTCACCTGCCATAGTGTGTATCACGCCATGACAGCCGGATTCTTTTATTCCATAAATCTGTCCCTTTGCTATCATTCCTTCACCCCGATCTGTAATCGTTGCGTGCATCTTCGGTGGTGCTTTGGTGTAATATGCCACGTTCTTGTTGTCAGTGGTTCCATACCACCATCCAGTGCTAGTTAACTCTTTCATTTTGTTCATTTGTGCTACCTCCTAGATAAATTAATAAAATAATAAAATACTCAACCTATGGCATAGCGTGATGATGCCATAAGTTAATGATTTTATTGTTAGTTGCCTAAGTGATCTTCGTCCATGTCTGATACCTCAATCGCTGCTTCTAAATCTTCTTCGTCAATGTTTAGTTGATGCAAATACTCATCATTGACATGTCCTGCATATCCATAATATAACATGCTGCCTAATGTCTTAACTCTTGCCAAGTTACCGTCAGCGTCTATACATAAGTCTCCTCTTTTTAAATCAGCGATAGTTTTCATTTTCTTCCCCTTTGCTAAGTGATTAAAATAATAAAATGATTAACCCTTGCCACCTGGATGGCAAAGGCAAATGATTTTATTCCATTTCTACAAAGTCGCCATTGCTAAGTTTAAAGATTAAATCCCCATTGTCTTTTTGTTCTGCTGAAGATATGATTCTTTTCCACTTACCAGGCTGACTCATAAAATAAGAAATATGACTTGCTGAACATACTTCCTTTGTCTTTGCTAGTTCTAAAGCCGTGTCTTTGTCAATTTCTATAGTGCTATATCCCATTTTTCCGCTCCTGATCTAAAGTTAAAAATATAAGATTAATTAAATTAGTGTGTCTAAAAAGATTAGAATTTACTTGTTGTCGTAAGTGATGTTACGAATATAATTAACTGCTTTTTGTGCTTTGCCTGATGCTGTAATGAGTAGCTTCTTGTCACCTTTTAGTTTGCTTAACCATGATTTGATATAGGCCGTACTGTTATCAATGGTTTTATGCATGATGCCGGATTCGCCATTTAAGAAACTAGCTCCTATTTCAGCAATCAGTTCTTCTTTAGAATAACAATTAGGCCCGAATGAAATTTCTCCAGCAACTCCGTCACGATTTAGTCTATCTTTGTGTCCAGTGGAATGAGTCAACTCATGGAACAAAGTAGAATAGTATTCAGGAGTTTTAGCAAAAGATTCTTTTTTCGGCATGTTGATAATATCCTGCCCAGGGCTGTAATATGCTCGCTGTTCTTCGTGAAATACTTTTGGCATGCCTAAAGGTAGTTCCTCAAGTATCTTTTCGGCTGAGGCTATCTGAGTGAATTCTGTGGTGTTTGTCTGTGGTTTAGGGTAGTCAATACCTTCTGTCTGGCATACGTTAAAGACATTGGAATACTTTAACATAGGTATTTTGTCAGCCTTGCCAGTTTCTTCATTTACTTTACCGTCTAGGAACTTCCAGAAGATAATCGGAGTAGCCTTAGAACCTTTTGCTATCTTACCTTTAAGTTTTTGGCATTGCTTGAATGTCAACCAGTATTCAGAATTGAATGATTGCAGGTTAGTCATTATAGCGTTAACCCCTTGATACGTCTTGCCTGATATTAAGTTCTTACTCATGCCTGCTGTGTTCCAGGGTTTACGCCAGGGAACAACACCCTTTTCTAATTCTGTGATGATCCTATCTGTGATGATGTCATATGCCTTACTCATAATTAATGCTCCTTTCTCAAGACACACTAATTTAATTAATCTTATACGCAAACATATCAACACGGTACACTTAAAGTAAATAAGTTATTTTTCTAAATCTTTGTAGTTTTTTACATCATTTTCTTCAATTGTCATAGGCATCAATACTGCAAGAAATTCTTGTTTCCTGGTTATGCTTCTAGTGGATATTTTCACTGCTATGTCTTTGGCTTCAATTTCTAGGATTACTCTCTTGTCTTTGCTTTCGTCTTTGTCTTCATCTTTGAGGAACTCTTTTGCTAGTTTGCAGATTTGCTCAAGCTGTATAACATTGAGTGCGATTTTCAAATTGGAATCTTTGTTTTTAGGAATCACTTCGTTGTAGTTGGGATAGCGATAATCTTTTGTGTTAGCGATAACAACATTGCTTGAATCAAGGTTTGTAGTGGCTATCTTTGTGGTTCCGTTTTGGCTTACTACTGCTTGATTGCAAATTGAGTGTTCCCTGTTTTTTGGAATTGATTTTCCTATTTCAATGGCTTGTTTGCTATCCAGGATAAAAGGTTCTGTTTCTATTTGTTGAAAGCCATTTATATTTGGGAATAATTCGCTATCAACTTCTGGTCTTGTTACTCGGTACAAACAATGTCCGTTATGTGCTATAGTTGCGTGTTGTTCTACAAGCAATTCTCTGCAATTTTCTTTAATGTTTACAGTTCCAATGTCTAAATTGCTTTTCGTTAGAGTGTGCATAGTTCACCTTCTCTCTTTTCAAAAGAGTTAACCAAGTGTACCGAATTGATATGTTTGCGGAGGCCTGATAATTAAACGTTTAAGGGATTGTATCAAAATCGCTTACCAGGGTATATCATTAGCATGATAACACCTTGCTAACTAGATTGTAAATGAGCTTTACTGCTTGCCGATATTACATAGTCGCACTACTCATGCCAAAAAACTCTATTAATAATAAAGTATTTTGTGAGATGAACAGGAAGTATTTTCTAAAGCATGAACTAAGTATAATAGCAGTAACATGTTAATGAATATTGCTTGTTTCCAGGCAAGTAAAAATAAATATTCTCAAGCCGTGCCAAAGTAGTCATATCTAACGATATATCCTACACTTATTTTCGATTTACAAAATACATACCCCCTCAACTCTGTCGCCATACAAGATGTGGACTTGCTGACAGGATTGTAAATTATCAGCAGTTTCTTACAAAAAGGTTCGACATTTTGTCACCGGCAAATCAGAAGAAACAACATAAGAGACTTACTGCAAATACCCCTACAACATCTTGTAGCCAACCAAGTGACAATCTGACAAAGAGACAAAAATAAAGCTTGACAAAATACTCAAGGATGTGGTATGCATGGTTAAATAGTAGTTGCGCCACTAACGTAATTTGACATAGTAGCAAGGAAAAACCCTTGTATTGTTATTAGTGGTAACAATGCCGGGGTTTTTTTGCTGATAGCCAAAACGTATGGATAAACCAGAAGACCACAAGGAGTGTCCGACATGTATGTTCATACAACAGGATTGCATTATTTGTTGTTACAAAGATAAAAACGAACATTTTCTGGATAATAGACATAGACGAGTTAATTCTAAAGGCCCCAACAATAGCATTAATCCAAAAGTATGGAATGCTAAAAATAGAGCAAAGATATAGTAAGCAGTGAGGTTGTGACAATTCTATCATGTAGACAAGGTCACGGCAACGTATAGGCTCTAGCATGTAAGAGCCCTGATGCGAACTAAATATGTGATGTAGCTAATATAAACTGGACAGAAATAACACTGTCTGCCCAGGGTGAAAGCATATCGCATTAGCAACAGGCTATAACAAAGGCCGGAAGTCATGCAGCGTAGCGAACAGGGGAAAGCCAAAACGGTGAAAACATGAACGCCCTGGCAAGTAGTGCGCTCGATCTCAGAGTAAGTAGAAAAAGAGCCTTTTCTTTTTATAGCTCTCTATGTATACTTAATAGAGAACCGGTACAGACTTACTTTACTAAATAACGCTGCTGTTGACTGCCGTTTCTTCTGCTGTTAGATTGCTTTTAAAAAAGATGCGCCAAAGCGTTCACGAAGCATTCAACTTCACGATAGAGTAAGTACGATCGGGTTCAATACCTGTAAACTGTCCATACGGGGCTCTGCAAAGTGAGACAACAGAGCCTAAATAAAATATTCTATAATACAGAAGCCCAAACATGAAACCAATTGACAAAAATAACATCTCAGCTAAACCAGTATTCGACAAACTAAAAGAATTAGAAAAATACAAACCACCACCAAATATAAACAAAGCAATCGAAATACTCAGCA
>Ga0255047_10000446_pt1 | contig 33999 bp, 32 predicted proteins | sample JV7_2_1_MG_FD_183640 | JGI IMG/M metagenome (GOLD analysis project Ga0255047, IMG submission 183640) | Seawater microbial communities from Jervis Inlet, British Columbia, Canada - JV7_2_1 | ecosystem: Environmental > Aquatic > Marine > Inlet | place: Canada: British Columbia | collected 2016-10-06
CAGTTCTGCGGTAAGCCCGGATGTCGAGTTGTCGTAAGCGACGAGGTCAGCGCCTTTGCCGTCTGCTGCTGTTGTCAGTTGTGACAGGCGTGGGATGCCTGTGGAGTCGGTGGCGTCAGCCTCGCTTTTGAACGTGCCTGTTGCAACGTCGTACACGAGAGCGGTGTTGGTGTTCTTCCACGTTGAAGTACCAGTGTCGTAGTACCAGAGCGACCCGGCTGACACCGATGTCTCGTCGAACGTAGGCCCGGTGTCTGCTGGGGGTGCGTCAGGGACGACCCCTGGTTGTGGGGCAGTTGCTCGTTCGCGGCTGCTCACAGGCCTTGGCAGCTTTGTATCACTGTGGCGGGAGTTGCGAGATGGCATGGGCGCTTACTTCCTGTTGCGCCGTCGTGCAGCGCGTCGTTCCGACCGTCTCTGTTTCCTTTTGCTCTTCTTGGCAGACGCCTTCACAGACGCTTCTTCAGCATTTGATGCGGCTTTCATGGCAGCTTCAGCGAGCGCGGTTGTGAACAGGATGTTCGACTGGTTAGCGCGGATGCGGCGGATCAGTGCGGTGTTAGCCAGCCTGACTGTGAACAGTGTGACCAGGGCGACGGACTGTACGGAGACGACGCCGACACAAACCCAAAGCAGAATCTCCATGTCTCTCTCCTTACATGGGGGTGAAGTAGATGGATCAGTTTCAACTCGTGATCCAGGAGCCAACCACAAAGGAGAACCGATGTGCGTTTGCGTCAGAGCGTCGAGGCTTCGTCGTACAGCCGTCGCAGGATGAAGCACGACCTCATATAGGTCAGCTTCTGCGTCTGCGTCAGTCTGTCGTCAGCGGCAACACCTTCGTCGTGTAGACGGCAGATGGTGGCGACGTAAGGGCGGGCCTGAGCCCCTGGCACTCGGTCGCCTGACTCTACGAGTCCACGCAGGCTGTCCACAGCCGAGGTGAACTCTGTGAGCTTTGCGGGGTCGTTCGCGACGTAAGCCTGGGTTCTCTGTGTGACGGGTGTGAGTAGGTCTTTAGTGACCTCCGCGTCCACCGAGTAGGCTGCGGCGCAAGAGCCGAGGAGGACGCAGATCGACAAGAGCCTCCACATCAGACACCCCCTCTCAGTAGAGCGGCCCCGGTAGCCATGCTTCTCATGGCGACCCTCAGGACGCTACGCGAGACCGACCACAGTGCTTTGGACGCTCTGATCTTCTGAAGCTCCAGAAGCCCTTTGAGTTGGGCTTCCAGTTCCAGACTTAGATCAGTGATCCCTGCTGCGCTTGCGACAGCAAGCTCTGGCAGGATCAGGTTGACCATAGCTGTGATCTGTTGGACTTCTTCTTCACTGACGAGCTTCGAGATCTCGTCTACCAAAGCGCCGCTGAGTTCGGACAGTGGATCGTTGTTCTCTTCGGTCACTGTTTCTCCTTCACGACCAGGGCTACCTTTTCACCGTCAGGCACATGGACTCCAAGGCTGTTGAGTTCCTTGGTGATCTGTTCCCTCATCTGTTCATCTTGGATCACAGTGCTTCCTCAACCGGCTGACGTAGGAGTCGATGTCGTGGGCGAGGCCTGGTTCTATTCGCCCGCTGATCCAGTCCCAGAGGGACTGCCTACGCTTGACCAGTCCCTTGTGAGTGACGACACGTCGGGTGCCTTGGTGGGTGTACCCAAGCAGCCATGGCGGTGTGGATGGCACGATGTCGCCTGCGTTCACGACTCTGAAGTGTGGGTCGAGGAACATGTCACGCCATCTACCGTCTCCGACCCTTGGGGCTCCGAAGCTGTAGACGGCTTCCACGTCTGCGTATGGCAAGTTCACTAACGCCGACGTAATCGCGGCTATGGCACCACCAAGGCTGTGCCCTGCGAGCCACGCGCTTGTTTGTATGTCGGGGTCTTGTTCGAGGACTGGGGCGATCTCTCGGACTGCTGCGAGGAACCCGGAGTGGACTTGTCGGTAGTCTTCGAGTGTGGTCCTCCCCATGGAGGTGTTCCTCTTCCAGTCGGTGAAGTCGTCGGTTCCTCTGAAGCAGATGACGGTGTGATCCTTGGTTACCCACCCACGGGCCACGGTTGCTCCGCACTCCCAGGATCGGACTGACCCAAGGTGCGACCACTTGTCAACGAAGGCCTCGTGGCTTCCGTAGGTGTCACGGCACGCCTCGGCCAGTACCAGCGCACGGTGGGCACTGAATACGGACGGGTCGTGGGATGGTCTGAACATGGCCCGGTTAAGAGGGGATGATGGCGTAGACGAGGTTGATCGTGCCGCTGTGGTCGTTGGTGCCGAAGTCCCAGTTGAGGGCTTCGTTCTCTCCGCAGCAGAACCAGCCGTAGCGGTTCAGTGGCATCGACCAAGGGCTGTTCGTTTTGAAGTCCACCCGCATCACCTGGGTGATGCCGCTCTTTATGAACCACGACTTTGAAGTGTTTGCTGCGTGGAACAACGCGAGGACGACGATCTTCTTCCCAGCGCCGGGAGCAGCGACGATCTCCTGCTCGTCGTCGTCTTGCGAGAACCCAACGCAGAGATGAGTGACCCCAGTGGAGCCGCGCTCGATCGTCTCCATGTCGTCGTAGTTAGCGGTGGACGTGTAGGTGGTGAGTGCCATTTGGTTACGGTTCCCTATTATTTACTAGGGAAAGGCCCCTTAAGGGCCTTTACCCCTGTCTAAAAGCTCTTGTGCCTCGTAGCTGCTTGCGCTTGGCTTCCACCCATGAAGGGAAGAAGAACCCCCGAAGGGGAAGAGAAAGGGGAAGTGGATTGGGAACGCTTCATTTGCGCCATATTTACTATAGTAGCGTTTTACCCCAGTCCACTAACTCCGACCCAATGTAAGTAGTTGCCCTGTATGGGGTTACTTAACGTGCCTTGTCGTTCCTCCCCTTCGGGGGTTCTTCTTCCCCTCATGGGTGGTCGTTGGGCAGGAGGTAGCCTTCGGAAGTGGGCAGAGCCCACTCCCAGTGGAATTACCATAGTAGGCCTGAGAGCCCCTCAGATGGTCAGTAGCGCGGGTCGCGACTACTTGCTCAGGTCTGTGGTCGAGTCCCTTTAGCGAGGCTCTCAGGCGCCTTAGCGGCGAAGCCAGCCTTTAGGGCTGGTGGTCGTTTCCGTAGGTTTCGGTCCCAGGGTGGTCTTCATCCGCTCTCGCTGCCGTTTGAACGTGTCTTTCCATTCACGGTCGGAACTCTTCCGTTCCGCATCCTGGGCCATTGCTTTGGTGAAGTACGCGACCCCAATGGCGAGTGCATCGAGACGGTCGTCGTGCTTCAGGCACGACCTGTCAGCGGTCAGCCTTGTCAACTGGTGGAACAGTTGACGGTAGAGGGCCACGTCCTGGCCTTCGCCGCTGTGGCTCCGTTGGTCCTCAAGGATGACCTGCTTGTTGACGACCAGCCTGTGCTGGTTCATGAGCGGCTCCAGCGTCTGGATGATCCGCCGCTCCTTCTGCCCGGTTGACCACTCAGCATCCTCAACCTTGCAGGGGTAGATGCTGTGCATGATGGGCTTGAGCAGTTCGTTGAACATGCCTCCACCGTAGTTCGGCTCGACTATGCACTTGTTCACCTTCCAGTGCTTCGCTCGGTTCGCGAGGTAGGAGAGGTTCTCTTCGGTGAACCCTCCCACGAGACCACGGCACTCCATGAGGTAGATGAACCCGTACAGTTGCTTGAGTACGACGTAGGCAAGCTCGTCCTTACCGCGACCACTGGGGTCAACCGCCATGATCGACCCCTGGTACTCCAGCATCTCGCCCTTCAACTGCATCGGGCGGTAGTAGCGGTCGCCTCTGAATCCGACGACGGGAACGTCGCTGACGATGAGGTCAGGGCTCGCGGCCCACACTGGGTGTTCTGAAGTGAGGTCCGGGTTGAGGGCCATCACAATGAGATCGGATAGCTTCAGCGGATACCTGTCAGCGTCAGCCAACGAGGTGTCGAGCATGAACTGGAGCGCGAACCCAGAGCGACCGTAGCTCGCCTCACGTTCACACAGATCAGCCTCGGAGAACCGCTCAGGGTCACAGGGCTTGCCGCTCTTGCCGTCGAGCCCACCTCCTGTGCGGAGGCTTGGGTCGGCTTCCATCTCTTGTCGGAGTATCCCGGCCAGAGCGTAGCTGTGCGCCTTCATCCAAGCACTGCTCGGGTATCTGGCAGGCCAGACAATCCGCTTGTACCCACGCTTCTCAAGTTCTGCGTAGACGGTGTCCTCGCACTGTGGTGTGCCGAGGTACAAGACGACACCACCGGGCTTGAGGATAGCGTCGAACTCCTTGACACGTTCAGCGAGCTTCTCCCGCATCGTTTGTGTCTCGGACGTGTTCGGCGTCTCCACATCGTCAGGCACGATGAGATCGGCACGGGAGCCCGCGAGTTGCCCCATCACACCCACCGACTTCACACTTGGGGCGTGTGAGGCAGGGGCAAGGCCGACATCGAACGCTACGTTGGAGTAGCGGTGGCCCTTGTCGAAGTCCGGTTTCAACGGGGCCAGGACATCGACCTCGTGGATCAGTCGCTTGGTGAACGTGGAGAACTCGTCTGCACGCTGCTTGGCACTGGAGCAGACCATGTTGTTCAAGTCTGGTCGCATCGCCAGTACCCAGTCCACCACCGCACTCGTGATCCACGACTTACCTACCCCTCGGAACGCTTGCAGCACGACGCGCTTGGCTGGTGCCCCGTTCTCCTCATCCCAAAGGACCGGGTACTGCTCCTTGAACCAAGGCACGTCCTCTTTCAGGAGGTGGTGCTTGACCACACCCTGGAGGCAGTTAGCCATGTCGTACTGGACCTTGGTGGGCTGAGGTAGCCCAAGCGTGGCCCAGACGAGGAAGATGAACACGCGGAAGTCCTTGAGTCGGAGGTCCGCGAAGATCATGCAATCTCCTCATCAAAACTGGGGAGCTTGCTCATCAACGACGGGCCGTCCTTGTGCGCCCCCATGTCAGCGTTGACGCCGTTGTTGTGGAGGAACTTGATGGCAAGCTCGATCACTTTCGGGTTGACCTCGTCCAGCCCAAGCTCTTCGAGCAGGGTCTGTACGACAGTCTCGAACAGTGCGTTCATGTCACTCATGGTGTCACCTTGCTTACGAGGCTGGACACGGCTGCGGTGACCGCGACCCAGATCAGTGCCCAAGCCTTCTTCTTGCTCGTCTCCAGTTTGCGGATGCGTTCCCCGTACCCAGGGTTCTCGAAGTCACCAACAAGTACGTCCTCGATGCGGTCCACCTTCAGGTTCAGGGTGTCGAGCCTGTCAAGGAGGTGCTGGTTGATAGCACGCCGGTCGTTGGTCACTTCGTCGGTCATGTCGTGATCTTCCAGATGGTCAGCGTGCCGTAGACGAAGTCCGCCGTGTCTGACGTGGCTGCGAGGTGACCTTCGAGGTCGAACGCGACTGTGCCCGCCGTAGCTACCACTCGACTCGTCGCCTGGGTGATCGATGTGTCAGGGCCGCACTTGTTCGACGGGTGGGTGTAGAGGGTTGATGCGGATGCGTCTACATTCTGTCGGATCTTCCACTCCGGTAGGGCGGTCGCGGAGCCTGTACCCTCGAACATGAGTTCCACTTGAAGGACGTAGAGCCCAACGGTCAGGAAGAAGCGGTTGGTTGATGTGTTGAACGTTACGTCCCCACCGGAGTTCCCGAAGACAGTGCCTGTAGACGTGAGGCTCAGCGTCGTCCAGCTTACGGCGTTGAGGGCTTGGGCACCGTCGTTCAACTGGCTGCTGTAGACGAGCTTCACCCGGTTGTCTTGCCCACTGAGGTTAGTCAGAAGGGCACCGTCGAGCGCAGGGAGTTGCCCGGTCACTGCGAGTTCGAGTACGTCTCCCGCATTCGTACCAGCGGGCTTCGTAGCCGCACTGCCGAGGCCGAGGTTGGTCCTCGCTGTCGATGCGCTGTCCAGTGAGAGCAGGTTGTCGTCTTGCCTGAGGTAGCTGGCGTCGTTCGCCGCGTTGTCAGACAAGTCGCTGTCACCTGTACCCTCGTTCAGGACAGCCGCTGACCCTAACCCCAGGCCGTCCCTGGCAGTGCTTGGGCTTGCGGCAGCCCACGATCCGGTGTCGTTCACCTGCAACGTGTGATTGGCTTGGGACACGTTGGTCGTTGGCAGGTTGCCACTGTTGATCTCAGCGGCCTGAACGTCAGCGAGGCGTGCTGCATCCGATCCGAGTGCTGGCTCAGCCAGATTCTTTATGCGGCGACTCTCCCCATCCCAGTGCGACTCGTCGTCACTTGCGAGTTGCAGACAATCGACCAGCCCATCGGCGTTCTCTTGCGAGACGTAGAGTTGCTGGAGTGCGGAGGTGTCCAGGTCAGCCTCTGATAGGCTTCCGTTGACGAAGTCCACCACACGACCCGCTTTGGTACTCGGGGTATTGCGAACGATCCGTAGCGTGTCGTTCGTCACGCGAGCAGGGGCTGAGGGTTGGAGCGTCACCGTCCCTGACCCCGACGAGCCTGACGCGACAAAGCCTGCCGCGTCAAGCTGCGTGTAGGAGCCACCAACCGGGCGCTGCCACACTTCGATATGTGCGAGCTTCAGGAACTCTTTGTTGAAGCTGTAGACGGTCTGCTCTGTGTCAGTGACCGTCCAGTCCTGGTAAGAGGATGGCATGTGTTACTTCCCTTGGCGTAGCATTTGGACGCCAGTCCGGTTGATGGAGACTTGTTCTTTGAGGTCGGGGAATTCTTGCATCGTCCTTACCTTCGCGAGCCTGCGGTAGGTCTGAAGGTAGGTGTCGAGCCAGAGCTTTCTTGGGCTGTCAAACCCTTCCTGATCTTCGTAGGGGAGTGCTTGGTACTCATCCGTCTTGATCAGTTCGTTCAATGACTCCAGCACGGTCTTGCCGTCGAACTCAACGAGGCCAACGAGTTCCTGCATGCGGTCGAACGCGGTCTGTCCACTCTTGTTTGTGAACTCGCGCAAGTCGATGCTCGGGCCTGATGGAGTCTTGAGCGTCGGAGATATGGCCGTTCGCATCGCACCCGATGTCCACATCTCCTGGGCCAGGGGGTCAGGGTTGACCCGGTTGACCTTGGTGATTGGGAACCAGGCGTTGAAGAACGAGCCCGCACCGTCGTTGACCCAGTCATAGGTCCTCGTCCTCGTCCGACCGAAGATGTCGCGCTTGTTCTCTACTTCATTGCTGAAGAAGGGAGTACGCGCCATCATCGCATCAGTGGCGTTACGGATGTCCTTGAAAGCGTCGTCACCTATGGTGGTCGCTTGACCAGCGATTGAGGGAACGAACGACCCAGCGTATTGGTGGAAGATCCGCTTGATCTTGTTCTCCTCCTTGCCCTGCAAAATGGTCAGCGCGTTCCCCATACCTTGCATGTAGGTCTTGTTGGTGAAGTTGTTCGCCAACGCGGTGTAGATGGAGAACCCCACCCCGGTGTCCTCCTCACCCTCGAAGTACGACATCTGAACGGAGTCAGCGATCGTTCCGAGAACAGAGGCGAACGGGTCGAAGCGACGGTAGGAGATGAACGTGTCGCCAACGCGAATCGAGTAGGGCTGGTAACCAGCGGCTTCCCACTGTGCCCTTTCCTTCGGGTCGGCTGGTCCTTGACCTGTGATCGACATCCCAGCGTCAGGGTCGAACATGTTCATCGCAAGTTGCGTGAAGTAGCCAGCCATTGTGACTGACATCGCCATGCGTCCCATTGCGTCTGCCCTGGTCACGGCGTCGTCCGACATGGCGTCCCTGAGGAAGTGGTTGACCGGGGCGTCGAGCTTCTCCTCGAACCCGTGCAGGTCTACACCAATCTTGTTGCGCTTGCGCTTCATGTACTCGTACCCACCCATCAACTGCTCTAACGGGGTACGCCTGTACGCGAACTTCGCGAGGTTCACTGGAGTCTGGATGAAGGGGGCGAAGAACTTGAACGGAGGGAATGTCCGCACAAGCGTTCCGCCAACTGCCGCGACTTTGTCAATCGCTGTGTCCTCGGCGTCCGAAGTCCAGGTCAACTCCTTAGCCCTCGTGACACCCCGCTCAGAGAAGTAGTCCATGTCTTGCCCGAACTCTGCCTTCTCCGCTGCGATCCGCGCTTCGTAGTTCTTCGCCGTGGCGTCGTCGATCAGCTTGGCGTTCCGAGGAGCGTCAGCGTCGATTGCGCCTGACCGTGCGACCACCTCAGCGCGAGCCTCTCGCCATCGGTCCATACGAGTGAATGCGCGTCCGTCCTTGATCAGACGGTTGACGCCACCCTCGACGAACGTACTCAGTTCAGAGCCCTCCAAACCGAGGCCACGTCCCCGCCGAAGTAGATCAGCGCGGACCTGGGAGCGGTAGTGGACCTGCTTGAACACCTCATCCATGGACTGGAGCGCACGCGACGGGACGCGGACAAGTTCTCCGGTCCTGTCAATGGCTTTGGCTACCTTGTCCTTGCCGAAGAGAAGGCCGGTCATGTGACCCACCCACGTCTTCTCGAAGGTATCGCCAGTGATGGCGTTGGAATATTCGAGCATCTTGCCCCTGGACGACATCTCACCGAAGCCCTCAAGGAGCTTCGAGTCGCCAGTCTTCCAGGCGTGGCTTGCGAACTTCAGGCCCTCCATCATTCCCCGCATTTGGGATGCCACGGTGTCCAGGGAGTGCCGCATCGCTTCGGTGTTGCCAGTCATCAGCCCACCGACCATCGTCTCGACAGGCCTGTACACCATCGCCAGCGCGTTCGACGTGATGTTCACGACCTGAGTGACGGGGCCAGAGAGGAGTCCGTTCACCCAGTACTCGGTGACCATGTCCATCCAGCCGGTCTGCTTTCGCATGCCGTCGAGGTTGTGGAGCCCTGCGGCCCCTTGCTCGTCGATCGTCTTCTGGATGACGCGGAGCTTGTTGATCAGCTTCTTGCGACCGCCATCTCGGGTTGCCCCGGTGCGCTCAAGAACCTCAGCTACACCTTCCTTGATTTCGTTGGGCAGCTTCCCACGTTCCAGACCGAGGTTCCGCGTCCTGACACGGTGAGACCCAAGTGCGCGGGCTTGACCGCGAATCACACCCTTGAGTTCGCGCATGTAGATCCCGACGTTCTCGTAGTCGAGGACAATCTCTGCGAGTTGTGCGTCGTCCAGCGAGTCGATGGCGACATGACCCCACTTGTTATTCACGGTGTGGTGGAGCGAGTTGAGGATGTGCTTGTCAGCCAACGTCTCGGACGTGATGCGAGCGATGTCCTCCTGGTTACCGCGCATGGCGTGCCATCTGCGGTGCATCCAAGAGCCCAGTTCGTCGTCGTGGACGCCAAGCATGTCAGCGACTACATGGAGAGAGTCCTTCGCCATCTCGTGCAGCGTCTTCTTGTCTGCACCAGCTTTGATGATCTCCTCGTGGTAGACCTGCTCCATCGCACGATGGTGCGCGGCGGCGTCTGCCTCACCCTCGACGCGGAGGAGGTTCATGTCCTCAGGCTTGATGCCGAGTTTGTCCATCTCTTCTCTGTCGAGTGGCGGCTCGTCCACCGGACGACCCTGGTAGTCGCCGGTCGTCGGGGAACTACGTTGGTGCTTGATGTCGCCCAACGAGAAGTCTAACTCACCCGTGTCTGCCGTGAGATGGGGCTCAACCCCAATATTCCTGTCCATGATTCGCGCCGCTTGGGCGCGGACGAGCTTCGGGTCAACCCCGACAGCTTCGATCACCTTGTTCGCGTCACGCTTGTCGATCTCAAGGCGGACGGATTCAGGGTCGGCAGACTCCTTGAGGGCCTTGTCCACCCCGTCAGCCCCGTCGATCTCGTCCATCACCTCTTGGACCTGCTGCTTGCTCTTGCCTTCTGCCTTGGCTTTGCGGGCTGCCTTGAATTTCCGGCGAGCTACCAGAGCCCCATCAACGAGTGCGCCCAACCCCATACCTTCGAGGGCGTTCTTGAACCTACCCTCGAGTTCGGAGTCGTCGTCATCCGCAGCGAGGAACTGGAAGACCGCGTTATCGAGCGCCGTACCTTCCAGCATGTTCGACATGCGCTGGTCGTGCCCGTCGAAGAAGGCGAAGTCGGTGATGGCACCTTTGGCTACGTTGGCCTTGAACCCACCAGCCTGGATAGCCTTCGCACCCTTACCTGCTACGTTCAGCGCCCCTCCGACACCTGGGAGCCTCGCTGCTTGGGTGGTCCCACGCAAGAGTAAGCTCCCCGCCGTGAGTCCCTTGTGCGCCGATGCGGCGATACGAGCAGCCCGGACACCGTTAAGTAGTCCACCTGTAGCGGCGAACCCAGTGACGAACTGCGATACACCCTGGATCAACTTGCCAACAGTGGTGTCGGCAGTCGCGGTGACTTGCGTCCAGTCGTCAGGCACGAGGTCGAACGCGACGGTGTCAACGAGATCGAGGAGTTCGGCTCCTGCGCCGAGTACACCGAGGCCAGCCCCGTAGAGGGCATCCCCGAAGGAGAACATCTCCTCCTCTTGGACCTCGGTCTTTCTCTCTGGCGCGATCGGCACTTCAGGTGCTGGGTTGAGGATGGAACTTGAGACCACGCCGCCGTATGGGTCAGCATCCGTAGATGTGTTCCACAGGTCGTAGAGGTTTGGCATCAGTCGGGCCTGTCGGTGAGTAGTGCGCGTTGCGCCTTTACGAATTCAGCCCTGTCCACTTTGAACAAGGCAGCGACCGCGTCGATCCCCGCACCGTCGCGGCGTACCGCTTCGTCGAGGGCCTTCCGGGTCGGGAAGAACGAGACCAAGTTGTGGTCAATTCGAGAGATGTCGAGTTTGATGGGGATGAACCCCTTCCCCTTAGGTCCACGGGCCTTGAAGGTGGGTTTAGACGCCTTCATCCCCTTGAAGGGAATGTGTGCGCCAGCGAAGGCGCTAACGATCATGCCAGTGGCGGTCGGGCTTGGGCCTTCCACGTTCTGCCAGTCTTCTCTGGCGGCTTTGGTGTACACGAGCGCGTGCGAGTTACTTCGGAACGACTCGTACATACGTCGGTACTGGCGAACCTCGTCGAGCTTGCCTGACTTCGTTACGTTCGCTCCGAGGGCCGACAGCGCCATGCCGTACATCACCGGGTGCGCCGCGCCAACCGACTGAACGTGGCTGTCCAGGGTGCTGGAGAACGTCCCACCAGAGTGGGCCTCCAACGTGCCGGGTGTTGCCATCAGCCTTGCGTTGTTGAACGCGGCGATGCCGAATGGCTTAGCGAGGTGGAGGTTGATGTTGTCGGTGCCAGCGGCTCGTTTGAACTGGGCGAGGTAGTTACCCATCTCAGGTGGCGGGGGCGGGAGGTTGGACTTCACCTGCCGAACCTGCTGAGGAGGCAGAGGGGCCGGGGGTGTAGGGGCGATCGTTGTGGCACCTTGGCCTGACGTGGGTTGTGCTGCGGGGGCTTGGGTGGCACCCGGCGGCTGTGTCCCTACCTGACGCTTGAGCGACTCAGGGTTCGTCAGGACTTCAATGACGAAGTCATCGAACGGGTTGCGCGTTGAGCCCTTCCACCGCGATCCACCTTCGATCACAGGTTCGCGCCAGCGTTCGGTGTCCACGGTGGAGCGGATGTACTCGATCGCCTTATCGGTGGCAATCTTGCGGGCAGCGGTCAGCTTACCCTCGAAGATGGCACCCATGAACACCTCGTCCTTCCTCAGAGCTTCAGCGAGGTTCGCACTCGTCTCAGCGAGTGCCGCGTCTACACGGGCGATAGCGTGTGCGTTGAGAGTGACTTCCGTCTTCCCAGGGGCTCCGGTGCGTAGATTCGCTGGGGTTACCTTAGTGGTGACCCACTCAGACTTGGTGCCCAGGAACAACTGGAGCGTGTCTCCGCTTAAGGCCTTCACAGCCGCAACGACCTGATCGTTCACGATGTCAGCAGCGCCTGCTGCTTCTGCGTTCATGCCCTTCAAGAGCTTGCGCCGTTCCTCAACAAGGTCGTGACCGTACTCAGGGTGTGACTCCTGTAGCTCGTTGATGAGACCCTCAGCAGTTGTGAAGTCGCCACGAGCGAGCGCCGCCATGGCTTTGGCGCGTTGCGTGTCCCCTGTGTCCTTCCACTGGCGATTCTCTGTGGTCACTTCCGTGAGTTCGTTCTCGAACTTGGCTACGAGATCACGGCGTTCTTCGTCGGTGGCTGCGTTCAGGAATTGGTCTTGGATGCTACGAAGCCGCTCAGCCCCGTCAGAGTTAGGTGGAGCGTTCGTAATGGCGCTGCGTATCTGACCCGCCATCTTGCTCCTTCTGTCACCTACCCTGTTGATAGTCTGGTCGCTCATCTCCGCGTACCACTTGTTGGTCTCGGGGTTGGCGAGGGCGAGTGAGTTCGCTAAGGCGACTGCGTCGCCTGCGCGTTTGTGCTTGACGATCTCGTTCCGCAAGGATGTCTGGTTCACGTCAACGCGAGCCAGGGCGGAACGCATCTGAGCGGTGACCGTGGTGTCCCAGGCCTGAGCGTCTACGCCCTCAGGTCGGTTCTCGACGAGTTGCCGGGTAACACGACGTACCGCGTCAGCACCCTTGTTGGATGCGGCGAGCATCAACTCGTATGGGGACTGGACGCCGTCCTTGGTGGCAGCGTAGAAGCTGACCGCAGCGTCCTCGTTCTTCTGGGCTCTGGAGGCGTTGCCCTCGTAGGTGGCGAGGGTCTCGGAATCGCTGATGATGCGACCCATCTTCGCGAACTCTTCTCCGAACTTGCCCTTGGTGACAGGAGCGTTGCCGACCTTCATGTCGCTCCAGCTTGCGAGCAACTCGCGGGCGTTGTCGAACCTCTCGTCGTCGTCCCCGTCCATCTTGATGCGGAGTGCGTTCCGCATTGCGTCCATCACGACAGCACCGGGGTTCTTAACAGACTTGCCGTACACGTTACCCGTCTGCCAGTCTTGGAATCTGGTCAGTGCTTCGCTGAGTTCGTCGCCACTGAGTTGGTCGGTTCCGATGAGCATGTCGGTAGCCTGCGCCGTAAGGGCGTTTCTGGTGGCTGCGACGGTTCGCTCGTCACGCAGCCGCTGCTGCAACTGAGTGAGACGAGGCAGGTAGCGGTTGTTCCACTCCTCGGACAGCGCACGGTTGAAGTGAGTGTCGTCCGCGAGGCCAGGGTTCACCTCATAGGCCCTCTCGCGGAGTGCGCTCAATGAGCCATCGATGAGGTTGCCTTCCTCCTGAGGAGGGATCTGGGTTGCCCCGTCCAACTGGGATGATTCCTGGTGCCCGGTCATCAGGGCACTCTCAGCAGCAATGCTCGCTTGGGATGCCATCGCACGCGCCATCGACTCGCGGTAGCCGATGAGGAAGTAGGGCGAATGCTCTTCCGCTAAGGAGCCGTCACCGACCGCTTTGGCAAACGCCTTCTGTAGGTCGCTCTGCCCCTTCTGAGCTTCGACGTACCGCTCGTTCCACGCAGCACGACCCTCGTCAATCTGGTGGTCACGGTACTGGCCGACTGCTTTGCCGACGCCCTTCGCGAGCCCTGACGTAATGCGCTGCCAGTCAGTGCGGTCCACGCCAACGCGCTTGGAGCGAGCAAGGAAGAACCTGTCCTGCTGCTTCGCGATCGGGCGCACTTCTGCGCCCCGCAGGTTCTCTTCCTGCTTGCGAGGTCTTGCCATGGTGGTGCCCTAATCCTTACTTTTTGACGTTTGAGTAGACGTTCGTCCCGGTGGACAGAGCCGTTGAGAACGCCCCAAGTGCCGCCCCCAGCATGTTCGGCCCCTGGATACGGTTCGGTGTGGACGACAGCAGACGACCTTCGAGGCCGATACGCGCCGCTTCCTTGTCTCGCTCCGCTTGGTCCTCGGTGAACTCCAGGTTCAGATCGAGGAGGGCTTGATACTCACCCTCCTGGCGCTCGAAGTCTTCGAGTAGCGCGTCGAGAGACCCTCCAGCTACGCCTGCCTCGGCGGCTGAAGCGACGACCCTGGACCTCGCTTCCATCGCTTCGCGGGAGATCTTCTTAGACTCCTCGCCTGTCCTCACCCGCTCCTGTTCGATTCGCGCACCGAGAGCATCGTATTGGTTACGCGCTGTCTGGCGTGCCGTCTCCTGGTTGCGGAGGGACATTGCTGCGTTGTGGCGATTCTGAGCGGCTGCGTTAGCGGACTGGCTGGATGCGTTGGCCGCCGCTCCTGCCAAGGAGACGCCAACTGCCGCGATCGTGAGTGGTTCACACATGGGAGACGACTTTCAGGAACTGGACGACGGTTGTTTGGTTGACTTCGTACTCAGCGACGAACTCGAAGCCCAGCCACTTGAGCCAGCGGAGGTGGACTGTGTTGTGACAGTGAGCCACGTTGGTGAGTACTGGGTACTGCGACGACATGGTCGCGACCCACTTCTGCGACTCGCGTAGGAACAAGATGGACGACTTGGCAATCAGGTCGGAGCCGAGTAACCAGGGAGACCCGACCCCGGCTACGTTTGTCGGGGCGCAGCCGAAGATCGCCAGTACCTCGCCGTCGAGCCGCGCACATAGGGCGTCTGGGGTGGCCGCGCAAGAACGAAGTAGTGCCTCCAAAGGGGTCACCCCACCGACCATCTCGCACTCAGCGATGTCCGCGTCTCGCATGACCAACGCGAGTTCGATACAGTCGTCCTCGGTCGCTTTCTTTACTGCAAGCGACTGGCTCGCCCTCGATACCGGATTTCCCATGATGCCGCCAGAAGGTTGGAGGGGTAAGGGGACGGGTTCCTGACGACGATGGTGCAGTCCTTTGCGGTTCCCCGAACTGCGTACTGGAACTCACCAGTTTGAAGTGGGGCAGCGCCGACGACTTGGTCACTGAACCCTGGCTTGAGCCCGTTCATCTTGTAGACGTAGGTGTCGCGGTTAGTGGCGGTCACCTCTACCTGGAACGCTCTTGAGTTCGCGTACTGGATGTACCCGTTGAGTACTGACTGCTTGGTGTCGTACTCAGATACGAACCCAGAACCATCCTGAGTCTTCACGATGGGTACTGTGAACGTGTACGTCATGTCGTAGGTGACGCCGCAGTAGAAGAAGGTCGGTGCCGCGCCTCGGACGTAGACGTTTCCACCGGAGTGCCGCGTCTGATGCCTTACTCCGGTTTGTCGGTCAACGACTTCAAACACGTCTGCTTCGTTGACTGAGTACGGGGGTGCGAAGTACGCTTCGTCGTTGACCGCGTCGTAGGTCACCGAAACGTCTGCTTCCGTAAACCGCCGGTCTAAGTGCGTGACGTAGCTGCTGTCAGTGTCTGTGAAGCCAGTGGCGAGGTCGATCGACTCCAGCGTCAACCCACTCGACCGTTCGACGAGCAAGTAGAGGCGGTTCTCGATGAACGCCATATGGTGGACTGTGTCAGTCGCGCCGAACGTCCATTTCCCCCACGAGGACATGACCTTCTCTTGTCCAGACCACATCCACTTGTAGAACCAGAGTGTGTTCCTGGTTGCATGGTCGTCCGTCTTGACGACCAGGGTGTCCTCAAGGGTGGTCAGGACCATGTGGTCTACAGCACCCTCGATGTAGTTGGGAACCTGGGCGGACACGTCAAACCCAAGGAACGTGTCTTCGTTTTGGCCGCTGAACAGTTCCCGAACCCCGCTCTGGTCACCTCTTGGGAACGCGAAGAACATCGAACGACCCGCGCTCACTGGTCTGAGGTTGACGAAGTTCTCGAACTCGCTGATCGGTGTGATGGACACCGTCCTGGGGGAGAGTATCTCGCTGCCGCGTAGAACAAACTGCGAGAACTGAGATCCGAGGATCATGTCTTCGTTGTGTGGGAGTGCCCATCTCAGGTGCGCTGGACGGTTGTGGTTCAGCTTAACGTCAATGGGTGCTGTGTCGCGCAGCGTCAGCATCGTCGTGCGCCAGACGTTGAAGTACTGACGTGTCTCCGACAGGAGGACTGCACCAGAACCAAGCATGCCCAGGCGATCTTTGTAGAAGAAGATGTCCTCGACAGGGGCTCCGATTAGGGCTGGAGGGGGGACCGACGCGGCGTCACCGACTGCCCTGTCATCCCAGGTGATCGGCCCGAAGGTGAAGGTTCCGTCCGACTCGCGCACCAACTGATGCGGCATGGTCGAGGCATCGACCTTGTACTGCTCGCCCTCAGCTGCGGTCTCCACCCAGAGCCCGGTGGAGAACGGTTCGTTATCCTCGTCGTCAACTCGGAACTTGACGTAGTAGTCGTCCCCGTCGATCTCCGCGTCACCGATCACCTTCATCACGGTGCCGTGGTAGCAGATCTCGGGCAAGTACCCAGCCACCCTGGGTACTTCACGGTGAGCGACCGACAGGACGGTGTCTCCTACGCTATCGTTAGCGGCGATGAACTCGATGGTTGTCGGGCTAGCCCCTGCGAGACGTATTACAGAACCCTGGTAGTTGATGGTGATTCCGGGGATCGTCCCCAACCCGACTCCGAGTTGGCTTGAGATCGCAGAGGTTTGGATTGTGGAGAGTTCACCAGCCAACGCTGCACTTCCGTCCCAGGTGTAAACTGTTGAGTAGTACGTTGTACCGCTAACGCGGACGCGAACTGCGTATTCGGTCTTGTACGAGCCCTGTCGTACAAATATGAATGCCTCGGTGTAAGCAGCGTCCTCATCGATCGTATCGGCGTCCATCGCCGTCGTGACTTGCTTGTTCACAACGAACGTGTAGTCGCTGACTGTGGTCAACTCAACGTCGTCGGACGATGCCATAGAACTCAGGTAGCTGTACCCACCTGGGGCGTTCACGGTCTTCGTCACGCCTGCCGCATCCCAGACGCTCACTCCTGAACTGGTGACCTTGACCATGTACTGCTCGGTCCCGTCACGGTTGATCGTGTGGTACTTGGAGTTTGCGGTGGCAGTTCCGAGGTCTGCTATGTGTTCTGTCGGTGGTCTCTTGGTCACCCCATCAACTGGTGAGAACCAACAGTTCTCAGCGGCCTCGCACTGGTCAGGACGACGAAGCGCCGGGGCCTGCTGCGACACACCACCTATGAGGTTTCGCGCTTCGGTTTTGATCAGCATGGTCAGATGTCCAGGGGCCTTGCTCTGTTGATGTAGCTCATGTCCGATGGAGCGAACATGTTGTAGTTGCCGAGTTTCAACTCGTGCCGACGCAGCGACATGTACGACTCTTGCTCGTCCTGCCTCGTGTATCGAGACAATGCGTCGTCACCGATCGACTGGTCGCAGTAGCGGCGTGCGGCTTTGATTGCGATGTAGCGGCGAGCCTGCTCTGGGAGGTCTTCCCAGTCGAGCATCTCTACGACGTGCGCTGACACAGACTCGACGGTGCTGAAGTCTGTACTGGCCTCGATGAGGTCGAAGAGGTTCCCACCCCTGACGGTGTACCGGGCGTCTGCTGTGTCCACGCGGACGACTGCGTCACGCATTGGTATGACACCGTTCGCGTCCACCTGGAGGGTCTGGCACGTCCGGTTCCACGACCAACCGAGTGACTGCACCTCGCGATCGATGTCGTCGAGGGTTGCTTCAGCCATGACTGATTGCACGCCAGCGTTGTCGCTAAGGTTGGCGACTGGAGTCTCACCGGCAGCGCGGAGGATCGCATTCACCGCGTCAATGCGGGATGTCTTTGCTGGTGGCATCTTGAGTCCTGACGAAAAAAAGCTGGGGAGCCCCAATTAAGGGAACTCCCCAGCTATGGGAGAGAGAGAGAGCGGTTGCGTTAGAACGCGAGGGTCGGGGCAGCGGCGATGTTGTTCAGTTCGACAACACCTTCGGGGCGAAGCTCACCGTGGCCCATCTGGTAGCCAGCGACCAGGAGGTCACCGCGTAGCTCGATCTTCCGCTCGGTTTCGAGCGAGATCTCGGAGCCGATCGCGGACGCGACAGCACCACCCCAGAATGCAAGCGCAACAGGCGCATTCGTACCGGAAAGGTCTTCCTGGTACTCGTTGCCTTCTGATCCTGCCGTGGAGCCGTCGATCTTGTGATCAACGCCGTCGTAGTCGTCGGTCGGGAAGTTGTTCGTCTCGATCAACTGGAAGCCGTGGAGCATCCCGACGAAGCCTTCCTTGATCGATCCGTTGGGCGGGTTGAAGTCGGCGTTGATCGCCTCGCGGCCAGCGGTGGAGTTGATGAGCTTCTCCATCGTCGCCGGGGTGATGAGACCGTAGAACGCGCCGTCCTGGGGAATGTTCTTCTCCATCAGGACACGGCGTGCATAGGCGAACCCGTCCACGATTTCGGAAGCGGTCTCGTCAGCGCCGCCATCTCCGGTCACGTCGTAGAACTCGCCTTGCGGGGCTGCGGTGTACGACTGCGCTTGCCGCCTGCGGGCAGCACGGCACAGCACGCGGATGACGTTCTTGTCCGCCTCGACTGCGAGGGCGTGGGCCATCTCCTTGGTGTACTCCTGGCGAGCATCCCAGTACGCGATCATCTCTTCCACCTTGTCAACGACAACGGCGGTGAGACGCTCACGGTCCAAGAAGATCGACTTGTCGCCCTGGGCGATGGTCTGGAGCCAGCTGCTGTCAACGAGGATGTTGTCCCCAGCGCGGTGGTACTTGGTGGACAAGCCGCCGAGTGCCGGGAAGAGAGCGGCCTTCGCGCCAGCAGCGACGGTCTTCACGCGGTGGAGTGCGCGAGTCTTGAACTGCTCTTTGAACTCAGCGATGACTTCGCCACCGAACTGCTTCAGGGCGAGAGCGGAGCGGAGAGTCGCAGCGGCTGAGTCAGCTGACGACGGGTTCTGAGGAATGGGGTTGAGAGCCATGTTACTGGCCTCCTGATTACTTGGTGTTGCGTGTGTGTGTTAAGGAGACCTGGGGTCTCACTGGTTTGTTGCGACTGTTCACGTTCCAGGTTGTCCGCCGTAGCGGGCCAAGGTGTTACTGGTCGAAACGAATCTGGGTTAGAAGTACGAAGCAGCGAGTCGCTTCTGTACGGATTGGCGGAACTGTTCGCTCCGCTTGTACTCGGGCTTCGAGATGTCCTCGATGAAGTCGTTGTAGCTGACGTACCCGTTGTTCCCCGAACCGACACCGTCGCCTGACAGCGTGCGCTGTGGCTTTACCGATGAGTTCTGGCGGAACCTTGCGTTCAGGCCTTTGACGGCTTCGGTGGCTGCGACTTCGTTGCCGCTGTTGACGGCTTCGTTGAACGTCGTGGTCTCGGACTCATTGAGTTGAGTCGAGGCCCACTCGATCATCTGCGAGTAACCGTCCTTGCCACCCGCGACTGTCATCAGTCTGTCCTGCATCTGCGAAGCCAGCGCGAACTGACCAGCCATGAACTGGTTGATCATGGCGTCGGACACGCCGGGGATGTCCGCTTTGACTTTCGCGATAGCTTCGTCCGAGAGCTTCCCAGACTCTACGTCGTAGCTGTCTGAGAACTGCTCGAAGTAGTCGTCTGGCTTCTCTGTCGGCTCTCCCGTTCCCTCTGTCGTGGGTTCCGCTGGTACGCTCTCTTCTTGAGTGCCCTGGTCCTCGGTGCTGCCACCTCTTGTCTTCTCCAGTTCGAGGTAGCTACTCAACAACGCTTCCTGGTTGAGCGAGCCGTCCTCCTGCCGGAACTTCTCGGGCACGTCTGGTTGCGTGGGAGCTTCGGCATCAGGCTCGGGCTTCGCGGTCGGGTCGTTGCTCAGTGCTTCCGTTGAGGGCTTGATGTCCATCAGTGTCTCCGAGGATCTCGTTGACGATCCTCATCGCTTCCTTTGGGTTGTCTTTGACGAAGGAGCCAAGGGCTTGCTCAAGAACTCGCACTTGAGACTCTTCGAGGTCGAGTCCGTACATGTCAGATATGGCGTGCAAGACCTCGTGCAGCAACGTCAGGGCTCGTGCTGCGCCCTTCAGTGATTGGTTCAGGAGGATTTCGGCGTCAAGCCAATCCCACCTCCCCATGTCACCAGACTCGTCGTCCGCAGGCATAGGTTTCACATGCACATGTTGGGCACCCAGCCGGATCACTGCTGATCCCCCTGGGCAGCGGCGTTGTTGATGACTGGAGCGGTGCCCTGTTGCACCAGGGATTGAGCGGCTTGCATCATCTGGGCTTGCTGCTGCTCTTGGGCGATCTGCTCTTCGCTCTTGATGAGTCCCTCGATGCGGACGCCAGCGTTGGCGAACAGGAAGTCCACCAGAGGGCCGAGGTTCGTTACGGCGGCTACTTGGTCCGGGCCGATGACACCCTGCATGACCCGGAAGACTGAGCGCACTCGCTCCAGTTCTTGGAATCTCCCCAGCGCATCAACCCCAGTGACGATGGTCGGGTGGATGTGGTCCTTCAGCTTGCCCTCGAACTTCGGGAGTCGCCCTTCGCTCTGTAGACGGGAGAGGAGGCGTTTGATCAGGGGAAGCTGGAACTCCTGTGCGAGGATCGAGTACACGCCACCGAGTGCCGCTTCGAGATCCTGGGCGACGAAGCTGATCTCGCCCATTGTGACGCGCTCGGCCTGCCGGGTAGCACTGCGGTTCAGAAGGAACGCATCCTCCAGCCGCTGAGCGATGACAGACTTCTCTTGCATCACGACCTGGAAGTCGTGGAACTTCTGTACCTGGGCGAAGCTGATGTCGTCGGCGTCTCCATAGACCCAGTCACCGTTCTCAGCCTCGTTCATGTCGTGGGGGTCGGTCGTCCCATTGGGGGAGACGAGGCCGACAAGGCGTGCCATAGCAAGCGCACCGTCAACCGTGGCGCGGCTCAGGCGTTCGATGGCTGAGAGGTCACCGAAGTATTCCTCGATGAGTCCACGACCGTAGTCCTCACCAGCGACCTTCGTCCAGCGTAGGACGTGGAACGGGGTCTCGTCTTTGAGGTACTCGCCCTCACTGCCGGGTACGAGGGTTCCGTTGATCTCTTGGTGGACGTAGTACTTCCCGTCGCGGAGTACCACCTTGGTGAACACTTCGACAGTCTCTGTGTCCAGCGCCGCGCCAGCCCCGTACTGCTCCTGCGTCTGGAGGGCGAGTTCGCGCACGTCGTCAGGTAGAGCGTGCGGGCTTAGTTCCTCGCGGAGGACGAAGCACAATACGTTGCCACGAGGGTCACGCTTGCAGACGTACATGGAGAGTGGGTAGAACTCCAGGCCACCCTCGTCTGGAAGGAACATGCACACGTTGCCCGCGCAGACCAGATGCTTGAGTATCTCCGCACCAGACACACGCAGGCCCTGGTGTTCGACCTCCGCTTGAACCTCTTGTTCCATACCAGCGAAGACTCGATCCACGTCAGCGCGGAGTTCGATGGAATCCGGGTCTTCCCCGGCCAAAAGCTCACGAGCCACGCTGTCGGGTACGAGGCGGAACATCTGAGCGGACGGGGGAAGGAGTGTGAGCAGGAGCTTGGACGACAGGTGGTTGAGTCCACGAGCGCCGAGGCTTTGCTCAGGGTCTGCGAAGTCCCGAACTGCTGTGTGACCGTCTGGAGGCACCAGAGAAGGTATGGTCAACGCCGACGCACGCCGCGCTCTACGCAAGAAAGCGTCTCGCTTGCCGCGCATAGAGTCGTAGATCTGCTTCGCGGTCTTTGCGTCGTAGTAGTTCATGGGTGTGATCTCAGTAGGTCAGTCCTGTTCCTGACACTGGCACATTGACCGGGCTTTTCGGGATCGCGAGGTTCGGTTGCAATGCGCCCTTCCTCCTCCGCTTCCGTTGCGTTGTCCCTGAGCGGGCGGCTTTTGCAGTCGGCGCTGGCGCCGGGGGTGGCGGGGGTGGCGGTGGCGGGAGCGCGGGCATTTTCGGGCTGTTCATGAAGCACATCTACTTGTGACCCTCTCTTCGCTGCTGTTGGTCGTGTTTGCGCCTGAGGAAGCGAACGACGTTGCGCTGGCCTGCTTCAAAATCGAGGCGACGAACGCCTGTCGCCCATGGTTTCGGCTCGTCCCGGTGGCGATACAGTTCTTCCAACTCTCTGATCAGTGCTTCCGGCACCCTGGGGAAAGGTTTCAATGACACCTACTTAATTCCAAAAAGTGTTATGGGGTAAGCACTTACGATCGAAGTGCTTACCCCTGGTTCAACTGCTGCCGACCGAGATCACAACCTCGGCCCGTGTCTCGACCCAACATCTCGCACCGCAGGACAGTGGTCTCTCTCTGAAGACGACTTCGGATGGCCCATTCGTAATGACGTGGTGGCCCCACAAGACGCCGTGTGAAGTCTGGATAGAGAAGACCGGACGGTCGCCTGAGTCCTTGGCGTTAGCCCTGAGGTTGGGCTGGTTGACATGAATCCGCTTGAGGCGACCGGGCTTGAGCTTCAGCAGCACAGGTCACTACGGTTCATGTCCACGTCAAGCTGCCACTCCCGTTGGATGCGACCAGCGTGGCGTGCGCCCTTGCGCCTCAAGCGGGCGAGGTCGCCATCGTTCGAGACTACGCGGTCCCACTTCCAGTCTTGAAGCGCACACTCACTGATGTGGGTGTCGTCCGGTGACCCTGGTCGTTTCAAGTGAAGGAGTTCACCCCCATGGTCCTGAATGAGACGAGCCTCGTTCTCGAAGCGGACATCAGGGATGATGACAAATTTGGTGTATCCCCAATCCACCATGAAGGGGACCCAAGCCCACACGTCAACGTGAAAGGACTCCCTCATTGTCACGCCGACGTGCTGGAGGACTGACCTCGCGCTGAGGAATGTGTTGTCGTCGGGCGGCATGCCGATGTCGCGGGGAGTGACCCTGGTGAGGGTGTTCTTCTGCTCGTCAGTCCCCCAGCACTGTTCCCTGGTGAGACCGTACACCTCCATGCAGTAGTGCTTGAGCGGAGTCGCGAACGAGCAGATCACCGAATCGGGAAGGTACTCACACAACACATTCGCGAATGTGTCCTTGCCACTCTGCTTGCGAAACCCGATGCCGATGAACTTCACCTCAGTCTTGGTGGGCTCCATACCATCTCTCCCTTCTTCCAGTCCCAGTCGCCATGGCGACAGATCCGCGCCATCCTCGCGTTGAGGATCGCCTGCTCTTCCGCATCCACGTCACCCTTCCACTTCGCCTTCGAGTACTCCTTGTTGAACGCCCCCATGGCTGCTGCCCACATAGCACCCGCGTCACCCTTCAGTGGGTCGAGGAGCTTCGCGGCACCGACTGGACCGACGCCAGGGCAGCCTGGGTAACCGTCCGTCACATCTCCCATCAAGGTCTGCAACATGTGCCAGTGGTCGGCGTCGTCCACAGTCACCGTCTGGACCTCAGTCATCTTGTCCGGGTTGAAGAGCAACCCAGGAACGCCGCGCATGTCCTTGTCGATGGAGACAATGCAGGTGTCCCTGCCGTTGGACATGAGACCCATGAGGTCGTCAGCCTCAAGACCCTCGGTCAACGAGCATGTGTAGCTCTCTCTCAGCCTCTCAAGCAGTGCGTTCATCGCGAGCGGCTTCCGTTTCCCCTTGCGATTCAGCTTGTAGTTCGGGTTCTCTTCCTTCCGCCAGTTCCTCGTCCCCGTGAGGCAGAGGGTCATGTCCGTAGCTTCACCAGGGAAGGTGTCGCGTAGCTCCTCAAGGTCTGACTCAAGCTGCTGCCAACCTTGGCGTGCGTCAGCGACCAGGGAGTACATGTCGTCACCCCAGTCATGTGAACGCTCGCAGCCGACTGCTGCTCGGTAGACGTAGATGTCCCCGTCAACGATTAGGTGCATGGTCCTGTCTCTCTCCTCTTGATTCGTGAAAGCACTGCAAGGAGCGTCCCTCTTTCACTTGGCCTAACGTGTCGCAACTGAAGCACGATCTCGCACTGCTCTCGCTTCTCGTGTAGGTACTCTCGCAGTGCGAGCAACGCTGTGACCGCTCCCTCCCCGTACACCTCCCACGCCCAAGCGATGCGCTGCCCTGGCTTGCGGCGTCCGCTTCGGTAGATGCGCCCACCGAATCTGGCCTGGAGAAGTCCGAGTGCTGGGTAGTAGGTGTTGCTGCACTGGATGCGAGGAGTGCCTCGGTGAAACCTGAAGCACCCCTCGCCGTCAAGGAAGCCCGCCAAGTACGCCAGGGTCAGTGAGTCTCTGCCCACGTCTTCCCGATCTTGTACTCGCCGTCGAGGGGGCAGCGGAACTTGAAGTCTCTGCCAGCCTTCTTGATCGAGGTGACCATAGTCTCCCCGACATCGTCACCGTACCGCTCACGAGCCTCAATCTGGAACTCGTCGTGGACGTGGGCAACGTGGCAGTAACCATGCGCGGTGGTTGAGGATGGGGGGCCGTCCCCTCTAACCAACCCACGCTTCCCTGCAACGAAGTCGAAGTTGACCGTGGCCTGCTTCATCAACACAGCCTCTGCCCCAGCCAGCAAGTAGTTAAGGACGACGTGGCTCGACGGGATTGGGATGCGCCGCCCGTCGAGGCCTCGTATTGCTGCGTTCTTCTTCCTCCTCCATCCGACGTACTGCCCTCCGCTGAAGCTCGCGATGTAGTCCTCCTTTGACACGTTGCGGCTCGACTCCCTGAAGTGTGGGTACGCGACTCGGTTGTTCAGATCCCACATGAGGTCGCCCAGCCCCTGGAGTCGGTTGAACATGTTCGAGATGAGGAGCTTCCCTGCGTCCGGGTCGCCGTCACCCAAATGGGTTGGCCCAGCACCGAACAAGAATGCGTACATCTTTGTCTTCGCCATTGAGCGCGTGTCCAACCCCATCGCCTCTTGGTTCTTGGAGTGCGGGTCGCCAGTCGTGACGACGTTGATGTACTCACCCGCGTCGTAGGGGGCGAGGTAGTGAGCAAGGTTCCTAAGCTGGAACCCGGCACCGTCTGCGCCGACCAGGACGTTGCCGTCTTCCACGGTGAAGAGCGAGCGGCACTCCAGTCCATACGGGGTGTGGGCTCGACCGCCGCCTGCCACACGACACGGCGTGTGACCACATGTGCCGCACACCCCAGGCACCTGGGCCATGTTAGGAGACACATGAGCGCAACGACCGTGTGGTGTGCCAGTGGCAATCACACCACCGTGGATGCGACCGTCGCCCTTGACCCTCTTCAGCCAAGCGTTGCGACCTTCTGCCAACATGCCCAGGCGCTTCTGGATCATGAAGTAGTGAGCGAGGTGCTGGGCTTCAGGGTAGTCGAGAGAGCGCAGTACCTCTTCGTTGACCTGGGGTGAGCCACCCTTGGTCGGGGTGGCGACCCACCCGTACTTCTCCTTCAGCGCAGCAGCGATCTGCTGGCGTGACCCAGGGTTGAAGTGAACCGTCTTGACCTTACGGATACGCTTCACCTTGGTGAAGTACTCGACCTCCTTGGGCGGGAACAGCTTAGTGAGTTCCTGTCGGAGTTTGGCCTGCTCTTGGAGCAGAACGCCGAGTAGTCCCTCAGCATTCTTGAGGTCGAAGCGGAACCCGCTCTTCTCCTGGTGGAACATGATCGCAGCGAAGTCGTGTTCCAGGTGTACCGCCCGTGAGTCCAGGTTGCAGGCCCGCAGGGCGTTGTACAAATGTACGTTGACCATGACATCTTGAAGGCAGTACTCACCCATGTCTGGTGTGTACTGTGACCAGTCCGTCGTTGAACTGAAGTTGCCCTTAAACTCACCAAGTCGGTGTCCCCATGCTTCGAGTGAGTGCCTGCCGATCAGTCGAGTCGGCAACGGTGCAGGGGGGACGGCGTCAGCGCCGTGTGTAGCGGCAAGAGCTTTCCATTGAGCGTGCCTCGCCATGTCCCGCGACTTCACGTCAGAGAAAGCGAGTTGGGCCATGAGCTTGGTGTCGAACAACTCACCATGCAGCTTGATGCCCGTCACCTTTTCAACCGCAGGCAGATCGAAGCTAAGGATGTTGTGCCCAGAGAGCAACGACGCCTTGCTCAAGTACGCGACACCCTCCGAGATCTCGTCCGGTTCAAACAGCTTGATGGCACCGCTGTCTAAGTCGTAGGCAGCGATGCAGTGGATGCGGTCGAGACTGTCCAGAAGACCGTTTGTTTCGATGTCGAATAGAACCCTCACTCCTCCTCCTCTTCCCATGGTTTTCCTCTGAGAACTTTGATGCCCCAGAGGAAGTCCTCAATGACCTCGTCGTCTTCACCGACTTTGATCGCCACCTTGCGGAACTCAAGAGCGACCCTTGACGCAGCCAACGCCCACAACTCGCACATCGCCGCGTCCGACGCAGGCCACTCAACCGCAGGCAACGCGACCGTTAGCTCAACTGCGTCCTCTCGGCAGTTGGCGCCTTCGATGGTCACGACACATTCCAGCCCCTGGTTGTTGTTGATGGGCCGTGGATCACGCATGTGTACGGTGATCATGTCTTCGGTAGCCGGTAGGAAGCGAAGGTCTTCCCTTCAACGTCAACCATCTTCGTCTCGACCTCGTACCCCTCTTTGCGAAGCTCGCGGATGCGAGACGCCAGTCGGGAACAGCCGAACCAGCAGAGAGCATCCATCTGGTTCAGCTTGTGGCCCTTCGAGAGCCACCGAATGATGCGTGCCTTTTGACTCAATGGCTTCGGTTTCAAATCAGAACTCCCTGTTGTTCTCGGTTGCCTTCTGAAACGTGTCAAACCCCATTGGGAGGAACGCCTCCCGAAGTCTCCCGGTGTCGCGGTCGTATCGATACGCGCACAGCGGACCTGTCCAACCCTTCGGTCGGTTCTTCAAGCAGCGGACCACCGCGAGACAAGGGTCGTCGCCCTGTTGGTCACGCTCGATTCCGAGAGCAACCCAGGAAAGGTGCCCGATGCCTCGCGACCCTCGCAGTTGGTTGAGGCGAGTGCGGGCACCCTCCTCGTGCGACTGGTTCTTGCCTGGGTCTTTCAGGTGCGAGACCAGGAGTAGTCCGATCCGCAGTTCGACGACGATCTTCTTCAGCTTCGTCATCAGGTTGTCGATGATGCGCCTTTCGTCCCCCTCTGTCTCTTCCGCTATCAGATGTGAGAGGTGGTCGAGTACGACGTAGCGACACCCTCGCGCGACAGCGAGGTATCTGACCTTGCTTACTATCCAGTCAGGCCCAGTCGAACGGCTGGCGTCCACAACGATGCAGTGGTCGTTAAGCCAACTCAACGCATCTCGGACGCCATCGGCATCAAGCGGTGCTTCAAGGTCGTGGACCTCACGGTTCAGACGCACGCCTGCCAGACCTAACGCAGTACGCTCTGGCTCTTCCTCCAGTGGGATGTAGCCAACGCACTCGCCTCGGTCCATCAGGTCGTATGCCATCTCGCGAACGAACTCGGTCTTGCCGACCCCAGACCCGGCGCACACCGTGACGATCGAAGGGCGTCGGAAGCCCACCAGCTTTTCCTCCATGAGGTCGAACATGTAAGGAATGCGGGGTACTTCGTCCTGCGCTTCGATCATCTGGATCACGTCGTTGATCGAGAGGATGCCCGGTGGTGAGTACGCTTTAGCTTGCCACTGTGCGGTGACGAGCAACGCACCTTCACCTTGAACCAGACACTCGTTCGCGTCCTTGAAGGGGAGGTGTGCGATAGCCGCTTTACCTGGGGTGAGAAGCTCCGCGCACTCGACTGCTGCGTCCTGCCCTGGCTTGTCCATGTCGAACATGAACACGACCTTGCCGAAGGACTCGACGAATTCGAGGTTCGCCGCGATTGCCTTGGCCGCAGCCTTGGCACCGTTGGGGACCGATACTGCGGGGTACTTGTTGTCGCCGCACTCCTGGCTCACGGTAAGGCAGTCGATCTCCCCTTCTGTTACGAGGAGCATGCGGCCACCTTCACTGAACAGGTGCTGCCCGAACAACGGGAGGCCCTTTGACTCACCCAGTATCGAGAAGTCCTTGTTCGCGAACCGCACCTTCTGTGCGACGACCGTTCCATTGCGGTAGTAGGGAGCGATCTGTACTGCCTTGCCGTCCAGCTTTCCGATCGCATACCCGTAGCGCCGACATGTGTCCTCTCTGATAAGGCGTCGGCTTAGCGATTGGATCTGACCGTTGATCAGACCTTTGACGCTCTTTGTTGGTTTGGCTCTCGTCGGTTCCCCATCGTGCTTGTGCTTGCCGCACGAGTAGCAATGCGAATGTCCGTCAGCGTAGACAGCCACCGCGTCACTGCTCCCGCAGTCGTCGCACGGCTGACGGGACGCCACCATCGTTTCCGAGTCACCAGACCCTGCACAAGTTGGGCATCCCGTACTACTCATGCGGTGCCCTTCTTCTTCTTGCGCTTTGACTTAACGGCTTCCTGCTCCCGCTTGCGCTTCGACCGCTCGGCATACCCAACGACGTACCCGAATGGGTTGTCACCGACAGCCACGTTCTCCGCGACCCGCCACACCTCAGCGAACCTGTGGTGCCTGACGTAGCCCTCGGCCCACGCGCCGAGGTCGTCTTCGTTGTCGAACACAGCACGCACCCTGCCACTGTGGATCACAACGTAGTGGTACTTGACATCCGTCACCTGAAGTCCTCCTCGTAGACTTCGACGATTCGCGGTCGCCAGACTTCAGCCTTACCGCCGCGAACCTTCTTCACCTTGCGCCACCCATGAACGAGAATGCGCCCGCCTGACTGGAGCCAGACGAGCGCCTTCGGTTCAGCCTTGATCTTCTTGAGCCGTGCTGAGACGCATGATCCACTCGTGACCTGAACAGCAGCAATGCCACCGGAAGGTGAGATCGCTACGAGGTCCGCGAAGTTGTACAAGTCAAGTCTGTTCTGAAGGGTGAACAGTTGTCTCCCCATCAGTTTGCGACCGACTGCCGCCTTCAGTGTCCAACGCTCTACGACCCAAGGCTCCCAGCCCTCCTTGCGGAGGTACGCCAGGGAGCGAGCGGTCGGGGTCAGAAAGACGCCCCATCGAAGGACGTGTCATCCGAGGTCGCGGTGTCGAACGCGGTCTCGTGAACGTACCCACCGTCGATCGGGGTGAAGCCGTGGCCTTGCGCGTCGGACGTGTTGATGAACTCCCTGAGTTCGATGATCTGCACGCCCTTCAACCCCAGCTTCACGCCGCATCCCTGTGCGTTGTACCCACGGCACTCCGAGGACACGAGGACGACGGAGCCGCCACCGATGTTCGGGATTGCATCCCCGACGAGGAGCTTCCCTTCCGAGTCGTACACGTCAGGGCGGAAGTCGAACGCCTTGCCGTCGCGCTTCCTCGTGACCTGGGCTGGGAGCTTGAACTTGAACAGCATGCGCCCGGTCTCGACCCCAACGTCGTCGGTCTCCGGTTCCCATGGGCGGTCCTGGCGTGCAGCGGCCTTGGGGTTGAGCTTCTTCTGGTACGCGAGGTTGGCCTCGAAGACCTTTTCGAGTTCGGTGATCATCGGGCTCGCCGTACCCGTAGGCACAGCAAGGGTGCAGCGGTACTCCATCCCGTCTTCGTTGAAGTTGGAGGTGGGCTCCGAAATGAAGGCCCAGGTGAGTTCGCCCTGGGGCGTGGTGAAGTGCATGGATGGGGTGTCTTGGTAGTTCATGTGTCTCTCCCTTTACGCGAAGAAGTAGGTCGATGAGACGACGATCTCAGGGTTGAGGTTGCCGTACTCAGGTGTCGGGGGTAGTGAAGCGCAGTGCTGTGCTTCTTCCAGTTGTGAAGTGAACCCGTCTCGTATTTGAGTGAGAAGATCCTGGTTGAAATGGTCAGCCGCTACACGCCGAAGCGTGGATGCCATCACCTCAGCGTCAGCCGCGTGAGTGCCATATGAGTCATGCACCATAGCGAACGCAGACACACCCTGTGCCGTGGCTGAGTTCACTGTGCAGTGGAGTACGCTCGCGTCGAGTGAGTGGATCAGGTTCGGTGCGATCCCGTTCGACTGCTTTCGCTTGTCGAGTTCGTTGGTCGGTAGCTTGAGCGACCTGTAGATGGTCTGCATCCCAACCTTCGTCTTGATCTCCTCACCCTTGAGCTTGTTCGTCTCTTGCCTGATCGTCAAGCCAGATGGAACTGTCCAGGTAGGGGCCAGACCAACGCGGTTGAACACACCAACACACTCGCGGAACCACTCCATTGCAACGCCTGCGCTGGTCACGGTCTCGTGGATTGCGTGCCAGATCAAGTCAGTCAGGTAGACCGATGACTCGTGGCGCTTGAATGGTGGCTTGTCGAGTAGGCCCTGGTCGAGCAACACCTCACCAAGCCACTCATCGACGTACTCTCGGCACGCGAACTTAGTGCCTGAGTACGGGACGACCATGACGCATCGCTTCGTAGCCTTACGCGGGATGCGCTGGTCAGGCATCAAAGACAGCCATGTCGCAGCGGTCTCCCGTATGCCCTTCTTCTCGTGGCCCTTAATGTCACGCACCAGCTTGGCCGTGACCTTGTCTGCCACATCCTGGTAGATGTCCTCTGGCTTGTCAGCCGGGGACACGTTGGTTGCCTTCGCACCAACCTCGTCCCGCATGAGAAGCGAGAACAACTGTAGTCCGTTGTTCGTCCCATCCATCGCGATCGGAAGCCGTGATGCGAACGGCTTACCTACCTCCTCAGCCTTGAGCAGCCCAGCCCACTCGAAGGCAAAGGCAAGGAACTGGAAGGGCGCATCCGCTGAAGTCCAACTACACCGACCCAACGGAGCGTTCGCGATGTCGAGGATCACCTCGCGGTGGTTGTCAACCCAGGCCACGCGCTCATCCAGCGGGAGCTTGTCAACCTTGTTGCCCCAGCAGTTCGCGCCGTGTATCGCCAACCAACGACGCGCTGCCCCTGACCTCACGTCCTTCGACTCATCGAAGCACAGCAGACCCTTGGACAGGTCGTTCCCCTGTGGGCTCAAGAACTGAGGCACCGAGTACACCCGGCCTCGGAAGTCCATCTTGTATGGATACCAGAAGGGCTGGTACAGGAGTTCGCGTGCGATTGCCAGCGTCCTCCCCGTGTGCGTGCGCTTACCTTTCAGCTTCTCTTCTGCTGAGTACGCACGAGCGGCCCGTCGCTTCCACTCCTTGACCAGGGTGTGGTCCCTGGGGAGGTCGTCCAGTTCTGGCGCACGCGCAGGCAACGGGTACTTCTCCCGCAGTGGGAGCCCACCCTGTCCGCCACCACTGTCCCAGATCTTGTTGGCGACGGCGAACACCTTCATGTTCACCCTCCACCCCGTGTGCTGCATTGAGTTGACCGCGCTGTACACAGCAGGAATCTTGTCCAGGTCGTACAGGTGGAAGTTGGCACGCTTCGTCGCAATGAGCGGCCACCGCATCATCACGTTGTCGGGGTAGCCGCCCTCTGTCGGGCTAACCCAGTCACGCGGTGGCTCGACCATCGGCATGTAGAGAGGACGAGACGCCTCGTGATGAGTGTGGCAGTCCTCGATCCAGTCCTGTGCCTCATCCGTCAGCGTGATTGACGAGATCTGCCTGGGCTTCTTGGTCTTGTAGCACGGCTTGTTCCGCTGGGTGATCAGGTTCCCAACCTGTTCCAATATGCCGATCAGGGTGTACCCAAGTGAGTACATATCCTTGCGCGGCCACGCCTGCCACTGATCTTGGAACTCGTTCAGCTTGCCGATGTACACCTTGCGCTTGTGGCTGACGGTCTTGCTTTCAGTGAGTCTCGTGATGTGCCGCCACTGCTCGGGGTGTGCTTTGGCAAACTCGGTCAGCCGTACCTCGTCTTCGGCAGCCTTCGCTACCTTGTAGGCTGTCGTCTGCGTCGGTGTGTCTGGCACCGTCGTCGAGTCAATCACGATCTGCACGGTGATGAGGGCCAGCCGCTTGTGGCACACCATCTCCAGGTACTTCGTCGCGACGTTGTTCCGCCCTGGTTTGCCACGTTGCCCACCAACGAAGTTGGTGATTGCTCTCGCAAGACAGCCGACGTTGTCCTGCATGAGGATGCGGTGCGGTAGTAGGTTGTTGCTCCGCTTCTTCTCTTCAAGTACACGACGCTGATGCCTGTAACGTGTCACTCCTTCGTTGTGCATCTTCGCGTTCAGTTCATTCTGGCTTTGCAACAGTGGACTACCTCCTTTGGTACATGCGGTGAGGGGTTGCTGGGGTTGGTTGGTACTGCACTACGCGCTCGCCCCAGTTGAACGCGCCGAGTAACTCACGCTTCGCCTGTTCCGCTGCACGGTCCAGACAGAAGAGTGCTTGGCTGTGCGTCATCCACGCCGCAGCGTGAAGGACGTTGCGATGCGTGTTGACGCGAGTCCCCGGCATGACGAAGGAGAGGAGATGCTGAGCTTCACGCCTGTCAGGTGCTGATGCTGGGACCGACTGGACCGCCCCGTACAAATCCCAGGTAGTGGAGTGGTCGCGCTCCATACCAGGACGCCACCCAGGTGGTACAGGCGTGCCAAAGTGGACGCATGGTGCGTCGGTCGAGTACGCGGATGGGAGGTCGATGATCGACCGTGCCTTCCGCAGCACTTGCAAAGGTCCGATGACTGGAAACATGAAACGGAATCTCCCTAATGGTTGAGTTGGGTGTGTACGGACGCTCAGACAGTTAGGTGTCTGAGGTCAACTCGAACGTAGGCTCCCCATGCACAGCCGAAGACCGGCGTGCAACGCCCTCTCGTGTCCCTCTTAGTCGAGCAGCGACATGGCGGCTTGCATCGACCGTGTGTCCAGGTGTGCGTACCGCATCGTCGTCTGGATGTTCGCGTGCCCAAGCCACTGCTTGATCACAGGTAGACTCGCGCCCTTACTGAGCAGCCGACTCGCACAGGTGTGCCTGAGGATGTGAGGCACGACCTCCTTGTCGTCGCCCAGGCCTGCTTCCTCCCGTGCCTGCTTCCATGCCTTGTTGAACGACGACTGGCTCAGTCGGGTGAAAGGCCCGAAGCCATCATGTCGCACCGCGACAAGGTTGCGGAGGCGAGCCGTCAGCGGGATCGCACGGGGACGACCACCCTTGGTGTTACGGACAAGAGCGGTAACGACCTCACCCTTGGCCGCGAGTCCATCGGGAGTCAGGTCTTGTTTGACGATGTCCTCCCACCTGAGGCGTAGTGCTTCGGATACACGCATGCCGCTGTCCGCCAGCCAGGACACCAGCCCCCGGTAAGCGAGGGGCATGCCGTCGAGGAGCTTCGAGTACTCGGCGTCGGTCAGGACGCGGGTGCGGCCCTCTGGCTCACGCTGGCGTGCGATGGTGGGCACGCTGTCGATCTGCCCTTCCGTCTGTGCCACGCGGAGCATGGTGTTAAGGGCGGCGAGCTTGCGGTTGACACCAGCGGGCGTCAGGCCTCGGCCCTTCAGGATCGCGACAAGCCCGTTGAGGGACTTGACGTTCACATCCTGAACTCTGGTACTGTCACCGAGGATGTCGATGCAGTGGGTCGCGTTGCGAACGGAGTCCTCCTCGGACTTCTGTCCAGCCCAACGAATTGAGTGAGTGTGATTTAGGAGATACCGTAGTTCCATGGTGCTGAACCCTAACGTAGCCCTACTACACCGACCTAAAGCCGCCCGACCTTGCTGGTCGAGGCGTGAAGTGTAGCGCGGCGCATCGCTACCTTCGGCCCAGATGCTAAACGATTGTTAGGAAACGAGGAAGACCCCGTCACCAGGAGAGGGTAGGAGTGGACTTCACACCGATCGAACCTGAGTACACATGGCGACTTAGGGCAATGATGACTCAAGCGATTAAAGACGCTTGTCGAGTTCATCAGGTCAACCAGGGCGAACTTGCTGACAAGATCGGATGCACCCGGGAGACGTTGTTGCTGTCGCGCTCAGTCAAGATCAATCACGACGGGATGCCGCGACGGATCATGGGCGTGGACAAGTGCGTCGAACTCGCTCGACTCGCCGGTTGGACCGCTTGGTCCAGGTGGGATATGGCCGTGGCGTGGACGGAAGAGACGCTGATCCGATCCGAACACGCGCACTGGGAAACCCTGAAGTTGCTACGGCGTGCGGATCGCGAAGCCAGGATGGACGAGTTGGTCGAGAACAGGACGGGGATCAGCAAGCCGCAAGGCAATAAAAAAAGCCCAGGCACATAGCGCCTTGGGCTTTGGTTCCCGGTCATCTGTTCTTGAAGTACCACCTGATCAGGTTGGCGAACACGAGGACCGCTTCAATCTCGTGTAGCTGGGCGGCTGAGAACCCTTCAACGTGGCTAAGGAGTGCTTCCCACGCTTGGGAAAGCTCCACTTCAGGCGGTTCCTCGGGCCGGGCTGTGGCTTGCTCTGCTTCTCGCAAGGTGGTTCTCCAAGGGTCGGGTGTGGGCTGAGGGTACACTACAACTCTTCGTAACGGCGCGAACAGAAGCGAAATTAG
>Ga0255047_10000447_pt1 | contig 33996 bp, 29 predicted proteins | sample JV7_2_1_MG_FD_183640 | JGI IMG/M metagenome (GOLD analysis project Ga0255047, IMG submission 183640) | Seawater microbial communities from Jervis Inlet, British Columbia, Canada - JV7_2_1 | ecosystem: Environmental > Aquatic > Marine > Inlet | place: Canada: British Columbia | collected 2016-10-06
TCGCGAAACATGGGCTAGCCCCTCTCGACCGGCGGTCGGTTGGTTTGGTAGTATTTACCACTTGTCGAATCGCTTACGTGTCAAGGGATATCTCGCGATTGACCGCAAGGGAATCGACGGATACCGCCACTTTTAGCGCTCTTGCCGCTGAGCGCCTGCCGTCCATATACTCGCCGCCAGCCTTGGGCGGGTGACCGCATTCTTCCCCCGGGACGAACGACAACACACACGCCCGGTGGGCGGGCCTACCCATCCACATCCTGTGGATATGTGTGTGGACAGCAACGTATGGCACCGCGACGAAAGAGGAGCGAGGACGACCGTGGCTGCGCCGCACTCCTCACCATCCCACTGGGATGACTTCCACCAGAGATTGCGGAACCGCATCACCCCGAGCGCCTACGACACCTGGATTCGACCGCTCGACACCGATCTCGACGACCACACCCTGCACCTCGTAGCTCCCACCGATTTCCACTACCACTGGGTCAACGATCGCTTCCTGCCGGCGCTGGAACAGAGCGCCATGGAGGTCTTCGGTGACCGCGTGACCGTGCAACTGGCGGCTCAACCCCAGCCCACCGAACCCGAAGAGGTTCCACAGGAGACCCGCACCCCGCATCAGGCCCAACTCCCGGTCACCACCGCTCCGGACGGACCGCGGCTGATCCCCAAGTACACCTTCGAGAACTTCGTTGTCGGCCAATCGAACCGCTTCTCGCACGCTGCCGCACTCGCCGTGGCCGAGCAACCGGGAAGCCATTACAACCCCCTGTTCATCTACGCAGACGCCGGGCTGGGCAAGACGCACCTCCTCCATGCCGTCGGCCACCATCGCCGTGAGCTCGACCCCCGTGCCGTGGTGCGGTATGTGTCCTCCGAGCAGTTCTTCAACGACTTCATCAATGGCATCCGGCGCAAGCGAATGGACGAGTTCAAGAACCGCTACCGAACGATCGACGTCCTACTGCTCGACGATGTTCAGTTCTTCGAGGGCAAGGAGCAGATCCTCGAGGAGTTCTTCCACACGTTCAACAGTCTCTACGAGGCTGGCCGGCAGCTGGTGATCAGCTCGGATCGGCATCCCAAGCACCTGTCGACCCTCGAGGATCGGTTGCGGAGCCGGTTCGAGTGGGGCCTGCTCACCGACATCCAGACCCCGGATGTCGAGACCCGCCTCGCCATCTTGCGTAAGAACGCCGAATTCGCCCCCATGCGCGTTCCCCGAGAGGTGCTCGCGTTCATTGCGGAACACGTGTCACACAATATCCGCGAGCTCGAAGGAGCATTGACCCGCGTCACCGCGTATGCCGCGCTGACCGGCCAGCAGATCAGCCTGCCCATGGCTCAGGAGGTGCTGAGCGATGTCATCGGGATGGATGCGGATGTTCCGCCTACCGCAGAGGGGATCATCGACATCACCTGCAACTACTACGGGCTCACCGCAGGTGAGCTCACCGGACCGAGCAGGAAGCAACCGCTGGCCCGCTCCCGACAGATCGCCATGTACCTCTGCCGAGAACACACCGACCTGTCGCTTCCCAAGATCGGCAACGCCTTTGGCGGTCGCGACCACACGACCGTCCTCCACGCCGTCGAGAAGATCAAGGGGTTGATGCAGCGCGATCGCGAGGTCTTCAGCGATGTCACCCACCTCTCCCAGAAGTTGAGGACATCGTGACGAGTTGTCCCCAACTCCCCGCCGCCCGGTCAAACCCTGGGGACAACCATCACCGTCGTCCCCACCCCCTGGGGATGACGAACCCTTGTGGTATTTGGGGTTTCACCTCTTGTCCCCAATCCACAGGGCCTACTACGACTACTCCTTCAATCTTCAATACTAAGAATCAGTAGAAGCAGGGGAAGAACGACTGTGCGTATCAGAGCGGAACGAGATGATCTCGCAGATGTGCTGGCGAGGGCTGGCAGGGCGGTGGGGACGCGGTCTCCCCTTCCAATCCTCCAGGGCGTGTTGTGCGACGTTTCCGGGGGACGGCTGCAGGTGACCGGTACCGACAACGAGGTCACCGTGCGCACATATCTCGAGGTGGAGGCGCTCGAGGACGGCAAGACAGTCATTCCGGCGAAGCTGGCAGCCGAAGCGGTGCGCAAGCTCCCCGCAGGCGCGGTGTCGATGGCGTCCGCAGACGGCGAGGTTGAGATCACGGGCAACGGCCCCCGCTTCCGACTCAGAGAGATGGCCGTCGACGATTATCCGGTGATCACGGATGATCTCAGCGGTGACACCGTCGAGGTCGATGGCGATGCTCTGACCCGGGCCCTGAGTCAGGTCGGGGTTGCGGCCTCGACGGATGAAGCCAGGCCGACGTTGACCGGCGTGTTGTTCGAGCCGGAAGAAGGTGGGTTGCGGTTGGTGGCGACGGATTCGTATCGGCTCGCCGTTCGCGACGTCCCCGGGGTCATGACGACGGGCTCCCGACTCGTGCCCTACCGGGCCCTGCGCGAGCTGGCGAGGACCGTCGGAGCCGGGACGATGACGATCGCCCTCGGGGAGCGTGATGCGTCGTTCATCACCGACCGCGGCAGGTTGACGGCGCGGATCATCGATGCCACGTTCCCCAATTACCGCCAGCTGCTTCCCGAGGCCGTCCCGAACCGATTGGCCGTGGCCAAGGACGCCTTGCTCGACGCCGTCGGAAGGGCGGCCCTCGTTGCCGAGGACCACATCCCGGTGCGGCTCAGCTTGCACGATGGCGGCGTGGAGCTGAGCGTCGTTCGCCAGGAAGTCGGGGAAGAGACCGAGCATCTCACGGGCACCTACGAGGGCGAGGACATGACGATCGCGTTCAACACCCGCTACCTCACCGACGGTGTTGCGGCGATCGGAGGCGACACCGTCGTGCTGGAGACGATCGACCCCCTGAAGCCCGGATTACTGACCGGCACCGAGGGTGACGGCTTCCGCTACCTCTTGATGCCCGTCCGTCTCTGAATCGGCCGTGCATCTCGCGTGGCTCGAGCTCGTCGACTTCCGGTGCTACACGTCGCTCCGGTTCGAGCCGGAGCCCGGGATCAACGTTCTCATCGGGGCCAACGGTGCCGGCAAGACCAGCGTGCTCGAAGCCGTTGGCTACCTGGGTCTGCTCCGGTCGGTCCGCCGCACCCCGGATGAGGCCTTGGTACGTGTGGGAGCAGCTGCAGCCGTGGTCCGCGGGGGATTCGCCACACCGGCAGGCGAGACCACCGTCGAGATCGAGCTTCCGGCAGGCAGGAGGCGCCGCATCCTGCTCAACGCCAAGCGACCGACCCGCAATAGGGAGGTCCTGACACATGTTCCTGTCGTGGCCTTCATTCCCGACGACCTCGATCTCGTCAAGCGAGGCCCGGCGCAGCGGCGGGAGTATCTCGATGACCTCGCCGCCCAGCTGTGGCCGCAGGCCGCGGCCGACCAGACCGAATACGCGAGGACGCTGCGCCAGCGCAACAGCCTGCTGCGCCAGGAAGGGTCCCGCGCCGATCCGGGCACGCTCGCGGTGTGGGATGAACGACTGGCCACAGGAGGCGCTCAGCTGCTCCTGCATCGGCGGCGCGTCATGGCGGAGCTCGACGGCCCGTTGGGGGAGAGCTATCGCCTCGTCGGAGGCACCGGAGGACTCACGTGGTCCTACCGGTCGAACTGGATGGCCGGTGACCACGAGGACGTTGCCGGGTTGACCGGCGCGCTGCAGGCGACCCTGGAGCAGCGGCGGGGACGTGACATGGAGCAGCGGACGACGACGGCCGGGCCACACCGCGATGGGCCGGCACTGGTGTTGGACGGCCGTGATGCGCGAACCCGTTCCTCGCAGGGAGAACAGCGCACGGCGGCGTTGTCGCTGCGGGTCGGTGCCTATCGCCTGGTCGGGGCGCACGGGCCACTTCGTCCGGTTCTGCTGCTCGACGATGTCTTCTCGGAACTCGATCCTTCCCGGGTCCGCGGCGTGCTCGATCTGCTCGGCGACGGCCAGGTTCTTGTCACATCGGCGAGAGACGATGAGGTTCCCATCGCCGGGCGGCGATGGCAGGTCCAGGAAGGAGGGATCTCGTGAGCCGGGAGGAGCAGCCGCAACGAGCGGCCTACTACCGACCGGGCCCAGCGCGGAAGGATCCGGCGCCGGTCGATGACGTGATCGCCGGTGTGATCGAACGCTTCGGAGCGCCGGGGATCGCTGGTGGTCAGGTGGTGGCCGCATGGCCGGAACTCGCCGGTGAATGGGCCGACCGGTCGGTCCCCATCGGGGTGCGCGACGGCGTGCTCACGGTCGAGGTCGCCAACGGCGCGGATGCCTCAGTGCTCCGCTACGACCTGGCGGTGATCCGGGCGAAGATCGACGCCGCAATCGGCAGGGGAATCGTGTCTCGGATCCAGGTGCGCGTGGCGCGCGATCGCGGGCAGCGCAGAGGTGCGCCAGGTCGATGAATCCTTTTGCTATCAAGAGGTTGAGCCCGGTCGACGGCTATACTTACACCAGTGTCAATTCACGCCGCACCCCGGTGAGCGGCACCTCGAAGGAGCACAGTGAGCACAACGAATCGCGCCTCGGACGCGTCCTATGACGCCAAGGACATTCAGGTCCTCGAGGGCCTCGAAGCGGTGCGTCGCCGGCCGGCGATGTACATCGGTTCCACCGGTCCCAGGGGTCTCCACCACCTCATTTGGGAGGTCGTGGACAACTCCGTGGACGAGGCGATGGCGGGGTACTGCACGCGTATCGAGGTGGCTCTGCTCGCAGACGGCGGGGTCCGGGTGCGCGACAACGGACGCGGCATCCCGGTCGACCGGCATGACAAGACCAAGGAAGCGGCTCTCACCACCGTGATGACCACCCTCCACGCCGGGGGCAAGTTCGATAGTGGGGCGTACACGGTGTCCGGTGGACTCCACGGAGTCGGCATCTCGGTCGTCAATGCTCTGTCGACCCGTACCGAGGTCGACGTCGTCAGGGACGGCTACCACTGGCAGCAGCACTTCGCCGTCGGGAAGCCGATGTTCAAGCTCAAGAAGGTCGGAGAGGCCAAACGCACCGGAACCCAGGTGGTGTTCTGGGCGGATCCCGACATCTTCACCGACGGCCTCGACTACTCGCTGAAGACGGTCACTGCTCGCCTGCGCGAGATGGCATTCCTCAACAAGGGCCTCGAGATCCGGTTCCGCGACGAGCGCGGGGAACGACCGGTCGAGGAGTCCTTCCGCTACGCGGGCGGGATCATCGACTTCGTCAAGCACCTCAACGCAACCCGCGAGCCGGTGCACAAGCAGGTCGCCTTCTTCGAGGACAAGTCCGAAGCCGCGGAGATCGCCATCGCCCTGCAGTGGACCGGTGGTTACAACGAGACGATTCTCAGCTTCGCCAACAACATCAACACACACGAGGGAGGGACCCACGAAGAGGGGTTTCGCAAGTCGCTGACCCGAGCGATCAACGACTTCGCCCGCAGCCGCAACGTTCTCAAGGAGAAGGACCAGAACCTCCAGGGCGAGGACGTTCGCGAGGGCGTGACCGCCGTCATCTCCCTGAAGGTCCGCCAGCCACAATTCGAGGGCCAGACCAAGACCAAGCTCGGGAACACCGAGATCCGCTCGTTCGTCGAGAAGGCCATGAACCAGCTCCTCCCCGAGTGGCTGGAGCGCCATCCCGGCGACAGCCGCCGCATCGTCGAGAAGGCGACCAACGCGGCAAAGGCGCGCATGGCCGCGAGGCAGGCGCGCGACCTGACGAGACGCAAGAGCCTGCTCGAGTCATCCGGCCTTCCCGGGAAGCTCGCCGACTGCTCGTCGAAGGATCCCGAGCTCAGCGAGTTGCTCATCGTCGAGGGCGACTCGGCAGGAGGATCGGCGAAGCAGGCGCGCAATAGTGAGTTCCAGGCGATCCTGCCGATTCGGGGCAAGATCATCAACGTCGAAAAGAACCGGCTGGCCCGGGTGCTGCAGAACAACGAGATCCAGTCGCTGATCACGGCGATCGGCACGGGAATCGGCGACGAGTTCGACATTGCCAAAGCGCGCTACCACCGGGTCGTGATCCTCACAGACGCCGATGTCGATGGCGCTCACATTCGCACGCTGCTGCTCACGTTCTTCTTCCGCCAGATGCCCGACCTGATCGAGTCCGGCTACGTGTATATCGCCCAGCCGCCGCTCTACAGCGTCAAGGTCGGCACGAAGACCCATTGGCTCAAGGACGATGCCGCGCTCGACGCCTTCCGGGCCGACCACAAGGCGAAGAAGAAGCTGAGCCCGCAGCGATTCAAGGGCCTCGGCGAGATGAACGCCGGCGAGCTGTGGCAGACGACCATGGATCCCGACCAGCGCACCCTCCTTCAGGTGCGCCTCAACGACAAGTTCCAGGCCGACGAGACGTTCTCGGTGCTCATGGGGACCGATGTCGACGCCCGGAGGACCTTCATCCAACAGAACGCCAAAGACGTCCGCTTCTTGGACTTCTGAGCCGAGACCGAGGAACGACATGCCCGACCCAGGAACCCGAGGCATCGAGCCGATCGATGTTCAGCGCGAGATGGAGGACTCGTTCCTGGAGTACGCGATGTCCGTCATCGTGTCGCGAGCGCTTCCCGATGTGCGCGACGGCCTGAAGCCGGTTCACCGTCGGATCCTGTACGCCATGTGGGACGCGGGCATTCGTCCCGGCACGCCGTTCCGCAAGTCGGCGCGCGTCGTCGGCGACGTCATGGGTTGGTACCACCCCCACAGCGGGGAGGCGATCTACGACGCTCTGGTACGGCTCGGTCAGGACTTCGCCAGCCGGTACCCGCTCATCGACCCGCAAGGAAACTTCGGCACGGTCGACGACCCCCCTGCGGCCCAGCGGTACACGGAGTGCCGGCTCGCCCCACTCGCGGCCCACATGCTCGCCGGAATCGATGAGGACACGGTCGCCTGGGGGGACAACTACTCGGGGGAGCGAGAGGAACCGCTGGCCCTGCCGGCGCGGTTCCCCAATCTGCTGGTCAATGGGTCCACAGGTATCGCCGTTGGCATGGCGACGAACATCGCACCACACAACCTGGGCGAGGTCGTCGATGGCGTGCTGCATGCCCTCGAGCATCCCGAGGCGACGGCCGAGGAGCTGATGGCGTTCGTGAAGGGCCCCGACTTCCCGACCGGTGCCTACATCGTGGGCACCAAGGGGGTCACCGATGCCCTGCTCACGGGTCGGGGATCGGTCAAGCAGCGGGCGGTGACGGACGTGGTGGAGATGCGCAAGGGCCGGATGGCGATCATCGTTTCCGAATTGCCCTACCAGGTTTCCCGGGATCGGGTGATGGAGAAGACCGCCGACCTCGTGAAGAACAAGGCCGTGGCGGGCATCGCCGACCTGCGCGACGAATCCGACCGCAACGGAACGCGACTGGTGATCGAGCTGAAGAGGGACGGCAACCCGCACGTCATCCTGAACCAGCTGTACAAACACACCCAGCTGGAGGAGAACTTCGCCGTCAACACCGTCGCGCTGGTCGACGGGGTACCTCGCACTCTGAACATCGCAGGGATGATCCACCACTACGTCGCCCACCAGCTCGAGGTGATCGAGCGCCGGAGTGCATACCGGTTGCAGAAGGCCCGCGACCGAGCTCACATCGTCGAGGGCCTGCTGATCGCCCTCGACAACATCGACGAGGTCGTTGAGATCATCAAGTCGTCTGCAGACGTCGATGCCGCGCGCACCGCGCTGATGGAGCGGTTCGAGCTCTCCGAGATTCAGGCGAACCACATCCTCGACATGCCGCTGCGGCGCCTCACCGCACTGGAGACGGACAAGCTGCGCGCAGAGCATGCCGAGCTGCTGGCGCTCATCGACGAACTGAAAGCCTTGCTCGATGACGAGGGGCGGCGGCGGTCCCTCGTCGCAGAGGAGCTGTCGGAGATCCGCGATGCCTTTGGAGACGATCGACGCAGCCGGATCATCCCGGACACAGGGGAGATGTCGCTCGAAGATCTGATTGCCGACGAAGAATTGGTCGTCACCATCTCGTCTGCGGGGTATGTGAAGTCCGTGCTCGCCAAGGCCTACAGGACGCAGGGTCGCGGGGGCCGCGGGGTACGCGGGGCTGGTCTGCGCGAGGACGACGTCATCACCCACGTGTTGCACACGTCGGCCCACGCCTACCTGCTCTTCTTCACCAACCGGGGCAAGGTCTACCGAGTGCGCGCCCACGAGATTCCGCGCAAGGACCGTACGGCAAAGGGCGCTCTCGTCCAGTCGGTGCTGCCGATGGATCCGGACGAGCGGATCGAGGCCATCATCGACACCAGGGACTACGAGTCGTACCGCTTCTTGGTGATGTTCACGAAACGTGGTCAGGTGAAGAAGACGAGATTCTCCGACTACGACTCGAGGAACCAGGTCCTCGTGGCCATCAAGCTCACCGAGGACGACGAAGTCGTTGCGGTACGGCCGACCAATGGGTCATCCGATCTGCTGATGTTCACGAGAAACGGCCAGGGCATCCGCTTTGCCGAAAGCGATGTACGCCCGATGGGCCGGGCCTCACAGGGTGTTCGCGGCGTGAAGCTCCGCGACGGAGATGAGGTGGTGGCCGCGGCGTGTGCAGACGACGGTGCCGAGGTGCTCCTGCTCACCTCCGGAGGATTCGGCAAGCGGACCAAGATGGACGAGTTCCGTCGTCAGGGCCGCGGGGGCATGGGCGTCAAGGCGATGAAGCTGGTGAAGACCAGGGGACCGATGGTCGCCGGAAGGGCGATCAACCCCGAGGACGACATCTTCGTGATGAGCACGGACGGGGTCATCATCCGCCAGGCAGTTGCCGACATCTCGCGCCACGGACGGGCCTCCATGGGGGTCAAGGTGATGAACCTCGAAGACGGCGCCGAGCTGTCTGCGCTGGCCAAGGTCCCCGAGGAGAACGGCGAAGACGACGTCTGAGCAGGGGCAATGCCCCTCCTTAACGAGGCCGGTTCCTACACTCGATGGGCAATGGCCGTTCGCCGCGTCCGACGCGTCATCCGCAAATTCGATCCGTGGACCGTTCTGAAGGTCTCGCTGATCTTCAACGTCATCGCCTCGATGATCTTCGTGCTCGGCACCTGGGTGACGTGGTCGATCGCGGTGCAGCGGGGCATCCCGGAACGGATCACCGACCTGCTGGCCAGCCTGACGATCGTGTTCACTCCAGACGGGGAGCTCTACTTCCGGGTGATCGTGCTGCTCGCCATCATCTGGGCAATCATGGCCACTGGCGTCTTCACGCTGGCAGCGATCCTGTACAACCTCATCAGTGACATCGTCGGCGGTATCGAGGTGGTCGTTCTCGAAGAGACCTTCTCGCAGCCCATCGTCACGACGAGCCAGCCGCGGGTCCGTCCTGCGGTGCACCGCCCGGAGAACGGGACGCCTCCACCGTCGACGTCGGCAACCACCGAGCAGCAGACGGCCCCGCAGGTTCCCACCGTCGTCGGCGAGTAGCCGGCCGTCGACTGCAGCCTCCGCCGGCGAGGCATCGTTGGTCAGGCGGCGTGGAAGCCGGCGACTTCGAGGCCCATGCCGAGCGCGGAGAGCAGGTAGGGCTCTGCGGCGTCTGCAGCCGTGCGCACCCCGGGGGCGAAGCCGCCAGTGGCCACGGTCTTCACGCCCGCCGCCAGGGCGAGGGCATCGAGGTGGGCGGCCAGGTCGGCGATCCCAACCACACGACGGGGAGTGCCAGCCGGACCCACCATCGCCATCGCGGCGGCCCACTCTCCGCCAACCGGTGCGACGAGGCGAGTGCCTGCTGGCCCGGGGTCACGGCGATCCGCCCACAGCGAGCCCACGGGATCGGGGAAGGCAACGGCAGTGCCGCGACGCAAGGGACGGCCGGGTACGGTCCACGCCAATGTCACCGGCTCGTCGGCTGCCGTGGCCGCCGCCTCATGGACGGCGAGGGCAGGGGCGATGGCACCTCCGAGAGTTGCACCGACGAGCAAGGGACGAGTGGCAGTCCACGGTGGGGCGGTTTCTGCGCGCACCACGCAGGCGACCCCGGCCTGGGCGGCCCGATGGGCGATGTCGACGGGATCGTCGGCATCGGAGAACACGACGTCGTAGTCCGCGAGCGCGGTCACCCGCTCGACACGCTCGTTCCTGCCGGACGGTGCGGAGTCGACCAGGCCCAGGGCGGTCAGGGAGCGCTCGGCGAGGAGCACCCGTCCCGCACGGTTGGCGATCTCCGAGGTCTGGTGGATGGCGATCCGCATCAAGCGGAGGGGGTGTGATCCACCGGTTCCCAGGTACCGCTGGGGGCCTCCGGTTTCGGGTCGCGCAACGCGGCGTAGGCGACGGCCGCCAGAGCGCCCGCAGCTGCGATCACCAACAGCAGTCCGCGTTTCACTCGCGTGACGATACCGGCGTGCGCTACGCTTCTCTGCGCGGCCCGTGCTCTGCACGGGTACCGCAGCTGGAGCGAAGTCCGGTGTGATCCCGGCGCTGTCCCGCAACTGTGATGCCCCGACCCGGGGATGAGCCAGGTCGCCTGTTGCTGTGGTGAGCGGTCGAGCCTTCGGAGGAGGGGCGAGCCGCCTCCGGACGGCCTCCTCCCAGCGAGAGGAGGACCGAGATGTTCCATCGGGTCGGCATCGTTGCCTCGGCAGTTGCCCTCGTCCTGGCCGCCTGCGGTGGCGGGGCGAGCGAGCCCGGCGAACCGGCTCAGCCGACGACCACGACCGTCGCCCCTGCGACCACCACGACAGCACCTGCGACCACCACCACGGCCCCGGACACGGGATTCCCGGTGACGATCGAGACCGGCAACGGCCCGGTCATCATCGAACAGCGGCCGGAGCGCATCGTGTCGCTATCAGCCACGGCGACCGAGACCCTGTTCGCCATCGGCGCCGGGTCACAAGTCCTCGCCGTCGATGACTCGTCGAATCACCCGTCGGAAGCCCCGATCGCAGACCTGAACGGGTTCACAGTCACGGCCGAGAGCGTGGCCGCACTCGATCCTGATCTGGTCGTCTACTTCTTCGATCCTGGCGATCTCGCGGACGGTCTCGCGGTGCTCAGTGTTCCATCGATTCAGCAGCCGGCGGCGTTGACGCTCGACGATGTCTACGCCCAGATCGAACAGCTCGGCGTTGCTACCGGCAATGCCGCAGCTGCGGTCGATCTCGTGGCCAGCATGTCGGAGGAGATCACCGGCTTCGAGGCCGCGGTTACGGCTGCACAGCGTGGGGAGCCGACCTACTACTACGAGCTCGACCAGACGCTGTTCTCGGTCACGTCGATCACCTTCGTCGGACATGTCTTCGGCCGGCTCGGCATGGTCAACATCGCCGATCCTGCAGACGCGGACGGGTTCGGCTACCCCCAGCTGTCGCCGGAGTTCATCATCGAGCAGGATCCGACGCTGATCTTCCTCGCGGACACCAAGTGCTGCGCTCAGAACGCCACGACGATCGCGGAGCGCCCTGGCTGGGACCAGCTCGCCGCAGTCCGCGACGGCAGCGTCATCGAGCTGGACGACGACATCGCGTCGCGTTGGGGCCCCCGCGTCGTCGACCTGGTCGGAGCCGCAGCAGAGGCAGTGCTGGCGGTGGATGCGGCGGACGCATGACGGGAGGGGAGCTCCGGCCGACCCGCCTCTCCGGGCGGTGGCTCGCGAGCTCTCTTGTCGTGCTGTTCCTTGCCGTCGTTGCCGGTGCGGTCATCGGACCGGCGGACATCGATGCCGGATCTGTGCTGGCGTCGCTCGTCGATCGTCTGCCGTTCGTGTCGGTAGACACCGGACTCGACGGGCGCCAAGAAGCGATCCTCTGGGAGCTTCGCATGCCGCGTGTGGTGCTTGGCGTGCTCGTTGGAGGGATGCTCGCCTTGGCGGGAGGTGCTTACCAGGGCGCGTTCCGCAATCCGCTGGCCGACCCCTACCTGCTCGGCGTTGCCGCTGGTGCCGGGCTCGGGGCCACTGCGGCGATCGCCTTCGCCCCGGCGACGGCCGACTGGGTGATCGATCCGCTGCCGCTGGCGGCATTCGTCGGCGGCCTCGTTGGGGTCGCCATCACCTATGCCATGGGGTACAGCGTGCGGTCGGGGCGTACGGCCGTGACCCTGATCCTGGCAGGAGTCGCCGTTGCCGCCTTCCTCACCGCCGTGCAGACCTACGTGCTGCAACGGGAAACAGAAACCCTCCGCCAGGTCTACGGCTGGATCCTGGGGAGGCTGAGCACTGTGGGTTGGACGGAGGTGTTGATCGTGGTGCCGTACGTTGCCGTGTGCTCGGTGACGATCCTGGCTGCCAGGCGGCTCCTCGATGTGATGAGCATCGGAGACAGTGAGGCCGGCGCCCTCGGACTGAACCCAACCAGAGTTCGTCTGGTGATCGTCCTGGCGGCGACGCTGGGGACGGCGGCGGCGGTCGCGGTGAGCGGCCTGATCGCCTTCGTGGGGATCATCGTCCCTCATGCGATCCGCCTGGCGATCGGATCGAGCTACCGGATCGTCCTTCCGCTGTCACTCATCCTCGGTGGAGCCTTCCTGGTGGTCGCAGACATCCTGGCCCGCACGGTCATTTCCCCTGCGGAGCTGCCGATCGGCGTCGTGACCGCGTTCTTCGGCGCACCGTTCTTCATGCTGGTTCTGCGTACGAGCAGGGGAATCGCGGCATGACGGCGGTCGCGCTCACCGGGATCGGCGTGGCCTATGACGGGATCGCCGTGGTCCACGATGTGGATCTGGAGGTGGGGCCTGGGGAGTGGCTCGGCCTCATCGGGCCCAACGGTGCAGGCAAAACCACCGTCCTCAAGGCCATCGCAGGAATGGTGTCTGCGACCGGAGCCATCACCATGGACGGCGCCGCGGCACCGGGACCAGGTCGAGAACGCGCCCGAACCGTTGCGCTCGTCCCGCAAACACCGGCGATTCCGCAGGGCATGAGCGTGACCGACTACGTCCTGTTGGGGCGGACACCGCACCTGGGCCTCCTCGCCTCTGAGTCGGATCGAGACCTATCGGTTGTGGCCAGAGCTCTCGACATGCTCGACCTCAACGACTTGGCAGGCCGCAGGATCGACACCCTCTCGGGGGGCGAACTGCAGCGAGCGATTCTGGCCAGGGCCTTCGCTCAAGAGGCGCCGGTCCTGCTCCTCGACGAGCCGACGGCTGCGCTCGATCTCGGCCATCAACAAGAGGTGTTCCGGCTGATCGACCGGCTCCGCGCCGACCGGGAGCTTGCGGTGATCTCCGCTGTTCACGACCTCACGCTCGCGGCCCGCTTCTGTGACCGGGTGATCCTGCTCGATGGCGGGGCCGTGGTGGCGGCGGGGTCGCCTCGACAGGTCATCACGGAGCAGAACGTTGCCAGGCACTTTCATGCGGACGTACGGGTGCTGGACCATGCCGACCTGGGGCTGCTCGTCGTACCGATGCCGTCAGGAAACGGCCACGCCGAACGCCACGCCGACCAGGTAGCTGATGACGCCGCCGACCAGTCCGATGGCGAGGTTCTCGAACCCTGAGACGATGGCACTCCGCTTGGTCAGCGCCGTCTTGAAGGCGCCGACCGCAAACAGGCCGATACCGGCGAGGAAACCGGCGATGACGAGGCCTTGCACCGGTTCGCTCACGAAGAAGAACGGCAGCACCGATGGAAGGGCTCCTGCAAGGAACAGCAGACCGGACGCAACCGCGGCGAGATACGGGCTACGCGCTTCGGTGTCGACGACGCCGAATTCGAGGGCGCCCATGACACCCATCATGGCCTCGTCGCTCGAGTCGATGATGTCGACCAGCTCGTCGAGGCGGTCCTCAGGAACGCCCAGCTCGCGAAACATCTCGCGCAACTCCGCCCGCTCGTACTCACGGTGCTCGGCGAGGTGCACCTTTTCGAGGGCCATCTCGGCCTGAAACACTTCGTGCTGAGACTTCGTGGCGAGGTACTCGCCGCTCGCCATGGATACTGCTCCTGCGAGGGCTCCTGCAATGCCGGTGAGGAGCACCTCGGTGACGCCGAGGCCGCCACCGACGACACCCGCGATGAGCAGGAAGATCGAAACGAGACCATCGTTGACGCCCAGAATGATGTCGCGGACGTACTGACGCTGCGGGCCGATGTGGTCCTGGTATGGAGTCTCAGAGAAGTGTGCAGGATCGATGTCGGCCACGGCCTGAGTGTATTGGCGGTCGACCGCGGGGTGGCGTCGGTCGGTCGGCAGTACGCTCCGATCGTGGCTTCTGCTCATGCCGTTGATCACCAACTGCGGTCCCACCCGCTGATCCGCGGGATGGAGGACGGCGACGTGGCGCTGCTCGCCCGCCACGCCCGCCTGGTGGAGTTCGCTCCCCACGACGAGATCTTCTCGGCAGGCGGCACGGCGGATACGTTCTACCTGGTGCGCACCGGGATCGTTGCCCTCTTCGTGGAGGACGGGGGCGCGCAGCGCAAGATCGAATCGCTTCGCGAGGGGAGCGCGTTGGGCTGGTCGTGGCTCTTCGACCCGTACGAATGGCACTTTGGCGCGGTTGCGGAGACTCCGGTGCGTGCGATCGCTCTCGACGCTCATGACCTGCGTGGAGCGTTCGACGCTGATGCTGCGTTCGGCTACCGACTCGTTGCCCGAATCGCCGAGATGATGGCGAAACGGCTCTATGCGACCCGCCGCCAGGTCGTGAACCTGATGGGGAACTGACCGCCCCTGCCGATCGGCACCAGACGGCGTCCAGGTATCCTTGCGGCATGGCTCTTCTCAACCCCTTTGCGGCTCCAGGCAAGCCGCGCGACGAGTTCATCACGATCGTGCGCGGCGAGGGCGCACTGGTCTTCGATAGCGAGGGTGCGTCCTACATCGATGCCATGGGTTCGCTGTGGTACGCCAACATCGGGTACGGGAACCCGGAGATGGTCGAAGCCATTGCCGCCCAGGCCAGGAAGCTCAACGCGTTCCACACGTTCTCGTTCTACACGAACGAACCCGCGGAAGCCCTGGCTGACCGCGTAGCGCAGCTCTCCCCCTTCGAGACGCCCCGAGTCTTCTTCTGCGGCAGCGGATCCGAAGCGGTGGATTCTGCGCTCAAGCTGGCCAGGGTCGCCCAGGCGCAGGCCGGCCATCCCGAGCGGACCGTGGTGATCAGCCGAGAACGCGCGTATCACGGTGTCAACTACGGAGGGACCTCGGTGTCCGGCTTGCCGGTCAACCAGGAGGGATTCGGCCCGTTCGTCGACCAGATGGTCAATGTCGATGCCGACGACCTGGGGAAGCTGGAGACGGTGCTGAACCAGTACGGCGGAGAGGTTGCTGCGGTGATCACCGAGCCCGTCCAGGGCGCCGGTGGAGTGTGGCCTCCGCCGGAGGGTTACCTGGAGGGCCTCCGCGCGCTGTGCGACACCCACGGCGCCTACCTGATCTTCGATGAGGTGATCACGGCGTTTGGCCGACTCGGCACCTGGTTTGCGGCCCAACGGCTCGGGGTCCTACCCGACATCATTGCCTTCGCCAAGGCAGTGACGAGCGGGTATCTCCCGCTCGGAGGGGTCATCGTGAGCGATGTCATTGGGGCCACGCTGAGCGCCGACCCCGAGTGGATCTTGCGCCATGGCTACACCTACAGCGGCCACCCCACGGTGTGTGCCGCCGGTCTGAAGAACCTCGAGATCATCGAACGCGACGGCTTGCTCGAGCGCGCCTTGGTGATCGAGGCCACCTTCGCTTCCGGGTTTGGCCGGCTTCGTGACGAAGGCCGAGTGGCTGATGTGCGCGGTATCGGCGGAATGTGGGCGGTGACGACGGGTGACGGCGCCAGTGAGACCGACGTGGCGTCCACGTTGCGCAACGCCGGCGTGATCGCCCGCCCGGCCTACGGAAGTCTTGTGTTTTGTCCTCCACTCGTGACGACAGACGCCCAACTCGACCGCGTCGTTGCCGCTGTCGACACGGCCATTCCCTGAGGAGCTGTCATGACGCTGACGACGCCGGATCTCGGACTCACGGATGCAGCGCTGCTGCGCACTCAGGCATATGTCGGTGGACGGTGGATCGGCGCGGCGTCTGGCGTCGTATACGCCGTTGCGGACCCGGCGACAGGTTCGGTCATTGCCTCGGTGCCCGCCATGGACGCCGGCGACACCGAACACGCTGTCGTCGCCGCTCATGAAGCGTTCCCGGCGTGGTCCAGGTTGACAGCGGGGGAGCGGGGAAAGCTCCTCATGGCGTGGAACGACCTGATGTTGGAACACGCAGAGGACCTGGGACGGCTCATGACCCTCGAGCAGGGGAAGCCGGTGATGGAGTCGATCGGGGAGGTCCGGTATGCCGCTTCGTTCATCGAGTGGTTCGCCGAGGAGGGCAAGCGAGCGTACGGCGATGTCATCCCCCCGCACCAGGCCTCGAAGCGACTCGTCGTGCTCAAGCAGCCGATCGGGGTGGCGGCGGCCATCACTCCATGGAACTTCCCTGCGGCCATGATCACGAGAAAGGCGGGCCCCGCGCTCGCGGCCGGCTGCACCTTCATCATCAAGCCTGCGGCAGAAACGCCGCTGTCGGCCCTGGCGCTCGCCGAATTGGCCGATCGTGCCGGGATCCCGGCAGGGGTCTTCAACGTCGTGACGTCGAACACCCCTCGCCCTGTCGGCGAAGTGCTCACGACCCACCCGCTGGTCCGCAAGTTCTCCTTCACCGGGTCGACGGATGTCGGTCGTGTGCTGCTGAGCCAGACGGCGGGAACGGTGAAGCGAGTGTCGATGGAGCTGGGAGGGAACGCCCCGTTCATCGTGTTCGACGATGCCGACCTCGACGCTGCAGTCGACGGCGCCATCGTCTCCAAGTACCGCAACGGAGGCCAGACCTGCGTCTGTGCCAACCGGTTGTTCGTGCAGTCCGGCGTGTACGACGAGTTTGCCGAGCGCCTCGTCGCCGCGACCGAGGAGCTGCGGGTCGGGCCGGGTCTGGACGGTGATGTCGACATCGGCCCGCTCATCAACGACGACGCTCTGGACAAGGTCACCAGCATCGTCGCCGAAACCCTCTCGGCCGGCGGCATCGCCGCGACCGGCGGGGCACCGCACCATCTCGGAGGGCGGTACTACGCACCGACGGTGCTCACGGATGTCGATCTGTCGATGACCATCGCCGGTGAGGAGATCTTCGGTCCCGTCGCTCCGCTGTTCCGGTTCGATTCAGAAGCGGAGGTCATCGCCGCGGCCAACGACACGCCATACGGCCTGGCGGCGTACTTCTACACCGCGGACAACGCCAGGGCATGGAGGGTTTCTGAAGCCTTGGAGTACGGCATGGTCGGCGTCAACACCGGACTGATGTCGACGACCGTTGCCCCCTTTGGCGGCTGGAAGGAATCCGGCATCGGCCGCGAAGGCTCGTATCAGGGTCTCGACGAGTACCTCGAGACCAAGTACGTCTGCATCGAGGTGGGCTGAGGCTCAGGCCGCCGGGTCGAGTACGTACATCCTGATGTCGCGATCGGCTCGGTCGCGGTACTTGGCGTAGTTCGGCCACCTGGCGATGAATGCACTCCACAGCCGGGCCAGCTCGTCCCCAGTCGCGCGCCGGGCCACGACCGGCGAGGCGCTCCCTGCGATCTCGACGGTCGCCACCGGATCGGCCTCGAGATTGAAGGACCATCCGGGATGGTGTTGCCCTCCCCAGTTCGTTGCGACCACGGCGGGGGATCCCTTGTCATCGATGATGTAGAGCAGGGGGGTCGTCCGCGGTTCCCCGCTCTTGTTTCCTGTCGTCGTGAGAAAGCACAGCGGAAGGGAGGTACCGAGGCGGGTTGGGGCGAAACGACTGCCGTGCAGTCTGCGGTCGAGCGGTGTTACCACGTTCCTGCCGATGGTGCCGAACCACGTCGGTCCGGTGACGGCGGCAAGGAGACGTTCGTACGGGTTCATGGTGCGGGTCCTCGACAGTTGTGAGCGACGTCGATCCCATTGTGGCCAGCTGCCAAGAATGGCGTCGAGCAGTCCTCGGAGCCGAGGGGAGTCATCGGTAGCCTCGGTCCGGTTGCTGGGGAGGTTCGCTGACTGACGACCGGGACAGCCTCGAACTCGAGGGCAGTGGCCCCGCCGATGAAGGCGACCTGATCGACCAGGCCGTTGACGATGCCGCACGTCTTCCTGCGGCCCCACCGTGGAGCGCGCAGACGAAGCTGGCGGTCGGCGTCGGGTTCTTCGTATCTGTGCTCATCCTGGTGTGGCTGAGCCGCGGAATCTTCTCGATCCTGGCCGTGTCTGCGCTCATCGCCTTCTTGTTGGCACCGCTGATCCGAATCATGAACGAGAAGTGGCGGGTTCCGCGCGGTGTCGCTCTGATCATCACCTACGTCCTCGTGCTCCTCTTGACGCTCAGCGTCGGCGTGTTGCTGACGGGTTCGGTGATCGCTTCGGTGCGTGAGCTGGATCCTGCCGATCTTCTCGAGACGGTCCGCACCTGGATGCTCACCAGGATCGATGAGTCCAACCAGATCGTGATCGTTGGGGTCACGATGGATCTGAGCCAGGTTCTGGAGCCGATTCAGGGGTGGTTACGAGGCGAGGGGGGACTGCCCATCAACGGAGACGGCACGGTGATCGAGATCACTCCTGGCCAGGTCGGGCTCCTCTTCGGCGGACTGCTGGGCAGTGTCCAGTCTGTGGTGGGAATCATCGTTGCGCTCTTCACCTCGGCGCTCGTGACCGCCCTGATCGCCATCTATCTCAACGTCGACAGCAGGCGGTACCACGTTGCCCTGTTCCGTCTGGTTCCGCCCGGGTACGAAGGCGATGCCGCACGTCTGTCTGCCGGAATCAAGAAGGTCTGGACCGGGTACATGTACGGCCAGCTCGTGAACAGCCTCATCACGGGCCTGATGGTGTGGGCCGTTCTGGCGTTGGTCGGCCTGCCCGGTGCCTTTCTCATGGGCTTCATCATGATGATCTTCAACATGATCCCGACCATCGGCCCGATCCTCGCGGCGATCCCCGGGGTCATCGCCGCGCTCGTCCAGGGCACCACCAGGTTCGACAACATGAACAACCTGGTGTTCGCTCTGCTCGTTGCCGGCATCTATGTGCTCGTCGTGCAGCTCCAGGCGAACCTGATCGCACCACGAGTGATGGGGTCCGCCGTGAACCTGCGTCCCGCGGTCGTGATGCTGGGCCTGATCATCGGCCTGCAGGTCGCCGGGCTCATCGGATCGCTACTCGCAGTTCCCGTGATCGCTACGGGTCGTGAGGTGGTCAGATACGCCTACCTGAAGCTCATCGACCGCGACCCATGGGAGCCGGTTGGGGATCCCTCCGAGGCGGAACCGCGCGCGGTGTGATGGCAGCGGTGCGCGAGCTGCCCGCGCCCACTCCGGCGTCCGTAACCGGGCGGTCGATCTGTTCGGTTGCTCCTGGCGCGGGCCGTCTCGCTACGGCTTTCGAGCCCGGAACGGATAGCCGAACGTCCCGAACCTCCTGGCGTTGCCCTCTCCGCTGGCTCCTGCGTACGTGTCGACCATCGGTCCGAATTCCAGATCGACGAGCCCGACGCCCTCGATCACGGTCGCCCACCCTGCGCACGGCAGGGCTCCTGCGATTCAGCCGGTCCACAGGTCGATGTCGCGCTGGGCCCCCTCCGGGACTTCCTTGTCGACGCAGATGTCCGCGATCTGGATACGCCCGCCTGGGCGCAGGACACGGGCCACCTCGCGATAGGCGGCCACCTTGTCTGGAACAAGATTGAGCACACCGTTGGAAATGACGACGTCGGCCCACCCTGCTGGAACCGGGAGGGTCTCGGCGAGCCCTTCACGAAACGTGACGTTTGCGGCTCCGCACTCCGCGGCGGTGTGGCGTGCCCGTTCGAGCATCTCGGGAGTCATGTCGACCCCGACGACCTCACCGTCGTCCCCGACGGCGCGCGCGGCAATGACGGCGTCCATCCCTGCTCCGGAGCCGATGTCCACGACGCGCTCCCCGGGACCGGGGAGGCCCCAGTGGAACGGATTGGCCACCCCGGCGAAGGACTCGACCGCCGCATCCGGCAGGCCGACCAGAACGGCGTCGTCGTATCCGACGTGGGCTGCGGCTTCGCGTCCGGTGTGGAAGTGAAACTCCCCATCTGGGGTCGTGGCGACTTCGGCGTAGTGCTTCTGCACCTCGCGACGGAGCACGGCAATGTCGACGGTCCGGCCGGTCTCCATGGGTGACCTCCTCACACGACGGAGAGCGTCGTCTTGACGGGAACGGGGTTGGCGAGGCAGTCGCGGACCGGTGACGTGTCCTGCACGTACTGGCACAGCTCGACCAGTTGCTCGCGAGTCGCATTGGGGCTCGACACGGTGCCCTTTGCCCTGATCTCGGTGAAACCGGGTCGCGGACCATCAAGACCCAGGAAGGGCCTGACGTCGATGTCGCCCTCGAGTTCATACTCCATGCGGGTGATCTCGATCCCGCGCGCCGCGGCGTTCGCCACATAGCCTACGGCGTAGCAGAACCCCAGGGCCTGGAGCAGAAGCTCAACGGCGTTGGGTCCCTGGTTGCTTCCGAGGAGAACGGGCGGTTCGTCCCCTGCGAGCTCGAAGGTCTCCGTCCGTGTCTCGTCGTCTGCGCCGGCGTGGGTGAAGGTCTGGATCGTTCCCTTGTTGAACGTTCCATCCTCCCAAGTGCTCGACGCCCGGAAGGTGAAGGTCCCGAGATTGGGGTCGCTCTCGATGGCTCCGATCGTGGCGACCAGCTGGTCGACGTCGATGCCGTTGCGCATGGTGACGGTGGTACTCATGACATGGTGCTCCTCTGGTGAGCGCGGTCCGCGTTCCGGATACCGCGGGGTGGTTCGGCACCGGACGCAGGTCGGGGCGGTCAGGTGCTCGACGTAGGTGTTCACGGTGACATCGGGACCTCCAGGAGTTCGGCGACGAGTGTCGCGGCGCGAACCGCTCCGTCGGTTTCGACCGGTCGGTACTGGACGTCGCTGCCGATCGTGCGGGCGATCGCGTCCGCAATTGCGTCCGGGGAGCTCGCGGCGTAGTCCATGATCGTGCCGGATCCGTACTGCGCCAGCCGGTGGGGAACGTGGTGGTTCTGCTCGAAGTGGTTGCGCAGCGGGAAGGACAGGAAGGGGCGATTGGCTGCCGTCAGCTCCATCGTGGTGGTCAGTCCTCCCTGGACCACTGCGAGGTCACAGACACTGAGATGCCGGTAGAGGCGGTCGACGTAGCCGTGGACTTCGAGCCCATCGTGCTTCGGCAGGGAATCCGGTTCGATCCGCGGGCCCGCGACGACGATCATCCGAAGATTGGGCACCCGGTGCTTGGCTTCCGGGTAGGAGGCGATGACCCGCTCCAGCAGATCACGGCCGACGCCGGAGCCGCCGATGGTCACGATGCACACTCGCTCATCATCGAGATAGCCGAGGGCAGCGCGCGTCTCCACCACGTCATCAGGGGACGGCGGGGTGAATCCAGTCACGTAGCCGGAGAACGCAAAGTGCTTCTCGGTCCACTCCCGGATCAGGGGGAGGTCGGGTCCGAACCGGTCGGGGACGATGTCGTCGGGGTTCCCAACGAAGATTGCCCGATCCCGCACCCGGGGGAACCGGGCAATGTGTTCGATCATCTCGGCGTTGTAGTCGGCGGTGAGGAATGCCTCGCGGCCTTCGCTCATCGGGAGGTAGCCGACGAAGTCGGTCATCCACAGGTTGGCGCAGCGCTTCAGCTCCGGATTCTCGTGCCAGTAGTAGTCGACGTCCCAGGCCTCATCGCCGATCACGAGGTCGTAGCGGCCGTCGTCGACGATCTCCTGGAACACCATGAAGTTGGCGAGCAGGATCTCGTCCATGCGACGCAACGCCTGGAAGCAGTTCAGTTCGTGCTCTCCCTGCTCGGCTTCGATGTGTGCTGACTCGCTGGCGAGGTGACGGCTGGCGTCGTGGATCGACTCCCCGGCGTCTGCCAGCACCCGGGTCACCGGGTGCTGGGCGAGCCAGTCGATCTCGAGGTCCGGGACCAGGGCGCGGAGTTCCTGGGCGATGGCGAGGTCCCGTCTGGCGTGGCCGAGCCCGATCGGTGAGGACAGATAGAGGACTCGCGGCCGGCGTGACATGCCGCGAATCCAAATGTGGGACGGTGGGGGTGTCGCCGTGATCCGGTCCACGAAGTCCTTCATCAGCAGGTTGGCGGGCACGGGATCGCGGCCCTGAACGAGATGACCTCCGCCGGCGAACGTCACGAGTTCCCCACCGGTGATTTCGGCCAGCTTGGCCCCGAAGGAGGGCGGGATGATGTGGTCGTCGCCACCGTGGACCACGAGAACTGGGCATTCGATCGACCGATACGCCGCGAGCGCCTCCTCGCCGCCGACGAGTTCGGCGAGGTCGGTGGCGACGAGCACCTCTGGTGCGGTCTCGAGCGCCCAACCGACTGCATCCTCGATGAGCTTGGTGGAATGCGGCTCGGTGAAGATCTGGCCGATGAAGAAGTCGACGAAGTCTGGGTAGTCGCGCAGCCAGTGATATCGATTGTATTTCGCCCATCCTTCCGTCGTGTCCAGCTCCTCGTCCCAGGGATACTCGGCGCGTGCTGGGTCGACCAGCTCTGGGAACAGATCGCCGAGTCCAAGGGCCGGGCCGAATACCACGATGCCGTCGGTCCGTTCCGGGAAACGAGCCGCGAAGTGTGCCGCGAGGTATCCGCCGAACGAGACGCCGGACACGATCGCCGAGCCGGTCTCGGTGGCGTCGAGCACGGCGACGGCGTCGGCGAGGTACGCATCGAGGCTGTGGGCAGAGGGCTCGGTGGGGCGGTCCGATTTGCCGCTTCCCCGCCCGTCGAAGGTGACGACCCGGAAGTGCCGCGAGAGGTACGGTATTTGCATCTTCCAGTGCCGGGAGTGGAGAAGCGACCACGTCGGCATGAGGAGGATGGTTGGACCGGTGTTCTCGTAGACCTCGTAGGCGAGCTGCACCCCTGCGCGATCGACGAAACCATCTCGGTCGGGATACCGGGCTCGCATGGCTACTCCTCGCGCTCCTCCATGGTCCGAATCACGAGCGCCAGCTTGCGCAGCGCAGACCGGGCCGGGAGCCGCGCTTCGGGAATGCCGAGCAGGATCACGATCTCTGCGCCGAGGAACGGCAGCCCGCCAAGCGCGGCTACTTCGTCTGCGGTGAAGGGGGCGAAGCCGCCGAAGCGGTCCTCGACCCTGCGGGCAACCGTGGCGAGCAGATCGAACCAGCCGACGACCTGGCCCTGGACGGCTGCGGCGATCTCCGGGTCGGACCACCCAGCTGCGATCATCTCGTTGAGGACGCGGACGTAGCCGGAGGCAAGGTCCTCGTCGAGATAGTCACAGGCGGTCTCCCACTGCATCCACAGGGGCGCCTCGCTGGCGAACATGTCGCCCTGGCGCTCCAGGAGACGCCGGTTCTCGGCGTCGAGGAGTTCGAGGACCAGGTTTCGCTTCGACCCGAAGTGGTAGTGAATCTGACTGAGGGGAACGTCTGCTGCCACGGCGACCTTGCGGGTGGAGAGCCCGGAGTACCCGTATTCGCGCAGCGATGCCTTGGTGGCGTCGAGGATCAACGCTTTGGTGCCAGGGGCGGTTTGAGGTGAGGCGGTCATCGTTCTTCGGATCGGTCGGTCGATTGACCGAACTGTACGGAAGGGGAGCGGCCCGCGTCAAGGAGTTTCCCCACTGGCCGGCCAAGTCCGGCCTGTCCCCGGAGCCAGCCCGTCCCCGGAATCGCTGATGTCCGGTCTGGCGTACCGCGATGAGGAAGATCTCGACCGCTTCCTGGGCCACTTTGCGGCAGCCAGTCTGGAGGGCCTCGATCGGGTGACCAGCCGCCTGGGACTTTCGGCCCTAGCGCAGCGAACGCCCTGCCAGCAACGCTACTAGCAGGGATTTGACCGGTCGGCTCCGCGGCCGGGGAGGCTCGGGGCCAAAGAGAGGAGCGGGTCGATGACGCAGGTCGTGATGGGACGTTCTCTCGACTCGCGTCGGCGCCTCATCGATTCGGCTGCGGAGCTCTTCCATGCCGGCGGCTACGCCTCGACCGGCGTGAAGGGCATCTGCGACCGCGCCGAGGTGCACAAGGGGAGCTTCTACCACTTCTTCCCTTCCAAGCAGGACCTGGCGATCGCCGTGTTGGATGACAACTGGGAAGCCTTCAAATCCCAGGGCCTCGACCCCATCTTCACAGAGGGAGGATGTGCTCGCGATCGTGTGCAACGCCTCTTCGACGTTGCATTCGAGGGTCACTCCGCCATCAAGGCCGCCACCGGTCACGTCCGCGGCTGTGCATTCGGGAATCTCGCTGTCGAGGCGAGCACCCTGGAGGAGCCGATCCGGCTTCGTCTGGTCGAGATCTTCGAGGAGTGGGCTCGCTATCTCGAAGCGGCGCTGCAGGATGCCAAAGACGCAGGTGAGCTGCGCAAGGACATCGACCCAGCAGCGACTGCGTGGGGGGTGTTGGCCTCTCTGCAGGGCCTGTTGTTGCTCGCCAAGACCACCAACGACACCTCTCAGATCCCCATCATCGGGGCCGAGGTCGTCGACCACCTCTGGGCCTGAGCAGCCGACGAGGCGTGCGCGGCTCACGCCCGCGCGTGACGCCCGTCAGGCGGCGATCGGGCGAATCGAGGTGACGGTGGCCAGTTCGACGGCAGTGGTCCCGGATCGGCGACGCAACAGGATGGCCCGGTCGCCGTGGGACGTTTCCATTCCGAGGTACTCGCCGGTTGCGGCTCCGTCAGGAGTTGTGGCGCGATAAGTCGTGCCGCGCCTGAGGTGGTTGAGGTCGCGTGTTGCGACGTTCGATGCCTTCATGGCACTTCCTTTCATTGGGGGCCCTTGGCCCGAGGTACAGATTCAGTTGTGGCGGCGGGGCTTGGCGAAGCGCACGGTGAGGTCGCGTCCTTCGAGGGTCGAGCCGTGGAGGGCGGTGATGGCCGCTTCCGCTGCCTGGTGGGGCATGTCCACGAAGCCGAAGCCCTTCGAGCGGCCGGAGCCGTTGGTGATGACGGTCGCCGTCGAAACGTCACCATGGCGGGAGAACAATCTCTCGAGGTCGTCCGATGTCGTATCCCAGGGCAGGTTCGCCACGTAGACGCTGGGCGTCTGGTCGCCCTGTGGTTTCGAGGAACGCGGAGACCGTGCCGCAGGCCGTGCCGGTGCCGGTGCCTGCCGCGGTCGCTGGGCAGCAGGGGCCGCGATGTGCTCGCCTCCACCGTGGAGGGTGTCGAGGCGAGGTGCCTCGATCGGGGCCCGCAGATCGAGGTCCTTCTGCATGCGCCGTACGGCGCGCTGCTGGCTCCCGGTCACCATCGACACGACGGTTCCCGTTGCCCCGGCCCGGGCGGTGCGTCCGGAGCGGTGCAGGTAGTCCTTGGAGTCGCCGGCCGGATCGAAGTGGATGACGGCGTCGACGGCGTCGACGTGGATTCCGCGGGCGGCCACGTCGGTGGCGACGAGGGCCTGGGCCCGTCCCGACGAGAAGGCCCGCAAGGCCCGGTCCCGTTGGTTCTGGGTGCGGCCACCATGCATGGCAACCGCGTCCACCCCCACCCTGCAGAGTTGCTTGGCCAAGCGGTCGGCTCCATGGCGGGTTCTGGTGAAGACGATCGTGCGTCCACTGGCCGTGACGACGTCGGCCGTGTGCTCGACGCGGTCGTGGTGTTGCACCAGCCAGAAGTGGTGCCTGGCGTCGATGGTCTCCGGTTCCACGGTTCCGGTCTCGTGGCGGACTGGGTCGCGCTGGTAATCGCGGCTGAGCACGGCGACGTCGCCGTCCAGGGTGGCCGAGAAGAGCAGCGTCTGCCGCCGTCGCGACGTCTGATCGAGGATGCGGCGCACGGCGGGCAAGAACCCCATGTCAGCCATGCGGTCGGCTTCGTCGATCACGACGATGTCAACTTGGCTCAGGTCGGCGGCGCCTTGTTCGATCAGGTCCTCGAGCCGGCCCGGGGTGGCGACCAAGACGTCGACGCCCTTGCGGAGCCCCCCCTTCTGAGGTCCGTAGGAAACGCCGCCGTACACGGCGATGACGCTGCGGCCTCCTGCCTTGGCGAGCGGAGCCAGCTCCTTCTTGATCTGCTCTGCGAGTTCTCTGGTGGGGGCCAGGACGAGGGCGCGCGGGCGGAGGCGGCCGGCACGCTCGACTCTGGCGAGCAGCGGCAACCCGAACGCCAGCGTCTTGCCCGACCCGGTCGGGGCCATGCCCGATACGTCCCGCCCGGCGAGGACGTCTGGGATCGTCGCGGCTTGGACCGGGAACGGCTCGTCGATTCCGGCAGCGGCGAGGGCGCGGACAAGCGGCTGGGGAAGCCCGAGTTGAGCAAAGGTGGTCTGCATGATGTCTCCTGCCCCACGTTTTGGGGTGTTGGTTGGATGTGCCGATCTCTCGCTCGACCTGCGGCGTCCATCGCCTGGGGGATCGAGAATCGGCCGAAGAGGCGGTCCAACCGGATGAGAAGCTCGCCGTGTGATCGCCGGGGAAGCGACGATGCGCTGGCCTCCACCCGGTGCGGCGAGGCGAACCCTACCGGGGTGCCGCCACTACCGGCGGGTTTCCTCGCGACGGACTCAGCGGTCCGCCCGCGGTACTGCTCCGTCCCCGCGGTAAGGTCACGGGCGATGTCCCTCCCCAAACGATCATGACCGGCGACGCCTCGCCGCACGAGCATTTCGCCCCGCTACCTCCAAAGCCGCCGTCTGCAAGAGACCGCAAGCGCACGGTGATCACGCTGATCGTGGCGGCGGTCGTCATGTTCGTCGTCTTCGTCCTGATCTTGCCGCAGGTCATCGACTATGAGGTCGTCTGGGACACGCTGCAGGCGTTGACCTTCCAGGATTTCGCGATCCTGCTGGCCGCAGGTCTCATCTACTACGTCCCTGAGGGGTGGTTGTACGCACTCGTCGTGCCCGGCATGAGCCTCTGGCAGGGTATGAAAGCGTGGGTGGCCTCGACGGGTGTGGGTTCGACGGTGCCGGCGCTGGACCTCGTGACCCGGTTCGGCATGTACCGGTCATGGGGATTCTCGACTCACGCATCGATGCGCGGGATCTTCTTGAGCGGTGCCTTCGACTGGATCGTGAAGTTCTCGCTTCCCGTGGTTGCGGTGATCCTGCTCGCGGTCCTCGGGGTCCAGGACCTCGGCGTGCTTGCGCTCATCGCGGCGATCGCGGGGGCGATCCTGGTCGTGGTCCTCATCGTCCTGATCGGAGCAATCCGCTCGGAACGGTTCACGCGTTGGCTCGCTGTTCGGATCGAGCGTGCCGGCAATTGGGCGCTCGCCAAATTCAAGCGAGATCCAATCGACGATCTCGCCGAACAAGTTGTCCTATTCCGCGACGATGCCGTGGAAGTAGCCGCGAAGAGTGGCGCTTGGGCGTTCTTGGCCTCGGCGCTGGGCAAGCTGTGGCAGTACGTGATGCTGGTGCTCGCGATCCGGGCCGTCGGGGTCCCTGAAGAGGTCCTGGGTCTCTTCGAGATCTTCGTCGTGTGGGCGATCGTCCTGCTGATCACCATGATCCCGATCACGCCTGGCGGTATCGGCATTGCCGAACTGTTCTACGTGTACTTCTTCTCGCAGATCACGGGCGATGAGTGGTCGAGCATCGTGGCGGCCGGTGTCATGCTGTACCGCGTCTTCCAGTGGGCGCTGCCGATTCCCCTTGGTTGGTGGCTCACGCTCCGGTGGCGCCGGCAGGTGCAGCGCGGCGATCTCCCCGACCCGTTTGCGAGCGCTACGGGGGACGCCCCGGCTCCAGGCTGACGGGGCCAAGAGCGAGCAATCCCCTGACCCCGCACATATAGCGCTCTCCTGTTGGATCCGTGCGTGGTTTGGTGAGGGTCGGCGCGGTCTGCACGTCAGCCTCCTGAACACTCGTTGAGTATTCCGTGAGGGAATGTTGACCAACCCCAGGCACGATCCATTCGTCCCAAGGGACCGGAAATGAGGGGCACAGAGAACGCCTCCCCGGAAGTTGCGGGAAAGGATCCGACAATGAAGAGGTGCGTCACGGGTCTGGCAGCCGTCGTGGCGGTGGTGCTACTCGGGGCCGGGTGCAGCAACGCAGGGCTCACGATCATGCCGATCGGCGATTCGATCACATCGGGAGAAACGGGCTGGAGCACCTACCGCTGCTACCTCGACAGCATGCTGGACGACGCCGGAGTCTCCTTCGATTTCGTGGGCAGCCAATCGGCGCCTTACGGTGGGGAACCGTACGGGTGTCCCACCGACTTCGATCAGGATCACGAAGGGTGGTGGGGCTACCTCGTCAACTCGGTGATCGACGGTGTCACGGCGAGCGTGGAGGTTCTCCAGCCCGATGTCGCCCTCATTCACCTCGGCAGCAACGACCTCTTCTACGGCGAGGGACCCGCCAGTACCGCTGAGGATCTCGAGTCGTTCATCACCGGCCTGCAGGCAGTGAGTCCCGACATCATCATCCTCGTTGCCCAAATCATCCCGTGCGACGATGGCCGTCCGCATTGTGCCGATGACCTACCCGCTTTCAACGACGCCATCGCCTCGTTCGCCAGCCTGTCAACCGCAGAGTCGTCGGTGATTGTCGTCGACATGGAGACCGGCTTCAGCCTGAGTGATCTCCGGGACCCGTGGCATCCCACCGACGCCGGTGACGGAATCATCGCAAGCCGCTGGATGACCGCCCTACAAGAAGCCGGCGTGATAGCTACGAGTGGGTGACTGTCCATATTGCCTGTGGTCTCAGGGGGTGAATGCAACATCGTTGGCGAGAGTTGTGGTCTCTTTAGAGAACCGACCACAGCGGGCGACGTACAGCTAACGCTGCTCCAGCTCGTTCATGCATATCCGGCTGGGAGGGATGATGTGGGCTCGTTGTTGAGGTGAGCAGCGAGTTCTTCGATTGGTGGATCGAAGATGGCGGTGTTGTTGGGCGCAGGCGACGAGTGACCTTGCGGTTGGTCCTTCTGGTCACGGACCCCTGTGCCTTGTCCAGGCTCCGGTTCGAGGAGCTATCCACCGCCAGCGGCCTGCAAGGAGCCACACTGACAGCAATAGACCTGCCAGCGGGACCGGTGTCTTCACTTCACCCACGCCGGTGAGCGCTCCCTCGAACGATGACTGTGAGGAGCCGAGTTCGGCGCTGCGGTCATATGCCAGGTCGAAGTCGGCCACGGCTCGCGTCGGCAATCTCGCTCGCGGCGATGGCTGCGTGTTCGATAGGGACGGATTGCGTCGTTGGTGCCATAGGCGATCAGCGTCGGTGCAGCGATTTCGGCAGAAGGGAGCGGAGCCAGGTCGGTTTCGTTGAGTTGGTCGTTGCTCCAACCCGGCTGGCGACATCTGCGGGGAGCATGGAAGCGAAGTGGCCGTGCATGCTGCCGAGCCGGGTCGGATCAGACAGAATCCAACTGGTTTCCTTCTCTCTTCAGGCGATGGGCCTGGTGAACGATCACCTCGCCGGGTGCTGGGTCCGGGACACGTGTGAAGAAGAGCGGGCGCCGGTGCTGGCGCGCTACGCCTCCTGATCCTGATCGCTCGTCCCCGTCGACCGGATCGTCCGCGAGGGTGGCCCGGCGGCGACGAACTCGAGCCACGCGTCGAGCGGCACGTCGGGAGGCCAGCCGACGTTCTCGATCCACCAGGTCGCTCCGGCCGCGGCGAAGTCGTCGGGCGGGCCACTCTCGGTGCCGGGGAACGACGAGCCGTTGACAGCCACGTCGAACGGGCCATCGGTCTCGCGATAGGCGGTCACGTACGCCAGGATGTCGGTGAGCATCTCCGGCGTCATCGGCACGAAGTCGTCCGGGGTGTCGCCGATGGCCATCGGGTAGACGCCGTCCCAGCGGGCGGCCCTCCGGAACGCCGGCTTGCGGGGCCACATCCCGCCGACCCAGATGGGGATACGGGGCTGCTGCACCGGCCGCGGGAGGAATCGGGCATCCAGTGCCGTGTAGTGCGTGCCCTGGTGGTTCACCACCTCGCCGCTCCACAGTGCGTCGAGGAGTTCCAGACCCTCGTCGAGCTGCTCGCCCCGGATCCGGTTGTCGGCCGCATCGCCGAAGTTGCCGAAGTCCACGTCGGGCGGCCAGCCGATGCCCACGCCGAGGACGAGCCGCCCTCCGGAGAGGTGGTCGAGCGTGACGGCCTCGCGGGCGAGCTTGGCGGGCCGCCGCCGGGGCACGGGGGTCACCATCGGGCCGATCCGGATCCGCTCGGTGGCGGCCGCGGCGGCGGCCATGGCGACCCACGGGTCGATGACCGGCCCGGCCCAGTGGCCGACCTGGATGTGGTCCCACGGGAAGACGCCGTCCCATCCGGCTCGCTCTGCCGTGGCGGCGATCTCCACGACGACGCCGGGGTCGCCGAACTTCCCGAAGTTGGGGAAGTAGAGGCCATATTGCATGGTGTCCCTCGCTGCTCGGCACATGCGAGCCTACGCGGCCACTACGCGGATCACCCTCCCGGCGGGGGACCGGGAGGGTGATCGAGGCGACGGCGTTCATGTCGATGGCGCGGACCTGGCCGATGACGTCGTCGAGCATCGGGGCGGGGAGGGCTCCGGCCTGGGAGTAGAGCACCGCCCGCGCTCGGGGGTCCAGCCGCATCAACTCGGCAAGATGTGATGGGTAACTCTGAGCCGTCTCCTCGCTGTTTCTCGAAGCGGCCAGACGAGTCATCGCCCGTTGTTGTATCGCGCGACGGTGGCGCTCGTTCGCGACCAGGTTCAACATCGTGCGTCTCAGATACGCCGCCGGATAGTCGAGTTCATCCAGCCGATGCTTCCTCAAGACCCGAATGCGCTCGCTGATCCGACCGTCTAGGAGAGGTCTTCAGCAGCGACCTGGGTTCTCGGGTCCGTTTTGAGGAGGGCGACAAACCCGAAGTACAGCAGCGGCATTGAGAAGTAGAGCAGCAGGCTCAGAGTTGGTGCCCAATCGGCGATCGCCACCGCGACGCCGTAGACAACGGCCGGCGCTGCGGCCAACACGGTTCCCAGCCGCCGAGCCTCCCGGCTTGGTGCCTGCCAAAGTAATCCGGGATGCCTGCGCAGGTACCAGTCAAGAACGACCCGAAACAACGTGGCAACGATCAACACCACACCATAAATATGGAGAGCAGTTGACTCGGTCGGGTATTCGCCCAGGACCGACGCAGCAAACGGAATCACCGCCACCGGCAACAGGAACAACAGATTGAGCCACACAGCGTTGCGATCGATGTAGCGGACCTGGGCGAAGGCGCTGCGATGCCAGGTCCAATACATGCCAACGAGCAGGAAGCTGATGACGAACGCAACGAACGTCGGGCGAATGTCGCCCAGCGCCTCTCGAAGCGACTGTCCTGAGCCGAGATCGGGCACCCTGAGTTCGAGCACCAGGATCGTGATGATGATCGCAAAGACACCGTCAGTGAACGCCAACAATCGCCCAGGGCCGGCATTGCGCTGCTCGCGAGCAGTCACTTCGCTGGAACTGTCCTCGGCCATAGCTCCAGCCTACGAGGCGACCCCCGTACATATCGGCTGCCGCCTCAAGGCGTGAACGCAACACCTTGGCGACCCGACTGAAATGTGAGGATACGTATGTGGTAGTCCCATCAGTCGCTCGTGCAAGCTCGAGCGACTGATTTGCCGTACAGCACACCCGACCGGGGGGTTGGTCAGGCGTTGACGGCAGCGGAGAACAGGTCGTCGGCCACGTCGGTGGGAAAGGGCTCCCCGAACGAGATGAAGGTCGCCACGACCGTGCACGCGCCGTCGCGATGGGCGACGAGGTCGATCGTGAAGGAGAAGCTCACACCCTCGCTGGCGGCCGTCAAGGTGGTCCGGGCGCCGACATCGGCTCCCTCGACCAGGTATTCCTCGACGGTGACTTCGCCGAATTCGGCGGGAGCGTCTTGGCCGATCTCCTGGGTGATCACGTCGGCCATGCACTGACGGCCCTCATCCGTTCCGTATATGCGCTCGATGACCGAGAACACCGATGCCGCCGCCTGCTCTGACTCCAAGACGCGGGCTTCGAGTATGCCGCTCGTCGAGCTGAACGAAATGGCGCCCCCCGGCGCAGACGCCCTCATCTCGCGGACCGCGAATGTGGCTTCATCGAGTTCGTCGAGATCGAAGTCGTCGACCCCGAGGCAGGAAACATATGTGAAGTCGCCCTCGTCGAAATCGTCGTCTGCTTGTTCGAACACATCCCAGTCGTCGGGAGCCGCCTCAGAGAACGCCAAGACCTTGGCGTCGACGATCTCCTGGGCGTCGCCAGGGGTGGGGGCAGCCGCTGCCGTTGCTGGTGCTGCTTGAGTCGTCGTCGTGGCTGCGGCCATTGTTGTCGTTGTACTCGTGTCGGGTGCCGTGGTTGGTGCCGTGGCCGTGGTCGGTGGGGCGGTACTGCCCGCCGAATCCGTCGATGAACATGCTGCTGCGAGCAGCGCGAAGACGGCGATGACAATGATGGCTCGAAGTCGCATGGCGAGGTCCCCCCTCGGTCGATGTGGGCGGCAGGCTAGGCCGTGCCCTCTGCCGCGAGCGGTGGCACCCCCAACCGAGGACGGTGGCGGCGGATTCAACCCGGTCGTGGACCGGGTGGGAGGACCCAGCTTCTGGGAAGACTGCTTGAGTCATCGGTAACGCATAGCGGCATCACATATGGGCGGCCGAGGGGAGGACTTCTCGCGGACTCCGATTGAGTGGTTGGCTGGGCGAAGGACTTGCGGAGTTTCCAGACCCCTTGCTTGGCAAGGGGTCTGTGGTGGTGGGCCCACCTGGATTTGAACCAGGGACCTCATCCTTATCAGGGAGGAGTTCGAAGCGAGCGGCTGCCTTGTGTTGAAGGGCTCCGCTAGCGGTGGTCGCGGCGGGTGTCCGCAGGGTGTCCGCGCGCCCTCGTGCCCGGGCGTGTGGCGAGTAAGGCGACGGGCCGTTCGAAGGGGGTGGGGTTACCCCTCCCCATTATTCGTGCAATAGACGGCAACATCCCGACGAAGATGTCCGGCGCGACCCGACGCCCAGCTGCAGAGGTCCAGCCTCCCCCAAGCGGAGTCATTGAGCACTCTGATAGCGATGCAGAGGGTGATTATGCCGTGGCCGGGCCACGGATCACGGAAGCTGTTGCGTGAGCGCTCCGCCAGGCTGGCCACCCCCGATGTTGCGCCCCTCTTAGCCGCTGGCCGCCGCCCGCTTCGGCTTGCACGAGAGTCCCTGGTTGTGTCAGCGGTGGTGATCCGCCGGAAGCGACTTTCCGGAGGGCCCGGCAGTTGTCGTCAAGGGCCGCGCATGACCGGACCACTAGATCTGACACCTCCCGACGACAGCGGGACCATGGCCTTCTCCCGCTACATCTATCAAGCTCGTGTTGTCGTCCCTTTTTGTTGTATTGATGGGGCTTGGCGAGCTCTTCGATCTGGTTGTCTGTGAGCACTTCGAGGATGTGGCTGTTCGGAAGATCGACGCCCAGAGTTGGATCTTCGCCCAGATCAAGAGCCAAGATCCAGAGCTTGGCCCATGGACCGTTGCAAAGGTGTGCCAGGCCAGGGGTGGCGCCTTGCGCAGCCTCTTGCGCACTCATCGCGTCGTTCGTGGCCGTGGGTTCTCGTATCGGTTGGCAGCCTTTCTGGAGGGGCCTGTTCGGCGCTGCGACCCCCTCCGCAAGATGCTGGGGTCGTCGCGAGCTCAGCGGCCCTACCGGCTGCGGCGGCTTTTCGCCACCGCGACCACATGAGTCGCCCTTCATCGCTCTGGTCTCGGTGTGCCTGCTGATCAGCGGGTGTGGCGGTCCGTACATGACCGCGAGCTCCTCATCCGAGGGCACTTCGATCAGGGCGCCGCGAAAGGCGAGCCACTGGGGGTAGAAGGCGAAGCGGGTGAGGTCCTGCTCCTCGAGGTATTCGGCGGCCGCCCGCAATGTCTCCGTCAAGCCCGGATCGGGCGGGAGAAGGGCTCTACCGAAGGTTCGGTAGAGCCCTTGTCGTGTGGCGGCGATCGCCGCCCACTCTGGTGTCTCCTCGATCACTCGAACCGGTTCGGTAGGAGCTCGTAGACGAGCGCCGACGAAAAGACGGTGACCACGCCGAGGAC
>Ga0255047_10000450_pt1 | contig 33899 bp, 26 predicted proteins | sample JV7_2_1_MG_FD_183640 | JGI IMG/M metagenome (GOLD analysis project Ga0255047, IMG submission 183640) | Seawater microbial communities from Jervis Inlet, British Columbia, Canada - JV7_2_1 | ecosystem: Environmental > Aquatic > Marine > Inlet | place: Canada: British Columbia | collected 2016-10-06
TACTGACACCGTGTTGCCCAACATGCTGTACGCGTCAATCGAGCGCTGCCCGGCGTTCGGTGGCACTGTGACATCATTTGACGATGCGGCTGCACGAGCAGTTGCGGATGTGGTGGACGTCATCAGAATGCCCGAGCCCACCTCGCCGCCACTCTTTAATATTCTGGGTGGTGTCGCCGTACTGGCCAGCAATACCTGGTCTGCATCCGAAGGTCGCAAGGCGCTCGAGATCCAGTGGGACCGCGGGGCAAATGCGGTGCACGAGAGCCAGGCGTACAAGCAAGACCTGATTGCATCGGCGTCTGCTCCAGGTACGACTGTTCTGACTCGTGGCAGTGCTGATGGCGAAACACACAGCCAGCATGAGGCGGTCTACTACACGCCGTATCTCGCGCAGGCACCGATGGAGCCGCCAGCGGCAACGGCCATAGTCAACGAGGACGGCAGCTGCGAGGGGTGGGCTGCCACACAGGACCCGCAGACGGCGCGTGCCACGGTGGCAGAAACGCTGGGAATCGAGAAAGAGCAAGTGACCATGAATGTCACGTTGCTCGGCGGCGGATTTGGCCGCAAGTCGAAACCTGACTTCATTGCAGAGGCAGCCTGGCTCGCTCGTGAAACGAGTCGGCCGGTTATGGTTGCCTGGTCACGTGAAGACGATATCCGGCACGGCTATTTTCATTCCGTCAGCGCCCAGTATTTTCGCGCGGGCATGGACGCGGATGGCACAACCCAGAGCTGGTTACAGCGCAGCAGTTTTCCATCGATTGCCTCGACCTTCGCGCCGGATGTGACTGGCCCGAGCGGTTTCGAGCTCGATCTTGGCCTGCTCGATGCTCCGTGGAATGTGCCCAATATGCGGATCGAAACCTGTGATGCGAAAGCGCATCTTCGTATTGGCTGGTTACGATCAGTGTGCAACGTGTTTCACGCTTTCGGTGCCTGTAGCTTCGTCGATGAGCTGGCGCACACCAAAGGACAGGACCCGAAAGAACATCTTCTCGAGATGATCGGGCCGGCTCGCAAGATCGACCCGGCCAATGACGACGCAGAGTACACGAACTACGGACATGACCTTGGCAAACACCCTGTCGATACCGGCCGCTTAAGCGCAGTTGCCCAAAAAGTCTCCGACATGGCGGAATGGGGCCGTGACCTGCCTGAAGGTCACGGGCTGGGTATCGCTGTACATCGCTCGTTCCTCTCTTACGTTGGCGCGGTTGCGGAGGTCAGCGTGAACGAGCGTGGCAAACTGATCGTGCATGAACTCTGGATCGCGATCGATGCGGGTACCGTCATCAACCCGGACCGGGTTCACTCACAACTGGAAGGTGCGGGAATCTTCGGCATGAGCCTCGCTTTGCACGGAGAACTCACGACAAGTAATGGCGGTGTGGTTGAAGGCAATTTCGATTCTTATCCGATGATTCGAATGAGTGAGGCGCCAGCGGAGATTCATAGCCACATTATGGAGTCTGATGCACCTCCGGGCGGCGTCGGCGAACCGGGCGTGCCACCGATCGCGCCGGCCATCGTCAACGCGTATTTCGCGGCGTCTGGCAAGCGCGTGCGTGAATTGCCGCTCAGGAATGCAGGCCTCACGTAGGACCTGCGATTATTGGGACCATGGACACATTAACCATAACAATCGGTGTCAGTATTTTGATTTACGTTGTGATTGGCAGTTATGCCGGGCGCAACATAAAAAAGCTGGATGACTATTTTGTCGCGGGGCGGAGAGCACCTACGCTCCTGATTCTGGGAACACTGGTCGCCAGTGTTATGAGTACGTCCATCTTCATGGGTGAGGCGGCGTTTACCTACGATGGCCAGTTCGGCGCCTACATGCTCTTCCCGGGTATTGCCGTAACCGGCTACATGCTTGGCGCACTATTTTTTGGCGTCTATTTGCGGCGTAGCCGTGCACCTACAGTGGCAGACTTTTTTGGGCACCGCTTTTACAGCCGCCGTTTGCAACAGTTTGCCGGGTTCACCATCATTCTCGGCCTGGGTGGCTACCTGCTGATCGTGACTCAAGGCGCAGCTATCTTGCTGTCCGATATCACGGGTATCTCTTTTGTCGCAAGCCTGATCATCGCCTGGTCCAGCTACACGCTTTTCACGATGTATTCCGGATCCAGGGGCGTGATTATCACCGATACACTGATGTTTCTGCTGTTCATGGCGGCATCGGTCGTTTTTGTTGTGTATATCGTCGATGGTTTTGGTGGTATCAGCACAGCGATCACAGACTTGGCCAGGCTGGAAAGCAAGGAGGGCATCGCCTCCTGGACCGGAATTATCGGTGAAGGCACCAGCTGGGCAACACCGCTGGATTACGTGATTTGGGCGGTGGTCATAGATATTGCCTGGGCCTTTGTTTACGCCGTCGGCCCCTGGCAGGCCAGCCGTCATTTGATGGCGCGTGACGAACATGTCGTACTGCGCGCTGCCATCCTCGCCAGTTTCTGCGTGATCGTTTTGCAAATGCTGATCTATGGCCTTGGCGGGCTGATGAATTTGGCGAACCCGGATATCACTCCGTCCGAAACCGTCATGATATGGGCTGCCCAGTCGTTGGTGCCCGAATTACTGGGCGCTCTTTTGTTGGCAGGTATAGTGGCTGCCGCCTTGTCGTCAGCGTCTACGTTTCTTTCACTGATAGGGTTCAGCATCGGCAACGATATGGGCAGTAAGCCCCTGGCAATTACTGTGAGTGAAACCCGCAAAATCATGCTCATGACAAGTTTGATCGCCCTTGTCTGTTGCTATTTTTTTCCGCCCGACATTTTCTGGTTCATGCTGTTCATCGGAACCGTTTACGCGTCCAGTTGGGGTCCGGTAGGCCTGATGAGCATTTGGAGCAAACGCATCACAAAAGACGCAGCCTTCTGGGGCATGTTCTCGGGCTTCTTCATGAATGTGATACCAGCTGCTATTGATTATCTCGGCATTTATCACATGCCGGAATACTACCCGCCAGTTATAGGCACCGTCGCGAGCGTAGTTGTAATTCTTGTTGTTTCGGCACGCGGCACGGTCAGCCGTGAAGAAAATATCTATCGCCTGCGTTTACACCGGCCACCGCCATCCGACATCGACCCGGCTAAAACAAGAAAAACCTTGTTGGCGCCATTGGGTTTGGTTGTTTATGGCGCCGCGATGCCTTTTTTGATGTTGAAGTACTACGTGATTCCTTATCAAATTGGAACCGGCCAGATTTCCCCCGATGGCTCGGTGAACTGGAATACGGGTGAAGCGCTAATTACGCTGACTATCTTTATGCTGCACGTTCCGCTGGCCCTGATGGCCATGAAAGTAATCCGGGATCGCTATGACCCACGAAGCAATAGAAACCAGAAAATACTTCGTCGGGCGCTCTTGAGCGAGAAAATCTAACACCTTGAATAAAATGGTGGCCAGGGGCGGAATGGACTCGCTTCGCTCGCCCTTCGGGCGCACTGCGCGCGAGCCTCCATTCCGGTCCATGACATCAGTGCTTTGTTAGAATCAGAAAAATGAAAAGCACGCACCGCAACGTAATACACCTAGAACGGTCCGTTCACCAGCGACGGTGAATCCCAAAATGCAGCCCAGACATCGTCGTCACGGATGTAGTACACGGTGTTGTCGTGGATGAATGCCCGGCTCCGCTCGACCCACTCCGGATCGTTCGTACCGACGGATGGTGGTTCGATCGAGCCAACGCTATTCAACATGGCGCGCGCCGGCATATTCTTGTCGAGAATCTCGAAGAAATACAGCGCCGAGCCCAAAAACTGGTAGCTGCCGTCCGTGGCGAACACGTTCGCCGGGATCGTGAAGCGATCGATGCCGTTGATGTCCGACTGGTAAGTGAACGCGTGGCGATCATAGATCGCCTCGCTCCAGGTACCCTGGCCGCCAATGGTTGCCGTGCCTCGCGACAGCGGCTGCGCGATGTTCGAGACGTCGAACAGCTCAAGCTTGACGCCGCCATTCCCGCCCCGGCCCAGACCGAGTAGTAGATCGTCGCTGACCGGGTGCAGGAAGTCGGAGAAGCCCGTGACTTCGAGCTCGCCCGCGATGAATGGGTCGGCCGGGTTGGACAGGTCGATCGAATACAGCGGATCGATCTGCTCGAAGGTCACTGCGTAGGCCGTGTCGCCCAAGAAACGGACGCCGTAGAGCGCCTCGTTTGGTTTGCCGATCTCTTCGGGTCGGCTGTCATTCGGCAGCGTCGACACGACCTCGAGATCGGGCCGCGTGCTCGACTCGCGAAGGATGTAGAGCTGGTGATCGACGAAGTCCTCGGCTGTCCAGTCGAACTGCGAGGCGAGCAGCCGCAGATTCCCTTCGTGCTCGTTCATACGGAAGTCGGCCTGGCCGCCGCGCCAGACGGTGCCCTCTATATCCGAGGACCCGCGGTAATGAATATTCGTGCCTGTCAGGGCAAATTTGTGAACGCGCGTGACGTCCCGCTGCGCTGCCGTTTCCGGCCCCGTATTCGGCCTAAGCTCCGTGAAGTAGAGCGCGTTCTCGGAGACATACACGCCATAGGCATCCTCGTTGTAGCACGCGGTCGTGAAGTTTGCGGGATCGTCGATCGGCACGGCCGTGATGCTAGTGATAACCGGATAGTTACTCGTGTCGTCGCTGGTCGTGACATAGCAGTTCTCTGCTGCGACAAGCGCTCGGGTTTGGCCCGAGATCGTGATTTTCGGTAAGAGGTCGTCCATCGTCGTGCTTGCGAGCAACGCCTGATTCTCTGCCTGCTGTTCGGCCGTTGTCACATAATAGTGAAGGCCCTCGATCCAGGGCGTGTAGCGGCTGACGATGTAGACCGTGTTACCGATGCGCCGGCTCTCGACGAATATTCCGTCGATGCTCGCCTCGATCTCGAGCCCCGGATTGCCCGCATCGCTCACATCGTAGACACGAAAGCCAAGTTTCTCGGGCGCCCAGATCGCGAAGTCTGCCCACAGCTCACCGTAACTGCCGTATATCATCTGTCCGGTCAGCGCGAACATCTTGCCGCCCTCGAAATACATACCCTGTACGGAGATGTCATCCTCGAGCGGGATCGTGCTGACGGGCTCCGCCACGCCATTCGCCGGGTCCGTAGCGAGGATGCGGATCGAGCGCTCGGCCGCCGGTGCCGGATCACCAACAGGCTCTTGCGCGTTCGCCAGGATGAAGCAGCAGTGGAAAAACCGCTGCGGCGCAACGAACAGGTGCTCACCGTCGTAGCGCACGGCATCGAGCTCGTCGACATTCAGCTCCTGCGTATAAGTGCCGGTGAAGTTGGCATCCTGCGCCGCGCCGGGGAGCGCGAGCTGCTCGGCGCTGCTTATCTGCGAGAGCCCGTCCTTGATGGAGGCCTCGAAGGCAACCAGATCCGTGACCGGGCTCAAGAGGCCGACCGGCTGGGGATCTGGCGGGTTGTTGGATCCCGAGTCGGAAGAACCGCAACCGGCGATGGCCAGAAGCACAAGACCGGAAAGAATCAATGTGAAGCTCTTCATTGCGTATTCTCCTCTTTTGTCCATGGTCCAATCCTATGCCGGGCAGCCCGTGGTGTCTGTTGAGATATTCCGTAACATTGTGAGAATTTGTAATCGCCATGCTTTACATTTTTCGACAAATTGCATACACCTTTAATACCGGCCGGGAATGCCGGCTTGCGACACTTACTGCGTGTGCATGAAATGGCTGGAGGCGTGCCCGGATGATACGACGATTGACCCAGCTGGCACTGTTGCTGCTCGCCCTCGATGCAACGCTGTGCCAGGCCGAAGAAGAGAGCCAGGAAGTCACGGAGTCGCGCTGGCGGCTCGGCGCGGCGTTCGGCTATGGCGTCCGGACCAACCCCCTCGTGCAGTCCGACGATATCCCGATCATCGTTGACGTCGACATCGCGTGGTTCGGCGATCACTGGTTCTTCGACAACGGCGACCTGGGGCTAACCTTTGCCGACAGCGATGCCCTCACGGCAAGTTTGGTAGGTCGCGTCAACAGCGACCGCGTATTTTTCGGTAATAGCGATTCACGCTTCGTCGTCTTCGACCTCGCCGGCACGGCGCTGGCCGAGGCGGTCGAGTTCGAAGTCCCGGACCGGGATTACGCCATCGAACTCGGCGTGGAGATGCTGACCGACGGCCCCTGGGGGGCACTGCAGCTCTCAGCCTTTCACGATGTCTCCGGCACGCACGAGGGCTTCGAACTCTATGCCGATTACAGCTACGGCTGGCGCGATCAGCGCCTGTACATCGAGCCGTCGATTGGTGCGAGCTACAAGAGCGCCGACCTCAACAACTACTACTGGGGTGTGACCGACGACGAAGCCAACGTCGTTGTCCCGCCTTACGAAGCCGGGGCCGGGCTCAACTGGCATGCACGGCTCATGGTTGGCTACCAGCTGTCGCGCCACTGGGGACTCTCGCTTGTGACGGAGTATGACCGCATCAATGACGAGGCGGCGGCGAGTCCGATCGTGAAAGAGCGCGACGTGCTGGGTTATTTCGCCGGCGTGGCGTATCGGTTCTGAAGCGATGAGGCTGCTCGTTACACTTGCCCTGCTCCTTCCCGCGCTCGTCCTGGCCGAGGATCAGGCAGGCGATGACATACGCCTCACCGTCAAGCCTGTACTGTGCATCACCGACAATCGCAACCCGAGCTGCGACATGTCATTCCTCGTCGTGTGGCAGAGTGACAATACGGGTTATTATTGTCTTTTCAACGACTTCATCGACGCGCCGGCACGCTGCTGGAGCGAAGAACGGGCGGGCCGACTGAGTGACGATCGCATCGTTACTGAGAGTTTCAGTTACTGGATGACAAGTAGTGATCCCGACAGTCGTCTCGCCGAGGTCACAGTCGAAGTCCTGCGCATGGACTCCGACGACCGGCGACGCAGGCGCCGCACGCGCCACGTCTGGGATATTAATTGAGCAAACACGCTATCGACATATTGCTCGTGGAAGACGATCGGCGCCTCGCCGATCTGACGGCGGAGTATTTCGAGCAGAACGACCTGAGCGTTGTTATCGAGTCGCGCGGCGACCAGGCCTTGTCGCGATTCGCAAAAGTAAAACCGCGCATCGTACTGCTCGATCTGATGCTGCCCGGCGTCGACGGCCTGACTATTTGCCGCGAGCTGCGCGAGACCTTCGACGGCCCGATCCTGATCTTCACAGCACGCGATTCCGACATCGACCAGGTTATCGGCCTTGAGGCCGGTGCCGACGACTACATCACCAAGCCTGTCGACCCGATGGTGCTGCTAGCGCGCACCCGGGCACTCTTGAGGCGCGTCGAGACATTCGACAAGCCCAACCACACCGGCGGCGACATCATCCTCGGCGGCTTGCGAATCAGCCCGTCGGCACAGGAAGTGATCCTTGATGGCAGGCACGTGCGGCTGACGACCCACGAGTTCGAGTTGCTGCTCCTGCTCGCACGACATGCCGGCACGGTGCTGAATCGGGACGATATCTTTCGCAACCTGCGCGGCATCGACTACGACGGCCTGGACCGTTCGATCGATGGACGTATCTCCAAGCTCCGGGGCAAGCTCGGGGACTCGGCCACCCTGCCGACGCGCATCAAGACCGTCTGGGGAAAGGGCTACCTGCTCGTGCCCGATGCCTGGGATGAACCCGCGTGAAAAACGTGCTGCGCGAGCGTAACCGGCGCCTGCTGTTTCGCTCGTACCTGTTTCTCGTCGGTGGATTATTGATCGTCGCCGTCGTACTCGATTTCGGCTTCAGCATGGTGCAGTCCAGGGAGGAACCAAACCTCGACCGCTGGCTGGAATCCACGTTTCACCTCATCGAACAACGGCTCGCGGAAGCGCCGATTCAGCAGCGCGAGGGGATCGCCGCCACATTGGCCGACGAACTCGCCGTGGGAGTGCAACTCCTTGGGCGCGACGATGTGTACATGAACCGGACGTCGGAACATCGCCTGCCCGCGCTCGTCGATGCCGACGGCAACACGTCTTACCTGTATGCAGCCGAGTCCATCGACGCAATCATCCGGCTCGGGCCGGTCGCCGAACGCTCCGACAGCCTGCTCCTGAACCTGCTGTCGCCGCTCTTTTACCTGTCGATCTTTGTCGTGGTCGGCCTGTGGCTGCGGCCGCTTTTGAAGGACATCAACATCATCTCGGACGGCGCACAGCGCTTCGCCGCCGATTACCGCGAACCGCTGTCGACCGCCGGGCAGACGACCGAGCTCACAGCGCTGGCGAAGAACCTCGACGAAATGGCCGCGCGACTAAGCGGCGTGCTACGCAGTCAGAAGGAACTGATCGCGGCCCTCTCGCACGAGATGCGCACACCGCTCGCGCGGATCCGTTTCGCGCTCGCCGTAATCGGCAACCGGGACGACGAGGAGCTGCAACCGAGGTTGGTTGCCTTGAACGACGACGTACAGGAAATCGATGACTTGATCGCGTCGATGCTGAACTACGCGCGACTTGACCACCCGGACATCAAAATGCACTGGCAGGCCGTGCCGTCCAGCGCCTGGCTGGGGCAGATGCTCGACAAGTCCCGGAGCGACCAGATGCAGATTTCGGGAAACGCCACGGAGGCACCAGATAAGGTCTGGATGGACCCGCGCCTCATGGAGCTCGCGCTCAGCAACCTGCTCGTCAACGCCAGCCAGTACGCTGGGAGGCAAGTGCGCTGCTCGCTGGCACAGATGGCAAACGAATACGTGCTGACCGTCGAGGATGATGGCAAGGGCATACCCGAAGATGTGCGTGACCAGGTGTTCAAGGCCTTCACACGCATCGACGACAGTCGCAACCGCGAGACTGGCGGCTATGGACTCGGCCTCGCGGTCGTCGCCCGCGTCGCCGAATTACACGGGGGCACGGCCTCCGTGAACGCTTCACCGACCCTGGGCGGAGCCCGCTTTTCGATAAGCTGGCCAGCGCGGGAGAATTGAGTCAGCTGAGCCCGTCATCCACTTCGACATCTTCAGGTAGCAATTGCACGCCAGAGGTCGCTGCCTGCATTTCCAGCAGGATTCCGAAATCACAATCTGTATGGCCCGCATCGATCGCCTGCTGCACCAATTCGCGGGTAGCAGCAGCGACAGGCATCGGTACTCCGAGCTTCTCTCCGGCAGACAATCCGAGGTCCAGGTCCTTGCGCAGTAACGGCGGAGTAAAAGTCGGCGTCCAGTCCAGATTGACGAATGCCGGTGATTTATAGCGCGTGAACATCGATCCCATGACGCTGTTATTGATAAAGTCCAGCAAAGCACTGCGCGAAACGCCGCCCTTTTCTGCAAGCACCGTGATTTCTGCCAGGCTTTGTGTCACGGCGCCCAGTAAGACGTTGTGACAGATCTTGACCATGCGCGCCAGTTCGCCCTCACCAACATAGGTAACGCCTTCACCGATCATATCCAGATAACGCTCGGCCATCGTGAATGCGGCCGCTGGACCAGATGCCACGATAGTCAGGCGGCCGGCTTTAATGACCTTTGCATTGCCACTAACCGGCGCCGATAACATCTCACAACCACGATCCTTCAGGGCTTCCCTGACCCGTTGCGAGCCGGCTTCGGAAACGCTTGAGCAATCGACCAGTAATTTAGGCGCCCCGGCACCGCTCAATACGCCCTGCTCCCCGCACACAACGCTATACAGGTCATCCGCGCTGGACACCATGGTAAAAACCACATCGCGATCAGCGAGTTCTGCTGGCGTATCAACAATCCGGGCCCCGTGCGGTTCGAGCAGCTCTGCTTTGGCGCGAGTTCGATTGTAGGCGGTCACATCACTGCCAGCCTCCAACAATCGTTTTGCCATGGCAAATCCCATGCGGCCCGTGCCAATCCAGCCTAGCTTGTGTGACGCAGTCTTTTGATTATTTTTCATTTGTTATCCGCTCTGTAATCGATGTAACATGCAAAGAATGCAAACGTTTGCATACTATTATAGATATTCGTTGGCTTTAAGCAAGCCGGGAAAGGCCCAATACCGATCAAGGATGCAATTTTTGCATAAGAGGCGGCTGCACTTGACGGTTTTGACGGTGGTGGAGAGGAGGACTGCAGCGTGGATCTTAGTCTAATCAGCATCGGTTTGTTGGCGGCAGCCATGTTAGCCATCAGCGTAGGATCGTTCGCCAAGGGCATAACCGGGGTCGGCCTGCCGATTCTGGCCGTGCCGGCACTGGCGTCGTTCACCAGCGTTGAGGAAGCTGTTGTGCTGATGGTGCTGCCCAGCGTTGCGTCAAACGGCTGGCTGATCGCGACGCACAGAAAATGGACAATTTTGCGTGAACATCGCGGGTTCTTGTTGCTCGGAGTTATCGGCGGCGTATTGGGTACCTGGCTGCTATCGATTCTGGACGATCACTGGCTGAAGTTGATTCTTGCCATCTGGCTGGGTGTTTATCTGCTGCAGTACTTCTCCAAACAGTCATATAACCGGTTTTTCGGTGGCCACGGCGGCTTCGGTTCTCTGCTGGGTATGGCGGCTGGAACCATGCAGGGGGCCTGCGGGGTATCCGCGCCGATTGTTGCGCCCTATTTCCACGCCCACGGCCTCGTCAGGGAAACTTATGCATTTGCAACGGCATTTACTTTCCTGCTGTTTAGCGGCGCGCAAATTGGCACAATGTCGAGTCTGGCAATGCTGACGCCGGACAGACTGACCATCGGGCTTATTATCATCGCGCCAACCCTGCTATTCACTCAGTTGGGGATCCGCTGGTCACGCAAGATCGATGATAAGGCGTTTCACAACATTCTTCTGACGCTTTTTATTGCTATGGAGTTCAAACTCCTGTTCGACGTCGTGCTTTCACTCTCAGGGTGAGATACTGCCACTCATTGATGTCGAGCAGCCTGACCTGTAGATTCAACTACTTTTAAATACTCTGAGGGCATGGCTAAGCCTGCCGCTGACTCATGGCGAAACGAAACGTCAATATCAAGGATGTCGCCGCAAAGGCGAAAGTCCATCCGTCCACGGTATCTCGTGTTCTTAATCCCGAGACCCGGTCGATGGTCTCGAGCGCGGTCGCCGATCGAGTTAGCCAAATTGCGGCCGAAATGGGCTATGCGCGGAGCTCGCTCGCTTACGGGCTGCGCACGGGTCGTACGCATACGATTGGTGTGGTTATACCGGATCTGACCAATCCACTTTTTCCTCCGATTATCCGGCAAATCGAGCGGACTCTGGCAAATCAGGGCTATATCGCCATATTGGCGGATTCTGATAATAATCAGGACAATGAAACCGCCATTGTGCAGTCACTAATGTCCCGCAATGTGGACGGACTCATACTTGCCACAGCCCATCGACTGGATGCCGTTGTGAGCACTTGTGTCGAAAAGCATATTCCGCTGGTGCTGGTGAACCGAACCATAGACACGCATTCGGTTACGGCTGTCATCAATGATGATGAACACGGGATCGAACTGGCCGTGTCTCATCTCATCGAACTCGGGCACGAGTCGATCGCTTATCTTGGCGGGCCGCAGAATACATCGACCGGACATGACCGTTTCCTGGCGTTCAAGAGACTAATGAAGGAAGGCAGATTCAAGTCGCATGGCGATCTGATCCTGAACTGTAAGGCATTTACTGAAGCCGAAGGTCATAGAGGTTTCTTATCAATTCTGAACAAGGGCCGAAAGTTTACTGCCGTGGTCGTCGCCAACGATCTCCTGGCCCTGGGTTGCTACGACGCAATGGCGGAACTCGATCTTAATTGCCCAGCCGATATTTCGGTCACCGGGTTCAATGACATGCCTTTTATGAATCGCCTTTCTCCGCCACTCACATCACTGCGCATCCCGCACGACGAGATAGGCAATCAGTCGGCCCTGTTACTGCTGGAGCGAATTAACGATCCGGAGTCCCAGATCAGAACCGTCAACCTGCTACCCGAACTGATTGTCCGAGGGTCGACGGCCTCACCGAAGAGTACCTAGTGTGGTGCTTGCTGCTTACGCGCTTCGATAGAGCTTGGTCATCACAAACTCTTTGTGGCCCAGTGCTTCTGCGGCGGTCATCCGACCATTGGATGTTTTAACAATCATGTCAATCAGTTTGTCGCCGGCCTGATCCATCGTCAGTTCACGCGTGAGAATACCCGTGACGTCAACATCAATATGCTCAGACATGGTGCGCATGGTTCGCGGATTCGCCGTAATTTTCACAACCGGCAATATTGGATTGCCAATGATATTGCCCTGGCCTGTCGGAAAGGCATGCACGACGAAGCCACCCGCCGCCATCAGGGTCACGCACTCTGCCGCAGCGGATGACGAATCCATGAAATAGAGCCCCGGTCCCTTGGCCGGCTCTTCTGCCGGGCCGAGCACATCGATAAATGAAACATTCTTGCCAATCTTCTCCAGATTGCCAAATGCCTTCTCTTCGATCGTCGAGAGACCTCCCTCGATATTTCCTTTCGTCGGCTGGCTGTCAGACAGGTCCGTGGTCTTGTGGGCCTCGATCACCTCATCCTGGTAAGCCTGAAAAGTCTTCATGAACTTCTCGCCGACTTCCGGGGATGCCGCACGCTTTGCACACAAGTGCTCGGCACCAGTAAGTTCCGAGGTTTCTCCAAAGACACCACAGATTCCCTTGGGAATCAGTTTGTCGTACATATTGCCGACGGTCGGATTGGAACCGATGCCCGAGGTCGTATCAGATTCACCACATTTGGTGGAGACCCAAAGATCTGAAATATCGCACTCTTCACGCTGACGCTCCGTGGCCCAGTGCACAAACTCCTTGGCTTTGCGTGACGCCTCTGCAATGGTCGTGATATCGCCGTTTTTCTCGATGGCAAAACCAGCAACCGGTTTGCCGGTTGCTGCGATGCCTTCAACAACTTGCTGCGTCCACACAGGTTCGATGCCAATTACAACGCAGGCTGCGACATTGGGATTGGATCCTGTCCCGATCATGGTACGAAAATGCAAGTCCAGATCCTCACCGAACTGCAATCGCCCATATGCATGGGGCAGCGCCATGGTGCCCTGAATGTTGTTCGCGACCGCCTCGCAGGCGGCGTTGGATATATCGTCTAATGGAAGTATCGCAACGTAGTTGCGTACACCGACACGACCGTTTTCGCGTCGATATCCCATAAAGGTATTGTTTGCTGACATTCTTCCCTGCTCCCCTACCAACGCTTTGTCTTGAGATTGTGAACGTGTACGTGACCGCCCATGGTCACCGCTTCCACGATACGACCAATGTCTTCACCGTATTTGACGACGGTGTCATCCGGCGCGAGATCGCTTAGGGCGATCTTGTGGCCAATCGGAACATCCTGTTCCGCAACGAGCCTGAAGTCCGAATTGTCCTCCGTGACCACGCACAGCATTTCTGTCCCGGCGTGCAGATCTTCAACGACAACAACGCCTACGTTGTCGCTCTTATCGTGTACGAGCAATTGGGGAATAGCCATTTGTCATTTCCTGCTAATTTGCCCCGGAAAGGGGCTGCAATGGTTAGGTTTAAGCCTTGTTCAGGTTGAGAAGCTTCGCAAGCGTACCGCCAAGAATTGCTTCCCTTTGTTCATCGGTCAGACCAGGTACGCTCAATATGTGGGCGACTGCGTTGCGATTCTGCATGCCGTACGGGTAATCGGTACCGAGTACGATCTGAGCAGCGCCCGCCTCATCAATCAGCTGCTGCAAATTCTGTGTCCGATAGACCAGTGAATCAAAGTAGATCTGCTTCAAGTAATCACTCGGCTTTTTCTGTTCCTCACCGCTACAACCGCGATCGTCACTGGTATGGCAATGATCGGATCGGCCAATATACGATGGCAAATAACCACCGCCATGTGCCCCCACTACTTTCAGGCCAGGATAGCGATCCAGCGTCCCCTCAAAGATCAGGTGCGAAAGTGCCACGGTGGTTTCGAGCGGGTTGCCAATGATGTTGCCCAGGCGACCATTGCCCTGTAAGCGCGATTCACCCTCTACGAATCCCCGCGGGTGAATAAACACGACCACGGAAAGCTCCTCCGCTTTGGCCCAGAACGGATTGTTAACCGGGTCAGCCAACTCTCTACCGTCGACACTACCGGTCAGCATGACACCACGATGCCCCAGTTCCGTCACCGCGTGCTCAAGCTGCGATGCCGCTAAATCCGGGTGTTGCAAGGCAACCGCCCCGATCGGCACGAATCGATCCGGATACGCAGCACTGATCTCGGCGAGTTTCTCGTTTTGCACTCGAATGATCTTCGCTGCCAGGTCGCGATCTGCCCAATGGAAATATTGGCCAACGGAGATGCTCAGCGCCTGCACGTCGATACCGGTCGCGTCCATCGCCGCCATTCGAACATCGAGATCCGTCGCCGCAGTCAGAGGATTCGGACCGTAAGGGTTTCCTCCATTGAGTGCAGGGTTACCTTCGATCAGCGGCCAAACAGCGGCTACTTCGGTGTGGGCGTGAATATCGACCGTAAGCATGCGCTTGCCATTCACCATGACGGGTCGGGGAAAATCGCTTTGCAACGTATCGGGGTCCCTGACTACTTGCGTTGTATCGGTAGCGGCATGCTGGGCATTACAACCTACGAAGCTGATCCCTGCGCCCGCGACGAGAGCACCTTTGAGAAATTCTCGGCGGTTAGCACCTGACTGTTTCTTATCTTCTGTATCGTTCATAGTTTCGTCCTGGCTGACTTCGTTTTGTTTCAATGTTGGGCCTCTGTGGGGATGATCGGCAGAAGAACGTAGGAAGCGCGATCACCCCCCGTATATATCGTGTTGTCCTTCAACTTGTATGCGGCGAAATAGTGCTCGCCATCGTGCGGCTGTACATCGAGACGAATGCGGTGACCCTTTTTGAAGACCATGCTGGTCGCCCAGATCTCTACCTCAATCGGTACGATCTCTCCGGGCACCAGCTTTTGCTCCTCATCGTGTGTGTGATACGGGCGATAGGTCTTGGAGAGCTCCGGGTCGAGTTTTCGATGGGAGACCTTCAGGATGCCGCGAGTGGCTGTTTCGACACTGCCATCGGGAGCCATGTTCCGCAAATAGGCGAACACATCCATATCGTCGGTTTCCGAAGACACCCATAGCATGAGTTTTATGTGGCCGGTTACTTCGACCTCCTCCGTCAACGGTTCGGTCACGAAGGTCACCATCGGCTGGCCACTTTTGCCGCGACGATAAGCCTCAGGTCCTGATGGAAAGATGATCTCGCTCGCTTTCTTCGGTGCCGTCGCGCTGAGTCGAAGGTCATGCATTGCATTGTCTACGGCATTCGCGGACTGTGCGCTCAAATAGAATCTTGTGTACTGGGTGCGCGCGAGCGGCCATTCGTTCTCAAAGCGCCAGTTACAGTTATCGACACTGGTACGAATGCACAGCTTGACCGGGGGCTCATCCATGATTCCCGTATCTTTGCCCTTCAGCCAGTAGTCATACCAGCGCAACATTTCGGTCTTGCCTTCATCCGAGTAGAAAGCATCGGTGTGACCGCCGATATGCACTTGCAGTTTCTTGTGCTCGGACGCCGACCGCACGTAGGCTTCTACGTTGCCCCGCAGGTGATGATTCCAGCCTCCCCAGTTTCCGGAGCTGTAGAACGGCAATTCGATCTGATCGAATTGCGCGCGCGATTTCACCTCGTCCCACCAAGGTCCATCGGTGTGGTGGGTCATGAAATTCCACATGAGGTTCTCATCAAACGCCGCCGAATTGTCGGCTCGTGTCGCTTCCAATAATTGCTTGCCAACGACATCCGTCCACCAGCGACCGTAGAAGTTTTGGTTCAGCAGCCCCCCGTGAAAAACCGAATCGCGGTAAAGATCAGCCCAGCCTTCCCACGGCACGATAGTTGTCAACGACGGTGGCCGAAGACTGGCGACATTCCATTGCGTAATGGCGTAGTAGGACACGCCGGAAAGCCCGACCTTGCCATTGCCCCAGCCCTGCCTCGCTGACCATTCAATTACGTCATACAGGTCACGCGCCTCCTGCATTGACCAGATAGCAGCCTTACCAGACGATTTTCCTGTACCGCGAGTATCCACAAAAACCAGTACATAGCCTCGTGCCACCCACCAGTCAGGCTCTGGCCTTTCTACATGGGTAAATGGCCTGACATGCGGCAGGATTCTGTCCATACTCTTTTGATACGCGCTGAGACTCACGAGGGCGGGAAATTTGATGCTCGCATTAGCCGTATCGGGACGATAAACGTCGGCTTTAAGCACCGTGCCGTCGCGCATCGTAATCGCCACATCTTCTTCGAAGATAACGCCGTATTGGGGTTGCGATAAGAGCACCTCGGCAGCTGCAAAACCTGGCTGGAACAGGGCTGCAGCGCAGTACAATCCAAGTGCAAACCGTGCCGCAGTGATTATCCGTGGCTTGAACATGATGCTTCCTCCGCCCTGCAAGTCTCGCTCTTGCTTCTCGTTGTGGTGCAATCGTTTGCAGTAAATCATGTCACCAAATTGCTGTCAATCGGACAACCGCGCGACGGCAAACTGACGCGCTTGTATCAGTGACACATTGTGCAGAGAGCGCTCTGTATGAGGCGGCTTTCTCGGTCGCCTATCGTTGCAAACGGTAACTCCGCCGAATGGCAGCTGGTACAGACGTAGCCCCGCTCCAATACCAACTGATGCGAAACCTTGAAATGCCAATAGCCGTCGCGCGGCTCGCTCAGTGCCACCTCAAGATCCGCCGTGGTCATCGTTGGCTGCCAATCAGCGGCGCGATGCAATTCTCCAGTCGAGAGCTGTTCGTTCGACAATAATTCAGGCACCTTCGTCACCCGGGACGCAGCAACAATACTCTGTCCAGCCAACCGGCCGCTGAGTATCGCCGGGCCGAGAAACATGCCGTCAAGGCCGTGTTTGCCATTGATGCCAAGACTGCCGTTTAGTTCCCCGACTGCGTATAAACCAGGCAGGACCTGACCCGATTTATCAAGTGCGCGTGCTTGTGTATCGATGGCAATACCACCCATATTCTTGCGAGTCATCGGGAACATTTGTACGGCGTAAAAAGGGGCCTGTTGTATCTTCGGCGGTACGCTGTCGCCGCTCAGGAAGCGACCAAATGCCGTGTCTTCACCGACATCAATCATAGCGTTGTATTCATTCACGCTCTCGACGACTGCATCAACCGGTAATCCGGCCATTATCGCGAGCTCAGGCAAATTGTCCGCGCGCTTGACCACCTTCGGGTCGTCGAGTATCAGGTGATCGTCGGAGGGTGTCTTGAGCCAGGCGGCACCGCGCACTCCGAAACTGTCACGCGTCGTCTCGTCGAACAGCATCCAGTAGGTCGCTGGCTCCTGCTGTAGCAAGTCGACGAGAATATCTTTGTCGAAGCCGGTCTCATTCGTGAAACGGCGACCGCCTGAATTAACCCACAGCGAGAAATCATTACCAGCGGTCAATGCATGACTCTGCTGTTGGTCGCGTGGATCAACAATGCCGTTGATATAGATGTAGTGTCGATTAATTCTGGCCAGTGCTGCACCGGCATCAGTCGCCATGTCATGACCTGACCCGGTTGCGCTGATCGCCGAACCGATCAGCAGGCGATCCGGCCGCGGCAAACCGGGTATCCAGTTCAGCAGCACTCGCTCTACGTCGGTCTCGAATCCACCGGTGGCGAGCACAACGTTGTCTGCATGCAAGCTCTGAGTCTCGCCGCCGCGGAGGTTCCTGACCACTACACCGCTGACTCGATCGCCCTCAAGCAGCAGCTCTTGCGCTCGGCTATTCCAGAGAAAAGAGATATTCGACATCTGCAGCGCAGTTCGAAAAATCGGCAAGACCAGGTGTGCCGCGCGACCCCGGGTAAAATGGAAACGTGGCACACTGTTGCCGTGACTTGGGACCACGCGAACGAACTCCACGCCCATTTTCGTGACCCAGTCATAAATCATTTCACGCGAGTTGCTCGCGTAATACCGGGTCCAGTCGGCGTCACCGCCTTCAGTCCATTCCGTCCAGTCGCGGTACGCAGACTCGACTGAATCCTCAATTCCCAGTTGCTCTTGCAACGGTGTGGCAACCATGGCAACGCCGCCCGCAAGCATCGCGTGGCCACCGGCAACCGAATTCATATCGATCACCAGCACATTCAACCCACCGCGACCCATTTCAACTGCGGCGGACAGGCCCGAAAGTCCGGCACCAATCACAATCGCCTGTACATCTGCCTCGACCGATTGCGGTTGTTCCTCACACCCGGTCACAAGTAGCAAGAAGGATGTAACGACAAGCCAAATACGACGAAACGATTGCTCTGCCATTCCCGGGCCTTACCTCAGGTGCTTATGTGGTCGGGTAATGCTGCCAGCTTTATGCACACGATTGCAAGCCAGTGGGTATACGCGCTAAGGTAGCGCCCGACCGCGCAATAGCACTGCGCGTATAGCCACATGCAACAGGAATTCAAATGACTCTGTTCAAGACAAGCAAACGCTCCATGGCCGGATTCGCGTTTCCCGCCACACCGCTGGCTGGGTTCTTGCAGTCGAAGTACATTCTCCTGATGCCTCTGTATGCAATCACGATGGGGCTGGATGCCAAGGCAATAGCGGGTATCTTCTTCACCACCAAAATGTTCGACGTTGTGACGGATCCCATGTTTGGCATTGTTTCCGATCGGTACAAGACTCCCTGGGGTCGGCGGCGACCCTGGTTGGTCATCGGCACTCTCATACTGATGCTGGCGATCTACATGCTGTTCATTCCCACCGGACAGGTTGGCTCCGGCTATCTCTTTGGTTGGCTGGTAGTCGTTTACATCGGCTGGACACTTACCACCGTCAGTCATACTGCCTGGGCGCTGGAACTATCAACGGACTACGATCAGCGAACGGATATCACCGGATGGCTGCAGGTGGCAGCAATGATCGGCATGATGCTGGTCGCCCTGGTGCCTGCGATGATGGAGCAGTTCGGTTCACCGTCCCATGCAGATAAGGTCGCCGCTGTCGGCTGGCTGCTGATAACCTTGTTACCGATTGCCGTGTTCATCTGCCTCAAGAGCCTACCCGAACCCGAGACACCACCACCGGTCCACATTGGGCTGCGCCGAGCAATCGCGATCGTTGCCGGCAACTGGGCTCTGCTACGCCTGCTTGCAGCGAACGCCGCAATCACTGCCGCCTATTCCGTGGTCCAGGCACTGTTCGTATTCTATGTCACCTACACGTTGTTACTCGGCGACCGCACCGGCTTTACTCTGTTCTTCCTCATGGTTGGGGGCATGGTGTTCATCCCGGTCTGGGTCAAACTAGCCCAGCGATTTGGCAAGCATGTCACCATGCAACTGGCGGTACTCTACGGCATGTTCGTGCCAGTCTTTTTGCTCTTTCTGCCGCCGGGACAGCTTTGGCTGACCGCTTTGGCCTTCCTGTTTGTTGGGGCGATTACTTCGGCACATGAACTGTTGCCACGCACAATGATGGCCGATGTTTGCGATCACGATCAGGCCGAAAGTGGCACCGAGCGTATGGGCTTGTACTATTCCCTGCTGCAACTCAGCAGCAAGCTGGCCGCGGGTTTGATGGCCAGCGCAATCTATGTTGGGCTGGCCTGGTTCGGATTCAATCCGGACGCCGGTGTCGAAAACAGTCAAGCGACGATCGATAATATTCGTTACCTGATCGTTTTCACCCCGATCGCCGCTTATCTGTTTGTGATGTTACTGATGTGGAAGTACCCAATTGACCGTGCCCGGCAAAAGGAACTACGCCGGATCATCGACGAGCGTACGGAAACCTGAACGTACTCGGGGACCGTTGAGATCCGGTCGCTGAGCATTTCCACAAATTCTTGCAGGTCAGGGCTTCATGTACCCATCGAAGAAAGCGATGCTGTCCTTAACGCCTTCCAGCTGTACTGGATCGGGATCGTAGACACCCGCGTCATTTCTTTTCACGTAAACAAAGCCATGCACATCGTGTTCATAGCTTTTCCACTGGGTCTCCTTGCCAGCTTCATCCAGCAGCTCGTAACCCACTCTGAATATGCCCTGTAATTCATCGGTGTTTCGACCCTGTACCAGGATTGGCGTCGAGATGGTGCTAATCCGCTGAAGTGCGATGTCGAGGTCGATCCGCCCGCGGACCTTTTCGGTTTCCCGCATCAACATGCTCTCGATATCTCGCAAGCCGCTTTCTGGATTGATGTGAGCCGTGTCATCAGGTGTCAATGCGAGGAACTCGTGGTTCGCAGGCTCGCTGGCAATCGCCGCCTTCAGACCGTCGTATTCTGACGTGATTTTGAACGCCATTTCACCGCCATGGCTCATACCCATGTATCCGACCCGGTCGGGGTCAACGTAGGGCAACGTCTTAACGAATTCTATGATGGAAATCATGTCTTCGTATTCGAGCGGACCGCGATTCAGTAGCTGGCGGCCCTGCCTCGTGTCTTCAATCAGTTTGCCGTATTTCGCATACGCCAATTCGACCTCCGCCCGATAGCGTGTCCAGGCCACCGCATAGCCGGCCTTCACGAATTGCTCTTGTGTCCAACTTTGATTCTGCGTCGCGTTGCGCACCCAATCCATACCACCACCACCGTTTCCGGAGGCGAACAGAATGATGGGAAATGGGCCGTCACCGTCCGGCTTGCGTATGCCTATCGGTGTGTAGAGGCCATCGATGGTTTCAACATAAGCAAGGTGGACCGGAATTTCGGAGCCATCAACCGCCTCGGTGACGACAACCTGGGTTGAGTCCAAAACCGGGGCCGCACCGGCAGTTGTTGCCACTTTTTCCTGGCAGGCCATGATACCCATCGCTGCAATACCCAGTGCAGCAGCAACCGTAATTTGCAAATAATGTCTCTTGATCACAATGCTTACTCCCCTTAGCCAACGGCTGAGTCTTATTCATTCGCCGTCTCACGGCCCATAATACCCACGGATCACCTATGGATGCAATCGTTTGCATCGACCATGACAGGCTCGTACGAGCTGCCTGAGGAGGTGCCGGGTAAGGTCTGCAGTCGACTGATGTTTTTAACCGAACAACAATGACGGGTAGAGGTGAAGATTCATGATTTCGCGGTACAGGCCCCAAATAATAACGAAGCATGCGGCCCCATAGGCGAGGCTAACGGACCAGCTGAACTTGCCCCAACGACGAGCATAGATTGCGACAAACAAGGGTAAGGCGACCAGTTGTCCGACAACATAGGCCACCGCGATTGTTGCCAGCAAGTAGGCGAAGAATCTCGCGCTGGCAGCAATATCCCAACGTTGCCGTGCTACAGCGATGGCAGGTGCGAGACCACCAGACTTATCGATATCTCTGATACAGGCTCGGGTGTCTTGGGCGAAGACCAACAACGTCAACGGAATTGCCAGTATCAACACCGCTATTGGAAACTGCCCCGTCGCCACATCGTCGAAGTCTGCTGCGGCGATAGCGGCCCAGACAAGAACGAACAGCAAGACGGCCGTCAGGGCAAACGACATGAGCGATTGGGATGATTCAACGTCCTCTTCCTTTTCTACTCGCGACGATTTCGGTTTTGTTGCGCCACGAGCAGCAAGGAAAATTGTCGCGACGATCGCAATTTCAATACAGATCACAATGGGTCGTTGGTACATCCAGCTAAATCCGTCGTAGAGCTGTATTGTCAGTTGAAAGTTATTCTCAATCAGCGTTCCGAGGACAAGGGCCAGAATCAATGGCGGACGCGGCCATCCGCCCTGCTTCATCGCGTAGCCCAATACTCCCATCCCGATACAGGTCCACCAGTCGCCCATGGAACTCGTCGCAATCCATCCCCCCATGAGTAGCACGACCATGACGCCGGGAACGACGTAGTGAGCTGGCAGGAACGCAACTTTGGCGACCTGGCGGCTCAGCAACATCAGCAGGCCCGCTGCCAGAACATTCGCGATAGCGATGTCCCAGATCATGCTGAAGGTCAGGTCCAGATTGACCGTAAGCATGTCCGGACCTGGCTGCAGACCCTTAATGACCAGGGCGCTCAGCAAGATAGCGGCGCCGAGACTTCCGGGTATGCCGAAAGCCACCGTGGGAATGAGAGCACCTGCTCGCGATGCATTGTTGGCTGCCTCCGGCGCTATGACGCCACGGATGTCGCCTTTGCCGAACGCCCGTTTGTCCCTGGCACTTTGCACAGCGTGCCCGTAGGCGATCCAGTCAACGATGGACCCGCCGAGCCCCGGCAGAATGCCAACGTAGGCGCCGATTAAAGACGAACGGAGTGTCAGCCAGCGGTGATGAAATACGTCCTTGATGCCACGCATCAGGCCACCGCGGGTCTGATCGGCTACTTCGACGCGCGAAATCGAGACATTCTTCACCGCCATTTCGAGAAGTTCGGGTATACCGAACAATCCGAGCGCAATTGGAATTATGGGAATACCGTCCAGCAGATACTCGGTGCCCAGATGAAATCTGGGCACGCCCGTTGCCTCTGCATAACCAACTGTCGTCAGCAACAGGCCCAGCAGGCCAACGGTCAGCCCTTTTGCAATGGCATTCCCGGACAACACACCGACCATAGTGAGCCCGAGCAATCCCAGCATCAGGAATTCCGGAATTCCAAACGCGAAAATGACCGGCAGAATAAATGGCAAAGTGGCCGCCATCAGCAGTGCACCAAACACACCGCCAATTGCAGACACGGTATACGCCGCCCCGAATGCTCGCCCCGCCTGGCCCTTCTTGGCCAAAGGATAGCCGTCAAGAATGGTGGCCTGAGAGGCGACACTTCCTGGAATACCCAGCAAGATTGCCGATATCGTATCGCTGGTAGAGGTTACGGCATACAGGCCCATCAGCAATGCGAATGCTGGCGCTGGATCCATGCTGAAGGTAAAGGGCAAAAGCAGCACCAAACCAACCACGCCACCGAGACCCGGTACCGCTCCGACCCACATGCCAATAAAAACACCCAGTAACAAATAGCCAAAGGTCGGCCAACTCAGGACCAGGCTGAGACCAGCCAACATGCCCTCAATCATGTCAACTCGACCACGCCATATTCGGGCTATCGTGCCTGCTGAATGTAGTCATGGAGCAACAGGCGTAGGTTCTCAGGCGGGTTCGCCATGTCATAAAGAATTTTTGCGCCCTGCTCCGAATTGACCACCGCAAGGTTAAATCCGAACATCTTCCTTTCTTCGGCCCGATATTCCTCGTCCTCAGTTACGCGCGAGAAGCTGTCGATCAAAATTTTCGCCGCTTCAGGGGAAGAGCCTCGCGGCAAAAATGCCGAATACACAATGCCATTGATGTTTTGCAACAACCATTTATACATATCGAACAGCTCTCCTGCGGGAGCTTCGCCTCTCACGGACTCGTAGTACTCAATGAAGCTCGGTATTTCGCCGGCCGCTGGCAACGGGATAATCTCACCTGTTGCATCGATCACCGGGTTGTACCAAAGCGGAATCACTTCGCCGTTTTTTACCACGCTGGGTTCGACGGTAAAACGATAGAAGTTGAGCGGGGCCGTCTGTATGTCCACTTCTTTGCGTCGTACCGCATTGAATACGTCGCTCGCGCCTGTGAATCCCGTAACACTCTGGTAATCGATGCCAAGGATATCGAGTGTGAGACGCCCAAGAACGCTGAATCGATGGGCCGGGCCCTGCCCACCAAACTTCAGGCCGGCGACACTTGTCAAATCTTCGGCGCTCACAAGGCGTTCAGTTCGAGCAAAGGTCATGTTCGGGCTAGTCAAGGCGCCAATATAGGGCAGCCTTGATAGATCGGCGCGCAGACCTGGTTCACGCACGATGACCGCGGTACCGGAAACCGGGGAGAAAAATATTTCGAGGTCGTTGGGATTCTTTTTGTCCCAGGCCAGATTCCAGACTCTCGAGCCAGCACCGCCGGGAACGTTTTTGACAACCATGGTCGGCTGCCCCGGAATCTGCTTCTGCCAAAATCGCACAAAGGAACGCACAGCCAGATCGGCACCACTACCCGGTGGACGTCCGACATAAACGAAAATCGTTTTGTCCGCGTAGAATTCTTTTTCCGTGCTGTCTCCACAAGCGGTTAACAAGGTACTGGCTATGATCACGGCTATAGCTAGAATTCGTATCATAAGTTTCGTTTCCATCGTCTGGTTTTGATGCCGAGTCCAGCGTATCAAATCACCCGATTAGCGGGTGGCCTATCGTGCAGCAGAAGCTGTTCCACGTTTTGCCAGGCGGAACTAAACAGGTTGACCCAGGATTGGCGAGTGACTCCGGCGACATGCGGCGTCATCAAAAGCCGCCGCCCGATTTCACTTTCCGCCTGTAAAAGAGGATTCTCCTGCGTTGGCGGCTCGCTGGAATATACGTCTACCGCCGCACCGGCGAGATGGCCGATCACGAGGTGCTTGACCAGCGCTGCCTCGTCAACAATCCCTCCTCGAGCGGCGTTGATGAGTATCGCACCGTCTTTCATCTGGCCCAATTCCCGGTCGCCTATCATGGATTCGGTCGACGGCAGCAGCGGCACGTGCAGCGTTACGATGTCGGAGCTTACAAGCAGTTCGGCGAGTGGTAGCGCTTTGGCATCTAATTGAGCAATCAATTCGGCATCGCGGGGCGCAGGATCATGGTAAACGATTTTGCTCCCCATTCCGCGGAACGCCTGTGCCACGGTCGAACCGATAACGCCAAGTCCAACTACGCCCACGGTCAATCCTTCCAGGCCTGCCAGATTTTCTGCCAGCACTTTTATTCGGGCTTCAACATAGTTGCCATTACGCAGCTGGTTGTCCATCCAGAACGTTCTTCGCAGCAGGGTCGTCGCACTCGATAACACGTACTCAGCTATTGCGGCGCTTGAAGCGCCTGGAACATTTGCAACTGCGATGCCCATCGACTTCAGCGCTTCCGCGTCGATGCGGTCGATGCCGGCACCGGTGACCTGTACCAGCGCAATTTGCGTGCCATCAAAGAGTGCGGCGGGAAGTTTCGGGCCCACTGCGGGAATTACCAGCGCCCGCGCTGCAGCAAGGTGCTCCGAAAGGTCGCGGTCTTCCGGCGACATATAGCGAATCGACAGTTTCTCCGGCGGCGTAATACCCAGTTTGAGAAAGTCCTCTTTCGGACGCAAGCAAACGACATCGCAAGTCACTGGCGCTTCTCCCGGGATGATTCACGAATCCGCCGGCATAGCGTGCTACATACTCGAGTTTTCACCTACTTTTGCTCACTGCAATTACCGGTTGGAAAAAAACACAGCAATTGTAGAGGCGTATTGCCCGTATTTCGGGTGACGTGCAGATCACCGGGCGGTACCAGTATCGCGTCACCTGCTGTAATTTGCATTTCGCCGTTCTCCGTTAGCGTCGCACCATTGCCAGACAATACGTACATGCACTCTTCAAAATTCGTGTGGCGATGCGGTTCTCGCGGAGCCTCGTCCGGCGAAGCAACGGGTATTTCCACCAGTCGCAATGTAACTTCCTCCGAGCCGATATTTGCGGAAATGAGTTCAAGAGACTTTCGGCCCGGCAGGTTCAGGTCTCTCGCGTCATCCTGATGAACTACTTTCACCATTTCAACTCTCCGCCTGCGGCCCGTTATTCTGGCAGGCCGGAGGCATTTAGCCGACACCACGCAGTCGCGTCACTTCGGCGACACCCTGCTGAACGTCATCCATATGTTTGTAGGCCGCGGTCGCTTCTGTTGTGATCGCATCTGCGATGTCATTCAACATTTGCATACCCTTTTCGACAGTTGCATTTTCAGGGCTGCCATACCACCCGGTTGGAGCTATCGAGCGGATGTCGGTCAGCACAGGCTGATAACTGCGTGTGCGGCGCAGTTTGTCCATTTGCAGACCGTGCTGATGATCGGAGGAATAGTCGATTCGATCGAGGTGCACGAGGTCCGGCTGGTGCGCCAGCACGGCCAAAGCTTCAATTTCACCACCGTGGGTAAGACCACCGCAATCGTGACCCCATAGCTCGGCCGCGACGTAACAGGCCTGTACGGTCAGAACCGTCATACCGTGTTCGCGATGTAAAGCATCGGCAGCGAGCGAAAGAGAAGCGCAGTTGCCCTCGTGCCAGTTGATAATCATCAAGTACTTCGCCCCATGACTAGCCGTGGAAACACAGGTTTCTGTCACCACTCGCATGTAGGTTTCCGGCGTCAGCGTGATGGTTCCTTCAAACGGCATGTGCATCGGCGTAACACCGAGGGGACCGCCGGGCAATACCAGGCCGTTCATCCGCTCTGCGACAGCGTGGCTGATCACGTTTGCCGCATAGATGTCTGTACCTGTCGGCAGGTGTGGTCCATGTTGCTCCACACTTCCCGCCGGCAGGATCACGAGCGGGTTTTCCTGCAGCTGGGTCGATATCTCAGGTTGCGTAAGATCGATGAAGTAGCGGCTGTTCAACGTCGTCATTTGAGACCTGCCAATTGTGGTCCGAGATTGTTGTGAGCCTCGTCGAATATCTCCTTCAGCTTCACGCTGGCGCCATTTCTTTCGATCGATCGAAGCGCAGCGTACACGACGGCTAGCGCGACATTGCCACTGGCTGCAGTCAATTCGCAGGGCTCGTCCCTGGCGCACATCTCAGCAAACATTTCGAGTTCGTCTTGAAACATGTCGCCGGGGGGGATTTTAAGTACTTCTCGTTTACTAAAGCCGTCCTTGCCGCGCTGGATATACAGCTCGGAGGTTTCGTGAAGTTGATCTGGCGTGTCCCAGGTACTGAAGTCTAATTCGTAGTGCATTAAACCCTTTTGTCCGAAGACGCGAATGGAATAGATGCCCGGCGAAGTCCAACAGGACCCGATATAGGCGACTGCGCCACTCTCAAAACGCATTAGAGAAAGCGACTGATCGTCAACCTCTGCTCCAACCGGTGACAGTTTGGCGGCCATTGACGACACCTCTTCAATCTCGCCGCCCAGAAAATGAAGCGCGTCAAACTGGTGTGTCGCAAGTTGGGACAGTGGCCCGCCCGGTGCTTTGTCCCTGTACCATCGCCAGGTTTCAGGCGTTAGCTCAAGAGCCCTCTCGTTCGAGAAATTCGCCTCGATGAGGGAGACTCGACCCAATTCGCCGCTGTCGATCGCGTCTTTGATCATGCGCGTTCCCTTTAACAAGCGCGCGCTGTGACCAACCATAACCTGGACACCATAACGGCCCTGTAGGGCCTCAATCTGCAAGCCATTTTCAAGCGTATTGGCGATCGGCTTTTCCGTGTAAATGTGCTTCCCGGCCTTCGCAACCTGCTCGGCGACGGGCAGATGCTGTTCATTGGGTACCGTCAGAATGACGCCCTTGATCTCATCAAAGGAGAGGAGTTCTTCGATGCTCGCAGCACAGGGAATGTCGAACTCTTTCTGGTAGGTATCTCGCTTGCCCTCGGAGCGGCTAAAGCCGCTGACAATCTCAAATTTATTGGACTTCCTGGCGGCTCGTGTCAGGACTTTGGCCCAGCGGCCAAGACCCACAATGCCGATTTTGACTGGTTTGGAACTCATTTAGGGGAACCTCGTTTGAAGGTTGGTACGCGCCTGCTGTGGCGCTGTTTGATTATATGGTATTACGATAATACAATCTACCGATGAGGACCGCTAATCCGGATCAAAACATCATCATCAAAAAACAGGCAGCGCCTTTGCGCCAGCAAGTTCTGGAGGCGCTGCGTCGTGCCATAGTATCCGGCCGTCTTGCCCCCAAACAACGACTTACGGAACGCGCACTCATCGAGATGTTGGGTGTATCGAGGACCGTGATCCGGGAGGCGCTGCGACAAATTGAGGCAGAGGGCCTGATAGAGATCATCCCTAACAAGGGCCCGGTTGTGCGTGAGTTAAGCCCCGTAGAGGCCAAGGATCTGTATCGGATCAGAGCCGTGCTCGAGGGCCTGGCCGCGCGGCTGTTCGCGGAGAATGCCAGCAATGAGATGGTGGACACGCTCGAGGCAGAGCTGGGTTGTGTGATCCGTGCTTACCAGGGCGAAGACGGCGAGGAAGCGCTCGACGCTAAAACGAATTTTTACGATTTGCTTTATCAGGGAGCTGCCAGTCCATCTCTCGCGTCAATGCTTGGCGTGATTCAAGCCCGTGTCTGGCGATGGCGCGCCGTCGGACTCACGCACCCGGATCGGGGACATGATCGTCTTGACGAAAGTGTCGAAAACTTGAGGTGTTTGATTGCCGCCATTAGGAATAAAGATGGCGAGGCCGCCGATCGTATTACGCGCAAAGAAGTTAGTAAGGCCGCAGAGGAAGTTATGCGGCTGATCGCATCGGAGCAGGAAACGGCTCAATAAGCCGTGTTTGCCAAAAAAAACGGCACCTCCGAAGAGGTGCCATCTTTGTTTTTCTAAGCAAGTTTAACCAGCACTCAATTCCTGCCAAAGTGCGCCGTGAACTCGATACCCCACCAGGCTGGCCGGCCGAAACGCCACAGCCACACATTGCGGTCTGCCTCACAGAACTCGATGTATCGCTCATCGGTGATATTGCCGCCGATGGCCGCCACGTTCCAGTCACCGTTTGCAGGCCTGTAGGTTACGCGCGCATCGACTGTTGAATACGCGTCCTGATGACAGCCTGAATCTGGTGTGCCCTTGACCCAGTTGCCTGTTTCGGCTGCCCATTCATACTCATCCTGGTAGTTCCAATTGAGCCGCGGCGTGAGCGAGCCACCCCCGCCAAAATCGAACTGATGTTCAACAGCAAGGTTTACCGTAAGGTCCGGGGTAAAGTCATTTATAAGGACATTCGACTTGTCAATGATGGTGCCCGGGTTGGTCGGATCCTCATATTGGTACTCATCAATCGCACTGTCGATGTATCCCAGGTCGAGTGAGACGAAGCCGCCGTCCCAGAGGGCGCCGCGGAACTCCAGTTCCAATCCGCTGATGGACGAACTGGCAATATTAGTGACGAGTTCAACCGGGTCTTCGGTGCCAAAATCGCCATCCGGATTGGCAAGTTCGAAAGATTTCTGCTGGTCCGTATAGTCCATGAAGAAGACAGTAGCCATGAGTTGCGCTTTGCCATCCATGAACTGACCCTTGAAACCGATCTCGTAGTTCTTTACATGTTCGGGACCGTAGCTCAGGTCCGGCCCACCCGTCGGTAAGTTGGCGTTGACCTCGGTATTGAAACCACCCGTCAGGAATCCCTCGGAGTAGAGGGCGTAGAACATGCCGTTGCCCGACGCCAGGTTCCGGGTCACGCTCAACATCGGAGTAAATTCCGAGAAAACGTCAGCTGCCTGATTGAAGAAGCCGGTGTCGTTAACGTGGGCGAGATCAACTGGCAGCGTGAACGCGCACATATTATTCGGATCGAGGCTGGCGTCGCATCCAGTGGACGCGAACTCGAAGTTGTGGAACTCGCGGTCGTCCTCCGTATAGCGCCCACCAACATCAAGAGTCCACGCCTCGCTCATGTCCCAGGTTACGTGTCCAAAAACGCCTGTAGACTTGTTAAAGACGCTGACCTCGCCGCCAAACGGCCCGGGTCCACCCCCGTTAATCCTGGGTGCATTCGGCCAGAGGTCAGGGTCCTGGTTAGGGTCGATGTCGGTGCCGTTAGGATTGTTCGGAACCAGTTCGAAATGCAGCCCCGTATCCTGACAAGTGACAAGATCGTTTGCACCGTTGTTCACGAAAAGGTTGTAACACGTATCTGAGCCGTTTAACGCGGTCTCGTCGAAGTAATTCACGCCCACGGTGAATTTCACGCTATCACTCGCCTGCGCGTTAAATAAGAGTTCTATTCCAGTCGTTTCATTGCTCTGGCCATCTGCCGAGCCGGTGCCGATGGCGTCGAGCGGCCATGAACTGTAGTCGCGATCCGCGATATAATTGTATTGCATATCTCGGTAGGACGCCCTGAAATTGACGCTGGCGCTATCTAAGGAGCCGAGAGGACCGTCGGAATCCCACTTGACGCCCAACTGGTAGAACTCTTCGTCGACATCCGAAAAGGTGACCTTTTCGGAGGAATTCACGAAGTCGCCAGCGGCGACATCCGCGTCGCAGATGGCGAAAAAGTCTTCCCTGGCCCCGGTGTAGAGCCGTCTTTCCAGATTACCCGCGCCACCGCCCCACTGCGGAGCATCACGCTGAATGTTCTGACATTGTCCACCGAGGTTGTCGTCTCGTTTTCTCGAGATCGAAGCAGAAAAATCGGTGGTCCAGTTTGCATTCGGCTGGAACCTGATCGCACCCCGGAACGATTTCGTATCTTTACCACCGGTATTTTTGTTCAGGTTCTGGTTGTAATAGTAGCCGTCAAATTGTTCCGACGCCGCACTGAAGCGCCCGTACACGGTGTCGCTGAATGGAATGTTGAGCATTCCGCGGATGTCCTGTTGACCATCATCAGCCACGCGCAGCAGGACGCTTGAATCAAATTCCGGTTGCGGCTTGGTGGAGACGATATTGACCAGGCCGCCGGTGACATTTTTGCCGAACAAGGTACCCTGGGGACCTCGCAACAACTCGATACGCTCAATGTCGATCGTGCTCATGTACCCGCCTATCGAGGTGGGAATATAATGGCCATCGATATACATGCCAGAACCGAAGACGAAAACCGGATCCGGGAATCCGCCGCCAATGCCGCGAATCACAACACGCGTGTTGTTGGCGCGGTCATCGCTCGTGAGAGTCACATTTGGCACAAACTTGCTAACGTGATCGATGCTGTAGACACCCATTACCTGCATCTGCTCTTTCGAGAACGCCGCAATGGACATGGGCTGATCCAGTAATCGCTCCTCGCGCCGACGGGACGTAACGGTGATTTCGTCCAGCATCGCATCTGCCGTAGCGGAGTTACTATCGTCCTGAGCGATAGCTGTCCCCGAGGAAAACAGCAGAACGGTCGCAAGGAGCGCCGTGCCACCGCAAAATAGTGTTCTAGTTCTGACCATTAATTCGCTGTTCATTGATATTCGCCTCAAATGATAAATTTATCCCGTTGAAAACAAGGAAAATTAGGTCCTATTTGGTTACTCAGAACATCGTCGCTGCGGATTCGGGGCCCCTCTCCCTTGTGACTCAAGGTCTGCCCGATTGATCGCCCGCCTGACTTGCCCCCCCATCCCCATATGGTGCAAACGTTTGCACACGCTATAGACCCTACCACACAGGAAACTGGCGATGCAAGCTCGCCGCAACGGCTGCTGCAGGCCATGTAATCCTTGGGTTCTTACACTGCGAGAAGCTTAATCGCCGCGTTTTAACGACTCGGAGGGAAGCTCACCGAATTCCCGTCGGTAGTCGCGCGCAAAGCTGCTGAGATGATAAAAACCCCAATTTGCGGCTATATCACCGACGAATTCTGCATCAGGACTGGCGGCAAGAAGGTCTTCCCTGCATCGTCCCAGCTTCACTCGTTTCAGGTAGGCCATTGGCCCTATTCCGTAGGCCTGGCTGAATCCCGAGTACAAAGTTCGGGCCGACATGCCGGAGACATTGACAAGATCGGACAGTGTGAGGTCTTTATGTGCATTGTCCTCGATATACGAAGTGACGCGTTTGGCGACGGCTGAAATCGGGCCAGCGCGCTGTGCCTCCTTGTACTCGCTGTATAACTCCGGGCAAGCATCGGCAAACGCAAACCATAATGCTTCCTCCAGACGCGCGATGACTATGTCGCGTTGCAGGGTATCGCTGCCTCGCTCGCCAAGCGCCTTGCAAAGCGCTCCCAGGATCGACGTGAACACGGTGAACCGCTCGCCGTTCAGGTCCAGCAAAAGACTGAAAGACCTTTCAGGCGGAATCAAGAAATCGACTTTGTCGCCAACAAAATGTTCGAAGCCTGCGACAGACAAACTGGCAACGATAGCCACATAGTTCGCTGACCGCTTGATATCGTAGACCGACCCTGCCGACCTCAGTCGTGCAAACGGCGGCTTCGTCTCGACCGTGCCGGACTCGGTGATAATGAGTTGGCTTCCCGACAGCGGAATCGCGAGTGAGTAGTAGTTGATGCGCGCGGGCGTTGTCATCCTCGTTTCGACATTGTTATACGTCAAGCCAATTTCGGAAAACTTAAGGCGCGCCCGACGAATCTCCATATAAGGAGTCGGCTTGTCCGACAATGCTTCAAAAGCTCGGGGTTCCGAAATTGAACTAACGGCTACGCTGGCTTGAGCGAAGTCATTACCCTTGTAGACGAGATTTTCTTCCAGGGGTAACTTTCCCGGGTCGAGGCCTAAAGCGTCAACAATGCCCTGGTGCAGCTGGACAGAGTGGAGTAACGCATCAGAGGTTGTAGCTTGCATTGACATTTGTTTTGTTGATCCGACCGCTCAGAGTTGGCAGTAATTTGCCATTCGCGCCGTGCCGTTTGCAGTCATCTGTTAGCGAGAACCCACAAGGATCGGATACCATAAGCGAATGCTGACACTCTACCACTACGACCACTCGACCGCGGCCCAAAAAATCAGAATTGCATTAGCTGAAAAGCAACTCGATTGGGAAAGCCACCACCTCGATACCTCGGTCGCGAAACGTGAACATTTTTCTCCTGAGTATTTGCAGATCAATCCACGTGGCATCGTCCCGACACTCGTTCATGACGACAAGGTGATTCGTGAATCACAGGTCATTCTCGAATACCTGGATGATGCGTTTCCTGAGTTGCCCTTACGTCCGGCGAGCGCTTATGACAAAGCATCGATGCGCCTCTGGACGAAGTTGATCGATGAGGGCCTGCATGTGCACAGCCGCGTCGTCGGTATGTGTATCGTTGTACGCCATGCAAAAGCTGCAGCAGGCCCTGTGGAACTTGCGAACTACCTCGATGAGATGCCCGAGATTGTTCGCAAGGAAAACGATCGAATTAACATCGCGAAGGGTCTGGATTCTCCGTTGCTACCTCGTGCGGTCGCCTATTTCAGGCGTGTTTTTGAGGATATGGATGCGGCACTGGCCGAGTCGCCCTGGCTGGCTGGTGAGACTTTTTCGCTCGCTGATATCTCACTTGGTGTTTATGTGACCCGTCTCAAGAGCTTCCAGATGGCACCCTTGTGGAATAATCTGGAACACCTGAACGAATGGTATGGCCGCTTCATTGCTCGACCATCTTACGAAGAGGGTGTTACCAACTGGGGCGACAAGACGACTGCAAAACGGGAAAGCTATGGAATCGAAGCTTTCGAAAAGATAAGTGAGCTCTGGAATGCAGAATAACTGTGGGCAGACATGGGCAATTTAATTAATGGTGAGTGGCACGACAAGTGGCGTGACACCGAAACAAAAGATGGCAGCTTCGTACGCCCCGATGCCAAGGTCCGAAACTGGATAACTGCAACCGGCGAACCCGGACCGTCCGGCGAGGGTGGATTCAAGGCTGAGGCAGGCCGCTACCACCTCTATATCGCCCATTCCTGCCCCTGGGCCCACCGGACCATGATTTTCAGACTTTTGAAAGGGCTTGAAGACATGATCAGCGTGTCGGTTGTTAATGCCATTTCCGGAAACAACGGCTGGACATTTGAAGAGGGCCACGGTGTCGTCCCCGACCCGGAATTTTCTGCCGCCTTTCTGTATGAGATTTATCAGCGGTCGGATGCAGCCTATACAGGACAAGTGACGGTGCCCACGCTTTGGGACAAGGTGGAGAAGAAATTGGTCTCCAACGAGTCGGGTGAAATCATCAGAATGTTCAATAGCGCTTTTGATGACATCGGGGCGACGGAGGGTGACTACTACCCCGGCGAACTACGTGACGAAATCGATGCGATAAATGAGCTCGTCTACGGTGCCGTCAACAACGGTGTTTATCGTGTGGGCTTCGCGACATCGCAGGAGGCCTACGAGGCGGCATTCCACAAACTCTTCGATGCGCTCGAGCAACTTGAAGAACGGCTGGCCTCTCGAACCTACCTTGTTGGCGAGCGACTGACCGAGGCCGACTGGCGACTATTTACGACGCTGGTCCGCTTCGACTACGTC
>Ga0255047_10000452_pt1 | contig 33877 bp, 53 predicted proteins | sample JV7_2_1_MG_FD_183640 | JGI IMG/M metagenome (GOLD analysis project Ga0255047, IMG submission 183640) | Seawater microbial communities from Jervis Inlet, British Columbia, Canada - JV7_2_1 | ecosystem: Environmental > Aquatic > Marine > Inlet | place: Canada: British Columbia | collected 2016-10-06
GACGAATGCCACGACAGGGGTCTTTCATGTCGAGGCTGTATCTCCTGAGTGCAGGACTATCAGAGATGCCCTGAAGGAGAGATTTGGCGGTAGAGACTTAGATATAATTGCTATAAAATAATTGACTTCTAGGAGAGAGAGAGAATTTATGTCATTAAATCAATTAAAGGACAAATACAATGTTAGTCAAAAATTAATATTGTTAGTTTGTCAGAGAAAAATATGGAAACATGTCAAATAAAGGAAAATAAAATGAATAAAATGAATGAAATTAATAAAAATACCGCCATTCTTCATGGTGAATGTATTATCCGTAAAATAGAAGATCTGCCCAGTAAGGTTGTTAAATTAGAAAATATAAAAAATCATTGCATTATTGCGGAAAGTGAAAGCTTCGGTAATCATCATGTCGTTGACTGTGCTGAAGGCGTAGGATTCTATGAACTTGATGGCGTCCGCTATATGAAGAATGAGAAACCTGCGAACGTCAGGTGCGTTCACACCGACAGGCATGACGCTATCTCTATCCCAGAAGGAATCTGGAGGTTTGATTCACAACTAGAATATGACTACTTTGAGCAAGTATTACGCAACGTCAGGGATTAGCGTTAAAATAAAAAGCAATAGAATAAAATGATTAAGATGACAAAACTACAGAGGAAGGCCATGACCTATATTAGGGCATACCATAGCAGGTATGATAATATGCCTACTATAAGGAATATATGCCAATTTATGGGATATAAGTCTACTTACTCTGCGGTAGGATTACTTAATAGACTAGTTAAGCATGGTCACTTAGAACGCATAAAGGACGGGAAGTATAGATTCTCTAGGAAACAGTGTGACTGATGATAAGCAATTTATCATACTTTCTCAGCGCGACGTTGAGGGATAGATAACAACAAAAGAAAGCGGTATGATAAAAGAAAACAAACCTGAATACGATACCTTCCGAGGCGATGAGAAAGTCTTGGCGACTGGAGACGAGGTGTGCAACACTGAGGATAATCCTGCTCATGAAGAGGTATGGACGAAGGTATCGAAAGTGTCAATTGGCAAATTCGGTAACTCAAGAAAGACCTATAGGAGGCTGAAGGAGGCTGACTAAACGTTAACAGCTTAGGCTGGTAGAGTCCTGTTTCGGCAGGGCTTTATCCAATCTGACTAGAACTTAACATCAAACTCAAACATAAAATGAATAAGAAACGACGAGCAGCAATTGACAGTGAGACTGAATCACTGCGACTAATCCATGGTGAACTAACTATGTTAATGGAGGAGGAGCAAGATAGCTTCGATAATCTCCCTGAGAGCTTACAGGACTGCGAGAAGGGTCAGGCCATGACTGAATCGGTTGACAACCTACAGGAAGCGAAGGGCGAATCATGAAAACAGAAAAGATAGAAAAACCGTATACGCTAGTCGAAGGGCAGAAATGGAAAGTTAAAGTCGCTGAGCATTTGGAGAAAGGCGGTAAATTGATTGATCCTGAAGGAGTGCCATGGGATAACCCGGGGCTTCTTGGGGCACCTCATAGATACCAAATCCTCCACGAACCCAAAAAGAAATGGGTTCCCTTCACTGAGGTTAAAGAGGTGATCGGGAAGGCTATTAAAAGTAAGGCCAGTAGTTATAGTTACGTTATTGACGGGGCTCATACCGAGGACGGGTTATTGCGTGTAAAATACGGTAATGATAGTTGGAGTGATGCCGCAGCCGTACTAAACCACTTCACCTTCCTGGACGGCACACCCTGCGGCGTTGAAGTGGAGCTGAGAGCATCAAATTCAACTAAGGGAATTAAATGAAATTATGAGTGTAGAATTAATCAAGCCAAGCTTATCTGAGTTCCCTAGACGCCCCGGCAAGGGATGGGCAAAGGTCGGAATGTGCTGGGATCACATATCAGGACTCAGACTGCATCCTCATGGAGTAATAAAGCTCCCTTGCGGCACTTTTATACATCAAAACATTAGGCCCTGGTGGGATACTGCAAATCCAGCGATAAGGATTGCTGGAGGACGTAGACGCGGGTTAATGATATGGGCACTCTGGGTGCTCGGTAAATATACAGTAAAGGAGTCGGAATGAAGCAGGACTTAAATTCCCAAAGCCTGGGACGAAATCAGAGAAGGAAGAGAGATGAAGGAAAATTATAAGTTTAAAAAGTTCAATGATGGATGGTGGTCTGTTATTAAATACGCATATAATAAACAATGGGGCCAGTGGCGTGGGCCTTTTGCTTCTGAAGCTGACGCACAGATTGATTGCGTCAATGCCTCGAAGGGTGATTATTCTTTGTAGCTAATCCAGTATAAACAATAAAATAGGAGATAAGTATTATGGTAATATCAAAAGAACAACAAGAAGAACTGTTAACCGCAGCTAAGCCGCTCATTAAATGGTTGAATGAGAATTGCCACCCTCATGTCAAGGTGATTATTGAAACTGATAGAGCTGAGCTATTGGAGGGTGTCGTAAATATACCGACTGAAGAGTTTATCAAGGATTAATAACATGACCAACCCAAAACAACTAACGCCAGACCAAGTAAGCCACGTCCCGAAGACTGTGGAGCGCAGAATCGTGTGTGCGGCCTTGCAAAATGAGACTGGATTTATAATCTGCGGCCCTCGACATTTCGACGGCATAATGCATAGTCAGATAAATATGAGGTCAGATGGAAGCACGTGGAAGGGGTCAAAGCAAGGATTCGTAGATCAACGAGGGAATTTTCTGACGAGAGAAGAGGCTCTAATTGTCGCAGTAGATGCAGATCAGCTCATTCGGAGGTGCGGAGGTGACGGGGCGCAACTATTCAGTGAGAACTTGTATTAAATTGGCTCACTCAGACTAAACTAATTAAATAATATGAAATACGAAATTAAAATATGCAAGATAGCGAAGTCTAATAAGTGGTTTATTGATAAATTGAATGAGGAAGGAATAACTACTAATAATCCAGAAGTTAGTAGCAAATTAGTAGAAGAATTATGAAAGCAACAGAACAACAGGCAAGATATAGGGCTATTCAATTGATCGCCAATAGAAGAGCTAGGGCTGGGGAAGATAGAGTGAAGAAAGAAGTTATGTGGCATCTGCTTACTGAGCGTACGTATTCTTCTGTCAACTAGTAATTTTGGTTTTTTTTAACCAAAACAATGGCTTCTTTATAACCAAATAAAATGAGATAATGTATGGATGGACATAATATTAGAACATGCGGACTGCATAATAGTCGCAATAATATTCATATTGTCGTACATAGATCTAAATAACTAATATATAGCAATGAAGATAACTAAAAAGATAATCATACAATTAACAGTGTCTCTCGCTGCATTCGCAGCAGTAACACACATATTCAGTATTATAGGGTCATATATATTAATATAATATATAGTGATCAAATATATACTTGACGATCGATCTTAAATAATCAGTATGATCGATGTGAGCAGAGAAAATCCACTAACTACACCACGTAACCCATTTACTAAGGGATCAATCAAATACACTATGTGGGAAAGACTACAGAAGACCATAGAAGATGATGAATAGGCGATCATTCCTATCTAAGGCATTATTGGCTATACCAGCTATACCGTTAGCCATTAAATCGCTTTCTAGCCCTATTCAAGCAACGCTTAAGAGCTATACATACCCATGCGATGGAAAAGAAATCAGTGGTAAACAGTACGATTTCTATTATATCGGAGATTCCTCGATTCATACTGATAATAATGGACTTGATTTTATTACATTGGATAGTGGATCAGCGATGAGGCTAGGTAAGGCACTTAAGGGTTTTGATCCAACTAAGCACACGAAGTATATATCAGGAATAAGATGAGCGTATCAATCGTAGCTATCGGCCCATATATGCCAACGATCATAACAATCTCAGCAATATTTAATGCTCACATGTCAGCACAAGCTTCTAAGTATGCATCATATGCACGTAAACGACATATGAGCCTACGTCCATATAAACTACAACACTTTAATAATCAATAACTTATATGTCATCTAATAGTGACAGCAAGAAGGAGACTGCGGTACAATTAGGACAACATAAACAAGCCATACTTTCCAGGCTACCAGGACACCATGGAAATGTATCGAATACATGTAGGTCAATGGGGATATCAAGGAATACATATTATAACTATTGTCTTGATGACCCGGCATTCAAGGAAGCTGCTGAATTAGCTATCATTGAAGGTAGAGAATCCAAATTAGACCTAGTAGAAGATGCTATACTCACATCTGCATTAGGATCTAAGGTTAAGGAGGAGAACGAAGATGGTGACATGGTAGACACAGAGGAATGGTTAACTAAGCCTAATGTCATCGCTCAGCTATTCATACTCAAGTGCCAGGGCAAGCATAGAGGTTATAGGGAAGGTGAAGCTCCTCCACCTCCACCTCCTTCAGATGAGGATAAGCCTGAGGCTAAGGACGGTATTAGAGAGGTATTAGATGAATACTTTAAGGAAATGAAGAATGCAGACAAGACAACAACTAAACCAGAGAAGGAGTAATAATGACTAAGATAACGATAACTAATAAGGATAAACCAACGCCATCAGAACCAGAGGCATTGAAGCCCGGTATGATGTTTGTGCATAATGATGATAGCGATGCAATATATATAATATCTCATGCCGACTCCACTGAATCTAATGAATATATTCTCGCATGCCTGGACGGCGTACCATATAGTTCTGGCCCAGAGGATGAAATAGAGAAGGTATTCGAAGGCGATAGAGATCACTTCACCCTCATCAAATCCATCGATATTCAATACTCAACCAGGACAGTAATACACACACAGCTATAAGGAGAGTATATAATACCATAGAGAGACTACTACTATCGCGCGTAGCGCGTATTAATACTATACTTCTATAGTTATTACATATAACTACTCTAGATAATTGGTAAGCAATAGTACTATAGAATAATAATGAAAAGATTAGACATTAATAATGAAAAGATTAGACATAACGATAATTATGCGTGAATACGTTCACTAATATACTGATGTTCAATACTATACATAATATCACTACTACTATACATAAGCGCACTAGTGCGCTATTATACACTACTATACTAATGTATACTAGTGAACAGGGGGGTGGGGGTAGTCGAATATTCATCTATCTGAATATGGCGACCGATAACAGCACATAAAATTTATTAATATAAAACGTTACTATATAATACGCTATGAGAAATATAAGGAGAGAATATAATGCCTAAGGAGAAGAGAGGACATCAGAGGACAATTAATATAACAAATACGACATTATGAGTGATATAAAAAGAATAGTATTCAGGCTCAACGGAGTGGCGGTTAAACACTACGTGATGTTTAACGTAAACACAGCAAAAGGCATGGAGTATTACACTGATTGGGGTGTCGTGCTTGAATCGAATGTCTTGAGTAAGGGAGGATATAGCGATAGTGGAGGAGTTGAATTATGAATGGGAGTTATAATATGATAAAGCTGATAAAAAGGATATTTAGGTGTATATGTGAATACTTCGGTAATAACGACGTAGGTGACCAGGAGAAGCTGAATTGCGCGTTATCTGCTGGTGTGGTAGCTCCTGAGGGCGTGACACGTGCGCAGAGGCGTTCATGGATCATTAGCAATATAACGAAGAGTGCCAGGCTCTATTCAGGAAATATAATACCTGAGCACTACATCACTGAGGAGGAGAGGGAATTACTATCTGAGAGTATTTACTTTATGATGCCTCATTCATTCCCCCAGGTTCCTAATGGGGAGGAATGGTTTCGCACTATCTGTGGCGACGTTAGGTTAAGACGGCCCCCTTTCTTTAGGGAACCGCCAGAAGTTGACAGTCCTACGGAGACTAAATGGCACTCTATGGAGGAGAATGGGGCTGAATTGGAGGAAAGTGATTGTGGCAGATATATGGTGCTGAGGTCAGATTTTGGTGAGCTGTGGTTCGAGAGGCATCCATTATTTGAGGATGGACCGATTGAAGGAGAGGTAGTTACAGGAGATTAATTTATGAGTGAAGCAATAAAACAGAAATTATACGAGATGGATGACCTTGATAGTGCCGGGTTGATGGCAGAGCTACTGGATCAATTGAGCTGTCTAAGTGAATGCGTTACGCGAGAGAGTGATAATGCACGTATCAGGCTATGCCATATGTACGCTGAGAGGCTGGATAGGATAATAAAGGGAGGCAATAATGAGTAAGGGTTCCAAAAATAGAATCACTAACCATGACAGCTATCGGGATAACTACGATAATATATTTAGAACAATATCAATTGGGCATCTCTGTGGTGATCTGGGTGGATGTCACTCTATCGCCATAGGTAGTGGGCCTGTAAAAAAGGAGAAGAAAGAAAAATAATATGAAAGAAATAGAAAATAAGATCACTGAACTAGAAAAAGCAGACACCAAGGACTACTACCGCTATTATGACCTGATTAAAGAGGTAATCGATCGTAAGCCTGTTCAGGGCTTTTCGAGAGATGACTACAAAAAGCGGGATCGAATAGAGGATGCTATGGCATCAAGGGATGATGAGGTATTGAAGTTTGAGGATAATGACTTCTCTGAGCTTCAGAGGCTCACAGGCGAGATGACATGGTATATCAGACACAAGGATATATCCACATTTATCGACTTAATAGAGGCGACATGAGCGACACGGATAGAGCGAATGATATCTTGCTGAAGGCCCAGAAATGGGCAGAAGAGAAGTTCAAGGAGACCGGGACACTAGACGGTAATCCCTATGAGATAAGTGAGGAAGATCATCTTATCCTTATGAGGGGATTAGAAGGGTATGATGGCCGGGAGATTAATTGTAATGATCGTTTCGGGCATATGCGGATCACCTGCCCTCATGAGATTGCCAATCAGGATAAAATAAGGGACGAGAATCTAGCGAAGGAGGTTAAGACATTAACTGACAATATTTGTGATATATCATCAGATATAAAGGAGAATGCTTGTCTCGGAATTAAATGCGGGATTGTTCCATTAGTCAGGAAGGAGTGCAGACAGTACGTAAAGACACCTCAAGCAATGAAGGAAATTTTGTCTAATCCTAAATTGTCAAAGTTTAAGAAGGGGGAGATATATGGACTAGATAAAATATCTAGGCACTTCCTGAAATATGCAGAATAACAAAGGAGAAAATAATATGGAATCAGTAAAAGATAAAAAAGAAAATGTTAAAAATAACAAGCCTAAGACAGAGAAGGTGGAGATCGAGGATGAAGATCTATATTCCTTTGTTAAGGGTGTCTCGTCAAAGGCAAATAAGGAGATCTCTCAGCATGTCAGGAAGTTGCCTAAGGGCGAACTCTGGGATCTGAACAAGAAAGATATCTTCAATGAGATTATAGCAGCTGCAAATGCAGGTATCACCCAGGCATCAATATACGATATCAGGACTGTGGTTGATGGTGAACCTGTAATACTAAAGAGTCAGGAAGGGTTTACTCCTATTATAGAGAAACTGTCTTCCCTGAGATTTGGTGCAAATATCAGATATCAGCCAATCACCGGGTTCTTTATCGCTGTAACATGGGCATAATATGGAAAAAGAAAAAAAGGCTAAGAAAAATAGCAATCTAGCTGAGCGACTATACGACATCCTATACTTAGAGAAGAAGTATCAGCTCGCTCAGTTCAAACTCCTTTCGTTACTTGAACAACTAGAGGTGGGGAAGCACTATAAACACGTTGATGGCCGCGTAAAGTATACGCAAGTAGGCCTAATGCGAATGGGCCGTATAATTAAGAAGACTCCACCTGATATGCTACCGGATGACCCTAACGGCCCCATTATTGTTGAGGCTGAGATGATAAATGAGTGTATTAATCAGCGAATGATTGAATGCAGCGTGGATGGGAAGCGCGTAGCAGTGACGGTGAACCCATTAATCAAGCGTAGCTATCGAAGAGGTAAGAAGCTATTAATCGAAAAGATGGCCGATGATCTATACACAGCACCTCCTCGCGTAAACACTATGGGATGATGAAGAAATACACCGCAACAGAGAGAATCGATGTCGTCCTAGAATATATGGAGAGGATGCACCCAGGGCCGCACACTCTGCAAGACATCGCTGATATGTGCGGATGCAATAAAAAGAATATACATCAACGTGTGAATGTAGCTATAGCCAGCGTAAGGCGTATCTTAAAAGAGGGAAATATCGAGTAATATGATATATAAGGGGAAGGAGATTAATAGCGTCCAGGATCTTTTCCACTGGGCGAAACACCCGATATTGCCCGTGCCTACGATGGAATACATCAATGAGCAGGGCTGGGGCGTAGATGAAATCGTAGACTATTATGAGAAGAGGGAGCTCGCGATAAAGCGAGAGGCCGATGATCCTTACCGGTTCGGATTTGAGCTCCCTCACTGGAAGATATTAGATCGGTTGATAAACGAGGGAGCCACAGAGGTTTTATTGATGGGTGGCAATAGATCGTCGAAGACAGAAGTCTGTGCTAAGCAAGTAGTTAGGTCATTGGTCGAGAATCCTAATTCTATCATATGGTGTTTCCAGACGACCTACGAGAACTCCATACAAATGCAACAGAAGGCTATCTATAAGTATCTGCCGAAGGAATTAAAGGAGACTCAGCGCGGGAAGATCGGATATATCTCATATACACAGAAAAGGGGATTCTCTGACGCTAAGTTTGTGCTTCCAAATGGATCTGAGTGCATATTCCGCAATTACTCCCAGGATGTAAGCACGATTGAGGGTGGTGAAATTGGTTGCATAAATCCAACTGAGGATCAGGAAAATGTCCATAACATAGGCTTCTGGGCAGATGAGCTTATCCCACAGGACTTCCTTGATACACTTAGATTTCGCCTAGTGACTCGTAATGCGGTCGGATTAATATCATTTACTGCGATCGAAGGTTATACTCCTGTAGTAAGAGAGTTTTTGTCTGGAGCCAGGACTTTAGAGGATAAAGAGGCTGAGCTATTACCCGGTCGAAGAGTCCCGATCATCCAACAGCCAAAGCGATCTGATTCAAAAATAATATATTTTCACACCGCAGATAATCCTTATGGAGGATTTGAGCGGATAAAGAAAACGCTCGCAGGGGCTCCAAAGGATGAGATTCTATGTCGCGCATACGGCGTACCAGAGAGGCCAATGGCAGGGAAGTTTCCCAAATTCTCTCACAAATACAACGTAGTAGAGCACGACAAGATACCATTCATCAAAGACAGGACACAGATAGTCACGCATTACCAGGTAATAGACCCTGCTGGGTCTAAGCCATGGTTTATGATCTGGCTAGCCGTAACTCCGTTAGATGAGATCTATGTATGGGCCGAGTACCCAGACTCAATGTACGGAGATTGGGCTGATATGGCTAAGGGGAAAAAAGGGAGGCCGGGTGATGCCGCGAAGCCCAACGGGAACGGATACCAGGATTATATTGAGATAATGGAGGACATCGATGGCGACATAAATGTATTTGAGCGTATTATCGACCCCAGACTAGGGGCTACCAAGTTCCAAAAAGAAGAGATGACTACAGATATGATCAATGAGCTATCCTTGTTAGGGATAGATACTGTCCCGGCTCCTGGGTGGGACGAAGAGACAGGTATCCAAGCAATCAATAAATGGCTGGCATGGGACGACAGGAAAGAAATGCAGCTAGGGAATAAGCCTCGGCTGTTTATCTCGGATAGATGCGAGAATCTTATCTATGCGATGACCGAATATACGGGCTTGTTGGGTAAGGATGAACCATGCAAAGATCCGATTGACGTTTTGCGTTATGCAGCAGTTTGCGATATTTTATACGTAAATGAGAAAGAATCTAACTATTTTGCGAATAGAGGACGGTAATTCTTCCAAATAAGTAACTAAATTGATAAATTATGATATAATTCGCCAAAATTTATGAAAAATTATGGCTGATTTAGGAAATAGAGAAGAAATTAAGAGAAAAACCGACGAAGATCCCGATATTAACAGGATTAAGGACGCTCATAAGCAAACATTGAGTGATTTATCTGAATATATCAATCAGACAAACATCAATCATGAGACTCGAAATGAGATCTGGGCAAATCAAAACGTAAAGACTGGTCGTAAGCATGGGTCGGAGACAAATCCTGTCCATCCATGGGAAGATGCAAGCGACATCCGTCCATTTACCGTCAATACTATTATAGATGAGGATGTCGCCCTATTAGTAGAGTCTTTAGAGAATGGTAATTTGTTGGCCGTCCCCGTCGAAGGCAATGACACTGCTAGAGGCACGATGATTAGCCAGTTCATGAAATGGATGATATTTCAGCAGTTCAAAGAATTTAATAGAGAGGCCACTATCCTCGCCAACTACCAGGAAGAGAAAGGTATCGGTATATTAGCTGTGCTATGGGACACCAGGACAGAGGAAAAATTACAAGAGATTAAGATCGAAGATATACTCGCCATTGATCCCGAGAATCCCCAGGTAGGAGAAGACTTGCTTGCGATGATACAGGACAAGGATCTAGCTAAGGACGCCTCAGCCATCATACAACGTATATTTCCCACTATTAATAAGCGTAAGGGCAATAAAATCGTTAAGGAGCTTAGGGAAAACGGAAACACTTTCGTTGGTATCCCTGATGTCATCTGGAATCGTCCGGTAATCAAGGCCCTATCTGTCGATGAAAACTTCTTCTTCTCTCCTAATATTGAAAATATCCAAGATGCCCCTTATGTTTTTCACTCTGAATACCTTACTCCTGAGCAACTACGGGCTAAGATCCGCCAGGGATGGAATAAGAAGTGGGTAGAAAAGGCTATTGAGATGACGATAGGCAAGACGACAGAGCATCATATCAATACCATTAATAGTGCATCCAATACATTCGAGCAAAATCTATCCGTTGACGTAGCAAAGGGATTCATCCGTGTAACACATGCATACGAGAAGGCTACGACAGAGGATGGAGTCCCCGGAATCTTCATTACATCGTTTCATCCTGATCTTGAAGGATTTGGCCAAAGCCACCTATTGAATTATAAGCCTTCAAGGTACCCATTTGTAGATTTCCCTAGAGAATACCGATCTAGACGATTAATGGATGTAAAGAGTGCTCCAGAACTGGCAAAAGGATATAGTGATGAGATTAAAGTCCAAATGGACTCCCGTGTCGATCGGACTACTTTGGCCACATGTCCACCTAGATATCACGCATTAGGACGCAAACCATCAAACTGGGGGCCAGGAGATAGCTTAGGCGTCCGCAGGCGAGATGAGACTGGATTCATGGAAATACCTCCATTTGACCAGGGAAGCGTACAGATAGAGAATGATATAAGGGACAATCTATCTCGTATGTTTGGTCGGCCTGTAGATGAGCAGAATGCCGCGCAAGCCAATAGGATGCAGCAGAATAAGGTCAATAGATGGCTTAAACGTTGGGTCGAGGTAATGAATCAGGTATGGGATCTACATCAGCAATTCGGAGATGACGAGGAGTTCTTTAGGGTGATCGGTTCAGTTAATCCAGAGCCAATGCAGTTTATTAGAGCCTCAGAGAATGAGAGATTCGACTTTTACTTTAATTATAATGTTATCAATTCTGATTCTGAAGCATTAATCGGAAAACTAAAGACAGCCGGGGAAATCCTCACCACATTTGATCCTAATGGGACATCTGACATGGATGAGTATAAGAAACTTGTACTGTCCGCGATTGATCCATCATACCCGGATAGACTCGTTAAACCTTTACAGACAGCGACAATGGAAGAGGTTCGCAAGACTCAGGATGATATTGCTAAGATATCAAGCGGTCAGTCAGTGAATGTCCCGGAGAATGCAAATCCCGAACTCCGCATAGAGGTATTAGAGTCATACTTCAAGGGCACTGAAGATATCCCTGCTGAAGATGTTCAGAGAAGGCTACAGGATGAACCAGAGTTCCAGGCAAGAATGAAGAAATACGGGGATCAGCTTCAATTTATAATCACTCAAAGAGAGAACGCCAACATCGGGAGAATGGGAACGCAACCAGGAAACGCACTACCAAGCCAATAAATGACACAGATAAAAGACCCTAATACTGATAATTATGAGAGGTTGAGAATCTTTCTTAATAGAATTTATAAGACAGCAGACGCAGATGTATTATTTGATCTACTTGAAGACATGAGGGATAATGCTGAATCAATTAGATATGAAGAAAACGTTATCTCTGACTCATTACTTTCAAGCCATTATGGTGGTATGTCTTGTACTTATCGCAATCTTCTGGACATAGCTGGCCCTATATTGAAGCCAGAGCGATATAAAAATAGGGAATAGCGGCATATATTGCCGCCAATATACACATTAATCGGCACATTCTGCCGCATAACCTTCCAAATGTGGTAACTTTTGCCTGCCACCATGCTATAATTCCCGGAAATTAAGTTTCTGTGAACGTAAAACACTGGGCAATTTATGGCAAATGAAAATACCGAAGGTGATTCTGCTACCGAAACAGCAGTAGATGACATAGCCGACAAGGCTATTACTAACATATCTGAACTAACTCAATCATTTCTTGATGAAGGAAAGCCAGCTGAAGAAGCTGACGGGGAGACAGAGCAGGAAGTTAAAAAAGAGGAAGAAACCGAGGAATCTAAGAAAACCGAGGAATCTGAAGAAACTGAGGGCGAAGTTAAGGCCGAAGAGACTGAGGAGACTAAAGAAGAAGAGGTTCAAAAGGAAAAAACCAAAAATGTTCTTTCAAATAAAAAGAATCTGCAAAAAATGCGCAAGCGGATTGATAAGGTTACTAAGCGAGCTAAAACCGCTGAGGAAGGCCTTGAGGATCGAGACGAAAGGATCGAATCTCTTGAGAAACAGGTAAAAGACCTGTCTCGGGATCAATCAGGCGAAAGTGGACAAAAAACTTTTGCTGAAATCGCAGCAGAGACGGAATCAATAGAGGGATTAGAATCTCTTTTAGTTAAGGCCGAAAAAGCTGAAGAGTGGGCTGAAGACATGCTTGATAAACTTCGAGACTCAGGAGAGGACGAAATTGAGGTAAAAGATGTTAAGTTCGATCGACAGCAAATCAAGGACTTATTAAGAGGTGCTAGAGCAGCTATAAAGAAGGATATTCCGTCAAAAGCTAAAGAATTTCAGCAACGCGAGCAATTTGATACTATGGCATTAGAGAAGTTTACCTTCTTAGGCGATGCACAATCAGAGGATTATAAAATAGCCGAGGAAATACATGCGGAATTGGGAAACCTATTAGATTCGCACCCGGCAGGAATGGTTTTACTCGGATTGCTAGCTGAAGGAAAAAAAGTTCTCATGGCTAGAGAGTCAAAGAAAGAGACTGAAGATAAAAAAGAGGAAAAGAAGGAAGAAACTCCTCTAAAAAAGAAGTCTAAGATCGCACAACAAGTACCAGGGTTATTGTCGACCGCAGCCCCAGCAAGAGCAGGAGCAGATGAAAAGAAACAAAAAGCAAGGGACACTCTCTTGCAGAAATCATCATTAACTGAAAACGACTTAACCGCTCTAATCCTAGCAGAAACGGAATAGAGCAATGAAAGGTATATTATGGCATCTACAGCATCATTTGACGCTACAGGTAATAGAGAGGATAAAACCGATCTACTAACAACGGTTTCCCCAGAGGAAACTCCAATGTTGTCAGGTCTTGACAAATTCCGTGGGCCCAAGGCCAACTTAATGGAATGGCAGACCGACGACAATGACGAAGTAACCTTTGACGGTACTATCGAGGGGTCTGACCAGACTTCATTCGACGACAAAGCAAAGAATAGGAAGCTTTTAAGCAACCGTATCCAGGAAGAACGCAAGCCTTACCAGGTGACGGATATCCAGGAAATGGTCGACACTGCTGGTGTTGCCAGTGAAGTCGCTCGCGCTAAGGCTAAATCCTTAATTGAACTAAAGCGAAATTGGGAGAGTTTGATTGGCTCAGACCAGGAGCTTCAGGCGGGGACAGGCGGACAGCCTCATCTTCTTCGCGCACTTGGCAAGTTCATTAACAGCACTAATACTAACATTGATTCTTCTGTCAGGACTCCTGCCGCGTCTATAGGCACGACTGCTGGAATGACTGAATCTCAGTTCAATGATGTGTTACAGTCTGTTTATGAGTCAGCTGGAGTAGTTCAGACCATGCGTTTATATGCTGGTTCTGGCTTACAGCGAGTAATCACTAATTACACACGCTCTGAAGGAGCTACCACGCCGACTCCATTCCAGGTAAATTCAAATCAGAAGGATCGTGAGATTGTATTCTCTGTTCAGTTCTATCGTGGAGACTATGCAAATGTCCAAGTTATCAGTGACCTATTCTTAGGTCGGGTATCTGGTGTTGCGTATGATACTACGGCGAAGAATCGAGGATATCTTATCAATCCTGAGATGGTGAAGACTTCAGTAATGAAGGCTCCGTTTATCTTTGAGAATACCGATGAAGGCGGCGGGCCACGAGGTCACGCTAAGATGATCGGATCTCTGCTTTGTAAGAATCCAAAGGGATTAGGTAAATTCGTTTAATCTTTAAAAAGAAAGAATTATATTATGAAAATTAGACCACTATCAGTTCAGGAGGCGGCTGCAAGCGGCTGCACTCACTCTGTCAAAATCGATTCAGATGATTTGACCGAGACAACTAATAACACCGCACAGACGATATCGCTATTGCCTGTAGTTAATGGCTCTGTCGTTAAGTATGGCGGATATTTCCTGAAGACTCCGTTCCAGGATGCATCTGACGCTGCACTTAATGATACCGCCATCGAGATTGGTGACGGTGTTGTAAATGGGCGTTATCTTGGGTCATCTCAGGTAAACGAGAATGGCACTGAAATTACTGCTGGGTTCACCCCCAATAGTAAGGCCACTGCCCCTCATGCGTATGTCGCTGGAGACAATGTAGACATCATATTCGGGTCAATGGCTGCTAAAGCACTCAATGATATTGATACAGGTGAAATACATGTCTTCTTGAGTTTATATAACTTCAAGGACTTAACAAACATCTAAAGGAAGAATTATCATGGCTAACGAAAATGAAGGTCTAGGTGTCCCACGCAATGCAGACGGGCAGCTAACAATGAAAGTTAATTACCGAGAGGTACGTGAATCGCGTGCCGCTCGTGCCTCCGTGGCGTCTGTCGGGACAGCGGCCTCGGCGGCTTCAGTAGCGAATATTGCATCTACGTCATCTCAGGTGTCACATGGCAGTATGGGAACTGTAGCAGGTTACTCATCTCATGCATCAGCAGGGAGCACTGCTTCAGTTGCATCTACGTCATCTGTCGCATCGGTCACGGCAACAGCATCTCGCGCATCCGTGGGATCTGTCGCATCGGTATCATCCACCGCTGGATTCAATGAACCGTTTTACGGATAAACATTAAACCCTATGCGCACGTGAGGAGAATCCCTTGCGTGCGTATAATTTTATATATGGACATAATAATTCCTAAGTTACCTAAGAACATGAGCGAGCAGACTAAAACTCAGCTATATAGGTGGGCTCAAGACGAACAAGAGGCAGACCGTGTTATGCATGAGGCATATCTTCAGCGCGTCAAGGCTCAGAGCGATGGAATCGGGACTAAGAATGTAGACGGTATAGGTGAGTGCTACGCGCAGATCGATAGCAGGATGTACCATAGACAACTCCAGAGTGATCCACATTTCTGGGATGACTTAGGAAATATTAAACGATTTATGAAAGATAACCCTCAATATCTTAACGATGGATACAAGGTTTAATGGCTAGGACTGCTACGATTCAGGAGGTTAGGGATAGGTGGGCTGCATTAGTCGGCCTAGACGGAGCTAATATCATTACAGATGATGCTACAAACTTCCTGGAATACGTAAATAGGAACACAAGGAAGGCGTGGGCTCGGGCTGAATGGACGTTCGTCACTAAAAGGTTAGCCGATACTACAGACTCAAATCTTTTCGTTGATCTTTCATCAAACGCAGAAATTTCGGAGGTTCTAAGGGTTTATGACTCTGATCCCTATATTGCAACTGGAGCAGTTCAATTAGACTTTATTCCCGTTCGGGACGATGTAGACGACGGGCTATTTGTTCCAACAGCATCCGCTAGTACAGCACTAACAGTAAGCAGTATCACGAGGGCGAGCACTACGGCTACGGTGACAACTAGTTCTGTTCACAACTTATCAACAGGTGACTCTGTGGAGATCATTGGAGCTGCTGAGACTGATTATAACGGGTTTTATGTAGTTACGGTAACCTCTACTACCGCATTTACTTATACTGTCGACAATTCTCCTGGAACTCCGGCCACTGGAACGATTACAGCAACCAAAGCAACGGTATTTTTATTTGTTCGGATCAGAGAGACTGTTCAAACCGCATTATCAGGAACCGTCCCATTTGAGTTACAGGATTATTTAGCTCATGCATCCGCAGCAGATTTCCTCCGATCTGAGGGACAGAACGGTAAGGCTAAGCTAGAGGAGACAGCCGCAGAATTAATACTTTTAGATGAAATAGACAGGGTTGAAAGGCAACAGCGACATCAACCTCCTACAACAGTAAATACAAGAATTAAAGGAAGAAAATAAAATGTCAGGCAACGCAGGTATAGATAATATTAGCTCTGAATATAAGGTAACCAGAGACTCAGATGACAATATAGTTAATCGGGCGATAAAAACAGTTAGTAATGCTTCTGTGAATTTTTTACCAAATACGCTTAATGCTGCTACGACGCATGTATTCTGGCAGGTAATTACAGCAGATATAAACGTAAGATTTGATCAAGGGGCAGCTACTACTTCAGATATGTTTTTCGACAAGAACAATAGCGCAATCTGGTCAAAGCAAATGGCTTTTGATGCTAGGGCAATACGTAATGCCGCTTTAGATGCGACAATAATTATATATGAATTACAAAAGGGATCACCTCAAAGTCAGGCTCCATCATGATTAACGGCGATAGTAATATTATCGGTAAAAAAGGAGGAGGAGCTAGTCTCGATGGTGATGCCGACGGCAACCCAGATGGGCTACAGTTTGGACTAGGCGGTGTTACTACTGCCTTAATTGGGGGACGCAAGACGACTGATGCTGGCGCAGCATTAAGCGCATTAGGAGCGGATTCAGTAACCATTATCTCCGGTGCGGCAGCAGCCAGCAATGTAGCAGTGGGAGCAACCTCAGTGGTTATAGGACACGACGTAGGCTGTGTTGTTGGTGCGACAAGTTCTGTAGTCATAGGTGATGGAGCGAATGCGTCAGTAGCCCCTAGAACCGTCGTGATCGGATTCTCAGCTCAAAGCTCAAGTCAAGACAACGTCACAATAGGGACTCATGCTCATGCATCGGGGGTAGCGTCATTAAGGATTGGATCTGATTCAGCTACTGCTGATGCAGCAGGTGTAGAATCTATTGCTATTGGATGGAATGTTAGCTCAGATTCAGGAGCAATAGGCGGTATCGGTATCGGTAGGGATCTTGCAGTAAACGGTGTTAGCGGTATAATTATTGGCGATGCTGCAAATGCAGGAGACGGAGCTAGAAATATCTGTCTTGGTAATTTGGCATCTGTTAATGTAAATGTTATTACCGATATTATCTGTATTGGAGCTAACACCCTTGGCAATGTTCAGGGTGCAATAGCCATTGGAAGTGATGGGACAACTGGAGCCCAAGCAACTGGAGCTGGTGCAATTGCTTTTGGTGGAGATGATGGAACTAATTCCGCCGCCAATGCGTCAGCCGCTAATGCAGTGGCTATTGGTTCAGGCTCAATTGCCAGTGCCTCAGGTGCATGGCAGCTTGGCATTGGGACTAATTCAACCGCGGACACACTTCAGTTAACCTTAGATTCAGCAAATATTTTAAATATAACAAGTACATCTGCTACGGTAGCTGGACAGATTGATATCGAGGGATATGCCGCGATTGGAAACGGAAGTATCCTTGACGCGGAGGCCACGCTTGTCGTGGATAGAGACTTCTCTTCGTCTGGCTCACCTCAGCAGCTACTTGTCCAGGGAGCAATGACGACAAGCGGAGGAACAGGTAATGTCAGTGCGCTTAAGGTACAACCTACGGTTACGGTCAATTCTGGGGGTGCTCATCCTCTAGTTGCATCGGTCGTACTAAAGGAACCTACTGTCACCTTGACTAGCGGGACAGTCACGACTGCCGCAACTCTTTATATTGAAAATGCACCTACTGAAGGGGGTAGTAATTATGCTTTATTCGTAGACTCTGGAGATACTCGGCTTGATGGAAATATTGAAGCATCTGGAGGTATTGGGGTGAATGGAGTCACTCCGCCTGCACAAGCATCGCATATCGCCAACCCAACCGACTTGGCAACCTCAATTACAGCAATTACAGCAATAAATCTAGTATTAGAAAATATAGGGCACGTAGCAACATCTTAAAATTATGATTACAAAAACATTAACAGAAACATGCGGGAGCATTTGGGTAGTTAAGTCTCATCGCAAGAATGAAGAGGCTAAAACGGTTCAAATAGGACTCGCGGTATATAAGAATCAGGATGCATTAAAGGCAAAGGAATTATGTCGTCGGGATTCTATCACCGTTCCAAGCACAGGCTATAATGGCACTGTCGCATGGTGTGAAAATGCATTAAAAACTGATCCCAATTCTAAGCTTAAGTCTAGCTAATGGCGTATGAGAGTCAGACGAAGAATGAAGTAATAAGCGTATCAGATGCCATCGCGTCACGCAGGGGAAAGCTGTCGACTAATTATTCATTCAATGTCAATAATAAGACTCTCACGATAAACGACACTGACTATATTAAGCCTCTATTTGTTGCTAATGTAACGAGAGGAACTGTATTATATAATCCCACGGATAGCTCTACATCAGGAACTATCGCAGGTGCGGTTATTACTCTGAATAAGAGCACTGTGAGCATGGCTAACGCCGATGAATTGGCAGTGCTATATGAAGCTACTGAATTAAATTCGACGACACTCGCTGATATACTTACGGAGCTTTTGGCACAAGGGATTACGCTTGATAGCACCTTAACGGAATTACTTGCTCAAGGCGTGGTACAGGATAGCATGCTGGCTGAGCAAGCGGCTCAGGGGGTAGTCCAAGATAATCAGTTAACGGAACTACTAGCACAGGGAGTCACTCAGGACAGTCAGTTGACAGAGTCATTAGATCAAGGCACTACGCTTGATTCTATAGAAACTGAGCAAGCCGATCAAGGGACTACACTCGACTCACTAGAGACTGAACAGACAGACCAAGGAGCAACCTTAGACAGCCTAGAGACTGAGCAATTAGCGCAAGGAGTATCATTAGATACAATCATTACCGAACAGTCCGACCAGGGTACATCTCTCGACTCCTTAGTCACAGAACAAGCGGCTCAAGGAATTGTTCAGGATAATACATTAACTGAAGTAACGGATCAGGGAACGACTTTAGATAGTCTGGAGACAGAACAGCTCGCCCAAGGAGTATCGCTTGACTCCATCCTTACCGAAGGAGGTAGAGAGTATTTTACAGAGGTATGCAAAGGGAATGTAACTGGACAGGATTGTATTCATAAGTTTGGGGCGAATGATTCTGTCCCTAATGGAACGTGGGCATTTGTCTCTACATTAGGACAGACTACATTTCCGCTTACAGCTGCAACTACGGTAAGAGTAAAAGCTGGAAATGCCGCTGACACTGCCGCTGGAGCTGGAGCAAGAGAAGTTACTGTCCAGGGAATAGATGATAGTTTTAATGAGGTAATAGAAGCGATTGCCACCGCAGGAGGTTCAGCTAGTTCAGCAACAACAGCATCTTTCTGGAGAGTTCATAGAATGTGGGTCTCTTCTGCGGGAACATATGAAGGGAACAACACAGGAGATGTAGTCATTGAGAATAGCGCAGGAGGCACAGATATTATCACAATGTCCGCAGGAGACGGTCAAACGCTAGACGCAGTATGGACGGTTCCTATAGGTAAGACCGCATACCTGATAAGCGCACATATTACAGTAGATGCAACTAAGCCAGCAGACGTCCGAATATACACAAGAGAGAATATGGATGACACGAGCGTTCCAGTGACGGCTAAACGCTTAAAAAAACATTTTATAGGACTAGAGACTCCATATGTTTACAGACCTTCGGGAGCTAATACCAGCGTCAACGCAAAGGGTGATATCTGGGCAGAAGCAAGGGGAGGAGGAGCGGCATCAGCTGTATCCGTAGACTTCGAATTATTAATAATAGACGATTAATATCATGATTGACCTACTTGAAGCAGCAGTACCAATGGGGAGCACGTTAATCGGAATGGTTAGCGGACTTAAGAGTGCACATACCCAGATGCAGCTTGAGCACCAAGAGCGCAGGGAAGCGCGTCAGCAAGAAAAAGACCTAGAATCACTAAGACTCGCACATGAAAAGGATATAGAGCAAAATGAAATCAATATTCAACCGACGTATACGGACAGGTTTTTCGGCATTGTCCTGGCCGGAAAAGAGTTCGGCATTAAGATTACCAATCGCAGTGAGTCTCTTCTTATGTCTCCTGTTAATACTGCTAAGTTTATTATTGCAGGGCTGTTTGCATACACGTACTGCGTCATATGGCAGTTCAACGCCTTCAACGCAGAAACAGCAGTTAGAACAATCCTCCCAGAACCCAACACCGAAACCTGGGACATCCTCGGGATCAAGTTCGAAACCATCACACATATCATTGATACGCTTACCCTCGGTGGTCTTGCCGCCACTACCATGGCCCAACCCCCACTGATGTTAGTGAGTTATGTTGTGACTAATTTAACCTATAAACAAATCGCGCAAAGATGACAGATAGAATAAAAAACAAATTAGACTCATGGTCATCAATGATCAAATTCGTTACGCCGGTAGGTGTATTGCTGATATTGGCCCTGCAAACTAAGTTTGCGACAAGAGGCGAGATACAGCAGATACAAGCTGAGATAGTTAAAATTAACACATCAATCACTCTCCTTTTGGACTGGAGCAGTCGAAATGATGAGCAGGATAAGCGTATGGGTGAAATAGAAGACAAGCAGCAGAAGATGGAAATTGACTTAGCTAAACTATTATAAATGACTCGATACCGCATAAAAGATCCACTTGATGATCCCATTTTACCCGATGGCGACAACGGATGGATCGGCTTTGAAACTAGGCGTCATGCGACAATACTGGAACCAGGAATAGCAAGATTCTCTCAAAATCAAAGATTCGAAGATAGCGTATCAAGAGTCAGGAAGGGGATTGACCGGATTACGTCTGATCTCAGGACTGCGAGCCAAACTCCATTAACCCTTCCATTTAATTTAGGTACATTTGTCTCGGTCAGTACGTTAGTAAGCACAGGGACAGCGGCAACCTGCACGACATCAGCTGCTCACGGATATTCCACTGGTGACACTGTGGAGATTGCTGGTGCGAATGAGGGCGATTATAATGGAGAATTTGTTATCACTGTGACTGGCACAACAACTTTTACTTTTACGTTGGGCGCAGACCCAGTAGATACCGCCACAGGTACAATAACGGTAGCAAACCATCCTATACTGCTGGCTGATCTTGACGGAGTTCACGCATCAACGTTATTTTCAGATCCAGAAACAAACAAAGAATACGTTGCTATAGCGACATTTGACAGGGTGACTCTAGTAGACCCGGATGACACAACTAATAATGTTGATGTCCTTTATCCTGGAGCATCGTGCAGCGAGTCACTTGATTCTAATGACCCTGCTAATCTAGTGCAGGTAAACTATGGATTACTGTTGTTTCGTGGGCCAAGGAGGTCTCCACTGGAATGGGATGGCAATGTATCTAACACGAGTAGCTTCAGCGTAACCTCTATCACTCGGTCTGGCACTGTGGCTACTGTTACGACACCTGGAGAGCATGGATACAAGGCAGGAGAGAACGTTCTTATTGCAGGGGCGAATCAATCCGATTACAATGGGACTGTCGGAATCCTTTCTATACCCACATCTACTACATTTACTTATGCGGTAGCGAACTCTCCAGCTACTCCGGCCACTGGAACAATTACAGTGGTAAAAGTGCCTCAATTCACCGCTGTATCAGATACTAGTCTTTCTGCATTCCTCAGTATCCCATGGGCATCATTTGGAGTGTATCACACGCTTGCGAGGCTAGTCGTCCCGGTCGAGAACATCACTTTAACCCTATCCTCTCTAGTCAGGAGCGGGACAGTCATCACTGGGACTACAGCAATTAACCATGGACTTGAGTTAACTGACAGGATCACTATCGAGGCTGCTACGCAGTCAGATTACAATGGAACCTTTGAGGTGACTGGAACTACTGCTACTACATTCACTTATTCTACTAGTGCCACTCCGGCGACTCCGGCGACAGGGACACCTATATTAAAGATGGCTGTAAGGGATCAATTTATCGTGTCTGATGTATTTGATCACAGAACATATGACCCAGTAAATAATCTATTCCGCATAAACAGGGGAACCGCTGACCACTTAGTCGGTCTTCAACCATTCCAGAATGACAACTTTATAGCATTATATCGTAACTCGATTAATCTAGTTACGGGAATGTCTCTTGCTACCCTGGAAGACAGCAGCACCTTTCTTATCACCGATGAAGTTGGGTGTATCGCAAGGAAAACAGCTGTAATCATTGGAGATCGGTTGATATTCCTCTCTGAGCAGGGAGTATATTCTATTGGGATTACTCCAGAAATAAATTTAAGAGGGCAGGATATTCCATTGTCATTGGATGTCGAGGATCAGATAGAGAGCATTAATTGGGCTGTCGCATCTGACGCCGTTGCAACATACTTTAATAATCGATATTATATTGCCCTCCCAGAGGGTGAGCGTATCGCTACAAATGATACCGTTACTACGGACGGGGCAACTGTCACGGTTAATACTTTAGAAAATCACGGATTCAATGAAGGGGATACTATCGTCATGGCAGGGATGACTCCTGCGGGATTCGATGCATCAGCCACAATTACCCTAGTCGATAGAAATACATTCACTTATGCGAATGCGACAGTTGGCCCGATAACAGTCGCAGGAACATCGACTAAGGCAGCTAGCACGAGGAATAATGTAGTATTTATATATAACTTCTTAAATGGTAAATGGGAGAGTAAGGATACATTTGGAGCAGAAGGATCATTTATTGATGACTTTGTAGTCTGTAATAAATCAGGTAAGAAAAGACTTTTTGGGACTTCCGTAGAAGGAGCTGTTCAGTTATGGGAAGAATTAGATCACGATGAGATAGGCCCACTGGGTGGGCCATTCTTGGATGTCGAGATTCCAGGGCAACTGATTACTCGAAGGTATACACAGAATGATCCATTCGATGTAAAGAAATACATGAAGGGATCTATCGATTTTGATGTATTAGCAAATGACGAATTTTCCATTACTGCGACGACCGAGAACCCTGACTCTACCGCGACTGTTGCTACCTATTCTTCTCTAACTACTAAGGAGGATCATTTTAGGAGTTTCAGAATAAATAAGAGAGGCAGGGGGTGTGAGATCCAGATAGATAGCACAGTCGGGAGACCAGAGATAAGACAAATCACGGTTCAGGCGACCGTATTACAGAGAGCAAACAAATCATTTGAATAAATTATGAGTACAACAATTTCAATCACTCCAGGGAGAACTTGGGCTAATGGCGAGACTGTAACAGCAGCTAAATTAAACTGCATTTGGACTGATGCCACAATAGCATCAAGCGACATCATCCCTGTTGGGTCTATCATGCCGTCATTCGACACTACAGCTCCAACGGGTTATGTTTTCCTCGCTGGAAAGACATTAGGTAATGCTGCGTCAGGTGCGACTGAGAGGGCTAACGCTGATTGCGAAGAATTATTTGAAAAACTATGGGATAATTTAGCAGACTCTGAGGCTGCCGTATCAGGTGGTCGCGGAGCTAGCGCACAGGCCGACTTTGACGCAGACAAGACAATTACATTACCGGACGCAAGAGGAAGGGCGTTTGCGGGGCTAGATACTATGTCTAGTACTGCTAGTGCAAATAGATTAACATCTGCGGGTGGCGTCGATGGAGATGTATTAGGCGATACAGGCGGAGTTGAGACTATCTCTATTGGAGCTATCACTATAGCGAACCAAGCGGCTAATGCTGATATTGGAGCAGGTGCAAATTTTGACGGCGTTGTGAATGCAACAGGATACAAATTCAGTCTCGCAGTGACAGGTGGAGATGCGAGGACAGAAGTAAATGTCCAGCCCACAATGATTTCAACCTTTATCATTAAATTATAATGGGCATAACAGACATACAGAGAAAAAAAGAATTACCTCAATTTAGCTGTAATCAGTGCGGTCTATGCTGCGTGGATGTGACTAATGTTGACCTGCCCAGTAAAGAGAAATCGAAAGAATGCTTGTTCTTAAATCAAGACAGGAGTTGTAGGATTTATGACATGAGGCCGGACTTCTGTAGTGTAAATAGATCTTATCATCTTAATAATGAAAATATGAATATAATGGAATGGCATAACATTAATTATCGGTCTTGTGATAAATTAAAAATGGAGGAATCTGAATTATGAAAAATAACTTAAACTTTATTGAAAGATATATGAATTTCTTTATGGGAGTTCATTTAAGGCTCTCAATCGCCCCTGTAATCATTGGAGCCGGGATCAATGCTTTAGGCGGTATCGCTAGCTCACTACTCGGGAAGAAGGGAAGCAAGACATCAGCTCCTCCTCCAACTCACGACAGAGGGTTAGTTCAGCGCGGCTTAGCGATAAGAAAGCAAGAGGCATTCCCTGAGATACTCAGTATTAGAAGTGAGTTTGATCCTAAATTTATTGAGCAGAATATTCGTAACACGAGACAGGCTCAGTCCGGGATAGCAAGCCTATTAGGCGATGAGGTAACAGAGTCTATAGGCAGACAGAGAGGACAACTCTTTGAGAGTGACATTGATCGCCTCCAGGATGTTACTCCTGGATTATTTGGGGCTCAAAAGCTTACAGGGGAATTACAAAGACAGGCCCAGGAAGGTCTTGCGCTCGGAGGAGAATTGTCAGCAGAAGACATCAGGGCAAGCGAGCAGTCAATAGGGGCAGCTACACAGCGAAGAGGCAGGGGATCAGGTGCATTTGCGGTCGGTCAACTTGCACTAGGAAGGGATGCAGCTAGGAGAACTAGGAGAGATGAACGCCGACAGTTTGCTGGTCAATCAGCACAGCTAGGCATACAGACAGCTCAACCATTTCTAGGAATACAGGCAAGGAATAATCAATTAGTAGGCAGTCCATTACAGCAGCTTAGTGCGGCCCTTGGATTAGGGGCATCCGCTCCCGACGTCCCAGTATTTGATCCTAATGTGGTTAATATTGCTCAAGGCAATCAGGGAATACAGGCGAATGCCTCAAGTCAAGCAGCGGCATCAAGGTCAAGTCGTAATGCTGGATTGTTAAGTGGAGGACTTTCGGCAGCAGGTCAGATTGGTGGATCTTTATTTGGACAAGGTGGAGGACTTAGCTCTATATTCGGAGGAGGAAATAGCGATCAAGAGCAATTTGACCTTGGAGTATTAAGCGACAGAGGATCTTCCGCGGAATCTATATTTAGTTCATTAGGATAAATCTTTAAATTAACAGAATAATATTATGGCAGAAGGAGATATTATAGCAGCGGGATTACGCGATTTTGGATCGGGTATAGCAGGAGGTATAAGGCAGCGAGCCCAAAACGTTATTGACAAACAAAGCCTTGATCTCAAAAAACAGGATTTTCAACTAAGGAAACAGGCGATCGAACAACGCCAACAAGTCATAGATATTCAGGCTCAGGAATTTCAGATTGAAGCTCAGGACAGAATCGATAAGCAGGAAGCAAGGAAGCAAATCTTTTCAACTGTAGCGGAGCAGATAAATCCAGAAAACAGGACTCTTACAGAAAGATTCCTATTAGAGGCCGATCCATTCGAGAAGACTCCTATATCCGTTCCCAAAGAGGATACGCTTGCAGGTATGATTGCAAGCGGCAAATTTGACTTTAGTCAATTCGGATCACCTGCTGACTCAGCTCAAACAGGGCAAATCATTGATGCGATAATCAAAAGTGGCGGAGGAGAAGAAGGGCTGAACGCTCCAAAGGCTAAGAAGGCATTAGAGGAAAAGAAAACAAAAGCTATCCAGGCTATATCTCAGGCAGCAGATGAATCTCAGCCCACTCAAGAGCCGCAGCCAGAGGTATCTCCTACTGATTTCCTGACTCAGGCGGGAGTGCCTACAGAGTTAGAGGAAGTATCGCCACAGATATCAGGAGAAAGGACAACCGCGCTGCCTCCTGCAACAATACAAGATATAGCCAATACAATATTATCGACTCCAGGAATTGAAAAATTTGATCAATCGGAAATACAGGGAATGCTTAAAAACATTTCTTCTGCAATCGAGCAGAAGGATTCAGAGGATGACTTGCTAGAGAGAGAATTGACTCGGGCAAAGATAGGGCTAACCGTTGCCCAGCAGCAAAAGCTGTTAAATGAATCAATCGGTGGTGAAGCTAAAAATCTTACTGAGGGACAAAGGAAGACTTTAAACCAATTTAACCGCATGCGGAAAGCTAGTCGAGGACTATTAGGAATACTGAGAGAAAAAGATGATCAAGGTAATTTAATTGATGGCACTTTAAGTTTTGACCCGACGTCTTTTTCTTCAGGGTTTCAGAGGATATTACCAAATATGTTGAGAGGTGAGAATTTACAAATGTATGACAGTGTAGCGAGCGCATGGGCGCAGGCATTATTGAGACTTGACTCTGGGGCGGCAGTGCCAGAGACAGAGGTTAAGCGGTATGTAGAGACATTTCTTCCTAGATTTGGCGATGGCCCTCAGACGATAGAGGCTAAGCTTCGATTAATGCAATCAACAGAAGATACCATAAGAGAAACTCTAGCAATGGAGGGATTGGCAAACCCATACAGGGAAATGCATGGAAGGAATGCGGTAACAGACCACGAGTTTGCGAACAATATATTCTCTTCTCAAGACATCATTGAGGCCTTCGAGGAAGGAAGGATTACAAGCGAGCAAGCTATAGATATTGCCCAAGTAAAGGGTCTATCACTAGATGGGGATTCATTACAGGCTCATCCATTGTCAGGGTCAACAAGCAGCGGGTTAACCTTTACGATAACTCCAGCGAGCTAATGCCTAAATTTACGATAACTCCATCTGTAGGATCTGCTATAACAATCGAGGCCGACAGGGCTCCTAATGAACAGGAGGCGGCAGAGATCTTTTCTCAGATATCAGCTCCGCCAAAACAGCAGCGAAATACATCAGAGTTAGCAGATCCAAGGAAAACTACATTTGATCAATTCGCGTTAAAAGCTAAGCTTGATGATGAAAAGTCAACACTGGATAAGACTGGAGACTTCTTTAGTGGCGTAGGCACTGGCATTCTTCAAATGGGAAGGATTGGTCTCGGGGCTGTCTCTGAGACTGGCGAAGCAATCGCATCGGGTGATTTTAATAAAATAGCAAAGAGTTTACCTGAAGGCGTCGCTAAGGCAGTATTTGATGTTGGCGAGATAGGTGAGGCTATAGGAGGAAGGATAGGCGATCAATTCGTATCTGATGACGAAGCTCTAAGAAGGCAGTTCTCTAGGTTTCAGCAAGACATAATTGACAATAACAGAAGAAAGGAAGGATTCTTATTTGGACAAAACGAAACACTCCCTAGTCTCACAGAAGCATCCAGTATACTTTTAGACCCGACAAACCTAATTGGGTTAGGGGCCGCAGGGAAATTGACTAAGGCATCTAAGCTTGGGAGGGCTGCTCAAAAGGCTGGAAACATCCTAGATATCCCATCTAATTTAACTCGAAAGGCACTAAGGACAGGATTGCAGGCAGGGGCAAGAGGCGCGGCAAAAGGGCTAGCGAAAGCGAATAAACCCCTGAGGATTATTTCAAAAGCAGGGGATGTCAGCGCAGATGTAATAGGATTTCCTCGAAGGGCGGTAACGGGATTGGTCTCTAAGGTAATTGGGGCCACCCCTGATCAGACAGGATTACTGTTAAGGCTCACTAAATTCGGAACTCCGTTAACGTCTGGGATATTAGCAAAACTAGGTATTGCTGAATTGGGAGCTAGGGGCGTTGGGAAACTTGCTGGAATAGCTCAGGACTCTACAACGATATTAAACCTTTTAGGGGATGGGACTAGGCAGGCTCGATTCCTCGAGGCGGTATTGCTATCCAAAAAAGTCCCAGATGCTGTAAAGAAAGCAGTTTCTTCGGCAGGACAAGGCGGTCAAAGGGCATTAGATATTGCTTTCAATTCTATCTCTAATGGCGTTTCAGTATCAGTCCTACAGGGTATACTGGCAAAGATGGCTACTGACGACCCTGAGGCCATTGGGCAGGCTGTAGGAGGAGGCCTTGTATTCGGAGGGGCTATTCCTATTGGGCCTAAGGCAAGAAAAGGGGTAGGAGGACTAGATCGAGTATCTAAACTTAAGTCGAAGCAGAGGAGGGCCGCGAGAGAGGCCAAGCAGGGCGATACGACTATATCACCCAATGTAATTTCACCTGAAGCTGGAGCTGTAAGAGAATCCAGGGGACTTCAGTCAGAACAAGATTTATTTAAGCCAACACCACAACGCCCATTTGCAACATTTGAAACATCTATCCCTGAAGGGATAAGCCACGTAGACTCAGTGCTAACGAGGTCAGAGCGTGATATTAAGAGTCAAATACACTTAAAGAAGAGAGCTGAGCACGAACAAGCAATCATGGCAAGCAAGATGTCTAATCCTGATAAGGCGACTATTGCGATGCTTACAGCTGGGCTTTCTGATATAGATGTAAGGCTTCTTGATAAGAATACATACAAACAAGAGCATGTTAATGAATTTGGCGAGGGCCCAGGAGGGAGGCCGTTCTTTGAGGATGAGAATGGGACTCTATGGGTTGATTCATCTCACAGGAATATATCACCTGCGCTTATCGAGACTTTTACCAGTAGGGTCGGAAAAGACTTTATTGCAAACACACCAGATGCAGTTCCAGCTATAGCGAATGATTTTGCCTCTCCTACTGGAAGAGAGTTTCCTGTTGACGCCTCAAACCCTGATAGTCTTAAGATAAAAATAGGAGGAGATCTCCTAACTGAAATAAATGCATTCAACAAAGCCTCTTCTCAGCAAAATCAAATCATAGACTTAAACAATGGCGTCCAACGATATATGGACGTTAACGTTGATAGGATTTTTAGTCAGACAAATGTTGAGTTTTTAAGAAATCTAGGCAATCGACCTGCTACAAAACAGGCGATAAGAGACATTAATCACTCAGCCCTCGGTCGTCTTGGACTTGTAGATTCTTCATCTGGAAGTCCCTTGACTGGGAAGGCACTGCCAAAGATGCCTAGAAACATTAAAGGGAATAGAGATATTTCTAAGGGTGTTAGTAACCTAGATAGACTAAATCGCAATATAGAGGCCACTCAGCAGGCAGAATTAAGAGCAAAGCAGAGGCAGCAGGCGAAAATAGATAAAATACAGGCGAGACAAAACGCCAAGATAGCAAAAGAATTACCTAAGGCAGAAAAAATAGAAGGAGATATTTCTACTAGGCTAAGCAAGATTATTTCAATCGAAAAGAAGAGGCAGTCTAAGAAGGCAGGTGCTCAAGAGAGGAAAGACTTCTTACTCCATAAGAAAGCTCATAGCTCAGAGATCAGCCGCTCTAAGCGCAAGAAGGGGGAGGCTAGTATCGGTCTTGGCAATGAGGGTATTAAATTCCCTAATGCATCGAAGCGATTCTATAAGAAGATCGGTGAGTCTGATGGTGCTCGGAACATGGGTGCTATTGAGTCCATAATAGAATCAAGAGACAATGCGACTATCGCTTACGTCAAGACAGCTGCTCAAAAGCTAGAGGCCCGAGGTCGAAAAGAGTCAAAGATTCAGGCGTTAAAGCAAGAGTACGCTCCGTTTGATGTCCAGGTTCCCAAACAGACAGCAGCGAACACAACGTTAAGCAGCACTAGGGCGATAAATGTCGATACTCTTAGACAGTTAGCAATAGAGAGAGGGCTTAATATTAACTTCTTAATGAGTGAGCTGGCCTCATTAAGGAGCTACATATTAGGAGGTGGTAAGCTTAAAGATAAAGCCATCGCGAAAAATCAAATAGTAAAGCTTATTGATTCAGTCAGTAAGGATAGAGGCCTTATTGCGCAGATTGAACCTAGAAACATCGTCCAGATTACAAGGAAGTAATGCCAGGATTAAAGACTTGCTATCTGATTCCGAGCGTTAAAGTTTTCTATTAGAGGCTCTAATACAAGTTGAACCTTCCCCCAGTATAATTCAGTGCATTCCTTTCGGTAGCCGAGATGTCCTCCATTCCAGTTCCTCGCAATATCTTCTAGTGTAGCTGGCCTACGCTCCCTTTCCTCTATCTTTAGGGCATAATGCTCTGAATAAAGAAAGAACATAATCTTAGCATAATCATAGTTTATTGCATGTTCGTGTTCAAATTCTAAGTCGTATATTCTATTGATGTCCTTTACGCATATAGCTGTTATCTGCATACATCCAAGCTCTCCGGCGGAACCCACCTTATCGTTAGTGTCGCCTGATTCGACTATTGCTATGGCCTTCATTAAAAGGAATATTATAGGGTCGTTTAGTATATTACTCATAATTAAAATAACTGCCCCTGGCTAACTGATTCATTCTTCCTGATTCTAACAATACGAACAGGTTGTTTAGTCTCATCGTCATAGACCTTTCCACATTCCTCAAGTACATCGGCCTCAGTAATAAGCTCATTTATTCTAGGTCTAGTTTTATTAGGATCTACATATCCAAGGGCGTTCATAATCTGTCTATCCGTAGCTGAGCCTAGTCTTCTAAGTACAGCTATTATCTCTGTCTCACGCTTAGAGAATAAGCCGCTTAGCTTACCCTCATAGTAGGCTGATATCGAATTAGGATGCTGATTCCTGATTTTAGACCACTTACTCATTATTCATCCCATATTAGGGTTATTGTTGTTTTTTCGGGATTCCCCTTCTTTTGGGAATAGGTAACCTGGGAGACTTCCTCGGCCTGATCAGATCTAAGTATTCCAACATGCACCAAACCGTCGATCGAAGCTTTAGCGGAAATCCCATCGGGGTCACATAATCTTTTCCTAACTGAGTGTACGTGGATTGCGCAACGACCGCATGGATGTGGTCTCTTATCTTCTTTCTCTGCCACGGGTTTGCTGCTAGAAGCCTGTTCCAGGTTGGAAGAGGGATCGGAAGAACGATCTTTAAGCATTTGCTGTGCTGCTTGTTCTCTGTAGCTTTTAGGCAGGTCATCTAAACTATAGCGTGGTGCTTTCATCTGTATTTTCAATTGTTAATATTCTCTCATTAGAATCTATATATGCTCGCTTAGGAATCTGGGTGTTATATAAAGATTCCATAAAAGCTTTTCCTCTCCTCGTAGTGGTATAACCACAGCCTGATTTAGCGGGGGTAAGTAAGTCTAGACCGCAAAGAGTCCCTACCTCTTCTTCGTATTTCGGGGCAGCACTTCTAGGAAAGTCAGCAGTAGACCAATGGTGGTGAATTATTATTTCTAGCTGGAATGGTGTGAATGTCATATTATTTTTATTGTTTAGTTTTTATTAACGGTTTGATTGTGAAATAAATAGTTACCGAGATCCCCGCATACAGTGAGTATTTAAGGAAGGCGAATAATGGATTGTCGCCTGTAATAAATCTATTAGCAGCAATGTATCCAATTGTGCTGTCTTCTAGTTGCGATACTGCAACGGCTCCTTCTATGGGGCCCATTGCGACTTCTGATATGTAGCTACAAAAAGCCAACATTCCTACCAGTGTAATTAGTATTAATATTTTTAGTTTCATATAATTATAATTTCTGTTTTAATATTTCATGTGATATTTCTTTTAGTGTGCTATTCGCAAAGTATTCTACGGCCCTTTTTATGTGTTTGCATCGAGTATGCGTGCTATATAGTGGTTTACCTGTCTTTATATTCTTCTGCTTAACAATAACAAAATTCTTACAATTACACTCACCGTTTCCTGAATATGCAGAAAGATCTACCAAGTAGTCAGGCTCCCCTTCTTTAGAAGATTCAACAAAATATCTCAATGGTTCGCCCAAAATAAGCTTTACCTTGAGTCGCTTTTCGTCACTGGGCATTGATTATATTATCCCTTATATTAATAAGCTTAGCCTTTTCCTGTCTAGCAGTCTCATATGCCTGTAATTGGGCCTCTGATACCTTAACAGGGTTAGGGCATCCACCCGGAAACCTAATACTATGTATAGTTGTTTCAAGATCAGATATACGCTCCTTAACCTGATGATATGACATTGTTGGACTGAAGTTGCTATTATTATTCATTTTATAATACCTTTCAAATTTACGGCAGAGATTGACGCCTATGTCACCTGGGACATTTATACATACTGCCTCTACGAATGTTTGTATTTCAGTTGCGAATTTATCTAATTTCATCAGAAGGGGACATCTTCATCGTTCGCCGAGGTAGCCTGGGCGTCCACAGGAGAGGCGACTGGTTGATTCTCGAACCTAGACATACATTTATCAAGTAACTCCATCATAGACATGATATTGTCCTCTGTAGGGTCTGTTTTGGATGATGCCATAAGGTTACAGGCATTATTCATTAACATTCCGCTTCTCGCTCCATTAGCTTGAGGTTTTGCAATACCCTGAGGCCTTACAGTGCTTTCAATGAATTGTTTAGTCTCTTGAGATTGCTTCTCTGGTATAGGTTCACCTCCATCAGACCCATTATAAGGTTCATCTGACTTCTTTACACTAAACTTAGGCATTCCATTGAACTCTCCGGCCTTCTTCACCTCTACGACAGATCCTACGAAATATGGAGGGTCTTCAGACATAGCAGAACATTGGCCTCTCTCGTCATTATCAAAGGCAATATCAAAGTTATACATTGTCTTTCCCTGGCCTTTATTGAAATATGAACCCGTCCTATTTAGCATCGTTACTTTAGTAATCATATTAATGTCCCCCTTGTTTTCTTATATCTGATTGGAGTTCGGCTTGATTTTCCATGTCCCAATCTGACATGACTAATCTTTCTATCGTTAGATCCCTTATTTTTAGTTTTCGATCAAGCTCACTTACTTCATCCTGGAGCTGTAAGCATTTATTTTCCAGCCCATCGATAAACTCCAATAGGTCATCCTTGCTCTTACTTTCAAGTGTTACTAGATTCATATTAGTTATTCCTTATTCCTATTGCTTTATGTTTAATATTAATTTCCTTCTCCTCTTCTTCGAGGGCAGTATACACTGTGTCAATAAGCTCCATTTCCTCATCATGGACAGGATCAGCCCTATCAACTAAGTCTTCCGCGTGTAGGTCGATTAAGTCTATGAGCCATTTTACCTCTTTTAGATTTAAGTCTAGCATGTTATTGTCTTATTTAAGAGTTATTCTTTAATTACCCGTACGCCATCGCCATAGCCAGAGCCAGAGCTAGAGCCATAGCCAGAGCCATAGCCAGAGCCATAGCCAGAGCCATAGCCATAGCCAGAGCCAGAGCCATAGCCATAGCCATAGCCATCGCCAGAGCCATAGCCATAGCCAGAGCCAGAGCCATCGCCATCGCCATCGCCAGAGCCAGAGCCATAGCCAGAGCCAGAGCCATAGCCATAGCCATAGCCATCGCCATAGCCATAGCCATAGCCAGAGCCAGAGCCATCGCCAGAGCCATC
>Ga0255047_10000454_pt1 | contig 33797 bp, 48 predicted proteins | sample JV7_2_1_MG_FD_183640 | JGI IMG/M metagenome (GOLD analysis project Ga0255047, IMG submission 183640) | Seawater microbial communities from Jervis Inlet, British Columbia, Canada - JV7_2_1 | ecosystem: Environmental > Aquatic > Marine > Inlet | place: Canada: British Columbia | collected 2016-10-06
TCCCATCTACTGCTGTCCCCTCGTGCTCCACCACTGCGCCACGAGGCCCACCGTGAGACCCACTGCGACGACGATGTAAACCGTGGTCATATGCCTAACTCGCCAGCGAGCCTGATATAGGCCGCTGATGCCTGCTGGGGCACGACCCCATTCCCCAGGAGTCGGAGTCGCTGCTGCTGCGCCGCCCTGGATGTCTGGCCCTTGGGGAACCCGTACGGCGAGGCCGGCTGCTGACCGGTGCCGTGCTTGATCACCTTGATCACTGGTCGTCCCCGTTGCGCCGGGCGTCGATGGCATCATCGACCGCCTTATCGCACAACCCGGCGTCCCGCTCGTCGCAGTCTCGACAGCGGGGCTCATACTCCGCTGGGTTGTCGTGCGTCTGCCGCCGCGTCTGGCACAGATACCAGTCCCGCGTGGTCTGCTGGCACCAGTCGCACGTTTCTATGTTCATGAGACTAGAACGGGATCTCGTCGATGCCGAGCGGCGCGGCGTCGTTGCCCGTCAGCACCGGCGACCCGAGCGGTTCGGCTGGTGCCTCTGCCGGCGCGGCGGGTGCGACCGGTTCGGGCACCATCTGCACCCGGATGCAGTTGACCGGCTTCCCCTGAAACTCGGTCGTGTCCTTGGCCAGCGTGATCTGATGGCCGCCCCACTGGTCGGTGTCGGGCTGGTGCGTGACCGCGGCGATCCTATTAAAATTGGTCTTATTCAACACCAACGTGCGCTCGGTGTTGCGGAACGTGACGATCGGCTTCACGTCCTTGTCTGAGCCTTGCCCGACCTCGCCCATGGCCACCGACACGATCGTGAGCCGTGCCGGTCCCTTCTCGAGGTCTTCCCATTTAAGATGCGCTCCGGGGAATGCGTCGTTTGCCTTCATGCGGTGGTGCCTCCTCTGTTGGTGAACGTGTCGAACGGGGTGGTGGTCTGTTGTGGCTGCGAGCCGCGCGCAGCGAGCGCGTGGTGCAGCGCGTATTTGAACGGGGATAGCGTCAGCGAGCCAATGACCCGCAGCACGCTGTCCAGTTCGCGGGCCTCCTCCAGCGAGAGACGCCCGATCGAGATCCACGCGCCGCCAGGCTTCGACAGCACACGGATCAACTCACCGTGGATGGGGTCCAAGAGAATATTGGCCCACCGGCTCGCATGAATGCTGTCGAGCGCGTTGACCAACGCCCAGGCTTCGTCATAGGCCAGTCGGCTGATGCCGATCCACTCGTCGGCGTGGCAGTCGATCCCGCGCATCTCCCGGTCCACCAGCGCCATGACCGTGACATCGCCACCCGGAGCCTCGGCGGGACCGTGCCGGCGCACGTCCATCTCGAGCGGGTGCGTGCCGCGGGCGTTGGTGCGCCTCATACTGGGTCACTCCGCCGGTCGCGCTCGGCATGGTCGAGGTATGCGTCCACGATGGCATCGACAAACGGCGTGCCAAGGTCGCGGGGACCGGCGTCGCGGGCGTAGTGCCGGGCCACGGTGTCCACCTCCTCGGCCTCGACGTTGGTCATGCGGATAGCGATCCGCGCCCAGCGCAGCAAGGCGGCCACCTCCTCGGTAGGAGTGGAGCCGATGCCGTCGTAGCCCAACGACTGGGCCAGGGATGTCGCCACATTCAGCACGGCGATCGGTTGCCCGCCGAGGTCGGGGTTCCACGAGCGGGCGGCCGTTTGTGATAGTCTTGGGGTTGCCAAACTGCACCTCCTCTGTTTGTGGGGCCCGGTAGATGTCCACTCTACTGGGCCCCGTTTTTCGTTCAGGTCAAGTCCGGGAACAATTCAACACGCGGCACCGCGAGCACCGCCGACAGCTTGAGCTGTTGCGCGGGGTCCGGGTCCGCCGTGCCCCGTTCCCACTTCCACAGCGTGGTGGGGGACACATCGAGCAGCACGGCTAGTTCGCCCTGCCGCAGTGTGCGCGCTTTCCGCGCGGTGGTCAGTGTGGTGCGAGCCATGCGAACAGCTTACCACACCCCACGCCTAAAGTGTAAATTATTTATTACCGGTGGGCTTATTGCGCTTGTGCTTCACCGCTGAATGGAGCCCCATGCCGGTCAGCAGGCTCCCCAACGCCACCTCGGCGGCCTGCTGGGACGGTTGCCACATCCATGACATGAAGACCGCGAGGCTCTCCGGCGGTGAGTCGTAGACCGCACAGCCAGACACGATCGTGAGCAGCCCCACCAGGAAGGCGCGCAACAGTTCGGTCTGGATCGGGGTCATTGTTCCGGGGGTGGCCAGACGGGATCGGGGAGGTGGCGCCGCTGGGCCCAGTTGTCCCGCCACGCCTTCCAGCCACACAGGCGCAGCACCAGAAACCGGAACCAGGCGATCGGGTCGAGCCACCGCACCGGCGAGCGCGTCATGCTCGAGCACAGCATCAGCCAGTCCGCTTGACGGCGAGAGACGATCTCGAACGAGCCCGGCCGAGGCACAAAACCGCTCCGGTTGGCATTGCCGGCGGCGACACTGGCGACGGTCTGCCGGGTGCGGTAGTGCACATCGTGTTCCAGGCAGGCCGCCCGGTACAGTTCACTCGCTGGGCCTGAGCATCCGTCGGCCCCCAGGCGCCGGGCGATGCCGCGTACCAGTTCCCAATGGTCCCAGTCATGCGGGCCGTGCGGGTGCGGGCTCTTGACCCACGCCCAGAGCCTCACGGGTAGACCTGGCCTTTCTTGACCTGTGCGTGCAGGTGTTCGTTCGGCGTGCCAAGGCTTTCCAGAATGACGGTGAACCGCGCGCCGAGGATCTCCGCAAACCGCTTGCGAAACTTCCGCTTTGACGCTGTCGACCCCATGGCGTTGGACGCGGGGGGGCCTTTGGTGCGGAAGTCGATCGCGTCGTCAGTGTAGTGCCGTGAGTGCGTGGAGTGGCGGCTGTCGTTCACCGACGTGATGACCAGCACCGTGGGATATCCGAGGTCGGACTGTGTGGCCAGCGCGCAGTTCTCGATATGCGACAGCGACAAGGTGCGATGGTGAACCCGGACGCCGGCTTTATAGGCGAGCATCAGAACAACCCCGTGGGAATGGCCAGGTAGACCATGGTGGAAAAATACCCGCGGTCGGCATAGCGGAACGCGGCGGCCTCGCCGGTGGCCGGGTCAATGGGCGGCGGCTCTCCGACCGTGAACTCCTCGCCGAGAATGGGCCCGCGTTCGAACCACGCACCGACGCCGACCCGGAAGCCGGCGAGCTCGACCAGGACGCCGGTCCCCGCTGCGCCCAACAGCGTCTCGTCCGACAGCGCGCCGGCGACCATGGGGCCGATGCGGAGGCCGCGCCAGGGCCAGGTGACGTGAGCGGCGGCCATGGGACGCACGACCCCTGTCCCCTGGACGGCGACCCTGGTGACGCCGGTCACGTCCAGCGTGTGCGTGTCGGCTTGCCGGCCGATCGTGTTCATCGTCAAGGCAAAGCCGCCCGAGACGCCCACCTCCTGCGCGACGGCTGAGGCGGTCCAGAGCAACAGCAGCGCCAACGCGATCGGCAGTCTCATCGGGTCACCCGTTCATGCGTCCGAACCGCTCCAGTGGGATCCGGTTCCCCACCACGTCCGCGCAGACCTGCGCCCGTCTCGCGGCCTCGGCGAGGTCTTGCCCACCGCCAGGCCGATCAGGATAGTCCGGGCGGCTGTGTTCGAAGATGCAGATCCCGTGTCCGGTGGCCTCGGCGACCACCACGGCTTGTTCTGTCCGGTCGCGCAACTCGGCGTCGTCGCAGCGTTTCGGCCACTGCTGGAGCCGCACGGCGTGCGGTGGTAAGTGGTTCCAGAGCTGAAACCCGCCTTGCACGTCTGGGTTGCCGTTGTGGTAGCGCGGGGCCCAATGGAACCCGACGTGGCGGCCGTGCGTGTTGACCTCTCGGCAGTAACGACGGATGGCGGGGTTGCGGTCCTGGCCGATCCGCCACTGCGGGACCTCGTTGATCTCCCAGGTGAGGCCCATATACATCGCCACATGCTCGTGCGTGGCGTCGATCACCCGCTGGTCTTCGCTGATGAGTTGAGCGAGCCCACCGCCCTGGTCCATCATCTCGATCGTTTGGCGCTGGTCGTGTAGGCTCAGGCACGGGATCAGACCGGCGGTGCGAGTTTCTATCAGCACGGCAACCAGGTGGTCCAGCGATACATCGCTCTGGAAACAGTCGAACCCACCCCGGGTATAAAGTGGCTGCCAGTTGTCTTGTTGCCCGTTGATCCACACATGGGTCGACCCCTGCGCCTTGGTCCAGGTGAAAAACTCCCGCCGCATCGCCGCCGACCAGGCCAGCAGACTCGGGGAAAAATAGAACACCTGATCAAATAGAAAGTTGCCGCGCCAATTTCCTAGCGTGATCGGCACCATGGGGCCAGGCAATGGGCCAGGCAATGGGTCAGGCAACGGGTCCAGGTCAGCCCCCATCGCAGAAATGGCCTTGCCGTCGGCGTCTCTGTACACCACGACGTTGGCGTCCTTCTCTTGAAACACCAGCGAGTATCCGGGAATGCGGGCAATGATCATGAGGCGATCTTCTTTTCGAGATCCGCTTTCAGGATGCCGAGGTCGACGACCAGGGTTTGTAACCGGTCGATCACTTCCGGCGATGACTGTTTCTCCACGGCGGTGGTCAGCGAGTCGATGCGATCGCCCAGGCCCTTGAACTTGAGATCCAAGACCTCGCGCGTCATGAACGGATCACATGCCTGCTTGATGGACGAGTCCACGGAGCGCATGGTCGAGAGCTGTAGGTACTTGAAACCAGTGGTCCAGATCGCCCCTGTGGCGGGCCGTAATGGCTGTGACCGCCGACCAGGTGAGTGTGACTGCTGATGGCACGTCTGAGATCGCCTCCTCGTTGCCATACGTCGTTTACTCCTTCTCCGGCGTTTACGTGCTGCACGAGGTCACTTTCTAAGATTGCCATTGAAGAGCTTTTGTATATCCTGCTCAGACCGAGATACCCTGCTCTCCAGCGAATCTATCCGCCCAGACGCTCGTTGCACCTCATTGGATAGCGTGTGTAGACGATCTCTCACGCGTTTCGCCTCGTCCGCCGCCTTGGGACCACCGATCGACCCCGACCACGCCCCGGCCCGTAGCACCAGCATGACCACGACCAACATAAGCGTACATATCGCGAGCCACTGCTCCAGCGTGAGCGACATGTAAGACAACCTCCACTTACCACACAAACTGTATCAAGAGCAATATGCAGACCAAGGACAAAACCATAGCGTCCGACTTGCGCTTGACATAGTTTTTCATCGGCATTCCTTTAGGGTTCGATGGCTGTAGCACCGCCGCCTCCCCCCGTTTTATTGCCCCTGCGCCTGCTCGCGTATCGCCCGCAGTTCCGAGTAGAAGTCATGGCTCGTCCGGCTACTGAATGACGCGCGCCGCACCGGGAGCACCTTGTCGCCAAAGGACAACTCCATGGCCTGGACGGTCCGCGTCTCGCTCAGGCCATAGATGTCCAACGTCACCAGCTTGCCGACGCTCATATTGGGGTCGGTACTGTCCATCGATCCGGCCGTGCGTGGCAGGTCATGCAGGCTCAGATGGGCGTCGCCGAGGTTCTCACACCCGGTCTGCGAGAGGCGGCGGTCCTGGATGTATCGTTCCCGGACGCCATAGGTCGACTGACTGGACGCGTCGTTACGCGTGATGAATATATTGACGGCCTCGCCCGGCTCGAGTTGTGTCAGCACCGACCCCGTGCTGCTGGACGGGATCCCCGAGACAAACCCGATCGGCACCACGGACGATCCCGCGGTGATACCCGCCTTGATCGCGCCGGCCCCTGATGCGGGGATCCCCGTCAGTGTCCCCTCGCCGGACGAGCCCGACCGCCCCGTGTAGCTGATCCGCTGCTCCCCAGCCTCAAGCCATCCCCCACCCGACTCAAAATTCTCCAAGTCCAACACTCGGATCGAGGTATCGGCAGGGTTGGCGGCAATGCTGCTCTCCGTGGGCGCGAGGCCGCCCAGCGAGGCATCGGGCACGTTGTCCGTGTACGTCGTGGTGGTGTTGTCGCCGATCTCCCCAACAAAGAAGTATGTCGATCCGCCGTCCTCGGTGCGGTAGATCCGCCGAGAGTCGACGGCCGCGCCCCCGGTGGGAATACTGGAGAGCGACACAGTCTCGCCGCCGGCGGTGTTGGTCCCAGGAGCCTGGGGTCCGAGGGAGGCATCAGGCACCGCGTCGGTGAATGTTGTCGTGGTGTTGTCTGGCACGACCCCAACCAGGAAGAACGTCGACCCCCCACTCTTGGTGCGATAGACGCCGCGGGCGATCGTGCCGGTCCCCCCGGTGGGAATACTGGTCAGATCCCACGCCGCCGCCCCGGCCGCATCCACTGCAGACGCTTTCGCGCCGAGCTCCGAGTCAGCCGCGGTGTCGACATACACGGCCGTGGCGTCGATGGCCTGCACCTCATAGAACGGCCCCCCGGACCCGCCACCGACCACCGACCGACATAGCACACACTGTGCACCAGCGGGGGGGTCTGGCATGTCCGCTGCGGCGAACGACATCGCGGTCTTCCCCGAGGTCACGACAAACGCCACCGCCGTGGCCGTCGACACCAGGGAGTCACCCGACGGCGACCGGTGGAGGTATGTATAGTAGTACGTCCCCTCGGCCATGTTGCCGCCCGTGGTGGCCGTCGATGACGAGTTAGAGATCGCCGTGGTGGGCTTGATGCTGACCGCGCTCTTGTTAGCAAACCCAGCCCCCACAGTGGTCTCCCCGGTCGCCGTAACAAACGAGAATTTCCAGTCGTAGTTGCTCGAGCCAATCGTCAGCCCACCCCAGGTGGTGGCGTCACTTGTCGCGGCCCCGCCACTCGTCGGCGCAGCATGGGCGTCCGGCGTGACCGCGCTCGACGCCGCACTCGGAGCCGTTTCGCCGGTGGTGTTGGCGAACGTGACTTTATAGGTGTAGCTCCCGGCGAGCGCGCCAGACGTGGCCCCCTCGGCGACGGTCGGCGCGGACCCGGGTGCGGCCTCATTGTGCGCCACCGTCGATCCGTCTCCACCGCCCGCCGTACGTCCGGTATAGGTCAACAGTTGCGCGTGGTCGGCCTTGATCGTGCCGCCGGACGCATTGAACATCGACGCATCGGCCACCGCCATGGTGGTCTGCCCCACCGCCACCACGTCCAACACCGTCGTGCCCATGCCCTCCACGTTGATCCGGTTGTAGAGTTGGTCGATATCCGTACCGTGCTGGAAGTTGAAGAAGTAGTTATTACTGGTGTTGATGGTATCCGGGGCCGTCGCGGGGTTGCTGGTGGTGAAAAAATGGATCACTTTGTCGTAGGTGACGAGCCAGTACGCGCCGATCCGGTTGGCGATCCGCGTGAGCGCATCACCAAGCGGCACTTGGGTAAACTGGATCTCGTCAATGGTGGCGAGCGAGGCCTGGATCGATGTGGTGAACCCCGCCGGGCCGTAGTCCGTGATCAACGTGCCGACGATAGAGTCAGCGGCCGTCGACGTAAACCGCGCGGTCACCAGCGCGGCGTTAATGTCAAAGGTCCAGTCAACACATTGCAATTGGTAGACGATCCGCCCCTGGTCCAGCTTGAACCGGGAGACTTCCACCTTGGTGATCTTGCCCCTGAATAGGCGCTCGGTGATGACCGACTCGCCGATAATGATCTCCTCGTCTACCGACGGCGTGAACCCAAACACTTCGATCGAGGCCGTGTTGGGGTTCTGGTTGATGCGCTCGCTAACCCGAACTGACTCCAGGATAAAGTTGGTATCACGTACCGTGCTGGCGATCGTGAGCGTGGCGCGTGCCATATCTCATCCAGACAGCGCACCGAGACGACTACCTGTCGCCATGAGACGCGAGATCTTGTCGGCGAGCCGTTGCAGCGCGCGGTCGTTTTCAAACACGGCCCCCTGCGCGTTGACCGTCACAGCGATCCCCCCAGCGCCCGCCGTCGGGAACGGGTTCGGAATGCGCGTCTGCTCGAAAACTCCGTCCGTGCTGAACCCACCCCATGGGATGGTGACCGGGATCGCCGTATCTGACGCCGCGCGGCCGCGCGAGACACTGGTCTCGTGACGCGTGTCAACGGATGAGCCGATCACAGACCTGGGTCCATCCGTGGGGGCCATCGCGGAGAGACGCGCAGCCACGCCATCCAACAGCACCGAGGTGCGCACGAGTCCGGCTGACATGCGATCCAGGGAGTCAAAGACGGAGTCATTCGCCGCCACGACCGCCGGCGAGCCATCCACCAGGGCCTTTTCGGATGCGGTCAGGCCATCAGCGGCCGTGGACGCATTCGCATACGACGACGCCAACGCCCCGAGTGCGGTTTTGGCCGCGTCGATAATGCGCGCGTTCCGGTCGAACTGGGCCGCGTGCTTGTCGGCTTTGTCGGTAAAGACCTGTTGGGCCTGTGCCGTCGCCTCGATCATCAGCCGCAACTCGAGGTAGGCATCTGACGACTGTAAAATGGACCCCGGCAAGATGCGCTCAAACGCATCGATCGCCGCCAGGTTCACACGCAGCAGTTTATTGATGCCGCCTTCCAGGCTGGCCAGGATGCGGAAAAACCCGGACTGAAACGCGTTCCACACACCCTGGACGACGTTGACGGTATCGGCCAGCACGATCGCCGCCTTGGCCACATGCACGAACAACTCGCCCACGCCCGGGAGGTTCTCTTTCGCCACGGTGGCGAACTGCTCGATCGCCCCCGCCACGCCCTCAGAGCTCAAAAGATCGTTCATCTCCGACAAGCCGTTGCGCGTCTGCTCAAATAGGGGTTTGAACGCTTCGCCGAGCAGGATGTCGACCGTGTCTTTGAACGTCGACACGACCCCGTCCCATGTGCCGGCCTGCTTGACCATCGACCCGGTGAACTTGCCGAGCGTCTCCTGGAACACGGAGAAGATCTCATCACCGGTTGCCCCAGCCTTGGCCAGGTCTTCCATTTTCGTTCGGGCTTGTGGCGACAAGACCGCCAACTCGGTCAGTCGGGCCGCGGCCTCGCCAAACGGCCGGCCGCCTTGCAGGTTGGCAACCAAACGACCGGTCCAAAACCCCAGCTCGTTGATCGGGACCCCGGCACCTGCGGCCGCGTCGCCGATCAGCGTCAGGTTCGCGGTGGTGTTGAGTGCGTCCCCGCCAAAGGTCTGCATCAGGCGGGACGCTTCGATGATCGGGCCGGTTTCGAACGGGGTCAGCTTGGCGAACTCGAACAAGCCCGCCACGTGGGCCTTGGCGCGATCCGCGTCGCCCATCAACGTCTCGAATTGCAGCGTGGACGTTTCCAGCGTCGCATTCATATCGAACGCCGCCCCGACCGCAAACCGAAAAGCCCGACTGAGACCGGCGACCGCCGCAGCCGCCACGGCCACGCCGCCAAAGGCGGCGACCATCTGCCCCACCGACGCCCCGGACTTCGTCGCCGCCTGGCCAACGTCCTTGATCTCGCTCTCGACGCGGTTCAGCTTGCGGACGGCTCCCTTCTCGTCCACGACCACGTCGATCTTGAGTTTGCGATCAGCCATCGTCTGTCGGTGGTGTCAATATCTGGCGCATGACCTCAAGTCGGGCGACCAGATCGGCGCGTGCCTCGCCGCTCCAGCCCTCAGTCAACGCGGTGAGCGTGTACGGCACCAACCCCCAGTCGTGCACCAGTTGGCTATTCAGCGCCCCCCAGACCTCCCACGCATCGACGTTGACATCCTCGAGCGCGGCCCAGCGGTGATGCACGTCGCACTGGTCACAGTCGAACGCTTCCGGATTGGCCTCGAGCTCATCCGGTTCGGCTCGCTGGCAGCACGGGGAACTGGTCCCCTGCTCGACCCACCACAGCAGGAACGTCCGCAGGTTGACGAAACGTGTCCGGGCCTCTCCCGGTCACCTCCACCCCGAACACCGCTTGCACGATCTGAAGCCGGATCCGGTCGTCGAGCGCCTCGACGGTCTCGGGCGTACAGACCAGCTCTTGATCATCAGCCCCCACAAACCCACGCCACGACTGCACGATGTCCGCGGCGATCTCGTCGGCCACGGCTTGATCGTCAACCACATCGACCATGCGGTGCGTCTTCGGATCCGCCACCCGCGTGGTGTGCCGCTGGCGATACTCTCGGGCCTCGGCCTTGGTGATCACCCGACAGGTGACCACGGCGTCTTCGATCAGCTCGCCGGTATCCGGGTCGCGCACGACGTGTTCGAACGTCTGGCCGGCGCGGCTCGTCCCGTCGCCGTTGTGTGACTGCGTCTTGATCGGCATAAGCCCCCAGGTTATGCGAACGGGTTCGCCGACCGCTCGCCGGTGGTGATGACATACACCAGGTCCGTGCCCGTCATGCCAGTCGGGGCCGAACTGGTGCCGATGCACTTGAACCGGGTCGTGGGGGCCACCTGGCCCGCCCCGCCCGGCACTGCCGCCACATACCCATCGTCCGGGATGTAGACGTGCGGAAACTCCATGAACAGCCCGTAGGTGGTCGCCAGCGCCCCGATGGCGGGCCCGGTAAACGTGAGGTCGCATTTGTACGGGGTGGCCACACGCTGGGCCGCGAAGAACGCCACCGAGTCGGTGTCATACCGAGAGAATGTCACCTCGATCTCACACGTCGGGAAAGCGCTTTCCTCGGGCTCGACGATCGTGGTTTGCCCACCGGCCTGGACCGTATCCAACGGCTGTTCGAACTTGACCTTGAGGCTGGAGATCGAGTGCGCGTCACTCGCCCCCAACGCCCCGCCGGCCTGGGCGTTGATGCGGAATACGACCTGGTGAAAGAACCACCGTTTCCCGAGCGTGGGGAACGTCAGCGCGTCGGTCTGCGTGGTGTCGTTGATCGACGACCCTTCGATCTCCATATCGCCCAGGAAAAAGAAGTCCAGCTCCATGCGCCCGTTGTCGGCGGAGCGGATCTCAAACCCGGTGCACTTGGCCCCCGAGACCTCGTACACGTCTTGGCTCTTGTTCGTGACGATCGAGCAGTAGAGCCCGGTCTTGTTCGTGGCCGGGGCGAACGTGCCCGTGTAGGCCGTGGTGGCCCCGTCCTGGGTCGGGGTCGTGTTCCCCGTCCCAAACGCCAGCGCCCACAGCGGGTTTAGAAACGTGTCGAAGTAGTGCATGTGGAGCGGGATCTTGCCCGTCACGGCGGTCATGTCCGAGACCTGCACCGCCCCGATGAAGTTCTGGCCGGCGCTGTCATCCTCGACGACCATCCGTTGCATTTGAAAGTCCAGGTGATCGCGCACATAGTGCCCGTCGCCCGATCCCACGGCGGTGGCGTTGGCGGTGCCGGTGCCCCAGGATCCCGACGTGGCGATGTTCACCCCGACCTTGATGTTGCGCGCATTGACGGCCATCTATTCCTCCTTCTTCGACTGTGGCAGTCGCCAGTGCGTGGCGTTGTCTGTCACGAGACATTCCAACAGCTTGGGATCCGGGCACGGATAGACACGCCCCGGCGAAAGCGACCCAAAGACGGGCGACTCTTGCCCCTCGGGGCCAACGTATTCCACGGTGGGCACGGTCTGTGTCTTCGCCATGTGTCTCTCCCTACGACGTGCTCAACGTGTAGTCATAGTCGACCACGAACGAGGCCGAGGCGATCAGCGCGTCGAGGCCGTCGATCTTCCGCATCTCTCGACCGATCAGCGTCGCCATGTAGCTGTTCGCGGCCCCGTCGGCGATGAGATAGCGTTCCAGGGTGACCAACCGCGTCTCCATGGCTTCCTGGGCTGACTGCCCGTCCAGCTTCAGCCGTGACGCCAACCACACGATCAACGTGTCCATGCGTACCTCGGCGTTGTTGGTCTGTGACTCCGACTCAGTCAGGCCCCCATCCTCGACCCAGTAACGATCGTCGACCGTCGCGTTGGGCTGCACGTCGAACGTGAACGGCTGCGTGGTCTGCGTCAGGCTCAGTGGCTCGTCTTCGATCACGAGCTGAAAGCGGTCGATGATGGCCTTGAGCGTGGTGGTCGCCATTCACGCCGCCGATCCTTTGGTCCGCACGGGTGACCGCTGCGTGTGCTTCTCGCTGTCCATCCAGCGTCGGAAATGCTTCTCGTCGATCACGTCGACCATGGCGTGCCCGCACTTGACCGCCGGATCCAGCCACACGCCGAACCCGGCCTCTTTGGCCTTGCGGCAGAACGGCACGTCCTCGGAGACCATCGGCCAGCCCTCGGCGTTGTTCTCATAGTGGAACCACGGGCGCTCGCCGATCTGGCGGAAGATGTCGACATCAACCAGCGTGCACCCCATGCCCACGACCTCTTGCGGCCGCAGCGCGGTCTCACCGCGCGGCCAGTCCTTGTCGTGCGTATAGATGTTGACGCCCTCCGACTCGGTGACCGGGCCCCGGAGCGCGATCGGATAGTACGGCGGCCACTTCTGGACATAGAGCCCGCTGACGATGCCCTTGTCATGATGCGCCAACATCCGCTTGAGCGTGTCGGTGGGCCAGATCATGTCCGCGTCGAGATACAGAATATGCGTGAACCCTTCCTTGAGCGCAGCCACGCCGACCATATCCCGCAAGGCATCCACACGCGGCGAGCGGTAGAACCAGGCAAAAGACACCTCGGTGAACCCATGGGCCTCTCGGGCCTTGTCGACACGGTCACCCCACCCCAACTCCATCAGGCTTTCCGTGGTCTTCCGATAGACCACGGGCAGGTTGTGACAGATGGCCACCAGGCAGCGTCTATCCACGGAGCATCCTGACCGGCCCTCGGGCCTCGGTTTGCTTTTCTTCCTCACTGACCCCACCGGACAAGTCCGAATCCAGCGGGATCCGCGTCTCGGCATAGAGCGTGCGCGCCATATCCAGATACCGATCGGCCTTCTCTTGCCAGCGCTCCGGCTCCGTCGCTTGCAGCGCCAGACCGTTGCAGATGTGATACAGCGACAGCCACACCGCGCACCGCTTTAGGGCCAGCGGCGGCTGAAGGCACAACAGCTGGTTGGCAGCGGTGCCGGCCGTGGGGGCGGCAGAGACCGACAGCTCGACCCAGTACCACTCTTGGCCCTGGCTGTCGATGTCTCGGCGCTCCCAGTCGGTCGGCTGCTTCCAGGTCACCCGCCCCGACTGCGTCAGCGTGATGGCGGCCGGGCTCGTCCCATCAGCGATCGTCAACGCCGTCCACTGGGCCTTGCCCCAATACTTGACCGTTAGGGTGGACGTGGCCGAGCTCACCGAGTCGAGCAGGCCAACATGGACGCCGGTAAACGCATACGGCGCGCCGATGTAGATCCGGTCGGTGCCGAACGTTGCCAGGATCGTGGCCAGATCCACATCCTCGGCGGTGTCGTTGCTCGCCTCGGACGTGATGTCCGTGTAGGCCGACCCGGTGTACCCCAGCACGATGGCCGGATCGAACCGGTCGCGCACCTGGTCGGTGACGCCCGGCACGTCCGGGTGGTCGCGCTCGAGCCAGATGGCGAGATCGTTCTTGGCCTCGCCGCGCTGATCGGGCCACTCGTCCCGACCCCATGGGGCCCCGGCGTCGATCGCCTGGGGTTCCAGGGCGCCGATGTCCAGGTCCGACACGAGCGGTAATTGCGCCCAACTCATAGCTGCCTCATGACACGTAGAGCGACTTCACATCGACGGTGTAGACCAACGGCCAGTCGTCGCCGCTGGACGGGTTGAACACGATCTCGAGCCGGTGTTTCCCCGGTGTGGCAAACGCCGACGCCGGCACGGTGTACAGAAAGTTAAACCCGGTCCCGTCCGCCGTCCACCGCGGATCGTCGCTGGTCGTTTGCAGCGTGTCGAACACCACGCTGGACACGGTCAGCGCGGCGGCGTTCAGCGTGGGGTTGTCCGCGTCCTTGATCGGGAACACCGACGCCGCGATCCCGCTAAAGTCCGCTTGTAGAATGTAGGCCCCGGTGTTGCCGCGCAGACGGGCCATGATCGTGAGGCCGGTATCCTCCCACACGCTGGCGACCAGGATGGCGGTGGTCTTGGGCATCTAGCAGGTCTCTCCGATCTCCGGCCCTGGGATGAACGGCAACGCCTTGTCTGGCCCGGCCAGGAACGCGGCGGACTGCTCCAGGCACAACGGCGTGGCCGGGTTCACGCCGGCCTTGGCCACAAACGCCAACACCTGGCCCATGGTGCCGTTGAGGATCAACGCCGTGATCTGGTTGCCGCTGAATGCCATGGCTACACCACGATAAACGTGTCGTTATTCCCGGGAGCCTCGGTCATCGCCGTGACGGTAAACGACCCGTTTGACCCGACCAGCGAGTAGTCTGTGATGTCCGTCGCCTGCCCCGCCAGAACGCCCGAGGTCCACACCACGATCCGGCCGTTGTAGTGGTCGGCCGTCGCCTCGGTGATGTCGTCCGCTTCGAACGTCGTCGTGGTCGACGCGGTCGAGGCGGTGTCGACCGTGCCCGGCACTATCTGACCCGCCGAGAGTGCCAGCCGAGCCGCCCCCGTCGCGCCCAGTGCGTCCGTGATGACCTTGATGGCGTCCACCACGGTATCCACGGTCGCCAGGCTGGCCGCGGTGGCCAGGGCCGCATCCGTGATCGCCGTGTCGGCCTCGGCGTTCACCTCGGCTTTCATGCCCGTGCTCATCCCGCCGAGGTCCGTCAGTCCAGCCCCGGCCGCGCCGATCACCGTCGTGTCGACCAGGGTGGCCGCCGTGTCTACCTTCACAGCCGCAATATCGGCGCTCACGTCTGCCGCCGGGGAGCCTAGCTTCGGCTGCATGTCGGCGGTGTCGACGAGAATGGCCGCGGTGTCCACCTTGGCGGCGGCGATGTCAGCCGCCAGGTCCGCCGCCGGCGAGCCCAGCTTGGGCTGCATGTCGGCGGTGTCAACCAAGATGGCGTCCACCACCGTGTCAACCGTGGCGAGGTTGGCGGCTGTCGCTAATGCGCTGAGCCCAGCACCCGCCGAGCCAATCTCAGCAGTATCAATCAACGTCGCCGCTGTATCGACCTTGACCGCTGCGACGTCCGCTGCGAGGTCAGCGGCCGGCGTGCCGATCTTGGGCTGCATGTCGGCCGTGTCCACCAAGATGGCCGCCGTGTCCACCTTCGCCGCCGCGATGTCAGCCGAGACGCTAGCGCCGGCCGGCGCACCCGACACGCGGTTGGCAATGGAAAACACCGCCACAAGCGGCGACACGGTGTTGCCGTTGACCGTGATCGCGTTGATCAGCACCCAATAATCACTGCCAGCGGCATAGAACCCCGCGTGCGTGTTGTCGCTGAGGTCGATCGAGATCCCATGCAGGCCCGTCACGCCGTCGAAGTCGATCCCATCGGTGTCGAGCAGGGTAAAGCCTGCATCAGAGGTCCGCTGTGTGGTGCCGCCGTCCTTGTACACCTCTACATCAGTCGTCGCCAGGCCGGTCATGGTGATCGGCACACCATTCAGCGTCGACTCAAAGGGGATATAGAGCGTCGCCCCTGTCGCGAAATCTCCTAAGTTAAGCATAGCTGTCCCACTGGTGGCCTCGTCTACGCCTCACGCGCCTTGCGCTTCTCGGCCGTGCGATCCTTCCGGCTGGCGACGGCGCGTGGCCGTGCCGGTGGGGCTGGGAGCGCCTCGGACGTCTGCGCTGTCGCAAGGATCTGAGTAGCCACGTTGGCACAATCACTGATCACAGTCAGCGAGAGCCTGAGCCGGACATTGTCGGCCATGTCGAGCTTGACGTCGCGGATCACGCCGAGTAGAAAGCTCATTGCGGTCGCCGGGGTGGCCTGCTGCTGCTCTGTGGCCCGCCTGAGCCGATCTAGGGACGCATCAAGCGTCTGTCCTGGCGGTATGGCGTCGACTGCCACTGGGCTGCCCTCACTACTACTGGGCATCTGCCCATGCCTTAAGCTTGGCGCGCTCAGCCGACTGCGCTCGCGTAAACTTTGTCGGCACATCCATGGCGTCTACCTCGGCGCGCACAGCCTCGCTCGCCCACGTATCCAACACGCCACCAATGCGCGCCTGGGCATAACCATCGAAGGCCAGCGCGGGGAGCGGGTCGATCGGCGGATCTGCGGCCGCTCCGAGCGCGTTAATCTCTGACTGCTGCTTCTGCGCGATCTTGAAATAGCGCTGAATCGCCGCCTCTTGCGCGTCGTCGAGGTTGATCGTGATCTGTCGTGCCATGTTCTCGTTGCTCCATCGCGAGCAGCGCCCGAAGTTGGGTCGTGGTCACTCGCACACCATTAGACGAATGCGATCTCGTGTTCGGTTCCCGCGCCGTCCTGGAAATAGATCTTATTATCAGTCTTCGTGTAGAGGCGTCCGTAGTTCGTGATAGCGGTGGGCGTCGTGGTTTCGAGCATGAACAGGACCCCGTCCGCATCGAACCCCACCTGATCGGTCCCTCCGACCTGACCCCGCAACAGGTAGCTCCGCCCGGGGGAGGCCGTGTCCGTCAGATTGATGAGGAGTCCGGTGTCGTCGCCCGACGTGGCCTTGTTGGTCGTATATTGAAGATCGAAGGCGATCTCGTTCCCTGTCGCCGCTATTAAATCTGGCGCAAGATCAACAGTTCCATCCGCGCAGTCTACGCTTAAACCCGTCGTGAGATCGCTAATCTTTCCTATGTGGACTTCCTGGGCATTTGTCGCGATGTGGATATCACGCGTAGCCATGTAGATCGTGTTCGTTGCCGTGCCACCGGATATCCGCAAGTCGGTATTTGATCCGGCTCCCCCTATATGAACCGTTCCCGCACCGATGAACCATTTGTCGCTTTGCACCTTTAGCGTGGTGTCGGTGCCGGAGACGTCGAAGGTCCAGAGGTTGCTAGCATTCGCCCCGTCTGACCACGTGAGTGCGTCCTGGGCCGTGCTATCGAAACTGCCACCCCCGGCCGCTTGGAACGTCGGCGCGACACCGACACCGTTCGAGGTGAGGACGTGCGTGGCCGTGCCGACCGCCACGGTCTCCGCGACACCCGTGGCGGACCACGTGATGAGTTCGCCATCGGTGCCATTCGCGAGGCCGGTGACCGGGAGTCCCGTTGCATTCGTCAGTACCGCTGCTGACGGTGTACCAAGCGCGGGAGTCACGAGAGTCGGAGACGTGTTGAAGACGAGCAAACTTGATCCCGTCTCGTCGCTGATCACGCCCGCAAGCTGCGCCGATGTCGTGGCCGCAAATTGTGAGAGCGGATTAGCCACGAGCGCGTCACCTGAGCCGGACCCACCACCTACTGCCGCCCATGCCGACCCGTTGTACGCAATCATTTGATTACCGGCCGCGTCCCAGGCCAGGAACCCTTCGCCTGACGACGGACTCGTAGGTGTAGCCGAGGCGGCCTGGGGTAGGTGCAGCCCTTGCGCGCCAGCGTCGTCATGCACGACAGCGCTGAGGTCCAGCAGCGACCCATCAGGCACACTGGCGCCTGTCAGCGTGGCACTGGTGATCGTCGGAGACTGATCACCAAGGATCGATCCGGTACCTTGCTCTGGGCCGACAATAGCGGTCATCTCGTCACCTGTGCCACTGCGTCATCATCGATCGCCTCATGGGTCCAGCGCGTCGACTGGCCTACAAACCGATTCGCGCATCGGGCCGCCAACGGCGGCACCCACAACATTTCCCAAACATACGCGTGATCGAGCGTCTCGGACTGCGTCACCGTGCGCGCCTTCAGGAACTGCCCCCCGCACGCCGGACAGGTAGCCGCATCGCCTGACCGTGGACGCCGGGCGCCGATCACGGCCCGGGCCGATGGCGACAGGGCATACACGGCGAGCAACCCGCGCCACCCCTCGTCCAGATCAGGGCGCCCGTCCAAGTCGCGCAAATCGGCCAGCGTGAGCGGTGCAAAGGCGCCAGCAGCCCGACCGCAGCGGTCGCCGGGCGTAATCCCCCGCTCGAGTTTCCAGATGGGTTTCCAGCAATCGCCGCAAACGATGATCGACCCCTTGGGATACCCCTCAAACCCCGGATCAGTCGCCAGCGAGGCCCGCAAGGCTTCGCGTTGTGGCGTGGTCCTCATGCCGCCACCTCATGCCCGGGGATGCGCCACGACCGACGAGCCCGGTGCTCGGCCCACGCCTCGACGGGGTACGCCCTGAGCTCGGCCTGGTGCCAGTGGAAGGCGAACACGCCCGTATCCACCATGGGCTGGAATCCGGCCGCCGCGGCACGCTCGCAGAACGCGGCATCCTCAGTGGACGTGAAATGCTCTACCTGCCCATCGGTCTCGATGCGCTCGTCGATCGTCGTGGTGAACCACGGCGGCTCGATCGCGTCGAACACCTCCCGGCGGATCAGCGTGCAGCCCATGCCATGGGCATACACCGGCAGCAGCGTATCGGGCGGGAACGTCATCCGCACGCCGCCGTGTTTCTCTGGCAGGATCAGCGGTTGCGGCGGCGTCGTCTTCGCGTAGTAGTAGCCGGAGACCATCGGCAGGTTCCGGTAATACAACTGCGTTAGGGCCGACTCACTCACGATCACGTCGTCATCGATCCAGAATAGGTGCGAGACCCGATCGCCGCCGCGCGTCGTGGCCGCCAACACGTCAGCCACGATCGCGTTGCGCGCAGCGGCGACGTCGTAGCCGATCGCCGTCACGATCGAGTCATACCGCGGTGTGTTCATCGGCATGCTGACGTTGATCGCCGCCTTGACCGCGTGGGCCGAGACCTGGCCCAGCGACGGCATACAAACCGCCACCATCGACGGCGCCCGAGGAGCTGCGTCAGGTATCACGCCACCCTCCGCAACCATCCACCCGGGTGCATCGTGAGCAAATAGCGTTCGCACAAGGGCTCACGCACGAACTCGGCGTGCTCTGACAGGAACGCATCCACAGCCGCCAGAGGCCCACCATCGTCGCCGCCGGACTCCACTGGATGGCCGCCGATGTTGGTATCTTCCACGACGAGAAACGAGCCGGGCGTGACCAGCTCAGCATAGATGTTGAGCTCGGCCGCCACGTGGGCGCGCGTGTGGTCAGAATCCAACGACACCAGCACCGTTTTACAATCGGCCGCCGCAGCACGGGCAGCCGTCTGCGCGTGCACGGACGTCGATGATCCCGCATGGAACACGACACCCGGATGGCTGCATTCTTGCCGCGCCTCGACGTCAATGGACAGCACCGCTCCAGCAGTCACCCCGGCCATCTGCTGACAGTCAGCGAAGTGGAGCGCAGAGCCGCCATAGGCCGTCCCCGTTTCGATGATCAGCCCCGGCCGCGTGGCCATGATGATCTCGTGATACATCTGCATGTCGAACGGCGATTTCATCGTGGGTACGCCCCGGTATCGCGTCATACCCCAGGTCGTCGGCGTCGAATACCACAGCTTGTGGAACGCTTCGACGGCTGGATCCTGTAGCGCCAACAGGACGGTGTTTCGCACCTCCACCGGCGTGCATGCTGTCTGCACAATGGCAGCGGTCACCCCACACGCTCCAGCCCCGCCGGCTGTTCCACATGGAACGGGGCCACCGCGTGGCCACCGACATCGATCGGGCCATCAAACCCGCACGCGACCAGGTGCGCCGCCAGCACCGGCGTGATCTCAGCCTCCATCGCCGAGAGATACCCCTCGTGGTGCGCCTTGCCGACCGTGATCGTGGCCAGGTGACCGACTTCGGTTTCCCAGTCCACCCAGCATGAGCACCCGCATGCCTTGGCCCGCTCGTAGAACCAGAAATCCTCGGAAATATCGAAATCTGGCGGCATACCCTCGGACTGGTTTTGCTGATACCGGAACCAATCGCCCCCGATGGCCTCCAGCACAGACCGCTGAATCAGCAGCGCGCCGGCGCCGCCGCGGTCAATCTCAAAGACACCGTGCCCGTAGTGCACGGTCTTAAACTCGCCACGCGGCGCCAGGGGGTGGCTCACGTAACAATTGGCGTGATACGGCGGCTGTCGCACGTGATACCGCGCCGTGATGACGTCCTTCTGATGCCGGGCCAGGCGGTCAGGCAGATCGGCAGGTAGGACATGGTCTGCATCAAGAAACAGCAGCGCGTCACAGTCCGTCTCCAGGTAGCGCCGCACGATCTGATTGCGCGCCACGTCCACCGGGAAGGCGTGCGACGAGATTTGCACGAAGTCGGTCACCATCCCCGCGCCGGGTTGGCCGATGACGCCGCCGCCGCCCCGTAGGTGACGCAGCATTGCGTCACGCGACTCGATGAACTCTACCGGGATAGGGAATCCGTGCGACGTCGGTACACCGATGGCGAGCTTCACGCGGGCACCGCCTCGCCGGCCGGCGTCTCTACCGACTTCCGCGGCCGGCCCCGCTTCGGTGCAGCCATGAACGCGGCCGGGATGCGGTACGACCTATCGTCGCGCTGACGCAGCAGCTCGGCACGCTCGCGGCCGAGCTCTTGAATATCAGCGGCCAGTCGAGCGATGGCGTCCGTCCGTTCTTCCGCGTCCGTCGCCTGGTACTCGGCCGGGTGCCAGGGGCCTTCGGTCTTCGGATTCTGGATAAACTCACCGATCGCAATCGGCATGCCCTCGGCGTCACGCGGCGGGGCAATGCCTTTTTCGCGGTTGTCAGGGTTATAGACGGCCACCAAGTCAGCACGCCCCGCTAGCGTCACATACTCAAACCCGCGCTCGAGCCACTTGGCGTGATGCTGGATTGGCAACCCGCCAACGATGTCCCAGATCGGGAACCCAGCGTGATCGCGATTGACGTTGAACGTCTCAGGGTGCTTGCTGGGCCGCCGGTAAATGGCTTTGATGTCCAACAGCGGCGCCCCTGAGTCGCCGACGGTCGAGACCCAGGACTGATCGAACGGTACGAGCTTTAGACTCACGCTTGCCCCCGCTGGGTTGCCGCACGACGACGACGGACGGGGCCATGCGACACCCCGCCCGCCTCCGCGTGCTCAGTTCGTGGTGTTGCTGTAGAAGAACACCCCGGCGCCGCCGCGGCCGTTCGTGGTCGCGCCGCCCCGATACTCCACTTCGCCCCAAATCGAGGTACCGACCACCTCCACCTGACGCGCCGAGGCGTCGCGCTCGACCTCCACCGTGAGCATGCCGCCCTTCGTCACCAATCCGATCGCATCCGGGTGCATGATGGCTCCCGCATACGTGGTCGACGCTGACACGGTCGCCGTCCCGACACTGGTGGTCTTGAACACCTCCAGCCCGTAGAGCATCGACACCGACCCGCGTTGCACCATGGCCGCGCCAGCCGCGCCAAACGTCGACGCGTCATCAAAGACCGCAATCAGCGGCCGGTGCTGGGTCGGGTGGATCACCGCCACACGGCGATCGTCTGGTACATCATTTTCGTCAAGCGTGCTCTTGGCCTCGGTCAACAGCGCCGCCGTGAGCGGCCCCGCGTTTGCTCCCGTGGATGAGTTGAGCGCCCCGAACAGCGCCGTGATGTCCTGGTCTTGCAGCTTCACCAGCGACCGAGCAAACATGGTCCCGATCGTGGCCGCTCGTGCGCTGGCCGCGTTGGTCACCGGCCCCGACGCGCCGCCGGTGAAATCCTCCTGCGTGGCACCGATGGCCAGATCGTTGATGGTCGACTTGACGGCGTGCTCCGAGACGGTGGCCGAGGCCGACCCGCTCGTATCTAGCGCGCTGTTGGTCGTGTAATCCGACCCCTCGGCAATCGCGCCCGCCGAGATGTTGTCGATGATCGGGAAGACGTGCTTGAGCGTGGGCAGACCCGTGATGTCTGCCGAGGTGACAAAACCCGACACGCCCGGGTTGGAGGTGTAGCCGAGGACGGCCGCGCCGATCGTCTCGGTGCGGATCGTCTCGGTCAGCGTGGTGGTGGTTGATTCGTTCGCCATGGGGCAGCGCTCCTATCTCAGAGCCCGCCCCGCGTCTTGAGAATCAGTCGGCGGCGGCGTTTTCCCAATGGCGACCACTGACTTGTGTCGCCGGCTGGGTGGCTTGCAACCGCTTGATCGCGGCTGGGTCGCCTTTGACTGCCGCGGCTACGATCTCGGCACGCGAGGCTGACTCGACGTTGATGTCGTCGTGTGACTCCCCGGCTCCTGAGCCGGTTCTGCCAGCCGCCCGAAGGATCGCGTCCTTGGTCGGCCACTGGTCTATCAACTGCGCCATTCCCCGCGTGAAGGATGCAGACTCGCCGTTCTCGCCTTTGATCGGCTCTCCGTCCAGTCCCAACACCTCCGTACGCGCGGGGGTGCCGTTCTCGGCCGGGACATACCGTACGTGGCTTCGAAACCCTGCCAACCCGAACTCGGGTGTCAGTGTCGTCAGCCCGTCCGGCCCAAACAACTCGTGCGCGCCGTGAAACGCGGTTTCGATGATACTCGCCGCCAGCGCGGATCGCGCATCCGTGGCGGCGGTGTCAGACTCGGCTTTCTCGCGCTCGAGCTTTTCCTTGAGGGTGTCGAACTCGCCCGCCTGCCGCAGCCGGCTTTCCTCGCCGGCCTCCTGGGTCGCGCGGAGGTCGGTCAGTTCTTGACGCTCCTCGGCGCTTAATTCCTTGCCCCGCTGCTTGGCGCGCACGGCCTGGTCACGGTCGGCGGCGATGCGCGTGACATCGCCCTGGAGGCGTTCATTTTCCGCGGTCAGGCTCTCGATGGTGGGTTCGTCTGCCATTTATCGCAACTCGCGCGTGGCGTGGATCTCTATTTTTCGCATCACCCAGGTAATATCCTGGGATGATAGACCAAAAAAGGGCCTGACAACACGTTTTTTTCCCGCGCCCGACACATTATGGAAAAAAGCCTTCTCGGCAGCGCCCACCGACCGTGATCGCTGGATAAATGTCCCGCCGCTCGAGGCGCTCCCGCCTGAGATAAACGACAGCGTGACCGCGCCCGGCCTGGGCCGCACCGTAATATCGTTGAGCATGCGCCCCGAGACGGTCAGGTCAGCCCGGGCGTGCCCCAGCGCCTTGCGTTTCTGCTTGGCGTAGCTCGGTGACAGCGCCGCAAAGCCTTTGCCGTCGGCGTCGGTGCCCTTGGTGGTCCGGGTGCGAACCCGGGCGATCAGGCCCTCGCCTATTTCCCGCATGAGTGCCGGCGGGGAGAGGTCGATGTCGGTCAGCTTGGGCCCGGTGCGGGTCACCTTCATCATGCGCCGACCTCCTCCGCGGTGGCGTCACCGATAAATTGCCACGTATGTCGACAGTTGTACCCGCCGCCGGTCAGCAGCACGTTGGGAAGCTGCCCGTTCTGCAGTCCGCTGATCTCCTCGCGCGTGCGGACCTGGCCGACCTGGCTCCGACAGAATGACCGCGTCTTGCTGTCGAACGGGCCCATATACAGAAACCGGTCGCCCGGCTCACCCGGGAGCCCTAATTGCTTGACCTGCCGGCTGTAGGTGCTGACGGCGGTATCGTGCAACGTGCGGGCCTGGCGCTCGGTCACGTCGGCAATATCGGCCAGCTCGTCCACGAGATCGTCCAGGGGCCGCGTGCCGATGACGCCGTCCAGGGCGGCCCGCCACACCGCATCCGTGTGCTGCTCGCCCAACTGCAACAGGTCGGCTTCCTTGAGCGTCTGCAGGGCGGTGACCACGTTCGGGTTGACCGGCGTCAGCCGTGCCGCTCGAGCCGCAATACTGTTGCCGCGGAGGGTGCGCGCGGCGAGATCGTCCAGGTCGAACGCTTCAGCGGCCAGCACGCCGAACCCGGCATCATCCAGCACTTGACGGATCTCGGTGCGCAGCGCCAACGCCCGGCCCAGCGCCGCCCGGTCAGAGACCAACCGGCCGTCGGTGTTGTCCAGCCGGCCCAGCAGGCGGCGGATCTGACGGTTGACCCCTGCTAGGACACGGGCGAGCTCGGCGGCGAACTCCTCCGTGATGCTGTCGATCAGCGCGGTTTCGGCCGCCGCCTGCCGCTTGAGGTCGTCGATCAGGGCCATGGTCTACGCGGCGACCTCCTCGATCTCAACACCGGCCGCCCGCAACGCCTCCTCGGCACTGGCCCGCCGGCTCTCAGCCTGCCCCGCCGGTGCCTCGGCCATGCCCTGGATCTCGGACTGGACGACCTTGAGCGTGTCCGGGGCCAGGTCAGGCAGGACCAAGTTGACCACACGCTCTTTGATCGCCGCGGTGGCTGTCTTGCCCAGCTGCATCGCGGTCGCCGCTGCGAACCCGGCCAACTCGTCCTCCAGGTTCCGCACGGCGAAGTCCGTCGGGTAGACGATCTCCACCTTGGCCCGCTCGACCGCCCCCTCGGACTGGGGAGCCGTCCAACTGAAATACCGCGACACCAGCGCCATTTCAAACTCGCGCATCATCGCCGCCATGCTCACAAGTGTCTTTTCCAGTTCTTGCCGCTGGATGCGGAGCGCCTCGCCGGACTGCGCCTGGAGTGATCCGCGGTCGAACCGCAGATGCGCCATGCGGTAAATTTCCGAGACCAGGAACGACTGGTTCCCGCGGATCATCTCGGGCACGGCCATATTGGCGGTTTTGAAGTCAGCCGTTCCCTTGATAATAGACACCGTGGTGGTGCCCACGCCCTGGCCCATCGTGGCCCGGACAGCGTCGATCTCCTCCTGGGAGGTCTCCATGGGCACCGAGACCACAAACAGGCTGAACGCCTGATCGCGCATGACCACGTCCTCCTCCGAGGCGCGGTTGTAAAGCGCTTGGATCACCGACGGCGTGATCAGCGGCTTGCCGATCGCCGGGTGCCGGCGGGCCGGCTTGGGCCGCAGCACTTCGAACGGCACCACGCCCAACCCGGGCTCGCCTTCCGATAGCAGCGTGCCGGCATGGTCAAACCGCGCGAACATGTCCCGATCCCACAGCAGAAAGTCATGTTTGGACACGTCGACCGGCTCGGCCAGACTGGTCTGGGTTGGCTCCATGGCCAGCTTGATCGCGGCCAACCCCTGACGGTCCATGCGCCAGTCGAGGATCGCCGGGGCCTGGACGGTCACCAGATACGGCGGGTGGCTGTCATCGGCCCGGCTGGGCCCCGTGGGCACCGCGCTGGACTTGTCCACCAGCGTGCCGGCATGCCCAGCTGCCAGAGCAGGGCCCAGCACCGCCTGGGCGTAACTGTCCATGCTCTGCCCACGGCCGTCGACGCTCTGCCACCACTGCTCGAGGCCGGTGTCTGTCGTGCTCCGCTCCACCGATGACGTGATGTGGCGCACGTAGATATCGACCAGTGTTTCGGCATAGTTATGGTATCTGGCCTGCTGCTGCCGGCGCTGGAAGTCGGCTTTTTCCTCACGTGGGAACTCCCAGAGGTACCCGCCATCCAGAAACCCGCCCGATCCGTCATAGGCGTCCAGCCCGACATTCCACAGCCGGCTGTACCGCGCGTGGAGCGGGTGCACCCGCTTGAGCAGGTCGAGGCGCTTGACCTGCTCGGTGGTGTTCAAGATGCCGGAAATAAAGTCAGCCATGGTCTAGCCCTCGGTCGCGCTGATGTTGTTCTCGTCTGCCGACCGGCGTTTGCGTCGCCGTATCGCCTGCATCGCCTTCGACACCGGCGGCCCCTGTGCGCCGGCCTGGATGTTCGTCACCACGGCCGACGGCTTTTTCGCGGGCCACTCATAGGCGACCCAGTAGCCGAACGCCTCCCCGGCGTGCGTGATGGTCTCCCCGGCCTTTTTCAACACGTCATCCGTGCCGGTCTTTTTCTGGGTCCGCTGCAACGACCGCACCAGCTCGCGCGTGGGGCACTGCTTCGCCGGCAGCGTGCGCCTGATGTAGATCCGCTGCTGCCCTAACGCGTTCATCAGCATGCGGTTGACCGAGTTGAGGCGGGTCGACACCGGCGGGTTGACGGTCGGCACCCGGATGGTGATGCGGCCAGCCGACTGCAAACGGTCTCGGATCATGCTGTAGTTCGACACCAGGCTTTTGACGTGCCGCGCCTTGCCGGTGGCATCCCCATAGATGATAAACCCCTTGGGCCAGGACGGGTAACGCGCGAGCACCGCATCACAGGTCTGGTCGACGGTCGACCCGCCATGGAGCACCACCGCGTCGACCACATGGGCCTCCTGGCCGTAGGGGCCGGGCCGCGTCTGGCCGATCACGCAGCACATGGGATCCACATTGAAGTCGAACGCCAGCACCAGCGGCAGCGTGGGATCCGCTGGCGCAACGCCCTCGACCCAGTGTTTCTCCGCGTCGAACCCCGGATGCGCCAGGGCTCCGGTCAGGTTGGCCACGCCGCCCTCGATGTAGGCCTTGGCCTCGGCCTCGGTGGCGTTGGCGAGGATCTCCCGGATGTAATGGGGGTTGGCCTCGAGCAGCTCGGTGTTCTGCCGGGTGTCCATCTGGTAGACGTGGCAGTGCTCGTCGCGGTCAGGGCCGAACATCTCAGCCAGCCAGCCGAGATCCTCGTTGGTGCCGGCAGCCACCTTCTGCCGCAGCTTGGCCCCGACGTGCCGGACCCGGGCGACCGTGTTGCGCCATGCGGCGTACGGGATCGAGCCGGGCTCGTCGACCGCGGCCCAGGCCATATTCGGGCCGGCGATCGAGTCGGGGTGCTCCCCGGTGGCGAACTGGATCGGCCCACCGCCGGGCCAGGTGATCGTGTGTGTCTCGCCGTTGTAGTGGAACTGGTCCGGCTTGAGGAACCAATGGCGGCCCTCGGCGTCGACTTCCTCGAGCGACGGGAGCAGGGTTTTCTTGATGTGGCCCCAGCCGGGCACGGTCCAGATACCGGCCAGCGGATAGTTGATGGCTGACAGCTTGAGCACCTTAGCCCACAACCACATGGTCTTACCAGCTCCCCAGCCACCCCGGAACAGGATATTCGCGTCGGGTGTGTCGTCGTCCCAGGCCGTCTCTTGCGGCGTGTTGGGGATGGGGGCCCACCGGATACTAATATCAGGCATCGGCCTCGGGACGATACCGGCCACCGAACGTCACCTTGATCGGGCCGCCATCCTCGCCGCCGAGTTGCACCTTCTGCACCGGCCGGCCGTCCAGGTGGTCAGCGGCCAGCGCCAGAAACGTGGTGGGATTGGCGCTCTCGAGGCCGCGCTTGATGGCGTCCTGGAGCTCGTCGGGGTGGTTCTCGATGTACTCGGCCAGGTGCCGCACCACGGACGCCTTAGCCCGTCGGGGTTGCTTGTCCTTGGCCCCCTTGGGCTTGCCCGAATTGCCGGGTGCGAAGTCTCGACCGCCTGTTTTCTTGCCTTTGGCCATGTCGGTTAATGGTGAATTGCGTCAATATTTTGGCACATTAGCGGTCTGGTGTCTCTCCTGGGGGTGAGAGGGCGGCCGAGACGCACTGGTCGTCGGCTCGTGCGCCAGGACGTACGCGCAAATATCGCACCCTGATCGCGCCAGCGCCATCCAGTCCGGTGTCTCTGGCATGTCTTCACTCCCTCTCTATGCCACCCTGCGTGGCCCAAAGATCGACCGCGCTTTCGGCCGCTTCGGCCGTAAGATGCGCCACGTCGGCGGGGCCTTGATCGTCGGATGCGTGCCGAGTAGCTGGCACATCGCCTGCCACCGTTCGTAGTGCCGCTGGTCCTTCTGCACGTAGCGGTCGATGATCTGTGACGCTGGCGTGGTCGCTCGCCACGCCCAGCCGATGAGTATGCCGACGACGAGTCCGATCAGTGCTTCGATCATGACTGGTCCTCTCGTTGTCCGGGTTGAGCGAATGGCGCGTCCAGCACCGACTGGAGCACCTCGATCTGCTGACGCACGATGTTGGCTGACAACTCAGCGGCTTGCGCCTCATTCGCCAGCCGTGCGTGCTCCAACATCAACCCCTTCTGGATCTCCTGTATCCCCTCGAGGATGCCCGCCACCGACCGCCGCCCGTTGCTCTCTGCCTCTGCCATGTCACACCTCCGTGATCGTGATCCCGTATTGGGCTTCAGTCCACTTCTTTTTCAACCGATACATCGCCGTCGGCACGCCTTTGACATCATCAACAACCACCTCGCCCGTGGCCTGGTTGATATACCGAAAGTCGGCCACGTACTTGGCAACGAATAACCTGCCTTCGCTGTGGCACACCTCGCACAAGCCGCCACCATTGCACCCGTGACAGATCGCGTACAACTTGAACACCGGCTGCAACTCCAACTCGCGGATCGCCCCGGCGAGTTGCAGCAGCTTGAGCCCCTGGTAGTGCTGGGCCTCTTTCTTGCTGTCAAAACGGATGTTGTCCACGGTGGTGGGGATCGCGTGGTACTTGTGGCGGCTCATGCTTTCCCCTTCTGGCAGCGCGGACACGGCCGGCCGCACGGGATGCCATGTACACAAGGCCACCAGTCAGCCGCGAAGTCTGGGCAGGGGTGCTCAGGAGTGATCACCCCACGGTCCCCGGGGCGCGGTCTCTCACACCCTCGCTCCGTCGACACCGCTGTGGAGCTCATGTGGGAGTATCATGATTTTAGCTATTGCAGTATCCGCTGCATTCGTTGTCGAATAATTCGAGTTGGTCGAGGTCGTTGTATGACTCTGCGAGTGGTGTGCGTGAGGGGTGGAGGTAGGGCGTTCCCTTGAGTATTCCGAGACTCCACATGTCATCACCTGTGCGTTTTTTTCCTGTGCGAATTCGTTCTTGGGCCGCTTTTGCTTGTTCCCGAGTTATTTTCGGAACCGTACGGAGCCATTGGTCGAATTCCACCACGTCTGAGAATTCCTCTGGGCGTCGTTTCCTCATTTCTGCGAAGTAGCGTGGGGAGTGGAATGGGCAACCACTACAACTACTTTTCACGGGTTGTCGTCCGAGGACTTTTTCTGAGTATCGTTTGCAATCTTCTCGACTCCACCCAAGTTCGATGAGGGGCCACCTGACGGTCTCCCATTTTTCTTGGCTTGGTTTCATTCTACTGACTTCATCGGTGGAAATTCCAATCCACGTTTCGAGGTGGTGCCTCCATCTTTGCCCTTTTCTGTAACCCAGTCGGCGTCTGATTTCCTTACGGATTGGTTCGATTTTGTAATTGTCAGTGCATTGTCGCGGGATGAGCGCATTAGACCCGTCTGGCTGTTTGAGGTGGAGCGGCATCGTGGATGCGCCTCGTGGTGTGCGTATTGATCCGGCCGTGACAGTGCAGAGTTCCAGGTCGTGGTCTTTGGCCCAGTCGATCATGTCCTTCAGGTGTGCCATGACTTCCTTGGGCTCCCATTGGGTGTCTGCGAAGATCGCCACGTCTGGGCGTTCACCTCCTGGGAGGTCGCCTCGACATGCGGCGAGCATGAGCGCCGTGGATTGCACTCCGGCTCCGAAGGAGAGAACTTTATATGTATCACCCTGTGGAATAGTCATTGCATTACCTCCCAGCGGACCGCTCAGACGCCCCTGGGGACACGCCCGCAACTCTTCGCCCTCTACGAGGACGTCAGACTCCAGCCCGCTCCACTTGCAATGGCGATCTGAGCAGCGAAGGCGCTTTCTCATCCCGTGGTCGCTCCCTTCTGACAGGCTGGACAGCGCCGGCCGAGCGGCACCCCATGTACACAAGGCCACCAGTCCGCCTGAAAGTCTGGGCTGGGGTGCTCAGGAGTGATCACCCCACGGTCCCCGGGGCGCGGTCTCTCACACCCGCGCTCCGTCGACACCGCTGTGGAACCGCCACGTCTCACCGTGGACCCACTACAGCTCGCCGTCATGCCGGCACCCCAAAGTCCAGCGCACGCTGGGCGAGACGCTTCGCCGCGACCAGGTTCATGCCGCGCCCCATAAATTGGGCTGATCGCACGATAGGCAGGCAGGAGAGAACCAGATCGCCTCTTTGTTAGTAGTCTTCGAGCCGTTATAAGTGAACCGACCACGGTCCCATTGTTTGATAGACCACTCGTCTGGTAGGCTGTAGTCGCCGATGTGCCCACAGAGCGCAACTCGCAGATCGGCGTGATCACGCGCCCACGACTCCACCTTGTCCGCTACACCGATAGCCGTATACACCGACTCATACGCCCGGTATGGAGGGTCGAGAAACACCGCCGTATCGGTGCCGCCATAGTGCGAATTGAGACACCGATCCCACTCGCCGTGGATCAGCCGAACGCGCTCAAGCCGGCGCGACAGAGACGTTAACCACTTGTACGCCACCTCAGCCGACGGCCCCCTCCCGGCATTGCCCACATGGGGAATCTGGCCGACGGCCTGCACGCCCATCCCGGCATCGCTCACATGGGGAATCTGGCCGACGGCCTGCACGCCCATCCCGGCATCGCTCACATGGGGAATCTGGCCGACCCAATCGCACCACCCGGAACCAATCCAACAGCATTGACCCCAGAGCCACCAGCCGGCAATCTTGGCGTCCCCAGGCCAGTCCGCCTCCTGTAAACCAGCGAGGTCTCCGCGATGTTCCATCAGCCACCGATGTCGCGCCCCGAGGTCGACATGGCTGACCGGATACGTCGCCCACATCGCGACGTCATCAGGCTGGTGCTGGGTCGCTCGCCAGAAGTTTGCGACAAACCCGTTGACGTCGTTTACCACCTCCAGGGACGCCGGCTCGCTTGCCGCGAGGAGCATAGCCGCTGAGCCACAGAACGGCTCGATGTAGTGTTTGGGACGACCGAGCCGCGACCATACACAGTCGACCACGGATCGCTTCCCGCCAAACCAGGGGAACGGTGCGTTCACACCCACCCCCGTCGCTCCCGATCGGCCTGAATAGACCGCGCCTGCTCATTCATACCGGCCACTCCTCCTCGAGCCGCGCCAGGTTCGCCGCATGGACCCGGTCATAGATGGCTTTGCGCTGGGGCGTGTCCTGCCACTGGGGCTTGACGATCGCGGATATCTCAGCAAGGCTCGCAAACTCCGACTCGCGGGTGCGTGTGCCTGTGGGCCGCTCCTCGCGCTCATGCTCGACCGGCTCGGCTCTGGCATAGTTGTCGAACCGGGCCCGGAAAAACTCGAAACAGTGGTGCGTCTCCACCACGCGGTGGTCGCGCTCGGCCAGATACCGCTCGAGCCGGGCTGAGAACTCCTCCTGGCCCACGGCGTCGATCAACTCCTTGCACTGCTTGCCCTCTTTGCCGCCGGCCTTGCGGAACGTGAGGCCAGGCCAGCGCAGTGCCCGGCGGTCGATGAACTCGCCTAGTGGGGTGGAGCTCATGATGTTGGCAGCTCGCGGTCGCCAGAGATCAGGACCAGTGGATCACTCACGGCACGATCTCCTCACAGGGCGGGACCGGCTCCCACTCCTCATATTTCAGCCAGACCAGCGCGAGAAACCGGGTCACCTTGCTGTGGCTGCGGATGTAGAGCCGTTCAGCGCGGGTGTGTGCGTCGTCCATTTCCATCGCGTAAACCTCTACGACGTACGTACGTCACGACACTTTTGTACCTCATTAGGTACGTCTTCTCGCATTTCCTACCCGACAGAAATGAGGACCAGGGCGCGAAAGTGTCGCCAACGCCCTTCCCTGGATTTGGTACTGGCTCGCTTCGGGTTGCCAGCGTTACCCAGTGAGACCGCTTTCGCTGTCTCGACGCAATTTATCCGCGGCGCGATGGCACGATCGGCAAAGCCAGATCACGCTAATAAGCTCGCTGTAATCGTCATGATGGGCCTCGATAGGTCCCATTTCCGAACTGCAACGCATGCATTTATCGGGTTTGCGAAGCACGCCATTCTCAAGGGCCGTTTGGACCGCCCGCTGCGCCTTGCGCTGTCGCTGCGTCGCGTAAGGGTGGTGTCCAAATATCTTCGCCCGGCGACGTGATGACTCCCTGCTTAACTCGCGACTTCTCTCAATATTCGAGTAGTACTGTCGTCTCGTCCGAACCAAACGGCATTTTTTACAACTCGCCTCCCTGCCGCTTTTCACGGTCGGGTTCAGATAGAAATTACCGACCGGCTGGAGAACACCACATGCTCGGCACGTTTTTGTCATAGCTGGTCCTAGCCAATCGAGCCCCCTCTATTCGGTCACTGGGTCTCGGCGCGGGTTGTGCTGCTGATGTGGCGGCGTGGTAAGATCCCCGGTGAGGGATCTACAGTGTCGCTGTCACTCAGCGGTGCTACTCTCGACGGCCCTGGGGCAACCACCCCCCGGGGCCACATTTATTCTACGCCCTTTCTAGTCTCGGTCAAGTCCAAGTTCTCCGGCGAGGTAGCGGTAGGCGGCTGCGGCCTGCTGGGGGACCACGCCGTTCCCCAGGAGTCGGAGCCGCTGCGTGCGGAACTCCAGCGCGCGCTGGACCAAAACATCGGCCACCCCATCAGCGTCTCGACAAACAGGGGCGAGAGCCGGTGCGAGTTCGGGGCGCTCGGCAAGGATGGCGGCCCAGGCGGCGCGGTCTCCTGGCCCTGGTGGAAACGCACCGACTCGACCGTCAACTGTTTGCCCAGCGGCCGAGAGTAGGCACCCACCCTCGCGCTGCGGGCCTCCCAACTCTCGATTGACTCCCTGTCGTTCGGGGTCGGCCACAGCTTCGCGACGTTCTCCAGCCCCACCTGCCGCTTGCCCGCTTCCGTTTGCCCCTTCGCCGCCACGGCCTCGGGTGTCAGCGTGCGGCCGCCGTTCGGCACGTCTGGTGTCGGCCACTCTCTCTGTGCCTCCCTTGAGAGATCCCGGCGCTGTGATGTACCGCCCCCCTCCGAATTGCCCGTCTGTGGCGTGGCCCAGTTTCTCACCCGGATGGTCCTCGGCGTGGTCCAGGCACTCGCAGAACTGCTCAGGTCGTCCGATAGCATCCCCGCCGCGTTGACACTCCCCCTCTTGACCTTGTTCGCCCACGCTTGTGATCCCTGGCGTGTCGGCGCTCGCGAGTCGCCATCCCTTGCACTCGCGGTGGGCCAGGACAAAGATCCGCTCTCGTTGATGCGGTGCGCCAACGTCCGATGCCTTGATGAGCGTCTCCGCAACTCGGTAGCCCAGTCGTTCCAACTCTGATCGGACCACCATGTAAGCGGGTCGCCCATCTGCCTGTCGGGTGGAAACAAGGGCTGCGACGTTCTCCAGAAAGACGAGAGCCGGTCGCGCCCCGTTGATAACCCTGCGGACCTGCGGCCAGAGGTGTCGGCTATCGTCGTCAGCTTGGCGCTTCCCGGCTGCGGAGAAGGGCTGACACGGGAATCCCGCAGAGAGGAGATCCACGCAGCCACGCCAGCGTCGGCCGTCGAAGGTCGTAAGGTCGTCCCAGACAGGAGCCGGATGTAGCCGCCCTTCTTCCATGCGCGCGACCAGGACCGCGGCGGCGTAGGCTTCCCGCTCAACGTAACAGACGGTGCGGTAGGAATCTCCAACGGCGAGGCTGATCCCCAACTCGAGCCCGCCACCTCCGGCACATACAGCCAACCCATGGATCACCGCCCCCCCACGTCTATCACCACCCGCACCGGCTCAGGCGCCACAGGCACCGGATCGGGCGCCATGGCGTCGAGTGCGCCGCCCAACAGGGCGAGCAGGACCAGCGCCCAGAAGGCATACGCGACGTCCTGGGCCGTCGCTGGACGGCTGTAGGGGCTAGGACCGCGCACGATGGCCTCCCGTGCGGCTCGAGAACATACTGATATGCGGCCCGTTGGTCGGTGACCCCACCGTGGGCCCCTCATAGGTCGAGGCCACGTTCTCCTTGCCATAGCCGACCGGCAGGACGCGCCGCAGAGACTCGGCGCTGAGTTGGCTGCCGCGCTGGCTCCCGGTCAGGGTGGGGGCTTGTGGGTCGACGCGGTCAAGATAGCCATCCCAGTCAACCACGTAGTGCACCCCCCCGTAACACACAGCCCGTCGGTGTCTGCGATCCACTAGTCGTCCTCCCCCGATGCTCCTGGGTGCTGGGCGGCGTACTCGCCCCATCCAACGCCCTTCCATCCAGCCGTCCAGGCCCGTGCGACCTTGCCGATGTAGGGGTTGAACCAGACCGGCTGACCCGCAGCCCTGGCCCGTGCCCCTCGCCGCCGGGCCTCGAAGACCTCCACCGTGCCCATCTTCTCGCCGGTCTTCTTGCGTCGCCGGTCGA
>Ga0255047_10000457_pt1 | contig 33725 bp, 29 predicted proteins | sample JV7_2_1_MG_FD_183640 | JGI IMG/M metagenome (GOLD analysis project Ga0255047, IMG submission 183640) | Seawater microbial communities from Jervis Inlet, British Columbia, Canada - JV7_2_1 | ecosystem: Environmental > Aquatic > Marine > Inlet | place: Canada: British Columbia | collected 2016-10-06
GTGGATCCGCCAGGCCATCACCAGGGCGATCGCCGACAAGTCGCGCACCGTACGTATTCCGGTGCATCTCCACGACACCCTGGCCGCGGTAAGGGCCGCCCAGGCCTCGCTGAAGGCGGAGCTCGGCCGTGATCCCCGGCCCGAGGAGATCGCTGAAGAGGCCGGTGTCGATGTGACGAAGGTCGAACTGGCGCTCGGCGTCGCCGACACGGTCTCGCTGGAACAGCCCATCGGTGAGGACGGTGCCCAGCTCGGCGACTTCATCGAAGATGAGGACGCCGTCGACCCGGTGCGGGTCACCGAGGAGATGGACATCGCCAACAGCCTGCGCAAGTCCATCGACCGGCTTCCGGAACGAGAAGGCCGGATCCTCGCCCTGCGCTATGGCTTCTACGACGGCGTTCCGCGGACGCTCGAAGAAATCGGCGACGAGTTCAACTTGACTCGAGAGCGCATCCGCCAGCTCGAGAAGCTGGCCCTGTGCCGGCTCCGGCACCCGAGTTTCGGGATCCGGGAGCAGGACCTGGTCTGAGGATCGGGAGGAATCACGAAGGGGTCGTCTGGAGACGGCCCCTTCTTCGTTGTACGTTGCAGCGCACAGGAGGTGGCAGGTGCGACTCGAGGCGCTGGTGGGCGGTGTTGCCCACATGGTCGGCCCGGAGACCCCACTCGCGGCTGTTGCCGCGCTGATGGTGGAGCGAAGTGCCGATGCTGTGGCGGTGGTCGATCGTGGCGGCCTGATCGGCATCTTCACCGACCACGACCTGACGAGGGCGGCATCGGCTGGAGCCGATCTCGGCAGTGCCCGGGTGGATCAGTGGATGACGGAGGCCCCTGATGTCTTCAGCCCAGACATCGATGTCCGCGAGGCCGCTGCGTGGCTGTTCGAGACCGGCTACGGCCATTTGCCGGTGATGGCCGGCGAGGATCTGCTCGGGATCGTCAGCGCCCGTGACCTGCTGTGGGCCATCACCCAGGACTAGAGCACCCGCTCCAGTCTGCGGTTGATCGCATCGAGTACGGCTTTCACGGTTGCCGCCGAGGCGTCGCGATCGTCGAGCAGCGCACTCCCGACGAACGAACCGCTGTCGCCATCGAGCGCGACCTGGGCCATCGCTACCTGGCTGGGGCCGAGTTCGGTAGTCGCCACGGCGCCGAGACTGAGGGTGATCCGGCCGCCGGCAACCTGTTCCACGGCTCGCAGGGTGGCCTCCCCGATGAGCCTCGGCCTCGTGGCGTCGTCGGACAGGCCGACCGCCTCACCGGAGAACTCGGCATCGTGCCAGGCCAAGGTGATCGTCACCTTGGTGTGATCGTCGGCCTTCGCTTCCTCGATGCGCACGATGGCGGGGCGGTTGGGCATGGCGGCGCAGCGTAGCGGGCCGCCAATCGGCACCCGGGTCGTGCGCTCTGCTCAATCGGCCGTCGGAATCCACACGATGGCGACCTCGGCAACGTCGATGTCGTCGCGCTCCAGGCCGATTGCGACGACCTCGATGTCCTCCGCCTTGCGATCCCATTCCTCGACGATCGCGGAGAGCTCGTCTGCGAGCTCTGTCTCCACATCGGCGATCTCGTCCGTCGTGGCCTCCACGCGGTCCTCGGCGGTGCGCAGCCGCTGCTCCGCGCTGCGTGCGGCCCGGCTCGACCGGCCGAGTGAACGGGCTCTGCCTCGTCCGGTGAGGAGACTGAGGAGAGCGCCTGCCTGATCCATCATCTGATCGCGCTGCTCCGCATCGAGTGCGGCTGCTGCGGTATCCGCCTTGGCAATCGAGTCGCGCACGTGCCGCCGCAGCTTCGTGATTTTGGTCTCGTACTTGTCGCGGAGAGCTGCCGCCGCCCGGTCCGCGGCGTCATCGGCGGCCGCGTCGCACCGTGCGGCGAACTCTTCGGCGGTCTCGCCGACTCGGGAGTACAGCTTCAAGGTGCGGTTCTTGAGAACCGAAATGGTTGCGGTGCGGTCGAGGTGGTCCCGGATCGCTCCGGACACCGACCGGAGGTACGCCGCGTCGCCGATCGGGGCGTCTGGGAGGCGATAGCGACCAGACTCGGGTGGTGTGCTGCGCAGATCCCGATCGTCGTAGTCGACACGAAGGGCGGTGGCGGCAGCGAAGGGCTCAGTCGGCGGGAAGAAGACGGCTTCCCACACTTCCTGGTGGTCCACACCGGAGACGCGGTCGTCGTAGCGCACCATGACTCGGGCGGCGATGGCCGCTTCGTAGCGACCGCCGGGTCCGGCGCCGACGCGGTCGGCCCACGGCGCAGCGGGGTCGAGGTGATACACCGGGACGCCGTCTGCAGTACCAGGGAGCATCGGAACCTCGTCGCCCGTGGCCTGCTGGCCGGTGTCGCGCACGACCACGGGCGGCTCGGCGACACCATCTAATCGGGCGGTCTCCATCAGGCGGGTGATCTCGGTGCGGGTGAGGGGACCGCGCAGGTAGGACATCGCCCACCTTGTGGTGAAGAGCTGCGGCCGGTCCCGGCGGGTGTTGTGGAGAAGGAAGCGGCGCTTCTCGAGGGCCGAGATCAGGGTGTCGAGGTCGGCAACGTCTGCGTCGCCCGACGCCGAAGCCAGCGCCTCGAGCAGCCTCGCCTTGTCGCGCTCGGTCTGCAGGCGCCCGATGCACCAGGTGCCGGCGTTGGACATCGCCTTGTAGTCCAGGTCGACGGGGTTCTGGGTCGACAGCAACAGTCCGACACCGAACGCGCGGGCCTGCTTGAGCAGGGTGAGGATCGGCTTCTTGGCCGGTGGTTCGGCCGTTGGCGGGGCAAAGCCGTAGACCTCGTCCATGTAGACCAGGGCGCGCAGCTCCCCGCTCCCCGGCTGGGTTCGCATCCAGCTGATGAGCTTCGACAAGATCAGGGTCACGACGAATTGGCGCTCCTCGTCCGAGAGGTGGGCCAGGTACACGACCGCTGCCCGGGGCTTGCCGTTCTTCCAGAGCAGTTCTTCGATGTCGAGCGGCGCCCCCTCCATCCACGAGGCGAACGCCGGAGATGCCAGGAGACCGTTGAGCCGCATGGCGAGCTCGGTCCGGTTCTTTGCAGGGAAGAACGAGTCGACGTCGAACACCCCGAGCTTGCGGATCGGTGGCTGCTGGATCCATGCGAGGAGCCTTGCCATGTCGAGCGATGTGCCGGTGCGCCAACCGTGCTCGATGAGCGTGGCGATGAGGATGTGCTCGCGCGACGAGATGGGATCTGCCTCGACCCCGATCAGGCCGAGCAGTCCAGAGGCGAATGCCTGGATCTCGTCCCGAGCCCCTTCGACGTCTTCCTCCCAACCGTCCGGAGGGGCGTCGAGCGAACCGACGATGTTCACCGGGACCCCGGCTGCCGATCCTGGCGTGTAGATCGTGAAGTCCGCTCCGGACCGGAGGTCGGCGATGTCGGCGCCCGTCAGACCCCATCCGGCCAGTCCCTCGCGCCACAACGAAGCTGTGGCCGCCGCCTTCTCCTCGACGGTCATCTCGTCCCGTGCGGCTTCGGCAGGGTCGATCCACGGGGCGAAGTCCGTCGTCGCGAGGTCGGGGAACGTCAGGAGCAGGTTCGTCATGTCGCCCTTGGGGTCGAGGGCGAGCACGGGGATGCCGTTGCGCAGCGCTTCTTCGAGGTAGATGACGCCGAGGCCGGTCTTGCCCGATCCCGTCATGCCGACGATGACGCCGTGGGTGGTCAGGTCCGCCGCCTCGTACTCCGTGCGGAGTGCTGGGTCACGGTCGCCGGTCGCGGCATCGACGGGGCCGCCGAGGAACAGGTCGCTCATGGGGCGAGGCTAGAGCGCATGCCGATCGGCAGCGCATCCGACCGGTGTCGTAGGGTCGCACCCATGACGAAACGGGGATCGGCGCAGTGGCTTGCGGTGACCGCAGTCGTTGCTGCCGTGATCGCCTTGCTGGCGGTCGTCGCCAATGCTTCCCTGTGGCTGGATCGTCAGATCGTCGACGGAGACGCCTTCACCGGCACCATGACCGCCGTGCTCGTGACCGAGGAGGCCAGGCAGGTGATGGCCGAGCGGATCGTCGAGGAGCTGGTGGAGGACGTCCCGGCGTTGATCCTGATCCGCAATCCCTTGGTCGATGTTGTGGCATCGATCCTCGCCAGCCCCATCATGGAACCAGCGCACGCCGCGTTGGCCTCCGAGTTGCATCATCGGGTCACGACGGGGGATCCCTCTGCGGTGGTGGTGACGCTGGTCGAAGTCGAAGAGGCCGTCATCGGCCTGTTGGCTGAATTCGTTCCTGGAGTAGCCGAGCTGATCCCCGATGGCTTCTTCACTGCGATCGAGGTGGTCGAGGCTGGGGTGGCGCCTTCGTATGCGGCAGCCGTTGGGGCTGCTCCCTGGCTGTGGCCGCTCGCCGCGACGCTGGCGATCATCCTCTCGGTGGTGCTCATCGCACTCGTACCGGTCCGAGCGGCAGGGTTGCTGGCGGTCGGCCTGGCCCTCGCCGCTGCCGGCGTGATCGGGCTGGCGACCGCTGCTGGAGCGCGGGCTCCGCTCCTCGATGACGTCTCCGACCCTGCGCTGCGCGCCCTTGCCGATCTGGCATACGAATCGTTGTCGCAGTCGTTCATTGCCCAGACGTTGTGGCTCGTTGTCTGTGGAGTCTTCCTCGCGGGAGCCGGGGCGGTCTGGCTCGCATTCGTGCGATCCGCCCCCTCCCCGGCTTCGGCGTAGCGTCTCTTCAGGCAGTGCCTGCGCTGCGATGTCGAGCTCCACCTTCTGCGCCGCGAGCAGTCCACCGTCGTCTCGCGGGACGATCCAGTGATGATGCGTTCATGGGTGCTCCGCCTCGGTGCACGACTCGACGTGTGCAGCGACGATCAAAAGTGATTGACATGTGCAACGAACTCTCGATAGGGTCGCTTTCCATGGCTTCTTCCCGAGTCTCCCCGGTACAGATGAAGGCGTGGCGGTCGTTGCTGACGGCCCACGCCGAGATCATCGAACGGCTCGGGACCGAGCTCGAAGCGGACGTCGATCTTCCGCTCAGCTGGTACGAGGTCCTGCTCTCCCTGACCGAAGCAGAAGGCGAGCACCTGCGCATGCACGAGCTCGCCGACTCGTTGCTGCTGAGTCGAAGTGCCGCCACCCGTTTCGTCGACCGCATGGAGAAGGCAGGCCTCGTCGTGCGCACGTCGTGCCCTTCGGATGGACGCGGCACGTTCGTGACGCTGACCGCTGCCGGCAGGGAGACGTTCGGCAACGCGGTTCCCCGTCACGTCCAGAGCATCTCGGATCACTTCGCACGGCATCTGACCGACGACGAGAGCAGGCAGCTGACGGCGGTGATGGAGCGGCTGGCGAGCGCCGTTCGCGATCAGGACTGAACGAGCGCGCTCACCAGGTCGACGGCGTCGTCTACCGAGGCCACCACATGCACGATGCCGCGATCGGTTCCGAGGCGCTCTGCGAGGATCGGGACCAGATCCGACCAGGGGTCGCCGACGGCGACGACCGGCTTCGGCCTGGCGATCGAGAACCGCGTCACGAACGCTGAGTTCCACGCGACGAGCAGCTCCGCCGCCGTTCCGATCGACCCTGGAAGGGCGATGGCCGCTGCGGTCGATTCGATGAGCAGCGCGATGCGAGTCCCGAGGGTGGGTGCCGGCTGTTCTTCGGCAACGAACGGGTTGACGCCTGCGCGGTCGGGGAAGACCTCACGAGCGGTCACTCCGATCACGTGACCTCCTGCGCCCCGTGCGCCGCGCGACGCGGCCTCCATGATCCCGCCGTACCCGCCGGTGGCGACGGCAAACCCCCGCTCGGCGAGCAGACGTCCGCAGCGCTCTCCAGCCCGCCACAGCTCGCTGTCGTGATCGGTCTGTGACGATCCGAAGACGGCGATCGCAGTCACGGACCGCAAGCTACCTACAGTCCCGCCACACCTCCACCCGGGATCCTGATGCCAACTCCACCGATCGCGCCCAAGCGCCCCTACGTCCGCGAGCTCCACGGGGAGTCCGTGCCCGATCCGTGGTTCTGGCTGCGGGAGCGGGAGGATCCCGCGGTGATCGAGTACCTCGAAGCCGAGAACTCGTATGCGCTGGCGATGATGGAGCACACTGCGGGGCTGCAGCAGACGATCTTCGACGAGATCAAGGCGCGCACCCAGGAGACCGACCTGGACGTTCCGGCGCAGCGCGGCGAGTACTGGTACGCGACGCGGACCGAAGAAGGCAAGCCGTACCGGATCTGGGTGCGCATGCACGGCACCCCCGACGGTCTCGAGACCCTGATGCTCGACGAGAACGACCTTGCCGCGAGTCACGACTACTTCCGCTCGGCGAACATCACGGTGAGTCCCGACGGCCGGGTGCTGGCGTACGCAGTCGACACCACTGGGGCGGAGCGGTACGTCACCCGGTTCCGCGACCTCGCCACCGGCGCCGACCTCCCCGATGTGATCCCGCTGAGCTACTACAGCGGAGCGTGGGCATCCGACGGTGAGCACTACTTCTACACGACGCCAAATGATGCGATGCGCCCCTGGCAGGTGTGGCGCCATCGCCTCGGGAGCGATGCCGGGAAGGACGTTCTCGTCCACCAGGAAGACGACGAGCGGTACTTCCTCCATCTGCGGCGGTCGCGCAGCGGCGAGGTGGTCTTCATCGACGCCGACTCGGCGATGACGGCGGACAGCCGCTGGGTTGCCGCCGATGCGGCGCAAGGTCCACCCCTGCCGGTACTCCCTCGCGTCGAAGGGGTGCAGTACTTCGTCGACCACCGGGGCAGCGACTTCTGGATCGTCACGAACGACGAGGGTCGAGATGGTCGGCTGATCCGCATGCCCGCGAACGGCGGACAGGCGACGGAGGTCGTTCCCCACGAGACGGGCGTGAAGCTGCAGTGGGTCGACGCCTTTGCCGACCACGTCGTCGTGTGGGGAAGGGACCGCGGGCTACCCGGGGCCCTCGTGGTGCGCGACGATGGCACGCGTCGCTGGCTGGAGTTCGATGAATCGGTCTACGAGGTCGGCCCTGGCGACAACTTCGAGTTTGACGCCCCCCTGCTCAGAATCGGATACCAATCTCCCGTCACCCCACCATCGGTCCTCGATGTCGATGTGACCACGGGGGAGCGCACGCTGCTCAAACAGACCGCGGTCCTCGGCGGCGTCGATCGCGGTGATTACACCGCGACGCGGGCGTGGGCAGACGCCAGGGACGGAACTCGCGTGCCGGTGAGCGTCGTTCGTCGTGCCGACGTTCCGCTCGATGGCTCAGCACCGCTGGTCGTCTACGCCTACGGGGCCTACGAGATCTCTATGCCCGCTGCCTTCTCCATCGCTCGGCTGAGTCTGCTCGACCGCGGACTCGTCTATGCGATCGCCCATGTCCGCGGTGGCGGCGAGATGGGCAAGGCGTGGCACGAGGAGGGACGGCTGGCCGACAAGCGGAACACCTTCACCGACCTCATCGATGTCGTCACCCACCTGACCGAGGCCGGGTACGGCGACCCCGGCCGGGTGGCCTCGATCGGGCAGAGCGCTGGAGGGCTCACGGTCGCGGGTGCATGCCGCCTGGCTCCACGCGCGTTCCGAGCCGTTGTGGCCGGAGTGCCGTTCGTCGACGTCGTGAACACGATGCTCGACGAGAGCCTGCCGCTCACGATCGGCGAGTGGGAGGAGTGGGGCAACCCGGCGGTTGCCGATGAGTACGCCTGGATTCGAGCCTATGCCCCGTACGAGGACGTATCCCAGTGTGAGGAGTACCCGGCGATCCTGGCGACGGCCGGGTTGAACGACCCGAGGGTCTCGTATTGGGAACCCGCCAAATGGGTGGCGAAGCTCCGTGCTGCCGCCGCCGGCCGATTGTTGCTGCTCAAGACGGAGATGGGCGCCGGTCACTTCGCGCGGTCGGCTCGATACGAGCGGTGGGAGGACGAGGCGTTCGAGCAGGCGTTCCTGCTCGATCAGCTCGGTGTGGTCTGATCACCCGGCTGATCGGGAGGAGCAGGCGCAGCATCCGTTGCCGCTTCAGGCTCCGCCATGTCCGCATCGTCGTGCACCGCAGGCTCACCCGACGCCGGAGGTTCGGTCCCCGTGGAGCGCAGCGTGAGGTCGTCATCGGTGGCGTCCTGGGGAGCGACGTCCGCACGCAGCTCGAAGCGCAGCGCTTCGGGGCTCGGCGCCGCTGCCCGCGCTGCCCCGTCGCGATGCCACACCCTCAGCCGGACCGGGAGATCGACGCCGTCGGCACCCGGGATGTCGAGCACGCCGGTCTCCGATGCCTCTTGCTGCACCAGTTCCATGATGTCCGGTGTGTGCAGCTCGTCGATCTCGCGTTCGAGATCCGCCTTGGCCGCTTTCCTGACGTGCGAGGAATTGCGCGTGACCACCACCAGGACGATGACAACGGCGACGACTCCCAGGAAGATGACGATGGTCATCCTTCACGCTCCGCTCTCCCGTAGGCATCGATGTGGCGCACGATGTCGTCCTCCCCGACGTAGCTCCCCAGGTCGATCTCGATGACCTCCAGCGTCTCATCGCCTGAGTTCTCGAGCCGGTGGGCCGTCCCGGCGGGAATCATCACCGATGCGCCGCGCGGCAGCAAGCGGGTCGTGTCGCCGACGGTCACTCGGGCGACACCCCGTGTCACGGTCCAGTGCTCGTCGCGATGGGTGTGGGTCTGCAGGGACGTCTTGGCTCCGGGGTCGACGAACAGACGCAGGACGCGCAGATCGCGCCGGCGATCGAGGGTTTCGAATCTGCCCCATGGCTTGTCCTCGATGCCGTCGGTGTCGATCTCGGGCCGGCCCGCGGCCTCCAAGGCGGTCACGATCTCCCGGACGTCTTGGGTCCGGTCGCGCCGAGCCACGAGCACGGCGTCAGGAGTGTCGACGACGACCAGGCCGTCGACGCCGACCGCGGCGACCAGCCGCCCGTCGCCGCGCAGGTAGCTGTTGGTCACACCGACGGCGCTCACGTCACCGATCAACGTGTTGCCGTGATCGTCGTGCTCGGCGAGGTCGGCGATCGCCGCCCACGAGCCCACATCGCTCCACCCGGCGTGGATCGGAACCACCGCGGCGTTCTCCGTGTGCTCCATCACGGCGTAGTCGATCGAGTCTGCAGGGGAGGCGGCAAAGGCTGCTTCATCCAGCACGATGACCGAACCTTCGCGCGTGGCACCGTCGAGGGCTGCCTTCGCGGCCGTGACCATCTCGGGGTTGTATCGGCCCAGTTCGTCGAGGTAGGTCGAGGCCTTGAACAGGAACATGCCCGAGTTCCACAGGAAGCGGCCAGAGACGACGTACTCCTCAGCCGTCCGTCTGTCGGGCTTCTCGCGGAACTCCTTGACCTCGCGAACCCCCTCCGCCAGTGGTTTGCCGAACCGGATGTATCCGTACCCGGTTTCCGGCTCCGTCGGCGAGATGCCAAAGGTGACCAGGTGGTTGCGCTCGCCGAACCACGTCGATACCTGGACGGCCTCGCTGAACGCCTCTTCGTTGCGGATGACGTGGTCGGCAGGCAGGACCAGCAACAGTGGATCGCTGCCACGCGCAGAGAGCTCGAGAGCGGCCACGGCGACAGCGGGAGCGGTGTTGCGGCCCACGGGCTCCAGGACCACGTCCGCCTCCTCGCTCCCCGCTCTCGCCAGCTCGCGGGTGATGCCGTCACGCTGGTCGGCGTTGGCAACGACGAAGGGCGTGGTGACCCCGGGGATGTCCGTAACACGGTCGAGCGTGGCGCGGAACATCGTCCGGTCGTCGACCAGGGGGAGCAGCTGCTTCGGGCGGCGACGCCGCGAGGCAGGCCACAACCTCGTGCCGAATCCACCAGACAGGATGAGGGGGACGACGGTCGATTCGCCAGTCATGTTTCGGACCGCAAGCTATCCCCATCGGCGGCCTGTGCCAACCACCGCCGGTACGCTGCGCGGTCGGAGGTGCCCCGATGCTCGACGTTGCAGCCGCACGTGCCCAGTTCCCCGCGCTGGAGAGGACCGTCGCCGGGCGCCCAGCCGCCTATCTCGATGGTCCCGGGGGAACCCAGGTCCCGGAATCGGTGATGCAGGCCATCACCGGCTACCTGGCGGCGGGCGGTGCGAATCATGGGGGACCGTTCGTGACGAGCGAAGCGAGCGACGCCGTCGTGGCGCAGGCTCGTGCGGCCATCGCCGACTTCTTCAACGCCGATCCTGACGAGATCGTCTTCGGGCAGAACATGACATCGCTCACCCTGGCGATGAGCCGGGCCCTGGGGGCGACCTGGACACCCGGAGACAACGTCGTCGTCACCAGGCTCGACCACGACGCCAACGTCTGGCCGTGGGTGATCGCCGCCGGCGAGGCCGGTGCGGAGGTCCGGTGGCTCGACTTCGATCCGGACGCTGGCTGTACGATCGACGTCACCGCCTTGCGGGTGCTGGTCGATGAGCGCACCAGGCTGGTTGCCATCACCCGAGCATCCAACGCCGTGGGCACGATCGTCGATGTGGCCGCGGCCGCGGCCATCGCCCACGGCACAGGTGCCCTGGTCTACGTCGATGCGGTTCACTTCGGTCCCCACGGAGTCATCGATGTTCGCGCCTGGGATTGCGACTTCCTCGTTGCCTCGGCATACAAGTTCTTCGGCCCGCACACCGGCTGTCTCTATGGGAAGTTCGCGCTCCTCGACAAGATCGACGCCTACAAGATCCGTCCGGCACCGACCGCCGCTCCCGGAAAGTGGGAAACCGGAACCCAGAGCTTCGAGAGCCTCGCCGGCGTCGCTGCTGCGGTCGACTACCTGGCAGCGTTCGGGTCAGGGTCGACGCGGAGGGACCGCCTGGTCGGTGCAATGGAGCTGATCGGGGAGTACGAAGCCTTGCTGGCCGGCCGGTTCCTCGACGGAATCGCGGCCCACGACGGCATCCGGCTCTACGGTCTGGACACGGTCGGCGGGCGGACGCCCACGTTCGGCGTCGAGGTGCGCGGGCACACGCCGCACGACGTTGCCGCGGCGCTGGGCGCCGCCGGGATCTTCGTGTGGTCCGGCCACTACTACGCCGTCGAGGTGATGAACCGGCTGGGCAAACCGGAAGGCCTGGTGCGGGTCGGCTTCACCCACTACACGACCCGAGACGAGGTCGACGCCGTGGTCGCCGCCCTGGTCGCGATGAGTCGCTAGGCAGTCGTCGTGACCACCTGCTGCCACGCCGCCCTGGCCGCGATGAGTTGCTAGGCAGTCGTCGTGACCACCTGCTGCCACGCCGCCCTGCGACCTGTGTGGCCTGTGCCGTCGCGGGCTTCCGGCTTCGTGAATCGGGGGCTGCCGATCCGGTGTTCGGTGACCCCTTGCCCGGCTAGCCTCACCGCGTGATCCCGGAATCCGTTGCCGCAGTCCAAGACGCCCTGGCGGCCGAGCAGTACGTGGCCGACCGTGAGCTCGCCGTCGCCATCCATCTCGCACTGCAGATGGGCAGGCCGCTGTTCCTCGAGGGGGAGGCCGGGGTCGGCAAGACCGAGGTTGCCAAGGTGCTCTCCTCGATGCTCGATGCGGAGCTGATCCGGCTCCAGTGCTACGAGGGCCTCGACGTCAGTCAGGCGCTGTACGAATGGGATTACGCCAGGCAGATGTTGGCGATCCGGTTGCTCGAGGCCGGCGGCGACCACGCCGCCGTTGGTGACATCATGAGCAGGGAGTTCCTCGTAGCCAGGCCACTGCTTCGCGCGGTCGAGGAGGCAGCAGCCGGCCGCAGACCTGTGCTGCTCATCGACGAACTCGACCGTGCCGACGAGGAGTTCGAGGCCTACCTCCTGGAGCTGCTCTCCGATTTCCAGGTGACGGTTCCGGAGGTGGAGACCGTGAGGGCAGAGACCCCACCGGTCGTTGTGGTGACATCGAATCGCACCAGGGAGATCCACGACGCCCTGAAGCGGCGTTGCATCTACCACTGGATCGATTACCCGGACTTCGCCCGCGAGGTCGCCATCCTGCAGCGCAAGGCCCCGGAGGTCAGCGACGAACTGGTGAAGGAGCTTGCCGCAGCGATGCAGAAGCTCCGTGACCAGGACCTGTTCAAGCCGCCAGGTGTTGCCGAGACCCTCGACTGGGCCTCGGCGTTGCTTGTCCTCGGTGAGCAGCACCTCACGCCGGAGCTCGCCGACGAGACGCTCGGCGTGGTGCTGAAGTACCAGGAGGACATCGAGCGGGTCCGCCACCACGGTGTCGAAGAACTCGTCTCCTGACATGGCGGCCGCTCCGGCTCCGATCCTCACCAACATGGTCGGGTTCGTCCGTGCGCTCCGCGCGGGTGGACTCCGGATTGGACCACACACGACAGCGGATCTCGCCGCGGCGGTGTCGATCGTCGGCATGCATCGCAAGGATGACGTGTACGCCGCGTTCCGCTCGCTTCTCGTCGTGCGGCAGAGCGAACTGCCGATCTTCGACGAGGCCTTTGACCGTTTCTTCGGGGCCGGGATTCTCGACGGCGTCTTCGTCAAGCCCACAGAGGGTTTCGAGCTTCCCGAAAGCTCGGAGCCAGTTCGGATCGATGCGCCCGTGATCGCCGACCTGGACGTCGGAGGTGAGGTGCACATCGAGCAAGTCGAGGAGATCGTCGGCGGATCGTACGCCGAGCGGATCTCCACCAGGGACTTCGCCGATCTGACTCCTGCACAGGCCGAGTTGGTGCGCCAGCTGCTTGCCAGAATGATGTGGCGGCCTGCGGATTCGGTGTCCAGACGCTGGCGTTCGGCGAGCCGCGGGAGCCGACCCGACCTGCGGAGGACGCTGCGCTCGCTGTCGAAGCCGGAGGGTGACCTGATCCCACTGTCGTTCCAGCAGCGTCGTCGGCGGCGACGTCCGCTGGTCGTCGTTGCCGACATCTCCGGCTCGATGGAGCGCTACACAGAGTTGTTCATGCACTTCATCCACGGCGCCCAGGGTCGCCTCGGGCGCGTCGAGGCGTTCGTGTTCAGCACTCGGCTCACGAGGATCACCAGGGAGATGAAGAAGCGGTCGCCCGCGGTGGCCCTCGCCGATGTCTCGGCTGCGGTCGAGGACTGGTCGGGAGGCACGAGGATCGGTGAGGCCTTCGCAGCCTTCAACCGGGGATGGTCGCGCCGGGTCACTACCGGAGGGCCGATCGGGTTGGTCATCAGCGATGGGTGGGACACCGGCGATCCCGCTCTGCTCGATCGCGAGTTCGGGAGGTTCGCCCGCTCGATGCACCGGGTCATCTGGCTCAATCCCCTTGCCGGGCGGGTCGGCTACCGCCCCGAAACCCGCGGTATGCGCACCGTGCTCCCCTACGTCGACGATTTCTTGGCAGCGGCGACCCTTCTCGACCTCAGGGAGGTCGTCCGCCTCCTAGAGTCCATCCCGAGTCATCGGAGGAGTCGGGTGAAGGTATGAAAGAGGAACTCGAGATCTACGACCGCTGGACCGCAGCGGGCAAGCGTGTTGCCGTGGCGACGGTCGTCAATGTGAAGGGCTCGGCCCCGCGCCCCGAGGGATCGCGGCTGCTCGTCTCGTCCGAAGGTGAGATGGAGGGCTCGGTCAGCGGTGGCTGCGTCGAGAACGACGTTTCGCTCCATGCTGCTCAGGTCCTCGCGACCGGTGAACCGCGGCTGGTGACCTACGGCATTGCCGACGACGACGCCTTCGAAGTGGGCCTCACCTGCGGCGGCACGATCGACGTGTACATCGAGAAGTGGTGACTCGCGACCTCCTCGAGGCAATCAGGTATCTGAGCGCAGACGAAGTGCTCGGCTCCTCTGCGACGGTGGTCGCCGGTCCCGGTATTGGTGCGCGTGCCATCGTCGAGTCAGGTGCCGGCTACATCGCCGGAGCGCTGCCAGACGACATCGCAGACGACGTGCTCGCGGATGCCGATGCCCTGGCCGAACACGAGCAGTCGCGAACGCTCGACTACGGGGAGCGGCGCGTCTTCATCGAAACCCTGGCTCCGCCCCCGGTCCTGCTGGTGTTCGGTGCCGGCCACATCGCGCAGCCGTTCACCCGTATGGCGAAGGAGCTCGGGTTTCACACCATCGTCGCCGACGCCAGAGGAGCATTTGCCACAGAGGAGCGCTTCCCTCATGTCGACGAGCTCATCGTTGGCTGGCCGGACAAGGTGCTCGACCACGTCGAGCTCGACCGGAGGACGTACGTGGCGCTGCTCAGCCACGACGCCCGGTTCGAAGACCCGGTCTTCCCGGTGGTGCGCGCGCGGCCCGTCAAATACATCGGGGCGATGGGCAGCCGCCGCACCCACCGCCAGCGCCTGGAGCGGCTGCGCGGCCAAGGCTGGACGGACGAGGAGCTCACCAGGATCCACGGCCCGATTGGCCTCGACGTCGGAGCGGAGACACCGGCGGAGACTGCGGTTTCGATTCTCGCCGAGATCATCCAGGTTCGCTACGGCCATGGGTCCGGAGTGTCGTTGCGTGGAGCGGAGGGACGCATCCACACGCAACGCGGCGATGAGGAAGGCACCGCCTAGGGAGGTGCTCGGGGTTTCTCCTGCCGACGACCGGCAGACCGGTCGCGATTGGGGTTGAATTGCCTGAGGCTGCGAAAGGGGTCCCATGAAGATCGAAGAGACCATTGACGTGGATCGTGATCCCGCTTCTGTGTGGGAGCTCTTCTCGGACGTGCCGGCACTGGCGTCGTGCCTGCCGGGCGCCGAGTTGACCGAGGACAAGGGGGACGGGGTCTATGCCGGAACGGTGACGGCCAAGCTGGGCCCGATGACGGCCACGTTCGAGGGGGAGGCGACCGTCGAGCTCGATCACGAAGCCCGGTCGGGCACGGTGGACGGCAAGGGCACCGACCGATCGGGTGGCTCGGTAGGTCAGGTGAAGATGCGCTACCACGTCACCCCCGCTGAGACCGGGGGAACGACGGTGGATGTCGATGCGGACGTCGTGCTGTCCGGCGCAGCCGCCCAGTTCGGCAGGACCGGCCTCATCAAGGAGATGTCGCGCCGCCTGATCGGTGAGTTCGTCGAGTGCGTCGAGGCCAAGCTCGCTGCGGAGACGGCTGAGGAGGCTGCCCAGGTGACGGCATCAGACGTCAAGGGGGTCTCCCTGTTCTTCGCCTCGCTGTGGAGCTGGTTCACGGGATTGTTCGGTGGGGACGACTAACCCGTATCGCCCATGACACGGCTGGACTGACGGAACCCGTGCAGTTGCTGGGCTCTGCGGGACGAAATCGCGAAAAGCTTCCTTGGCGACGTCAGCGGCCGCGGTGACCGGCGCCTAGGTTTCAGGCGATGGGCTGGCGCTGTCGCGCCCGTCCGCGAGGACCGATGTCGATCGAGGGAGGGCGACTTGGAAGTATCCATCACCGTCAACGGGACGGCGCACAGTGGTGACGTCGAACCGCGGACGCTCTTGGTGCATTACCTCCGTGAGGAGCTGGGGCTGACCGGCAGTCATGTCGGGTGCGAATCCGGCTATTGCGGTGCCTGCACGGTGATCGTGGATGGCAAGCCGGTCAAGTCATGTTCGATGTTGACCGTCCAGGCGGACGGCGCCGATGTGCGCACGATCGAGAGTCTCGCCAGCAACGGCGACCTCCACCCCGTCCAGGAGGGCTTCTGGGAGCGGCACGGCTTGCAGTGCGGCTACTGCACGCCGGGGATGATCATGTCCTCGGTGGCGCTCCTCGAGGCCAACGACAGCCCCACCGAGGGTGAGATCCGCCACGAGCTCGAAGGGAATCTCTGTCGCTGCACCGGCTACCACAACATCGTGAAGTCGGTGGAGTACGCCGCGGCCACGATGCGCGGTGAAGAGCCAGAGCCGGCGGATTGGGGGACCGAGGTATGAGTACCACCAGCGTTCTCGGCGGGACCGTTCGCCGCAAGGAGGATCCAGCGCTGATTCGCGGCGAGGGTCTGTACGTCGATGACATCAAGCTCTTCGGCGAGCTCGCTGCGGCCTTCGTGCGGAGCCCGTTCGCTCACGCTCGGATCAACTCGATCGACACGGCAGCGGCGCTCGCGGTTGCAGGCGTACATGCGGTCTACACGGCCGATGATGTGCGCGAGCTCGGTCCGCTCCTCGCTCAGGTGCCGGTGGGAACGCTCCGTCCCCTCCTGGCAGACGGTGAGGTGAACCACGCGGGTGAAGCCGTGGCGATGGTGATCGCCGATGACCGGTATTCGGCCCAAGACGGCGTCGACGCGGTCAGCGTCGATTACGACCCCCTCGAGGCCGTGGTCGATCTGAAGGATGCCGCGAGCGATCGGGTCCTCGTCCACGAAGGCGTATCGAACACGCTGCTTGCCTGGCAGGGCCACGCCTGGTGGCCCGGCGTCGTCGAGCTGCCTGACCCGAGGCCCGGCATCGAAGAGGCCAAGGAGCGTGACGACGTCGTCGTGGTGAGCCAGGAGATGGTCAATCAGCGGCTCATTCCGACGGCCATCGAGCCCCGCGCCGTGCTGGCCGAATGGAACGGCGGCTACGGGGCGTTCACGATGTACTCGTCGTCGCAGATCCCGCATGCCGTTGCCGGCGCGATCGGCAAGTACTTCGGGCTTCCGTCGAACAAGGTCAGGGTCGTCGCCCCTGAGGTCGGAGGAGGATTCGGCTGCAAGCTGAACCTGTACAACGACGAGGTGCTCGTCGCCTTCGCATCGCGGAAGCTGGGGAAGCCGGTTCGGTTCACCGAGACCCGCCGCGAAGCTGCCACCTCCACAATCCAGGGGAGAGGGTGGGTCGCCACGGCCACGATCACCGGGACCCGCGACGGTGAGATTCTCGGGTATGAGCTGGACGCCCTGTGCGACATGGGGGCCTACAGCCAGAACTTCACGGTAGCGGTGCCGTTGCTCGGGCTCTTTGTGGCGTCCGGCCAGTACAAGATCCCGACCTGGGTGCAGCTTGGGTGCGTCGTCACCAATCTGCAGACGACGGATGCGTACCGGGGAGCGGGCAGGCCAGAGGCCGCCTACTACCTCGAGCGCATCATCGACATGTACGCCAGAGAGATCGGGATGAACCCGGCCGAGGTACGCAAGAAGAACTACTGGGCACCAGAGGAGTTCCCGGCGACTACTGCCGTGGGGCTGACGATGGACAGCGGTCGGTACGAGGACAGCATGAATGCTCTGCTCGAGTTCTCCGGATACGACTCCCTGGTCGCCCAGCGAGATGCCGCTCGATCAGAAGGACGGCTCGTGGGCCTCGGGCTCTCGTCGTACGTCGAGGTCTGCGGTTTCGGGCCCTCGGCCCTTGCCGGCCTCGGCTTCTCGTGGTCGGAGTACGGCCTGCCGTCTTCGTTCAATGGATCGGGCCTCGTACGGGTCAACCCGGACGGGTCGTGCACCGTGAGCATCGGGACGGGGCCATCAGGACAGGGCCATCAGACGGCCTGGTCCCAGATCGTGGCAGACGGGCTCGGCATCGAGCTCGACAACATCAACGTCGTTCACGGTGACTCCGCAGAGTCCCCGATGGGAGTCGGGAGCTTTGGGAGCCGGTCGATCTCGGTCGACGGTGCTGCCACCTACGAGGCGACGGCGAAGGTGAAGGACAAGGCAGCGGAGATCGCAGGGCACCTGCTCGAAGCAGCGCCTGAGGACATCCGGTTCGAAGACGGCGCCGCCCATGTCGCCGGATCACCGGACCGTTCCTTGAGTTGGCCCGAGATCGCGACTGCCGCCTACCAGCCGCACACGTTGCCAGAGGGCATGGAAGGCGGGCTCGAGGCCCACGCCATCTTCAGCCCAGGCAATGCATCGTGGCCCTTTGGCTCGCACCTGGCCATGGTCGAGGTCGACCAGGACACCGGGGATGTCGACATCGTCGGCTACTGGGGCATGGACGATTGCGGCAAGGTCATCAACCCGATGATCGTCGACGGACAACTCCACGGGGGGATCGTCCAAGGGATCGGACAGGCCATGTTCGAAGAGGCCGTCTACGACGAGGCGGGCAATCTGTTGACCGCTTCGATGATTGACTATCCGGTCCCGACGGCCGGCGACGTTCCGTCGTTCAACCTGGCCAGGACGGTCACGCCGAACGACACGAACCCGCTGGGGGTGAAGGGCATCGGCGAGGCGGGCACCATCGCGACCGCGCAGACCATCGTGAACGCGGTGGTCGATGCGTTGGAGTCTGCGGGGGTCACCCACGTCGACATGCCGCTCCGACCGAAGAAGGTGTGGCAGGCGCTCCAGGATGCGAGGGGGTAGCGATGTATCCGAGGAAATTCGACTACACGGCGCCCGCCACCCTCGACGAGGCCGTCAGTGCCCTCGCCTCGACTCCAGGGGCGAAGGTCATGGCTGGAGGGATGAGCCTCCTACCGCTCATGAAGATGCGGTTGCTCTCTCCCTCGACGATCGTCGACATCGGCCGGATCTCTGGGCTCGACCAGATCGAGGATCGCGGTGATCAACTCGCGATCGGTGCGTTGGTCCGACATGCCGATACCGCTGCCAGCCCACTCGTGCGTGAGCATGCGCCGGGGTTGGCTGCTGCGGCCGCTCTGACGGGTGATGTACAGGTGCGGAACCGAGGCACGACCGCGGGGTCGTTGGCCCACGCCGACATCGCCGCGGATCAGCCCGCTGCGGTACTCGCCCTCGCCGCCACCCTGGTGACGCAGGGACCGAACGGGCGCAGGGAGATACCGGCTGCCGAATGGTTCGTCGACACGTTGACGACCTCCCTCCACGCAGACGAGGTGCTGGTGGAGGTCCTGGTCCCCAAGGGCGGTGCCTCCGCGTACGACAAGCTGGGACGCCGGGGCGGGCACTCCGACTATGCGGTGGCCGGTGCCGCCGCGTGGGTGCAGCGCAGCAACGGCACGGTGGAGGCTGCTCGTGTCGGCCTCACCGGTGTCGGCACCAAGCCGACGCTGGCCTCCGAGGTCGGCGAGGCGATCGTCGGGACCGACGGTTCGGCAGGAGCGATCGAGGCCGCGGCGGCACATGCCACAGACGGTGTCACGGTCCTCGAGGACCTGTACGGCACCGAGGAGTACAAGGCTCACCTCGCTCAGGTGTACGTTGCCAGGGCGTTGACGGCGGCATTGGGCGGCTGAACCCGTCAGGGGCAAGGGAACGAGATCGGGGCCCCTCGGGGCCCCGACTCAATGCAGCCGGGCTGCGGAAGCAACGGGAGTCATTGCGGCTGTGGCCTCCGGATCTGGGTCGGCGAGACGCAGGCTGAGGGCGAAGATCGTCTCCATGCCATCGTGGTCGTACGCCAGATCGCCACCCATGCGGCGAGCCAGATCGCGTGACACGGTGAGTCCCAGGCCGACCGATGCGGTGACTCCGCGCGTCTGCATGGCCCGGTAATACGGATCGAAAATGGCCTCGCGCATGGTCGCAGGGAGCGGATCGCCGCTGTCGCGGACCTCGAGCACCACGAACGAGTCGCGCCGCGTGATGGCAATCCGCACGGCGCCCCCGCCATAGCGCTGGCTGTTGGTGAGGAGATTGCGCACGATCTGGCGCACCCGACCGCCGTCGCCGAACACCTCGGGAACCTCGTCCGGTGCCTTCACGAGAACCGAGTCCATCCCTTGACTGTGGAGCACGGCGGCGGCTTCGCCAACCATGTCGAGTCGCTCGACCATCACGTCGAGGGTGCCGGCCTCGGCCCTGGCGGCCACGAGCAGGTCATCGACGATCTTGGAGACCTCGAGGCCCTGGTCGGCGATGAGTGCAACCAGCTCGCGCCGCTCGGAGGCGCTGAAGCGCTCTTCGTTGTCGCGCAGTTCCTCTGCCAGGCCGACGACCGCGGTCAGCGGAGTCCGCAGCTCGTGCGAGACCGTGGCCACGAACTCGTCCTTGGAGCGCAGCAGGCCGTAGAGCTGGCGTTCTGCATCGCGTTGGTCGGTGATGTCGACTACGGCCACGGCGACCCGCGCCAGGTCCGGGGTGCCGTCCACCATCGGTGCCGACCAGTAGAGGAGCGCCTCCATCTCCCTTCCGGTCAGCGTGTGCACGCCCTTGAGCTCGGAGAAGGCTCGCTCCTGTCCGTTCCACACAGCCTTGACCTGAGCGATGTACGAGTCCGTGGAACACTCGGTCACGCTGTCGAGGGGCCCGAGGAGGTCTTCCGAGCTCGCGGCTCCCATCAACTCGACGGCCGCCTCGTTGACGGAGACGACGTTGATCAGGGAGGCGGCGTGGGTCACCTCGTCCGGGTGCTCGGTGAGGTACGCCTCGATGTCGGTGATCCCTCTCGCCCTGAGTTCATCGATCCACGCTCCTACCGCGGAGAAGTCCTCTTCCCACAGCGACACCGGGGCATGGTCGAAGACGTTGCGGAACCGGCCGGCGATCAGGCTGAGTTGCTTGCGCAGCCAGATCATGACGGCGGATCCGAAAATGACCGATACGGCTGCCACGACGGCAGTGATGAAGCCGACGTAGAGGTCCTCGTCCGCTTGATCCACCCACCACAGCCTGGTGAGGAAGATCATGGCGGCGTAGCCCGCGATGTAGACAACGACGTGCCGTCTGACGAAGAGGGCTCCGACGATCCCGATGAAGGCGAGCACGATGGCCGATGCCTGGGACAGCTCCGGGATGCCGAGGAGCCGGTTCTGGACGACGGTGGCGAGGCCGGAGACGATCAGGACCGGGACGATCCGCTCCCTGCCGACCAGGGTCTGCCACAAGGCCGTGATGGCGACGAGGAAGGGTCCGACGATGCCGGCGAGCCACCTTGGGTCGTTGGTGGCAACTCCCGCGAGGAAGAACGCGACGCCGGCGGCAAACGACAGGATGCCGACGAGTCGAACGAGGACGCGATCGAAACTCGTCGTCCCCTGCGCCCCGAGCAGCACGAAGCTACCGGTCTCCGGCATGGGGGAGTCATCGGCAGACGGAATGCCCCTATGAAGCGGGTTCCAGCGCGGTGGCGAGCACCGTGCGCACGTCGTCAGTCGTGTGGAACGTGAGCGCCCGGCGGACGACCTCAGGGAGATCGTCGAGATCATCGGCGTTCCTGGCGGGAACGATGATCTCGGTGAGCCCGGCACGGTGGGCGGCCAGCACCTTCTGCTTGACCCCGCCGATCGGCAGCACCCGACCCTGCAAGGTCACCTCGCCGGTCATGCCGACGGTGTCCTTGACCTTGCGCCCAGTCAGCATGCTGACGAGCGCGGTCGTCATCGTGATCCCTGCGGACGGGCCGTCTTTGGGGATGGCTCCTGCGGGAACATGGAGATGGATGCGGCCACCGAGCCGGGACTCGTCGATCCCGAGATCGGCGGCATTGGCCCTCACGAAACTGAGCGCGATCTGCGCCGACTCTTGCATGACATCGCCGAGCTGGCCGGTCACCGTCATCCCCGGCTCGCCGGGCATCGACGTCGCCTCGATGAACAGCACGTCGCCTCCGGCGCCGGTCACGGCGAGCCCGGTGGCCACCCCCGCGACGTTGGTGCGGTCCCGGGCCTCATCGTGGTGGACAGTGGGCTTGCCGAGCAGGTCGCGGACGGCAGCACCGTCGACGGTGATCGGGGCGGCATCGGGATCGGTGGCCACCGTCGTCACCACCTTGCGGACCAGCTTGCCGAGTTGCCGGTCGAGGGTGCGCACGCCGGCTTCTCGCGTGTATCCGTCGACGACGGCGCTCAGGGCTGCGTCTTCGACCGTGAGCTCGTCCGCAGACAGTCCCGAGCGCTCCACCTGCTTCGGCAAGAGATGATCGCGGGCGATGTCGACCTTCTCGGCGTCGGTGTAGCCGTCGAGCCTGATCAGCTCCGTGCGGTCGAGCAGCGGCGCCGGGATGGTGTCGGCGACATTGGCAGTGGCGATGAACAGGACGTCGGACAGATCGAGATCGAACTCCAGGTAGTGGTCGCGAAAGGTGTGGTTCTGGGCCGGATCGAGCACCTCGAGCAGTGCGGACGACGGGTCGCCCCTCCAGTCGGAGCCGACCTTGTCCATCTCGTCGAGCAGGAAGACCGGGTTCATCGAGCCGGCCTCGGTGAGCGCACGGGCGATTCGCCCCGGCCGCGCTCCTACGTAGGTGCGGCGGTGGCCGCGCACCTCGGCTTCGTCGCGTACACCTCCGAGCGCCACACGTACGAACGAGCGCCCCAGCGCTCGTGCCACCGAGGCCCCGAGCGAGGTCTTGCCGACGCCTGGGGGTCCGACGAGCAGGAGGATCGCCCCATCGCCTGCGCTGGTGTCCATGGAGTCCACGTTCCGTTCGGCGCGCAGCTTGCGCACCGCGAGGTGCTCGATGATGCGCTCCTTGACATCTTCGAGACCGGTGTGATCGTCATCGAGCACCGCGCGGGCGGCTTCGAGGTTCAGATGGTCTTCGGTGTGTGCGCCGAACGGCAACTCGAAGACGGTGTCGAGCCAGGTGCGGATCCAGCTGTGTTCCGGGCTCTGGTCGCTCATCCGTTCGAGGCGGTCGATCTCACGGGAGACGGCCTCGTGCACGGAGTCGGGGAGGTCGGCCTCGTCGAGACGGGCCCGGTACTCGGAAGCGACGTCGCCGTCGGTGTCGCCGAGTTCTTTGCGGATCGATTCCATCTGCTGGCGGAGCAGGTACTCGCGTTGGCTCTTCTCGATCCGTTCGGTTGCGTCCTCGCGCACCCGATCGCGCAGCGCGATCTCGCCGAGCACCTGGTTCATCCAATCCAAGGCCTTGCGCAGCCGCGCGGAGACATCGGTCGTCTCGAGGAGCTCGATCTTCTGCTCGAGGTTCAGGTCGGGGGAGTGTACGGACAGGTCGACGAGCTGGCCGGGGTCCTCGACCGCGAGCACCCGATCGGCGATGCCGCCGATGCCGCGATGCTCGAGGATCTCGCCGACCACGGCGCGGAACTCTGCCGCCAGTTCCAGCGCTGCGTCGTCGTGGAAGTCGATCTCCTCGACAGGCGCCACTTCCACCCAGAGGACTTCATCGCTCCCGGGTCTCCCGGCGCCGATGGTTGCCCGGGCGACGCCGCTGATGAGGGCGGCCGTTGCCCCGTTCGTCGTCACCTCCTGGATCTCGGCGATGGTGCCTACTCGGGCGTACTTCCCGTCGACACGGGGAACCAACAGCAGACGGCCGCCGGTGGTTTCCGCAGCGGCGATGGCGCGTTTCGCCTCGTCGGACTCCACGGAGACGGTGACGACCATGTGGGGGAAGACGACGCCGCTGCGCAGCGGCAGGACCGGAAGCGTGGTGATGGTGAGATCAGTCATGGGAGCGGCAACCTCGGTACCGTGATCTGGCATTCCAGATATGTGCAAACTTGATAATTGATTGCTCAGGTTACATGCGTGGTGAGTTGGGAGCGACGCGCGGCGTGGGTTGCCACCGCCGCCCCCTACGCTGTCCCCAATGAGCCGCTCCTTCTCCCTCACGTACGACTACTTGTGTCCCTTCGCTCGCATCGCTAACGAGGCGGTGGTCACCGCCCTGCGCGCCGGCGCCGACTGGGAGGTCACGTTCGTTCCCTTCTCCCTGGCCCAGACCAAGGTCGCCGCGGGCGCCCCGGCTGCCTGGGATCGGCCTGCGGGGGGCGAGCACACTCGTGGCGTGCTCGCCCACACCTGGGCGATCGCCGTTCGGGAGAGCTTCCCGGATCGCTTCGTTGATTTCCACACAGCGCTCTACGACGCCCGGTTCGATTCCGCTCGCGACGTCGACGACGCCGCAGTGCTCGGCGACGTGGCTGCTTCGGTCGGACTCGATGGCGCGGCGCTGGCGGAGATCGTGGCGAGCGGGAAGCCGGCGCAACTGCTGGCAACCTCCCACCGGGACGCCGTCGATCGGTGGGCAGTCTTCGGGGTTCCCACGTTCATCTCCGGCGAGGAGGCCGTGTTCGTGCGGCTCATGGAGCGCCACCGTCCCGAGGACCTCGAGCAGGTTCTCGACCTGCTCGACTGGACAAGGCTCAACGAGTTCAAGCGCACCCGAGTTCCGAGATGAGAGGTGAGCGGGAGGAGGCCAAGCCACTTCTCCCTGGTCGCTTCTCGCCCTAGGTTCTTCTCATGCCTGGCGATTCGGCCGTAGCCGCTCGGGAGATGGCCCGGCTTGCCATCTCGGCAACGTCGTGGGATGACCACTGGTGGCAGGCTTCCGGGCACGAGATCACGCCGGCGGACGTGATCGCTGCGCTGGGTCCCCACCTGAGTACCGACCGCAAGCAGCGCATCGAACAGGTGCTGGATCGGCGCACCTACCGGCTGGCCGTCGTCGTCGACGGCATGGTGGACACGGGGAATGTGGCCGCCGTGATGCGGTCGGTCGAAGCCTTCGGTGTGCAGGCGTTCCACGTCGTCGACACCGCCGGACGCTACAAGCACTCCAGGCGGACGACGCAAGGTGCCGAGAAGTGGCTCGACCGCTGGCGGTGGCAGAGCCCAGGCGACTGTGTTCGGTTCCTCCGTGCGGCCGGCTACACCGTCGCCGTCACCCGCGCCGGCGGGGAACCGATCGACCGGTTCGGCTTCACGGATCCCACCGCCCTGGTGTTTGGCAACGAACTCGATGGTGTCTCCGCAGAGATGGCGGACGCGGCGGACGTCGTGCTCGGGATCCCGATGATGGGGTTTGCGCAGAGCCTCAACATCTCGGTGGCCGTTGGGATCAGTCTCGCCGCCGCCCGCCCTCGCCTGGCAGGCGCTCTGTCTGCCGAGGAACGCGATCGGCTCCGTGCGGTGTGGTACCAGCAGTCGGTACCGAACCCGGGGCCGCTCCTGGCCCGTTTCCGGGGTTCACCCTGACCGAACCCTGACTCGGTCAGGGTCGTCATCGGGGCATACCCAATGTTGCGCTGAGCGGTTCCGCTCCACGATGTCCCCACGCTGCATCACGCACCGGTGACCGGGGAGGGAGCCAATGGAAGGCACGAGAACCTACCGCTTCTACGACTGGGTGGGGAGGCACACGGCAATCGTTGTCGCAGCCGTCCTGCTCGTCGTGATCGGTCTCGGCGTGGCCGGCCCGATCCTGGCGGACACCGAGGACGCCGACTTCGATCCCGGCGGCGAGATCTTCGATGTGGCCGAGCGGGCGGATCGTCTGCTCAGCTCGGACTCGACCATTCGGTCGGCGACGTTCATCGTCGAGGCTGCAGATAGTGGCGATGTGCTCACCGCCTCCGCCTTTCGGGAGTGGTCCCAGGCGTCGGACCGGGTCAGGCGCACGCCGGGATGGAGCGTCCATCTCGTTGAGCAGTACGACACCGATGGCGGCGCCACAGTGCCAGGCGTGCTCTCGGTCGTCGACCTCGTTGCCGCAACTCTCCCCCTGGAGACGGCGACGGACGCCGAGGTGAAGACAGCGCTGGCGGCGGTGCTGGCAGACGGTTCGCCGTTTGCCGACATGCGCTTCAGCCTGTCGGAGCATGCCGCCGCGCTCACGGGTCCCGGTGGCGCCGCGGTGTGGACGTCGCCTGCCTTCACGACTCAGGTCATGTACGACGCAGCCTCGTTCGCCACGTTCACCGATTCCGAGGCGTGGCTGCGCGACGTCCAGGCCGAGTTCCGGGCTTCGTCCCGGTTCACCGATTCGATCGGCCTCGCCATCGATGGCGACCTCACGTTCGGCGAGGCGGCTCAGCAGTCGGCGCCGTACATCTTCTTGGCCGTGGCACTGATCATCCTCCTCGTCGCTGCCGTCCACCGTTCGTACTGGTCTGCGGTGATCGTCGCCGCCGGTCTCACCGCGACCACGCTGGCCTACTACGGGACCGCCGCCCTGTTGGGTCTGAAGATGGGATCGATCCTGCTGGCCTTCGTCGTCCCGATCGCGATGATCAGCTTTGGGGTCGATTTCTACATCCACGGGGCGGGCCGCGTTCGTGAGATGCAGGTTGAAGGAGGCCTGGGACCGGCTGGCGCCTATCCAGCCGGCATGGCTGCCGTATTCGTCGCGCTGCTGCTCGCAGTGTCCTCTTCGATCGCGGCGTTCCTGGCGAACGCAGTCTCGGCGACTGAGGCGATCGTTCAGTTCGGAATGGGTGCCGCGCTGTCACTTCTCTGGGCCTATCTCATCCTGGGCCAGCTGGCGCCGAGGGTTCTGCTGGCGATTGAAAGCTTCGTGGGCAACAACCCGGTGAAGCGGGCGAGTCGAATCGCCTACGCCGTCGGCATGCTGGTTGTCGCCGTCCTCGGCGGGCTCGCGGTTGCTCTCGGCGCCGTCATGCCGGCGATCGGTGTTGGCGCCTTCGTCGCGATCGTGCTCATTGCGATTGCCGGACCGGCACTGCTCACCCGGTCGCGCAACCGCAGGGCTGTGCGTCGTGGCCGCGAGGTGCGACCTCCCCACCGAGGAGCCGCACACGGGCTGCGGCTCGCCGGCACCCTGGTTCACGGGCTGGCGAAGCACCGCTTCGTCACCATCCCGGTCGTCTTCGTCATCGGGCTCGGTGGCCTGTGGACGGCGTTCCAGGTCCAATCCGGCTTCGAAATCACCGACTTCCTCTCAGCGGATACCGACTTCGTGAGGTCGATCGAGCGGGCAGACGCCCACTTTGGCTCTGCCGGTCAGGGGAGCAGCTTCATCCTCGTCGAGGGCGACCTCACCGATCCAGGCGTGCTTGCCCAGCTGGACTCGACCGTTGCGTCGATCGACGGCGCCGACCTGGCGTTGGGCCGAGACGCCGAGGGCGGGCTCCTCGTGCAGCTGCACGCCGGCGACCTGGTGCGCATGACGATGGCGTCGCCGCCAGCCGTTGCCGAGATCACCGCGGCAGGAGTCGACCTCACGGATCTCGATGGCAATGGGATCCCGGAAACGGCAGCCGGCGTTCGGGCGATCTACGACGCCATCGCGACCGGCGGAGTCCTCACCGCAGACGGCGCCGTGGCAATCAGCCCGGACGATGTGGCCGGCATCCTGTACGACGACGGTGCGCTCCAGGCGACGGCGTTGATCGTGCAGGTCGGGAGCTTCACCGATGCCGATGTCATCGTTCCCGTCCGCGAAGGGCTCGAAGCGGCCGCTGCCGATCTGGAAGCTGGCGCAGGGGTGACGGCTCGGGTCTCCGGAGAGGTACTCACGCAGTTCTACGGCATGGAGGCGTTCACCCGGCAAATGCTGATCTCGCTGCCGCTGGCGGTGGTGCTGACCCTGCTGCTGGCGACGGTCTTGCTGAAGTCCTTGCGGTTCGCCCTCGTGGCGGTGATTCCGATCGGATTCGTGGTCACCGGGGTGTATGCGTTCATGGCTGTTGCCGGGTACCAGATCAACGTCGTGACGGCCACCATCGCCGCCATTGCGGTTGGGGTCGGCATCGACTTCTCGACACACTTCACGGCTCGGTATCGCGAGGAGTTGGATCTCCAGCCGACGCGTCTCGCCGCCGTGCGCCGCGCCGGTGCCGGCACCGGGGGGGCGCTGGTTCTGTCCGCGATGACGTCCGTGCTCGGGTTCCTCGTCATGGCCCTGGCCCCGACGCCGATCTTCGCCACCTTCGGGACGCTGACCGCGGTGATGATCGCCCTGGCGCTGCTCGCGGCGCTGGTGGTCCTGCCCAGCATGCTGGTCGTCGCCACGCGCGAGCGCCCATCTGCGCCACAGCCCGATCTCGATTCCGATCCCGAGCTGGTCGCGGTCTGACGCCTCCGTTCTTGCGTAGAAAACGGGCGTATTGCGCCGGATTCTTACGCAAGAACGGGGAGGGGAGCGGTGACTCAGCCCGCAGACGGCACTCGGTGGAGAGCGGGTCGGACGCCCTCGCTGATGGTGACGTACGAGGCATCTGCCGTGAAGCCGATCGATTCGCCCTGGCGTTCCTCGGGAGACGGTGCCGCGCACGGTGGGTCTTCGAGAGCTTCTGCGAGGCCCTGACCCGGGGTCCGGGACCACATCCACACCTGACGCTCACCGCGAAATGCAATGCGAGTCCCGTCCGAGCTGATGTCGGCTCCGGTGACGGCAGCGCCCAGCGCGAGGGAGACGACGAGGGTCAGATCCTGCACCTCGCCGGGGGACGCCGAACCGTCCGCAGCGTAGACCCTGGTCACCTCCCGGTTTCTCGTCACGACGTAGAGCGCCCCGTCGACGGGGTCGACCATGAGGCCTTCGGCGTTGGGCGCCTCACCCTGGGGGTACCGCAGGGCCAGTACCTCTGCGGACAGCTGGGGGTCGCTGAGCGGTGGCTCGACGCTGCGGTATACGGTGATGCGGCCTCCGCGGATGCCGAAGTTGTCTCCGATGTCTCCGAAGAACAGGTATGACGCTGCGGGGTCCGGACCGGGGCCTGCAGCCATGTCCTCCCAGTCGAACGCGGCGGCGCCGGCAACCCGGTAGCTCCCCAGATCTTCGCCGTTGGGCCCCACGGCGTATGCGACCGGTCCTGCGCGCGAATCGTTGTGTGCCCAGATCACTGTGGGATCGACCCGGCCGGCGGCGACACCCGAAGCTTCGACCAGGTCGGGCGCTTCCACGATGCCGGCGGAGATGACCTTGCTGTATGCATCGCACACGGTGGTCCCCGGCGCCAGGGTCGGTTGGGGGGCGAGCGAGGTCGCGGTCGTCGTCGGTGGCTGCCCGGGAGCGGCACTCGACGATGAGCTCGGGGCCCGGCTCGTCGTCGATGACGTCGCCGATGGCGTCTGCGATGCCGGCGGTGGGCCTGCTGGGTGGCGTATCAGCGCGGCGAAGCCGACGGCGGCAACGAAGATCACCACCAGGACGGCGAACGCCCGTCGGTTCATCGACTGCCGACCACGGTGTCAGGCGCCGAGCAGGCGCAGGGCGATTGCCTCTCCGAGGATGCCTGCCCGGAAGTCGGCGAGGGCAACGCTCTCGTTGGGCGCGTGCGCTCCACATTGCGGGTCGGCGACCCCGGTGAGCAGGATTGAGGCCTCGGGATACCGGTCCTGGAAGGCGGCGACGAACGGAATCGAACCGCCCTGGCCGACCTCCACGGTCTCCGACCCGTAGGCCCTGGTGAAGCCCTCGCGGAACGCGTCGTAGGCACCGCCGTTCGTGCTCAAGGCAAAGGCGTCGCCGGTCGCCCCCCGTTCCACGCTGACGGCGGCGCCCCACGGTGCAGCCGCTTGCAGATGGGAGACCAGGGCATCCAGGGCCCGCTGGGGGTCGTCTCCCGGAGCGAGGCGCATGCTGATCTTGGCGCGGGCAGCCGGCACCAGCTGATTGATGGCGTCGTCGACGCGGGGGGCATCGATGGCGAGCACGGAGATCGCCGGCTGGAACCAGAGCCGGCTCGGGATCGATCCTGAGCCGATGAGCTCGACGCCGTCTGCGACCCCCGCCACGGCGCGAAACTCCGTCTCGTCGAGGTCGAGGTCGGTTTCGGCGCGCACCAGACCGGACACGGCCACGGCTCCCGTGTCGTCGTGGAGCGTGGCGACGATGTGCGCCAATGCGGTGAGCGCATCGGGAACCACACCCCCGAATCCTCCGGAATGCACCGCGCTCTCCAGTGTGCGGACCTCCACGACACAGTCGACGAGCCCGCGGAGCGACGTCGTGAGGGCGGGTACCCCCGTGGCGAAGTTGCCCGAATCGGCGATGACGATCACGTCTGCGGCGAGGTCGCCGGCATACGCGTCGAGGAAGGCAGGCAGGTGATCCGAACCCACCTCTTCCTCACCTTCGAAGAACAGCTTCAGCGTGACCGGTGGGGCGCCGGCGAAGACCCTGAGGACGGCGGCGTGAAGGGCGATCCCGGCTTTGTCATCGGCAGCGCCCCTTCCGTGGAGCCGGCCAGCACGCACCTCCGGCTCGAACGGCGGCGTGTCCCACTCGGCGTCTGGGCCAGGAGGCTGCACGTCATGGTGGGCGTAGAGCAGCACCACAGGGGCTCCCGGTGGTCCCGCTGCCGTGGCGAAGACCGCAGGAGGTGCACCATCCAGCTCGAGGAGCCTGGCGTCATCGGCACCGGCAGCGGCGACCAGCGCCGCGGCGGCCTCGGCGGAGCGGCGAACTTGTGCAGGATCACCGCCTGGAGCGGAGACGGATGGAATGCGTACGAGGTCCTCCAGCGAGCGCATGGCCGCGGGGAAATCGGCGTCGACGGCAGCGGTGAGGTCTTCATACATGGTGGTGAGCCTAGGACCGGCTCCCCACCCGTCTGAGGCGCCTGGTCACGTCGTGACATCGTCGATGAAGGCCAGCACGCGATTCCAGGCGTCGGCCGATGCCGCGGCAAACTCGTCGTACTTGCGGTCGAAGAACGAGTGCGGCGCGCCGTCGTAGATCACGATGTCGTTGTGCACGCCTGCCGCATCGAGCGCCTCGCGGAGCCGGATCGATTCCTCGTTCGGGATGCCGGGGTCGTCCCCGCCCTGGAGGGCGAGGATCGGGCATGCGATGTCGCCGGCCCGCTCGATGACGGGGACCGCGCCCTGCGGCATTCCGGCTCTGGTCGGATTGCCGTAGAAGCCGACGGCGCCGGAGAGGTCATGGCCGTTGGCTGCCTGATGCCACGAGTTGCTGCCGCCAAAGCAGAATCCGACCGTGACGATGTGGCGATTGGGGATCTCCCGGCGGAGGTGAGATACCGCGGCACCGACGTCGGCGCGCACGCCCTCGAAGGTGGTCTGCTCCACGTGCGGCCAGAAGTCGAAGTCGTCGCCGCGCTTGGCGACACCTGCGGTTCTGGCGAAGTAGTCGATGGCTACGGCGTCGAAGCCGCGCTCTGCGAAGCGCAACGCGAGCTCCTCATAGAAGCGATACAGGCCACGCACGTCTGGGAGCACGACCACCCCGACCTCGCCTCCGCCGAGTGCTTCGAACGCAGCGAGGCTGGCGCCATCGGGTGCCTCCAGAGTCAGGTCGCGGTGCGCCACCGACGCCCCAGTGATCTCCGGAACGGGCGGGGCAGAGTCGACGTCAAAGCACATGGAAGGGCCTCCGTTGGGTCATTGCGACCAACCTATCCGAACGCGCGGCGCTCGGGAGGACGGTGGTACGAAATCCGCGGGGGAAGCAGAAGGGGCCGGTACGGTTCGCCAGGCCTTGGCATGGGCGGGCGGTCCGGCACGGAGGAACAACATGGCTTCCGACCTGAGAACGATCGTTACGAGGCTCCAGGCGGTGCGGCCCGCGACCGGCGCTGCCCCTGCAGACAAGCCGAAGCTCGTGATCGAGCCCGGCATGTCGCGCTACCAGCGGAAGTCGGCGAACCTGCGCGACCGGGTCGCCGCGGCGGCCATCGAGGTGGCAGACGAAGACGTCACCATCGATCTGACCGCCGACTGACCGGTCACTCCCGGCGCCCGTAGACTCACCGGGTGGATCGAGAGGCCCGACACACCGCGCGCGCGACCTTCACTGCGGACGATGTGGGTGAGCTGATCTCGCTCGCCACGCGCCTGGACGAACTCGAAGACCGCAGCGAGCTGTCCACCGATCAGGTCGCCTCAGTCGCGGCAGAGCTCGGCATTTCCCGGGCTGCGCTTGATCGCGCGATCCGCCAGCGTCGGAGGCGGAGACGGGCAGACGCCCGCACGGCCCAGAAGAAGGTGCGGAAGCGGATGCGCTTCATCCGCCATGCCGTGGCCTATGCGATGGTGGTCGGAGCGCTGATTCTCGTGGATGCGCTCGGCGGCGGCGGGTGGTGGTTCTTCTATGTCGCCGCGATCTGGGGTGTGGTTCTGGCGCTCCACGGGCTGCGTTTCGTCACGGGACGCCGCGGTCCCTTGGAGCGGTATCTCACGGACCGGGAGTTGGGTCAGTCGAAGGAGACCGAGTAGCCGGGCGGCGACGCCACCGGATCGTCGGTGTTGTGCTCGAGCGGGAGTTGCAGGGTGAGGATCGGCGGAGGGTCTTCGCTCGGCGGCGGGGTGGATACGCCTGGCAGGGTCAGAACGATGTTCGACCAGCCGAGGGCGTGCACGGCGACGACGTCTCCGCCGACCATCCTGGCGATCGCTCTGGCGAGGGATGCCCGATATGCCGGGCCGTCCTCAGCAACGCCGAATGGGGAGACTCCGTCGCGCAGGGCTTCGGTGACCGCGGAAGGCACGCCGGCGCCATCAGTGGCGACGGTGATGTCGACCTGCTCGTCCCTGGCTTGGACCCTGATCACGATTCGATCCTCGGGCTCTGGCTCGAGGGACTCGAGGACGAGGCGCAGCGAGGTCTCTGCGCTGAGTCGCGGGCAGCTCGCCCAGGCCGTTCCGGCCTCGACCTCGGTGACGGTACGGTGCGTCTCGGTCACGACGCGCTCGACGGTGCGGCGGACATCGATGACCTCGGAAGGTTGCCTCCAGCCTGAGCTGTGCACGCGGGCCGCGCCCTCCAGCCGGTCGACGGTGCTCGTGATCGCCGACAGCATCGTTGCCATCGCTGCGGTGTCCTCATTGCCGACGCTGATGCGGGCAGACAGCTCCTGTGCTCTGGCGAGCTGGTGGCGTACGACCGCTGCCTGCTCGCCGATCTCGCTGGCGAGATGCTCGGCTTCGTGACGCTGTGCCTCGAGCCGGAGGCGATTGCTGTGATTGTCCTGCGTAGCGACGATGGCCACGATTGCCAGGACGGTGGCGAGGACGGCGGTGCCGGCGAGGCCCCACGCCAGACTTGCCGGAGCGTTCGAAGCGACGACGACGAGAACGAGCAGCAGGGCCGCCACCGTCACCACGGCGAGGGTACGGGCTGTGTCCGGGTCCGTCAGTCGCGAGCGCACGCGAGGGGCACCTTTCGTCTCTGCAAGAGCATCGGCGCCGCGGCGTGCCCGTCTGGAGAATGGTTGTCGGCGATGACGGGCGGACTAGTCCCGCCAGAGCTCGCCAAAGTCGATCGATTGCACCCAGTACGCCCCGGGCTGACCTGCGCGGCTCCGGGTCCACGTGAGGGTCGTGTCTCCGCTGTGTCTGGCCCAGACGATCGGCCGGGGATAGGCGTTCCCGGTTCCGTTCGACGAGTTCGAGATCAGGGGGATGCGCGTGGCCGTTGCCGGAGCCGAGGCCGCATCGACCGCCTGGCTGCCGCTGAGCCCGTTGGTGGAGATCGATCCGTCAGGGCCGAACCGATAGTCGACCAGGAGGGCGCCGTGGGTGTGGATGAAGAACTGGGCCTGGCGAGTATCGGTGTATTCCTGACCGACGGCGACGCGGTTCTCCGTGAGGTTCTGGGTGACACCGTCGCCGAGGGTCCAGATCGTGCCCTCCCAACCGTCTCCGAGCCCGTTGTCGATCGATCGTCCCGATGCCGTGACGAAGGTGTTGGCGCGTGCCACGGGATTGATGGCCCCCGTGTCGTACTCGCCGGGTGCGTTGACTCCATTCCCTCCAGACGATCCCGTCACGATCACAGATTGAATCGTCCAGTCTGCACCCCACTCGACGGCATAGACGGTGAAGACGGTGTCACCGTTCAAGTGCCCTCCTGGGTTGGTGTTGTCTGCGTAGCGGTACACCTCGACGGTGTTCGATCCGGCGGCGCTGACCATGCCCCACGCCGTGATGTGGTCGCGCACGGTGTCGGCCTGGGTCGTCACACCGCCCCCGTAGGAGCCTCCGTACACGGCCACCTGGCCAAGGGACCCCCACGCCGTGACGTTCGCGGTGGCGAAATCGGGCCCGTACGCCCCGGTGCCGGCATCGTCGGGATCGTCGAAGAACACCTCGGCGACGCCCCGGAGCACGAAACCGTCGGCCGAGGAAGGCTCCAGGCTCTCAACGACGGTGACCTGGCCCTGCCAGTCGTTCTGGGTGCCGATGCGACCGAGACGCAGGACGTTGCTTGCCGTCGTGGTCGTAAAATTGCCGTGAGGGTCGGCGGTGACTCTGGCGGAGTTGGCGTCCGGCGTCACATTCCCGGCGTTCGTGTTGTTCCCTGCTGCGCCGCGCATGATCACGAAGTAGTCGGCTGCGAGGTCGTTGTC